>Ga0255352_1000767_pt1 | contig 17313 bp, 10 predicted proteins | sample HBST0metaG_FD_189939 | JGI IMG/M metagenome (GOLD analysis project Ga0255352, IMG submission 189939) | Peat soil microbial communities from Stordalen Mire, Sweden - H.B.S.T0 | ecosystem: Environmental > Terrestrial > Soil > Wetlands > Peat | place: Sweden: Norrbotten County, Stordalen Mire...
CGCGACGTTGAACTGGTGCTGGAGATCAAGCGTCTGGTGCACGACGAGGGCTACACGATTGCCGGTGCGCGGCAGTCGCTTGAGCAGGGCGGCGGCCAGCGGCGTTCGCCGGAGGCGGCCCGCACCGAGGGGGAGAGCCTGCCGGGGAAGATGCCCGATGCGGTGGTGTCCACCATCGGTCATGCCCGTGCCGAACTGCGCGCGCTGGCCGATCTGCTGGCTGCTCCCGTGGCCCGGGCGTCGCGACCGCGCACCCGTCTGTCGACACTGCCGGTTTCCTCCGGTTCCTTGTTCCCGGTCGAGTAGAGCATTTTCGGAATTGGTGTAGACCGAAAGCACGATGCTAAGTGGCTTTTTGCTCAAGAAAAAGCCACCTGGCACGCCGCTCAAAAAGTCTATATGTATTCCGAAAATGTTCTAAAAGCGGACGCTTCCCGCGCGGCCTTCAATGAATTTCTGGGTGAAAGTTGCATTGTGGCATGGGTTTGCACCAAAACAAACCCTGTTCGTGTTATCTTCATCACAATCAATCTGTCTTAATATTGCACATAGAGGATTTTTTCTCATCGTCAGCGATTCTGGCAGAAGGTGCATTTTATGATTCAGTGCATGCGTTGTGGCTCCACAAAAGTTCGTCTGTCGCACCTTTGCTTTCCCGACGCGGTGCAGATGGTGGTATTGCGCTATCCACTGCGTTGCCGTGAGTGCCGCCACCGCTGGTTTGCGAATATTTTTTCCGCGATCAAGGTTCATCGGAGTGATGTGCTGCGGCGCAACAAACGTCATGAACAGAAAGAGGCTCATGCGAGTTTGAACAAGTAATTTATCGCAATTTAAAAAAAGATCGCGCGGAAGGCGTTCCGGTATCACTCTGGAACGTCTTCCGCGCGATCTTTCTTTTGTGCGTAGGTCAGATTTTTAAAATTCGAAGCGCGCCGTCAGTTGCAACTGGCGCGGTGCCGAATCGCCGCCGAGCGAAGAGCCGAGAATGCTGGTGGGCGTAACCACGTTGGCGGTAATGTGCCCGAACTGGCCATTTGAAATATCGTTGACCGGCGAGTCGAAGGGCGTGTGGTTGAGCAGGTTGAAGGCCTGAATGGCCGCGGTAAGCTTGGCGCCGGCCACGTGCAGCGGAATCGCCTTGTACAGGCTCAGGTCGAAGTCGGTGTAGATCGGTCCGCGGAACTGGTTGCGCTTTTGCAGGTTGAAGGCGGAGGTTGCGTCCACGGCCGCGAAGTCCGAAGAGTTCAGGCAAGGGGAGCCGGTCAGCGTGGCGGCGCTGCGTGCGCACGAGGCCAGTCCCTGGGGATGCGCGTTGGTTTGCGCGGCCAGGATGCTGCCGCTGTAGTTCTGTGCGGCCAGGGTCGACGAGAGGCTGCCGTCGATGACCGAAAGCGGCATGCCGGAGCGGCCGAAGATGGTGCCCGCCAGCCGCCAGCCATCGGCCAGCGCGCGTGGTCCGCCCAAGTAGGGCATGGTCAGCACGTAGCTGGTGGTGAAGTTGTGCCGCACGTCGTAGTCGGCGTTGCTGTAGTTGGCATTCAGGTTGAAGGGATTCTGCGGGTTGGTCAGCGCGCTGGCCGTGCCGTAGTTGAACGAGTAGAGGCCGCCGTTGGAGATCAGATCGAAGGCGTGGCTCCAGGCATAGTTGAATTGCAGCGTGGCGTACTTGGAGCGGTGCTGCAGTTGCACGATCAGGCCGCTGTAGTTCGACCGGTTCTGACTGCGGAACTCAGAGACGGTAGAGAAGTTCGGGTCGGTCTGCGTCGTGGGAAGATTGGCGAAGCCGTAGGCGTTCAGACCCTTGTCGTCGAGCAGTTCGCGATAGCCGTGATTGCCGACGTAGTTGATGGAGGCCACGGTCGTCGCGTTCAACTGCTGCTGCACGGCGACGTTCCATTCAAAGATGCGCGGGTTGTGGAAGTCGGCGGCGGTGTTGACGAAGGTGGGCGAGGAGAAGACGCCGCCGGCGTTGGCGACGGCCTGGCTGATCTGCGTGTAATTTTCGCCGGTACTGAAGCCTGACTGGAAGGCCTTGGAGGAAGCCGTGGCCGCGGAGGCCGCGCTGGTGGACAGCGTGGAATCGAGCGTGTAGTGCGCCGACGCGTTGCTGGTGACGGTGAACTGTGTATCGACGGGCAGATTTTGTTGTGCCTTGTCGGTCAGCCCGGCGGGAAGAATGTCGGTGAATTCGCCGAAGCCGGCGCGTGCGATGGTGCGCGAGTTGGTGCCGAAGACCGACCAGGCCACGCCCAGACGCGGCTGGAAGACCAGCGGATCCAGCGAGTGGAAGGCCTGATGCTGGCTGGAGAGAATCAGTTGGTTATAAGCCGTCGACGAGGAATGATTCAGGTTGAGGAAGTCGCTTGCAAAGCGCGCAAAGCAGTTGGTGTGGCAGACCGGATTCGATTCCGTGTCCGAGCGAAGCGAGAGCGTGACCTTGAGGTTGTTGCGCACGGCCCACTCGTCCTGCGCATAGACGCCGAGGTTCCAGAGCGAAACCGGCTGCGTGTTGCGCTGGGGGAAGCTCTGCGTCCAGATGTCGTTGGTGCCGCCGACGAAGTCGGAGAGCGTTTCATCGGAACTGTTGCCGATGGTGCCAGAACCCGGCGCGTAGTCGGTCATGTTGCCGCGGCGGAAGTTGAAGCCGGCCTTGACGGTATGCCTGCCGCGCGTCCAACTCAGATCGTCGATGAACTGGTACTGCGTGACATTGCGGCCCGACGGGTAGTCGTAATTTTCGCCGCCGAGCGTTGAGAAGATGCTGCTGGCAAACGACAGCGTGTAGGGAAACAGCGCGGTGGAAGCGGACAGGTTCGGGTTCGACGAGTTGCCGCGATAGTACATGGTGGCGAAGACGAACTGGTTGGTAAGCGCCGGCGTGAAGATGTGGCTCTCGTTGAGCTGGCCCTCGTACTCGGGCTGCTTGCTGCTGATGTTGAACAGAGAGTTGAGCGGATCGGTGTAAGAGGCCTGCAGACCCTTGTCGATCTTGAAGTGCGCAAACAGATGATCGTTGGCGCCCAACTCGTAATCGACGCGGCCGACGTAGAGCGTCTCGGAGGTCTGGTTGCCGACCTGCGAGCGGAACTGGAGCGCGCAGGCCGCGCCGTTATCGCCGAACGCCGTGCCGGCAATGGTCAGTGCCTGGTTGTTGCAGCCCGTGGTGTCGCTGGATCCGGCGATGGTTGTGGCGTTGGCCGCGCCGGGGGCGTTGTTGTAAATCGCAAAAAGATTCTTGTAGAAGCTGGTTTGCGACGGGCTGACCGAAGCAATGTTCGAAAGCACCGCCTGCTGAAAGGCCGGCGAGGGAATGTAGGCGTAGTTGCTGGTCGGAATCACGATGCGCAGGCCTTCGTGGTCGAAGAAGAAATGCAGCTTGTCGTGAAAGTGCGGAACCGGGCCGCCGATCGAGGCCGCCCACTGATTGGCGTTGTCGAAAGGCCGATCGGTAATGGGGCTGGATTGCTTGTTGAAGTAGTCGTTGGCGTTGAGAATGCGCCCGTTCCACCAATAAATTGCGTTGCCGTGAAACTTGCTGCTGCCGGACTTGGTCAGCTCGGTGACGAACGCACCCGACGAGCCGCCGTACTGGCCCTGATAGGCGGGGCCGACGACGGTGACCTCGGCCACGTCGTTGTTGCCAAGCAAAAGATTGCTGGCTGCCGAGTAATTCACGTTGACGCCGTAGGTGTCTTCAAAGCCGCCGTCGATAGTGAAGACGTTGGAGCTGCCGGGCAGGCCGAAGACCTCGAAGTTGCCCACGCCCTGCTCGGTATTCATCAGCGCGCCGGGCGAGACCTGTGCGATGTAGGTGAGATCGTTCCCAGGATTGGGAACATATTGCACCTGCTGCTCGTCGAAGGCCGTCGAGATGTCGGCGTGATCTACCTGCAGCAGGGATTCCGCCTCGGCATTGACCTCGACGGCGGTGCTCGAACTGGCCACGGACAGCTTCACGTTGAGTGTGGTCTGCTGACTGACCTGCACGATGGTCTTGGCGATCTGCGTGCCGAAGCCGCTGGCCGTCACGGTCAACTCATAGTGCCCGGGTTTGAGAAGCGCGAAGCGATAGGAGCCGGTGGAATTGGTGGCGGAGTGAAAGCTCTCTCCGGAGTCGGTGTTTTTCAACTGCAGAGCGGCGGAGGGAATCGCCGCTCCCGATGCGTCCAAAACCGTTCCGGCCAAATCGCCCGAGGTGAGCGATTGTGTGTGGCCGAGAAGCGGAAGGGCAAAGAGAAGCAAGAGAATGACAGCGCGGGCAAAAGACTTCATAGTGTTTTTCTTCTGGTCTCCAAGGGTGTGCGTACGAAAAGCGTGCAAAAGGAAAACGGCCCACAACATTGCGTTGTGGGCCGTTCGCGAATCTTGCTATTGTTCGAGGATCAGTGTGCGATGAAACGCATCGCACCGCTTCGAACATGCCCACACTTTGCTGGAATGTTGCGCAGACAACATGCACAGCGACAGCAAAGCGTAGAACAAAGCATCATGATAAAACCCTACCATTTTGGGCAGGCTGTGTCCATTGAGGGGGGAAGATTGCCGCGGAAGCGGTGCAGCAACCGGGCGCTACGTTGCGGCGTGTTCGGCGCGGCGCGCGGTCATGGCGATCATCGCGCCCGAGCCAAGAATCAGCATTCCGCCGAGCAGCATCCACAACCCCGGCTTTTCGTGCCAGACGAAATAGGAGACTACCGTGCCGGTCAGCAACTGCGTGTAGTGGTACTGCGAGACGTTGCTGGCCGAGGTGTGCTTGACGGCGAAGTAGAAGCTCGACGTGCCGGCGGCGCAGAAGATGCCCATGACGATCAAGGTAAGAAGCAGCGTTGGGGTCAACGGTCTGGCGCGCGTGCTGGTCAGCGCCAGCCCGGCGATGGCGGTGACCAGCCCCGAGCAGAAGGCCAGACTTTCGGGCGGTTCGGTGCGCGTGAGTACGCGCGACCAGACCATGTTGGCCGAAAAGCAGACGACACAAACCATGCAACTGGCAAAGCCGACCAGATCGATATGCTGCTCGTGACTCCAAGGCGCGACAGCAACCACCACGCCACAAAAACCGAGGAACAAGGCCAGCGCCTTCTTCGCGCCAATGCGCTCATGCAGAAGCAGCGACGAGAGCAGGGCGACCAGCAATGGTGAGGTGAAGATGAGGATGTAGAACATCGTCAGCGTGAGGTGGCGCAGGGCGATGACCACGCAGACGTTGTTCGTCATGTCGAGCAGCGCGCGCAGCCCCTGGCGCACCATCGAGCGCGGGCGCAGATTGCCGAGGTGGCCGCGCACCGCCGCCTCGGCGGCCAGCGTGAGCGCCATGAAGACGCCCATGAAGGTGACGATTTCAACCGGAGGCAGGGCGGGGCCGATCCACTTGATGCAACTGTCGCCGAGTACCCAGAAGGTGAAGCCAGCGATGGCGAAGAAGATGGCCACCAGATCGGAGACGCGCGGCTTCATCGCACACCTTTCAGACGAGTGTGGCGCGGAGGTTGGTTGATCGAAAAAATCATGCGTGTTTTCAGGGTACGTCGATTGGGCATGGAAATGAAGCAAGGAAGAAAACGCCACGCGCAGCGAGGAACCCACGCTGGCAGATGGCCTCTGGAGCATTCCATGGTTGGTTTTTCAATTGGATGCTCTCAGTGAAACCAGTGCGGAGGAAACACGATCCACGATCTCGCTCCAGTTTCCGGATTTCCTCTGCCGGAAGAGTCGCATGGTCGGATACCAGGGACTGTCTTCGCGCTCCGTGAACCAGCGCCAGTCCGCACAGCGGGGCAGAAGCAGCCATGTGGGTTTGGCAAGCGCTCCGGCCAGATGTGTCACCGACGTATCCACGCCAATGACCAGATCGAGATGCTCCATTTGAGCTGCGGTATCGGCCATGTCCGTGGTGACAGGCGCCAGGTCCGTGATGGCGGAGGTGACGGAAGCGAGCTGCTGCGCGGCTGCCCCGATCTGCAAGGAGAAAAAGTGTATGCCCTCGATGCCGACGAGCGGCAGAAGATGAGAAAGAGCGAGAGACCGCTGCCGGTCGTTGGCGTGCTTGGGACTACCGGCCCAGACCAGCCCGACGCGCAGTCCCTCTGTCGGCCACGGAAACGCACTGGCCTTGCGGGCCGCCTCCGCGGGAATGGTGAGGTAGGGAACCGTGGCGGGAAGATTCTGAAAATTTGTGCCGAAGGCTCGCGGCAGGCTCATCAGTGGACAGTGCCAATCGAAGCGCGGCAGAGGATCGCCGAAGACGATCAGCTCCACGCCGGCCAGCTCTGCCGCCAGCCGTCGCAGTCCGGCCGGAAGCTCCAGAATCACGGTGCCGCCCCGGGCCTGCACCATGGGAAGATAGCGAAGAAACTGGAGACAATCGCCCAGCCCCTGCTCGCCATGCAGCAAGATGCGCTGTCCGTGGAGCGGTTCTCCGTTCCATTGCGGTTGCGGGAAGTTGCGCCTGGGGGAAGAGAACCGGTCAAAACGCCAGCGCCATTCGTGATTCGCCCAGCCCGCCGCGAAATCTCCCTGGCGCAACTGATTGAGGGCGAGATTCAGATGCGCCTCGGCATCGCGCGGATCGAGTGCCAGCGCCTGCTCGTAGTGCCGGCTGGCTTCTTCCGGCCTGTCCAGTTTCTGAAGAACCGTGCCGAGATTTCTGTGTGCTTCCGCGTAGTCCGGTTGGAGCCGTAGCGCCTGCTCGTACCGCGCGATGGCTTCCTCCGATTGGCCGAGGTTCTGCAGCAGGCCGCCCAGGTTCGAGTGCGCCACCGCATGGTCGGGTTGCAAAAGGACCACCTGCTCGTACTGTTGGCGGGCTTCCTCCAACCGGTTCGCGGCCAGCAGGACATCGCCCAGATGGATGCGCGCCTGAACGTTGTGCGGCTGAAGAGCCACCGCCCGCTCAAAACTTGCCGTCGCCTCATTCCTTCGTCCCATGGCCTCAAAGGTGAGGCCAAGATTGCTCTGCGCCTTCGCATCATCGGGCCTGAGCGCCAGCGTCTGCCGATAGTGCGCAACCGCTTCCTCTGATCTGCCCATGGCCTGAAGAACATTGCCCAGATTCATGTGAGCATCTGCATAATCCGGCTTGAGGCGGATCGCCTGTTCGAACTCTGACGCGGCTTCGCCGGATGCGCCCATGGCCTGAAGAATGTTTCCCAGGTTGCAGTGGTAGGAAGGCGCTTCGGGGTGGAGTGCGAGGGCCTTGCGGATCAAGGCTGCGGCTGCCTCATTATGGCCGGTTTGCAGTCCAATGACCCCCAGAAGATGCAGGCTGTCCGCGTGCTGCGGATTGAGCTTCAGAATCTGCCGGTAATTTCGCTCGGCCTGGCCGAGTTGCCCAGTGCGGTGGCATTGCACGGCGGCGGCGTACAGCGTGCGGGTGAGGGAAGGCGTGTCCGGTTCGGAAGATTTTCTGCAGTGCTTCGCGGGCTGATAGCGCGTGTGCTTCATCCTGCCTCGGATCGTTCTGAGGAAGGTTTGTATGTACACCAGATACTGTCTGATCTAGGCGGCCTGTCCCTCGAAACGTACCATGATGATAGAACTTATTCCACTGCCTGTCCCTGCGCTTAACCGTGCCTTCGCACTTCGCCTTCCCCTTTTTTCTAAATACGATTTCGCATCTGGTGATATGCGAAAAATTGGGACTAGGCCAGGAAGAATTCTTCTTCTGCATCCGACGGTGCTTGCCGCCTTCCAGAAAAGGAAGAGAGGCAGGCCGGGGTCGAATGCCGCAGGCACGTCTACGCCATCGGCGACCATCTCGGTCGGCATCGAGCGTATAGGTATTGCAAAGGATGTAGGGGGGATCAAAAAGGAATTGGTCGGGACGGGCAGATTCGAACTGCCGACCCCTCGCACCCCAAGCGAGTGCTCTACCAGGCTGAGCCACGTCCCGACGTTAGACGCGCCGACTCATGGGAGTCGGCTACAGGGTCTTGTTTAGTGTACACCAGAAGAGCGTCGGCGGCGCGGCGGCAAGTTTCGCCCGCATGGCACTGGCCGACGCCCTTCCAGAAAAAAATTACTTGGCCGGCGGAACGTACTCGGTGGGTAGTCCCAGGCCGTCGCCAAAGAGGAAGGCCTCCATCTGCTCAGCCAGAAACTGCTGCGCCTGTGGCGTCCAGGGCTGCAGACGGTACTCGTTGAGCAGCATCCGTTGCCGGTCGATCCACTCATCCCAGGCAGTTTTGGAGACGTTGTTATAGACCTTCTGGCCTAGCTCGGAATCGAAGGGGGGCTCGTCGAGACCCTCCATCTCCTTCTTGTAGCGAACGCATTGCACCATGTGCGCCATTGGTTATGCTCCTGTTTCGATTGTATGGGATGGGGCGGAGGATGGTTTGCGGCGGTAGGCGTAGAAACATTTTAAGAAATCGACGATTAGAGCAGATTTGACCAGACCGGCCCTCTCGAAATCAATCATAATCTTCTCGATACACAATTATCTTTTTGGTGCAGTCAATCTTTGTTTCACTTCGTTTCAACGGTTTGTTTCAAAGGAACCTATGATGTCCGACTCTAATCCGTCTGGGCTATCTGACAACGCCGCGGCCGGCATTGCTTACATCACGCTCATTCCGGCAATCGTTTTCCTGATCATTGATCCATTCAGGAAAAGCGCCTACGTTCGCTTTCACGCCTGGCAGTCGATCTTCTTTTTTATTGCCTGGGCGGTGATCGACATTCTGGTAGGGGTGGTGCAGAATATCGTCCCTTCCGCCGGCTTTCTGACCTTCACGGTGTTGCAACTGGTGGCTTTGGCCATCTTCATCGTCTGGATTTTTGTGTTCGTCAATGCATTCGGCGGCAAGCGCATCAAGCTGCCTGTACTAGGCGGTATGGCTGAAAAACAGGCCAACCGTAATTAGAGTAGTTCTCCAATGCCTGTACACCGAAGACGGGATGCAGCAGGGCTTTTCCCCCAGAAAAGACCACGTTGTACGCCTTGATGCGAGGTACATTTGTTGGAGAATTGTTTCAGTCCTCCCCCATTTCCCTAGCTGCGTAAAAAAACGGCCTCCCTCGGGAGGCCGTTCTCGTTTACTTCCGTCTGTTCTTCTTGCCGAGTTTGTTTCTGGCCCTGAAGGAGCGCCCCGGCCCGCCAACACCCTTTTTCTTTTTGGCCTTTGGGTGGGCCTTGGGCGGAATCTTTCCGGTCAGCGGAATACCCTTTTCCACAATCGAAAATTGCAGCTTGCGTTCCTGGGCAAGGATGCGGTCGAGAACCACCTGCAGGCAGTCGCCAGCCTGGAAGCGTCGGCCCGAGCGCTCGCCCACGATCTCGTGCGTCTCCTCGTGCCAGACGTAGCGGTCGTCGCGCATGGAATCGATGGGCACCAGCCCTTCGACGAACATGTCGGTCAGCTCGACGAAAAGCCCGTACTTGGCCGGATTCAGCACCAGCGCGGAGAACTCATCGCCGACGCGGTCACGCATGAAGCGGACCTTCTTCCACTCGATCAGTTCGCGCTCGGCCTCGGCGGAACGGCGTTCGGCCTGACTGGCCTCGTCGGCAATCGCGGCCAGCTCCTCGGGAGCGATGGGCGGCTCACCGGTAAACTTCTCGCCGCCGCGGCGTTTGCGGTCGATGACGATGCCCGCAAGGCCCTCGTTGGGATGCGTCCAGGGCGAACTGAACCGGTCAACCGAGACCTGATCCTGGCCGCGCACGCCGGCGCGTAGCAACTGCTTGGCGATGCGGTGCACGATCAGATCAGGGTAGCGGCGGATCGGCGAGGTGAAGTGCGTGTAGGTGGGCGCGGCCAGGGCGAAGTGGCCCTCGTTGGTCTCCGCGTAGCGCGCCTGTTTGAGCGAGCGCAGCATCAGGTAGCTGATGATGCGTTCTTCGGGTCGGCCCTCAAGGCGGTGGGCGAGCTTCTGATACATGCTAGGGGTGACGGGGATATCCTGGGCCACCTCGTGCGTGCGCGCCTCGCGGCCCGAGCGGTGGGCATCGCGCCGGTCTCCGCGCGTCTGGATGCGCTTGACGGGCAGTGCGCCGAGCCCCAGCGTGTAGCCGAAGCTGGCGGCCAACTCCTCGAACTCCACCACGCGCCGTGCCTCGGGTTTTTCGTGAATGCGGTAGAGCGAGGGCACGCCGAGGTCTTCGAGCCAGGTGGCCACGCACTCATTAGCCGCCAGCATGAACTCTTCAATGAGCCGGTTGGCCCAACTGCGTTCGGACTTGGTGACGCCGCGCATGTTGCCCTCGGCGTCAAACTCGATCACCGGCTCGGGCAGATCGAAGTCGATGGAGCCGCGTTCTTCGCGGCGCTGGTTCATCAGCACGGCGAGCCGCTTCATTTGTTCGAAGGCGGGCACCAGCGCGGTGTAGCGCGCGCGGGTGGCCTCGTCGCCTTCCAGGATGGCGTGAACGTCGGTATAGGTCATCCGCGCCGCTGAGCGGATCACGCCCTCGACGACCTCGTAGCTTTCGATGCGGCCCTCGGCGCTGAGCTGCATCAGGCAGCTCAGCGTCAGACGGTCCTCGCCCGGGCGCAGGCTGCAGATGTCTGTCGAAAGCTCCTGCGGCAGCATGGGAATGGCGCGGTCGGGGAAGTAGACGCTGGTGCCGCGCAGACGCGCCTCGATGTCGAGGTCCGTTCCCTCGCGCACATATTCGGAGACGTCGGCGATGTGGACCTGTAGCGTCCAGCCGCCGTCGGAGCGTTCTTGCACCAGTACCGCGTCGTCGAAGTCCTTGGCAGTTTCGCCGTCGATGGTGACGATGGGCAGCGCGCGGAAGTCGCGGCGGCGCGCGATCTCTTTCTTGTCGAGATGGGCCACAGCGCGCGCCTCGGCCAGCACGTTTTCAGGGAAGATGTGCGGCAACTGGTGCTTGCGGATCATCATTTCGACGTCGACGCCGAAGTCGTCCGCATCGCCCAGAATCTCGATGACCTTGCCCTGCGCAGGGTGCAGGGGGGTGGGCCAGCGCGTGATTTCGACGTCCACAATCAGACCGTCGAGATCCTGCTCGCTGTTCACCTGTACCCGGGCGGCCTCGGCTTCCTTGCCCAGCACGCGGTTTTTTTCTTCGTTTTGCGGAGGGAGTGCCTGATCGAAGGGAATGACGATCGGCTGGCTCATCCGCTCGTCGAAGGGCAGCACGAGGTGGCCGGCGTCGCGGGCCGAGCGCGCGCAGCGGAAGGTGCCGACGACGGTGGAATTGCGGCGCATGAGCACGCGCACAATGCGGCCCTGGCAGCGTCCGTCGGCGCGCGGAGCTTCGCTGTCGACCAGTACCTGATCGCCCTGCATGGCACCGTTGATCTCGGTGGGGGGAATGAAGATGTCGGGCGCGGTGCCGCCGGTGGCGTTTTGCCGCGCATTGGGGCGCACGAAGCCGTAGCCGTCGCGATGCAAATCGAGCCGACCGGCCACCAGATTGTCGCCCACGCTGCTCTTGCCCGCCCGTGGCAGGGCCCAGTGTTCGCGGTCGACTTTGACGAGTGCGCCGCGCGCAGTCAGGCGCGCCAGTTGTTCCAGCAGCAGGCGGCGTTCGCGGCTGCTGCGCAGTCCCAGCTCGAGCGCCAGTTGCTTGTATCCGGTTTTACCGCCGGCCGAGCGGGTAATCCGCGCCATGAGTTCGCGATCGGTCATAGTTCCTAGAGTAGGCTATCGGCCCGCCCTGGGAGTATCAGAGTTGGACACCGAATCATGATCTCGCACGGAGTTCTCACCGCGGGCGGGGAATTGGCCTTAAAATAACGGCAATGAAGTTGTGCGGGTGTGCGGGCGGATCGCGCGGGAAAGTTCCCGGTTGCGAGAAGTTGCCAGAAGAAACACATAGGCCCGTTGAAACAGGAAGCTTGCCATGGCGAGGGCGAATGTCCCCCGTCTGGATCCCATCGTCCGGAAAGGACAGAAAAGGAAGTAGTATAAGCGCTATGTGGAAACCCAGCCAATCCGCGTCGATCACTCATAATCCGACTCCCGAACCCACTCGTCCGGCTCAGCCCACCCCCGCCTTTGAAAGCAACAACCGTGCAGCGGCGGCGATACAGGGCGATCAGGCCACGATCGGAAAGGGTCTGTTCATCAAGGGCGAAATCAGCGGCACCGAATCGTTGTTCATCGATGGCAAGGTTGAGGGCAGTGTGAATCTGTCCGGCAACCGCGTCACCGTTGGTCGCAATGGTCAGGTGGCGGCCACCATCAACGCGCGCGAGATCGTTGTGCTCGGCAAGATTCGCGGCAACATCTCGGCTACCGATCGGGTAGACATCCGTGCCGAAGGCTCACTGACCGGCGACGTGACTGCGTCCCGCATCAGCATCGAGGATGGCGCTTACTTCAAGGGCGGCATCGACATTCGCAAGGGCGAAGGCGGCAAGGGCTCTCCGGTTCCACTTACGGCGGCCGAGGCAGCGCGTCCCACGCAGGCGTAAGTTTTTCCTTGTCTACACAAAAGAACCGCAGGCCTCAGGGGCTTGCGGTTTTTTGTCGGAGGGCAGAAGTTCGCAACAAGATAATCGCTGTCCTCCTGAGCGAACGGGGCCCCCAAGCGTATTTCAGCTTGGGGGTGGTGAGTCGAAGGATCTGCGGTTGTTTTTTTAGCGAACTCCGCGCATCCTTGCGCATTCTTGGATTAGTCTTCCGGGGCTGAAGCCCCTCTGTTTATTGCTCGCTATATGCGGGGATTGAAATCCCCGTCTCCCTCCGCCGGGTCTTTTTCGCTGTCATCAGAAGGCTCTGCGGAATTGCGTTTCTATCGTTCTTACCGCAGGTGCAGCCGCTGCATGGCCACGCGCGGCAGCGCCGAGCCGGATTTTTCCAGCGTCCATTTGGTCACGATCATCCACAGCAAACTACCCACCACCAGAATCGCCGCATCCATGGCGCGCCCCTGATGGAAGGGCAGGGGCAGGTGCGTGCGCCCCAGACCCCAGACCGCGCCCCCAACAACCGATCCGCTGACGAGGCCGGCCAGCAGGCAGCGGCCCAGTTCGGCGTAGTCCAGGCTGGCCAGCGAGACCATGTGCTTCTGGTGCAGCATCAGGGCGATGGTCACCGTCTGCAGCGTGATGCCCAGGTTCGAGGCCACGGCCAGTCCCATCACGCTCCAGGTGTGATAGAAGGTCGCGTAGAACGGCACGGAGACGATGGTGATGATGGTTCCGGCAATGGCCGGTTCGAGCGTCTTGCCGGCGGCAAAGAAGGCGCGGGCATAGATGGACTGCGCGCCCCACAAAAACAGCGTCATTGAGAAGATGGTGAAGTAGACGGCGCAGAGTCCGGCGTCGGCCTCGGAGAAGTGTCCGCCGACGAAGATCAGCTCGATCAGCGGTTTGCCGAGGGCGATCATGCCGGATGCGGCTAGCAGGCCGAGCCCTGCCACGCGCGAGACCGAATCGGCCACGCCGACGGCGAACTCGTAGCGCTTTTCCTGGGTCCAGAGGCTGGCGAAAAACGGCATCGAGGCCGCGCCCGCCGCTTGGGCCAGCATCGAGGTGGGTGCCGTGAACATTTGCTTGGCATAGTTCATCAGCGCGATGGCCCCGTTGGTGCTCGAAGCGTAGTAGGCGATGATCCAGTTGTCGAAGGTGACCACCGAGACGCCCAGCATCAGGGGCAGCGACAGACGTACCCACTCACGCAGTCCCTCGTCCTTCCAGTCGAGCAGCACGCGGTAGTGCGCGCCGGCCCTCCGGGCGAAGATCCAGTTCAGCAGAAACGGGCCCAGCACTGCGCCGGCTACCGTGCCGATGGCCAGCGACGAGGGGCCCATCAGCTTGTACAAAAACACGCCACCGACGATGGTGCCCATGCCGTAGATCAGAGGCGCCACCGCCTGCACGCTGAACTGCTTGCGGACAATCAGCACCGAGCCGAAGACGCCGCCGGCGAAGAAGAACAACTGCGCGGGCAGCAGAATGCGGGTCAGCGTGACGCAGAGCTGGGCCTTCGGCGCGTCGAAACCAGCAAACCACCAGTGGACCCAGAGGGGCGCGGCGACTTCGGCAATGGCGATGGCCACACCCAGCACCAGATACATGGTCGTCAGAATCACCGACAGCGAACGGTTGCCCTCCTCCTCGCGGCCGGTCTCCCGGTAGCGGGTCAGGATCGAGACAAAGGAGATGGATGCTGCGCCGCCTACCAGGAAGTAGGCGATCATGTCCGGCAGCACGAAGGCCGCCGTCAGCGCGTCGGCCTGCATGCCGCTGCCGAAGAGCCAGGCAATGTATTTGACCCGGACCAAGCCGATGATGCGCGAAAGAAAGGTCGAGGCCATCAGCAGAATCGTGGCCGAGAAGACCGAGTGCGCATGAGAGGGCCGCAACAGATCGATGAGACGCGCTTTTGTGCCGCGCGCGGGGCGAGGGGGCCGGGATGGAGCAAATTGAGCCACTGTTGTTGATTCTAGCGGCCCGGCGCGGTTTTTCGGAGATCCCTGTTATGGGGCGCCGGATTGGAATACGGTAGATCGGGCGATTTGCCGTGGATCGAATCTGGACAGATTCTTGCAGGACAATAAGAAATTCATTGCGGTTTTTTAAAAAAACAAAGAAGTAGAGGTGAATCGCACTCAAGCTCGTTCCTTTTTTTTCCGATAAAGAAAATAGCAGGTCGTTGGGTCGGCGATCGTGGGTTTGCTGTTGATCGCGGGAGTGTCGTGTAGATTTTGAGAAGTGGGGCCTCGCGCAGTGGGTTGCGGCTGAGGGTGATGGGCGAACCACAAAGCAGTCTTGAGCTTTTTCCGGAAGGTGCGAACGGTTGGACAGCTATAGCATTTTCGGAATGGGTGTAGACCGAAAGCACGATGCTAAGTGGCTTTTTTCTCAAGAAAAAGCCACCTTGCACGCCGCTCAAAAAGTCTATATGTATTCCGAAAATGCTCTGAAATGGCCTCCTTGCGCTGTCGAAATAGCTTCGTAGCATCCTGGAAATCTTTTGATGGGTGGCGTTTCCGGTGCAGTAACGGCTGGAAAGGCCGCCGGAACCGGTGCGATGCCACAGGCGGGATTGGAAACCAGCAAAATCGATCGGCGGCGAGAGAACTTGCGACTTGCGGCCCTGGCCTCGACGGGGATTCTCGACACCGAGCCCGAGAGCTACTTCGACGCCATTACACGTCTGTGCGCCGAGTACTTCCGCGCCGATACGGTTCTGCTCGGGTTTGCCGACGAGACGCGTGTTTGGATCAAATCCTTCTGGGGCGAATCGATTCGCGAACTGCCGCGGCAGCACTCGGTCTTTGAAAGAGTGCGGTCCGAGGGCGGTCCGGTGATTGTCCCCGATATAGGCAAGGACGCGCACTTCGAGAGCCCGGTGCTCAATCTGCGCCGGCTCGAGGTCCGCTCCTTTGCCAGTGTTCCGGTTCGCTCCTCCGACGGCTACATCCTCGGCGCGCTGAGCATCTTCAACAGCCAGCCGCGGCGCAGAATGGCTCTCGACGAGTTGAGTATGCTCGAGAACCTGGCCGAGATGGTGGCCAGTCAACTCGAACTGCGCAAGATGAAGCGGAGTTTTCAGGGATGCGCGCGGCCACAGCGTGAGGTGTTCCCTGTGATTCCGCGCGTCTGGCCCCGCCCGTCAGATCTGCGCAGGGCACTCGATCGCCAGGAGTTCGTGCTGTATTACCAGCCGGAGATCGAGCTGACGACGCGCAAGATCGCCGGTCTTGAGGCGCTGATCCGTTGGACGCATCCCGAACGCGGTGTCGTCTCGCCCGCCGAGTTCATCCCCTCGGCGGAGGAAAGCGGCATGATTCTGCCCATCGGCGACTGGGTCCTCTCCGAGGCCTGTCAGCAAATCCAGAAGTGGAATCAGGACTATGAGCAGGGGGCGCCGCGTGTCTGCGTCAATCTGTCCGCGCGCCAGTTCTCGCGCGAGGGGCTGGCCGACCACGTCGAGGCTTTGCTCAGTCAGTACGGCGTGCCCAGCCGTATGCTCGGCCTGGAGATGACCGAGTCGAGCCTGATGTCGGACATCGACATTGCCTTCGACGTGCTCGGCAACCTGCGTCGGCTGGGCGTCACACTGCTGATGGACGACTTCGGCACCGGCTACAGCTCGCTGAATTACCTGCACTCGTTTCCCTTCGACGTACTCAAGATCGACCGCTCCTTTGTCGGACGGATGACCACGGGCGACCAGTCGCTGCAGATTGTGCGCACCATCATCGAATTGGCGCGCGTGCTCGGCATGGACGTGGTCGCCGAGGGCATCGAGACCGTCGAGCAATATATTCTGTTGCGCGAGATGGGCTGCCGCTACGGTCAGGGATTTCTGTTCTCCCGGCCGCTGCCCGCCGAGGCCATGAGTCATCTGTTGCAACTGCCCGGCCGCCTTCTGCCCGATCCTGAGCAAGATCAGTAGAGCATCTCTCCTGATGCTGTGAAGTGGCAAAAGTCTTGCCAGGTTGCCGCTCCCTGAGGGGCGCGTCAACGAAGTTGCATCGACTCGCTCTATACCCTCAGGAGAGATGCTCTAGCGTTAGAAAACACGAAGCAGGAAAGCCGTGCGGACCTTCCCGATCAGGGAATCTTGAGCCGTTTTCATGGGCGTTCCTTCATCTTTTGCATGTATTTGCGCAGTATGCTCCATTTCATGCAGCCCAAAGCAGAATCCGTGCCCTCTTCCGCTCCCACAGACTTTGCGGGATTGCTTGCCTCCCTTGCCTCCCCCGCGAAAAAGAACGCCAGGGCGTGGAGCGAAGAGATTTCGGTCGACGAATTGGCGTCGGTGAGTTACGAAAAGGCATTGCGCATGCCCGCGCGCTCGTATGCCTCGCAGGACGATGCGCAGTCGGCAAATTCAGAACCTTCCAACGATTCCTTCTCCGAGGCTTCAGCCGAGGTGGCCGAGACGGATTCGGCGGCTTCTGTGCGGGCTGCTTTGCAGCAGGCCATCGCCGCGTTGGGGCAGAACGCTTCCTCTGCGCCGGGCGCCACGCCCGGGCGCAGCAGCGTGGTCCATGCCAACTACACCTACGAAGAGCAACCGGAGCGCTCCCAGTGGTTGCGGCGGCCTTTAGCGGGCAAGCTGGGGCCGGAGCCGCCAGCCCGTCGTCCGCGCAAGGCGCAGGCGGCATCGCAGCCCAAACGGCCCTTGGCGAAGACGTTGGCGCCGGAACCCGAAGTCGATTCCGATCCCGTTGTGTCCTCTGAAGCACCAGGGCAGGATGTCTCGGCTTTTGAGCGTGCCTGGAGCGAGAATTTCGAGCAGAACGCGGCAGCGACCGCCAAGCGCCTCAAGGCGCAGTTGCTGGCCAGCCGCAAGCGCGTACGCCCCTTGGCCAGACCGGTTGAACCGGAAGCCGTGCAGGCTGCCAAGCTCCTTCGCAAGGTACAACTGAAGCCGGGCGGCCGG
>Ga0255352_1000768_pt1 | contig 17307 bp, 15 predicted proteins | sample HBST0metaG_FD_189939 | JGI IMG/M metagenome (GOLD analysis project Ga0255352, IMG submission 189939) | Peat soil microbial communities from Stordalen Mire, Sweden - H.B.S.T0 | ecosystem: Environmental > Terrestrial > Soil > Wetlands > Peat | place: Sweden: Norrbotten County, Stordalen Mire...
AAAGCAAAAGCAGCTAAGGGGTGTTTCCCCCTCGCGCCCGCAAGGGGTGTCCCCAGGCTTCCGCGCTCCGCTTGTGCAGCCCTTCGCCCTCTCCGCTGCGCTTCAAGGGTGGGAGATACCCCTCCCCTTGCACTTGCTACCCCCCACCTTCGCCAGGAGGCGTTCGGCATGTATGTCACATGCCACTGCCAATCCAACGGCAAGAGCAAAAACCAAGGAGGAAGTACCCATGAGCAGCGCAGTCGCCACCATCAACAACCCCGTTCAGTCGTCCACCTATCAACCCAGACAGCAGCAGCGCCCGACGGCAAAAGACGTGATTGCCGAGAACGTCAAAGCCCTCATTGCCCAACTTGAAGCAGGCAAGAGTGATGCCCTCACCGCTTACCTTGACGCAATGGCCCGGTTCCACAACTACAGTTTTGGGAACATTCTTCAGATCGCCCGGCAGCGCCCCGACGCAACCAACGTTGCCGGAATGTACACATGGAACCAGCTTGGACGCCGCGTGAAGAAGGGCGAGAAAGGCATTCAGATCTTTGCGCCCATGATCGGCAAGAACCGCAAGAAGCAGGAGGAGACCGAGCAGAATCGGGATGAAAAGAGCGCATCCATTTTGGTCGGTTTTCGCGCCGTCTATGTCTTCGAAAGATTATCTCGTGATTTGTGGCCGAGATTTTACCCGCTCGATCGGGTCCGCGATGCACCCCAGAGTGCCCGGCGATAGCAGTCAGCCCATATTGTCGCTCGATTCAACTGCCTTGTGCAACGGCTTCCGGCAATCGTGACAAGCAGCCCCCGTTCAACAATTCTGCTGCCATATGCAACCTTCCGGGGCCTCTGGGAATGACCAAATTTCAAGGTCGGCCAGCTCGGGCGGGCGTTTCGGCGATCCGGCTCGCTTGAAACTTCCGAATCGTCCACAATCCATAACCTGATTGAACTTTCGTCGCGCTGCCTTGTGGATCACTTACATGGGCTTGGATTTTCCCCGCGTTGCCATGCGCCCAGGTAGTACCAATTCAGACCGAACGCCCCTCTCCGTAGAGTGAGCAGAGCAACGTCCCCGCACTCAATCGGATCATATGTAGCTCGGCTCACTTCCAAATCGCTTGGCTTGGTCTCATGTCCCCAAGGCCCAAGTTTCAGGTGATAGGAGGTGCGCTTGCTGTGACTGACGTGTTTCCCTTCAACAGTCGCGGAGTAACTGGTGCCTGGTGACCTGTCGAGTAGTGCATTTCCCTCCGTCACAGCGCCGAACCCATATGCAAACCCAATTACGCAGAAAATTGCAAAAATTGGTTTTCTGGCCCAAAGGGTGGTGTCGAATTTCGCTGCTAGAAATGCCAGGACGCCTCCAATTGAGGCATACATCAAGAATGATGATGCCGATTGGAGGACGTTGTAGTCGAGCACGGAACGCACCGCCAGTATTAATGGAGGGAACATCAAAGCAATGGCGACACTCGGGTGGGCGTCGTTTCGTCTTTCGTCAACGCGAAAGAGACCGTTCGATCGCCTAAGTATTTCAATCGCAACCCATGGAAGAACAATCAGAGCCACAATCGCAGGAACGTATGGCCTCGGATAGAGGAAAGCCCAACCACAGACGGCCATCGAGGCGACCGTCAACATCTTCGCTAATCTCCTGCCGCGAGCTAAAGCAGCAGTTCGGTCTGCCGGATTTTCACCGAGTCGCCTGTCATTTGTGATTTCCTCTTCAGACGTCGACTCTTCTTCCGCGTCGAGGCACGGCAGAGGATCTAACCACTGCTCAAAGTCATCATCCAGCGGGAATGTGAGCGCTATTTTCGCTTTACGGCCAGTGATATCCGAGGGCTCCAACACAAGACAAGTCGGGTTCGTGGGGAGAATCCTCCAACCCCGGATTTGGTGACGAGGGATCACTCTCGTGCGGGTGAGGTCCTCAATGGAAATGCGGTCAGGGAACAGGACCACTTTCGATTTAATTGTGTAAAGGAAACAGTACGCTCCGCCGAGAGCCAATAGGACACAAACCCCAATCAACAAGAAACGTGAACTTGGTGGGGCGATATGTCCAACCGAGGCAAACCATGTGGCGACAATTGCTCCCGCGCCAAAAACGATCCCAGTGATTACAAGTGCGACTTGCCAGAAGCCACTTGGACGGTACACCTTTGCATCGATTTCCGTTTCCGTTCCATTTGTTTGATTGGGCATGTTGCAATTGATTGTCGCAAACTCCACGGTTCCGAGCCAATACCGCCGATGCTTCTCTTTGCCATAGTTTCGCCTGGATCAGGACCAGTTCGGCGCCCAGATCGGCTCGCTTCGGCGGGGAATGATGCGTATCATTCTTCCAACCTACGCTGGCGCCAGGATTTCCCCTGAACAGGTGGCAGCATATCCCCTACTGTGACTCACAGCCTGCAACCGTGCGACTTCAGTGAACCCCTTCGATAGCCGCGGCCACATCATCACTCAATTCCTCAGCTCTCTGCAGTGCCCCCTTTATCCTGATAATCTCCAGTTCCCGGGAGGCGATCTGGCCAGCCGGTTCGTTGTGCTCATGTGCTGCACTTAGGCTACGTTGATGACTGGCAAGCATCCGTCGAAATACCGGAACTGCGCTTTTCTTCGGTTGAGCGTGGGTGCAGCCGAGGCACACCAATCCTCTGGGGCAGTGCTCGCCGGTGGGCAAGGCGCAGAGGTGTGTTCCCATATCGCGCAGATTGCAACTGGCCGCAAAGGCGGTCCACTCATCTTTGGTCGGGTTCTTCAGACCTTCTTCGCCGTAGTGCGCGTTGTACAGACCTCGGACGGTTTTTCGATACTCCTCGATGAGCTTGCTGGGATAGAGCTTGGCATAGATCATCACGGTCTCGGGAGAAGCATGGCCGAGCAGGGCCTGGATCACATGCACGGGCACGTTGTTGTTTAGATGCTCAGAGGCAAAGACCCGCCGGCAATCGTGCGGCAGCAATACGAGTGAAGAGCCATCGGAGCGACGGGCTTCAGCCCGGATGGAGAGCGAGCGAATGCGGCTGCGTATGGTTTCAATCCCGGTAGTACTCGGATGACGGATTCCCTGGAGTAGATAAGGAGCCGGCGGACGAGGACGCTTTTCCTGCAGATCCCAGTGATCGCAAACGGGCACGAAAGCACTGTTATAGAACCGCTTCACATGCCGAATGATCTCCGCCAATACGCGGCCGAGGCTGTCGCCAATGGGAATGACACGAGCACGATCGAACTTCGAAGGTTTGATGTGAAGCAGGTAATAGATGCGTCCGTCGGACAGCGAGCGTTTGAGAATATCAAGTGTGGTCAGCTCGCTGGCCTCTTCGATGCGCAAGCCGCTTTGGACGAGCAGTTCAAGCAGCGCCCAGTCCCAAAAGCTATCGACCTCGTCGGACCATGGATAACCGCGCGAGGTGAGAGGTTTGGGTGCAACCATCGCAGTCTTCCATCGCTGTAGTGCAAGGGCGCGAATCTTGGGCATCTCGCGTTCGAGATCGAGGACTGTAGCTGTGATGCGAGCACGCGTACGTTCACGCGCCTTTTCGAAGCCGTACCCGCGAAGGGTGTGACGATTTACCGGAATCGTGCGGGGGGCAAAGGAGGCAAAGGGGGAATCGGGCTCGGTTGCCCAGGCGCAGATGTCGGAGAAGAATGTTCGCAACTCAATCAACCATGAATATGCGGTCCCACGCACCTCTTCGCCGGCTCCGGGGCCGCGCTGGACAGTACGGGCGCGTGCAATAGCGTAAGGAGTATAGTCGCGGACGTGGCGCGGAAGAATGGCGGAGCAATGCTTCACATCCCGATGCTTGTCCGCCATGTAGTTCCAGAAGTGTGCAAGTGCGATCGATTTTTGCCGCAGCGTCCGGTAAACACCGCTAACGCGGGCTTCGTAGGTGTTAACGGCCATTGGAAAACGTGTTTTTTTGACCAGCACCGCCCCGTGCTCGAGTGGTCTGCTGGAGTTTTAGGCGGAGGTAGTCGAGGTAGTTTCCGGGCGCAGGGTTCTGGATCAGTTCCTCGATGACTGGCAGGAAGTAGGCCAGCGAGCGGATGGGCGACAACGGTGTTGCATCTTTGGGACGCAGCAGGCGGCGCAGTGATCCCAGAAGCAGAGCGGCTTCGACGGTTTCCAGCGGTACCCCGTCCTTGTCGAGACGGAGCGCCAGCGCCAGGTCAGCCTGGCTGGCGCGCATGGGCGTATCCGGCTGTTCCAGATACAGCGCGATCACCGCAGACGGATATGAGTTAGGTCCCACAAGCTGCGTCATGATTTTCTCCTGCGGCGCGCCGTGCTCTCCTGCTCGCTTTCCCGCACTCGATAGCTGGAGCCTTCGATCACCGTAACCTCGGCATGATGCAGCAGACGATCCAGCATGGTGGCGATGCAGGCGGCATTTGGAAAGACCTCGTTCCATTGCTTGAAGGGCTTGTTGGTTGTGATGATCAACGGCTTCTTTTCATAGCGGCGGTTGATCACCTCATACAGCAGGTCGGCCGACTTGTCATCGAAGGAGAGATAGCCGACCTCATCGATGCAGAGCAGAGCCACGTTGGCGTAGTTGCGCAGCTTGCGCAAACGGCCATCCGGCGTCTGTCGATGCAGCTCCTCAAGCAGTGCCGATGCGGTACGGAACAACACGGAGTGGCCTGCCAGCACCGCCGCATAACAGATGTTTTGCGCGATCATGGTCTTGCCCAGTCCGTTTGCGCCAACCAGAACCAGATTGCGCGCCTCGGCGAGGAAGTCCAGGCTCATCGCCCTCTCGACAACATCGCGTTCGATGCTGGACGGCCAGTTCCACTCGAAGTCGGCCAGCGGCTTGAAACGGCGGATCTCGGCGGAACGCAGACGACGTTCCAGACTGCGATGGGCGCGTTCCTCCATCTCGAGCTGCACCATACGTTCCATCTGCTGGCGCGGTGACCAGCGTTGCTCGGTGGCATGGGCGAGCATGTCGTCCAGTTGGGCGCTGACTGCATGCAGGCCTATCTTCTCAAGCTGTTGGCGCAGATTATGACTTGGATTTTTTGTCTCGGTTGCGGGCGAGTTCATCGTAGGTCTCCAGATCGTGAGAACGGACATGGACATCCTGAGCCAGCGGATAGCGGCTCAGATCAAGTGGCAGTGGCGCCGAGCGATGCCGCTGCCTTAGCAGGAAGGCAACGGAACTGGCACGTGGAGTATTGCGCTCGATCGCCTCATGAACTGCCTGGCGCAGAGCCTTTTCACCGTAGCGATCCAGCAACTCGATCAACTGTATGCTTTGCTGTGTTGCCGATTCGCCCTGAGCGAAAGCCCTCTCCAGCAGCAACGCGCTCTCTGGTATGGCTATCTCAAGCCGACCATTCCGCGTGGATTCCCGCGCCTTGCGCTTGCTGCGAAGCAGTGCATTCTGATGCTCAGGATCAAGCACCATCTGCTGCCGGTCATAGCTGCGCCGATGCCGCGCCACTTCACTTGATCCATCCAGGATGCGCACCTCGGTATCCGTTGCGGCAAGCGTCAGGGTGCAACCAACATGCTCGGGCGGTATCGAGTAATCGTTGCCATCGAAGCGCACATAGATCGTCTTGGCCGAGCGCACGGCAACCACATGGTCGGTGTTGAACGGATGCAGTGGAAGTGGCAACAGACGCGGCTTTTCATCGACGAAGACATCCGCAACTGCGCGGTTGCGATCGTCGGGCCACGGACGCTTATGCGCAACTTCATCCACCCAGTGCCGCGCCTGACGGTTGCATTCCTCCAGCGTGGTAAAGCTTCGCGCCGGCCAGAACGAATCACGTACATAGCGAATTGCCCGCTCTACACGGCCCTTTTGATTACCCGATCTAACCTGGCATGGACGTGGAACGAAATGATAGTGACCAGCCAGTTCAAGCAGGCGCGGATTGAAATGAACATGACTGCCGTGACGATCCAGCACCGCGGATTTGAGATTGTCATAGAGCAGAACTCGGGCACTGCCCTGGAACGATTCGAAGGCATGGACATGACCACGCAGGAAGTTCTCCATCGTCTGATCGAAGAAGAACTCAAGATACAATCCCCGCGACCACGACAAGGTCATCACGAAGCATGACAGCGTGCGCCGCGCTTTACCCACCATCACCGTGCCGAAGTGTGCCCAGTCCACCTGGGCTTGTTCGCCAACATAGACCTGGGTACGCAGAAAAGCCTCCTGCGGGCGCGGCCGCAGAGTTTCCACCGAGCGGCGCAACTGGCGGATGCTGCCCGTATAGCCACGATCTTCGAGCATGCGACACAGACGCGTAACGCACAGACGCGGATGCGCCTCCAGTGTCTCGCGAAGAAACGACAGATACGGCGCGACAAGAGTGGCACGCTGGTACATCACGTTGTGTGCTTTCTCCATATCGATGGCCCGCCGCACCGTGTCGGGATGTATATGGAGTTCAGCGGCGATCGTCCCCACCTTCCAGTGCTCGGCAAAATAGTATCGACAGATCTGTACTCGGGTCTCTGCATCGATCATGACCACTCACCTGCGTGTTGATATGCGAGGAAAGGGATCCAGCAGATGCCCCGAACGACCGCAGACCGCACAGCGCAGCACGAATACGCCACGCACATGCAAGCGCGACTGCATCACAGACCCGGACAACCGCTGGATGACTTCATCCTGCTTCGATGGTGAGAGGAAATCGGCCTTTTGGGAACCTTGATCCGTCACGCTTTTTGCGCCAGGACGGCAGCGATACCGCTTCTGCCGGTCGCGATGGTCCAGTCGCCCTTCCGAACTGCGCTGGTAACGGCGGTTGGCGGCGCGATGCTGACGCACCCGCGCCTGAGACCGGCACGACAAACTGCAGTAGCGCTGGCCGCGATCGCAACACGAGCAGATCGCGAACAGTGACAGACAGTCCGGATTGCCGCAACACCTTAATTTAAGAGGTACTTCCGCATGAACCGCCATCGGCCCGCCAGGACGGCCTTTGACAAAGACAACGGTTCATGACAAGGTAAATCCATTCTGGGGTTACCTTCCGTCCTGAAGGTTGCCACATCGGTCCCCGCTGCGGCTAACAGCGGGGACCTCCTCACCGCCCTCCGCAAAATACAGCACTCTCGCTTCGGTCGTCCAGATGATCGACGGATGATTGCGCCTGCGGCGTCGATGATATCAAGCAGTTCTATAAGCCGCTGGTCAGATTTCTACGTTTACTGATGGCCGCTGACACGTAGGTCTCCAGATAAAGAATCGTGACCTGACGGAAGCGCTCAGGTATGCGGGTGATCTCTACCAGTTCAGAGGCGGTCAGCCGACGGCGCCGGCTATGGCGGGCAGAGCCTCGCTTCGGTGTCCGAGAAAACACGCCGAGTGAACAGAGCGCGGCATCGAGCGCATCGGTTCCCTTCGACCAGCGCGATGAGAGCAGCTTCAGATCATCGTCTTGAATCTGACGAAGACTGTCGTAACCGCGTGCTAGCAAGATGCGCAGCCCGTTCGAAACGGCCAGATGACGATTAAAAGCAGATGTCCAGTTGATCGGAGCGGTAGCTCTCAGGAGCAACCCGTGCTGCTGTCGAAGAGGATGATCTTCCGGCAAACGAACGATCCACTGGTTGACACGCACATCTGACAACCACTTAATCGATGGAATGACCATGCGCATGGGGACAAGAACTCGAGCGCCCCAAGTCCAGAGGGTACAAGGCCGGTCGTATCCAGCGGCCCACCGTGGCCAGGTCTTCGTTTCGAAATCAGACCAGCGTTGTTGCAGTGTTGATCCGCTGCAGCGATCAAGAGCGTCGGCAAGATGGCAACATGCTCCCCGCATCTTGGACTTGTCTTCCTCCTTGAGTCGAAAGGAGCAGATCATTTCGCTGCACATCGCGAGCATCGTATCGCGGTTGTAGCGCTTGGTGCCGAGTGCCGTTGCCTGCTGGTATCCGTTCATCGTCCCTCCTTGTTCTCTCCGCGTTTAAAACCCTCATTCCCTCGTGGAAAACCGCTAGCAGAGACGGCCCTTTCCGCCGTCAAGGGTAAAGCTGTCGCCAGCCACAAACCGGCTGCCCTGTGACTGCTCGGGCCGCTCTGCAAACCCGCTCTCAATTACGAGGGAATGAAGTTTTTAAAACGCTCGTAAAGGAGAAAACACAATGCAGAACAAGGAAAAACAGGACAACTACAGCCGGATTACCAATCAGATCGTCAGCCATCTGGAACAAGGTGTCAGGCCATGGGTCAAGTCGTGGAATGCCGAACACGCGGCAGGACGGATCACTCGTCCACTTCGTCACAATGGGAAGCCATACAGTGGAATCAACGTGCTCTCGCTGTGGGCCAGTGCGATGACGCAGAACTTCGTGGCTCCTATCTGGATGACCTTCAGACAGGCCGCGGAGCTTGATGCCCACATCCGCAAGGGCGAGAAGGGCTCGCTCGTCGTCTATGCAGACTGCATTACGCGCAAGGAAACCGACGACAAGACCGGCGACGAGATCGACCGCGAGATCCCGTTTCTTAAGGGCTACACTGTCTTCAATGTCGAGCAGATCGATGGTCTGCCGGAAACGTATTACGCGAAGGCCGCTCCGTCGCTCGACCCTGTAGCCCGCATCGCGCACGCGGATAGTTTCTTTGCTGCCCTGGGCGCAACCATCCGGCACGGCGGCAACCGCGCGTTTTACAGCATCACTACCGATGCAATCCAGATGCCGGCGTTCGAGAGCTTCCAGGACGCCGATAGCTACTACGCGACGCTGGCTCACGAATTTACTCACTGGACAGGCAACAAGAGCCGGCTTGACCGTGACTTCGGCGGTCATCGGTTCGGGAGCGAAGGTTACGCAATCGAAGAACTGGTAGCCGAACTCGGGGCTGCGTTCCTGTGCGCCGATCTGGACCTGGCTCTTGAACCGCGCGAGGATCATGCATCCTATATAGCAAGCTGGCTGAAAGTGCTGGCGGCTGACAATCGAGCAGTGTTTACCGCGGCAGCCCATGCACAACGTGCCGCCGAATTTATCAACCACATCGCCATGGACGCCGCGCAGGTCAATACGACCTGCGCGGCATAGCGCGGAGGATGCTCTTCTTGACATCAAGAATCTCCATTGGCCGGCTCGACACCGGCAGCTTGCGCAATGGCGCGTTCCAGTTCCGAGATCGTTTCATCGTCGTAGGCAAAGGCATACTGAGTTGCCGGCAATGACGGTGCGCTTCTCATAGAGCGATCACTGCTGGCCTTGGCTTGAGCCAGTGCGCTCACCATCGCGCTCTGATCGACCTTCATATAGAGGTCAGTAGTTGTGGTCAGGTGGGAATGGCCAAGAATCTCCTGTGCGACCTTGATGTTGCCAGTCGCATCGAGCACTCCCTGCGCCAAGGTGTGGCGGAACAAATGAGGATGCACACGAACGCCCGCTTTGCGGGCTATGTAGCGCAACGAAGACTCAAAACTGGCGTAACAGAGAGGCTTGCCGAGCCCTTTGCGCGCGGCGACCCAGAGAGCGCTGGCATCGGCTGAAGTGCGGCGTTCGGTACTTAAATACTTATCCAACAGCGGCCAGAAGTCGTCAGTCACCGGCACACGGTGCTCATCGCGCGCACCCTTCAGGCGCACCGTGATCGTGTACCGCTTGCGGTCGAGATCTTCCAGCGTCATGCCCAAAATTCCATGCCGACCGGCTATCGTGCTCCAGTCGCCGATGCGCTGACCGGTTCGGCTAAGCAACGTCAGAATCGCCTTATCTCGCCAGGAGGCCGCGGTGTCAATCAACTTCTGAATCTCACTTGGTTCAAGGCGCCGGGGAAGGCTGTGAGGTGTCCGCCGGCGGAATCCATCATGCTGTTGTTTATGCGGTGCCAGATCGCGTCCAACCATGCCGTGACGAGGTCCTTCAGCGATCGGGTTGCCACTAGCTGGGTTGATACGGCCATTCCACGTTCCCTGGCGATCTTCCGTATCGCAGCGAATGCAGTAATCGAAGTATGACGCGAGCACGCTGAGGCGGTGGTTGATGGTGCGCGCCTGTCGCGGCATATTAGCAGACCGCGAGACCACTGCGCCCTGTTTGCTGCCGCGAGAGAACTCGAGGATGTAGTTGCCCACAATCTGGCGAGTCACCTGGTCTGGATCCACGCCAGAACGACTGAGCCAGTTGAAGAAATGCGCGAGACCGATGGCATAGGCACGCTGTGTGTAGACAGAACAATCGCGCTGGCTCAGCTCAGTCAGAAACTGATCGCATGATGCAACGCTTCCACCTGCTGCATCGCAAACGCGAAACGAAGCGCTCAGCCCTCCGGTCGTTTTCTGGACGCTGTAGATCGACATAGCAGCCATTTTCTCCGGCTGCCATCGGAAAGTAAACCATTTCGCGGTCCCGATCGAGCGGATAAAATCTCGGCCGCAAATCACGAGATAAGATGTTGCACAGACTGATGGAGCCGAGCTTCCCGCACCCGCCGCAGTCACCGGCGAAGCCGGAGCGCATCTTGACCGGCTCATCGCGTTCGTACAGCAGCAGGGCATCGAGCTTGAATACAACGAGCGCATTGCGCCAGCGCAGGGCGCAAGCTACGGCGGCAAGATCGTACTTTTGCCGGGGCAGTCGAAGGCGGAAACTTTCGCAACTTTAGTCCATGAGTTAGGCCACGAAATGTTGCACAAGGCCGACCGCCGCACAGCGACAACCAAGGTTGTGCGGGAGACCGAAGCCGAGTCCATCGCTTTTATCGTGGGCAAAGCAATCGGACTCCAGACCGGCACCGCTTCCGCCGATTACATCCAGCTTTACCACGGCAACGCCGCATTGCTGGCCGAAAGCCTTGAAGTCATCCAACGCACTTCCGCCGTGATTCTCGCAGCACTGGAAGAGCAAATCACAAACGAAACATCCAAACAGCCCACGGAGGAGGCGGCTTAGACGCCTCTGCCAATCTGCGGACAGGGCCGACCGTCCCTGTCCGCGCAGACCGTCACCGCCTCATTTGAAACCCGCTCAAAAGGAGAGCATTTATGAAGAATCCAAGCAGCACCGAATACCGCGACTTGCCACTGTCCAACCTAATAGAATCCGCGACCAACCCGCGCCGAATCTTTGACCATGAAGCCCTCAAGGAACTGGCCGAGAGCATCCGCAGCCAGGGCGTTCTCTCCCCCTTGCTTGTCCGTCCTCTGACCGAGCGCAGCTTCGAAATTGTCGCCGGAGCCAGACGCTACCGCGCCGCCCAGCTTGCCGAGGCGGAAACTGTGCCCGTCCGCATTGTCAACCTCACCGACGCGGAATCTTTGGAGGCTCAGCTAATCGAAAACCTTCAACGCCGCGACGTTCACCCACTGGAGGAGGCGCAGGGGTTCCGCGCCCTGCTCAATCTTGACGAGCCGAAATACTCGATTGAACAGATCAGCGCCAAGACTGGAAAATCCGCCTCCTATTGCGCCCAGCGCATCAAGTTGACGGAACTCACCGCCGCCGTTACCGAGGCATTCGCCAAAGACGAAATCGGCGTAGGCCACGCCCTGCTACTGGCAAAGCTACAACCAGCCGAGCAGGAACAGGCGCTCTCCGCTTGCTTCCGCGAGGATTGGAACGGCGGCCAGGGCAAGGCCAAGCGCATCTTGCTCCCCGTCCGGCATCTTCACCAGTGGATTGAGCAGAACATCTTGCTCATTCTGAAAGATGCGCCGTTCTCAAAGACTGACCCCACCGTCAACCCCGCCGCCGGAGCCTGTGTCGATTGCCCCAAGCGCACCGGCGGCAACGCGCTTCTCTTCGCCGATATTGCCGAGGACGCTTGCACGGACCCGGCTTGCTACCAATCCAAGCTGGACGGGTTTGTCGCGCAGACCATCGCGGCCAAACCCAAACTGGTACAAATTTCATCGGCCTATGGACCGGCATCTGCCACCGACGGCAGCAGCGCAGCCCTGCCCCGCAACAAGTACATCGAGATCAAGCAGCAAGACCCCAACGCAAAAAAGCAACGGGATTGGCCGGAGTATCAGACTTGCAAATCCATGACCGAAGCCATCGTTACCGAGGGCACAGAGAAAGGCGATGTACGGAAAATCTGCGCTGACCCCGAATGCCCTGTCCACCGTCCGAAGAAGCAACGGCCAGCCGGAGACGAGCGCATCAAGGCCGAGCAGGAGAAGCAGCGCCGCGAGGAGGCGATTGCCAACGTCGTAGGCTTGCGCGTCCTTTCCGCCATCGTTGACGCTGTGCCGGTGCGCCTCACCAAGCGTGACCTCGTTTTCATTGTCGAGCGTTTGCTTCCCCAGTTAGAGGAACGGCGCGTCGAGGTTCTCGCCCGGAATCGCGGCATCAAGAAGGCGCAACCATCCGATTCCATCGGGAAGCTGATGGGCGCTTATGTCCGCAAGGCCGAGGAAGGCAAACTCGGACAGCTTCTAGTCGAGACAGTAATTCTCTACGCAGCCCGGACACAATCGGAGACTGGCAAGGCGCTCAAAGACGCCGCCCAGCACTACAAGGTGGACACCGACGCCATCGCCCAGAAAGTCAAAGCGGAGTTTGCAGCGAAAGAGAAGGCGCAAGCCGCCAAGAAGACGGCCGCGAAGGCCCAGTCAAAACCAGCGGCGCGGCCCACGGCGGCCAAAAGGGCCAAAGCCGCGTAACTTTCAACATCCCAGCATTCAAAACGGGGTCTGCTGACGCAGGCTCCGTTTTTTCGCCCGTCTTCCCACCCTGTGATGTGCTGCCGCTTCGCGTCAGACTTGGTTTGGCCCACCCGACGGGCTTGAACCCGCCAAGTCAATGTGTATAGCTGCCCTTGTTGCTGTTCCACCATTTACGAATATTGTTGGAGTCGAATGGATCAAGCTGAGATCCAGTCCATTTGTTGAATAAGATGACGGCCCCATACCGCCTTTCTAAGTAATGGGATTGCGCGATGAAAGGAGCTAGCTTTCTTGCGATATCCGAATCAGAGTCACAGTTCTTGAGAAACTGAAGCTCCAACATTCCGTAATCGTCCTCGCCTCTTACCTCCATCGAATATTTAGATTCATTCCACTCTGTACCGATCCTGATTGTAAAGTCTTTCTCCACTTCACTACACGTACTCCGGCCCATCTTTTTGACCAGGCTATCATGTGAATCACTGTTGCGATGTTCCGCAAGGACTCGCATCCGCTCAAGCATTAGAGAGAATTCGTGCTGTAATGTCTGTGGCGCAACTTGCTTCTGCTTAAGGACCTCATCAAACAGTGAAATTAAGTCAAAGCGAGTCGAACCGGGAGGAGCAACTATTGAAAGCAACTGCAAATACCGATAGTGATCTTTATTGCTGTCCCACCATGAAGCTAATTGCTTTGCGTCAAGAGGATCAAGGCCTGAGTCGGGAAAGCCGGGACTATATTTGAATGCAGTGTTGAGTGCAGAGATAGAAGCAAAGCGAACTGAAAGGAATTGGTCGTGTAAGGCAATATCTACCAGTACAGGAGGTATCAGTTCCTCGGTGTCCACGCCTGAGGTCTTTTGGCCTGGAAGCCAGATGTCAAGAGACTGGTATTCCAAATATCTGCGACAGCTGTCAATCACTCTCAGTCGTTCCTGTGGGTCCGGCGCGGAGAGTGCGTCGTGAAATCGTGTTGATGCGGGATCGGCACATTCGACCTCATTGCCCTGGATGAACATAAGCGTCTGTTGATACTCTTTCCTATGTCGATCAGAGATGACGCCATCAATGAGACCACGTTGTTGCGGATCTGCGTTCGCTCGAATTTTGAGAAGTTCGTCGTACGCCCTAGCATCGTCTGAGTTGACCCGTGCAATCAATTCTTGCGCATGTATTGAGGAAAGTTCGGTTTGAGCTTGCAGTTGAAGCGGTTCTGTCATGGCTCGGACACGGTCTTCAATTAGAGTCTTGGCTTTCCCTTCTGTCGCAAGTTCAGCCGCTTTGTCAATTCGATCTTGCATTGATTTTGTGGTGAACTGCTCTTGCAAGGTCGAGTCTATGTGCGAATTCATTTTATCGATTTCTGCTTGCTCTGCTGCTTTGCCCTCCTTCTCCAGAGCCTCTTTCATGGAGTTCATGTCTCGAAACCAAAAAATGCCAGCAAGTGTGAGAGCCACTGCAAGTGGAATGGCAACGATAGTGGATGTTGCCGTGAATAGCTTTCGGATTGACTCAGACTCTTCACGCTGTGCAGCCCGGTTGGCTTGCGCTTCCTGACGGAGAGATTCTCTATTAGCCTCAGCTTGCTCACGAAGGAACTTTAATAGCTCCAGAGGATCAGGATTGGTTTGGTCAGCCATACAGTTGCCTCCGATTCAATTTCCGCCGGGGCTACTGATTTACCACGGCTATACATCAAGAAATTTCATTAACTCGGCATAAATCCCCGATGTGCACGAATCTCCAGGCGCAGTTCTTCGCGGAGCGCCTTGCTTTTCTTCATGCGCTTGAAGAACTCTTCGAGGACGCTGACCACAATCGCATTGACGCTCACGCCCTCCGCTTCGGCCCATTCCTTGAGCTTGAGCCTGGCTTCAGAGCCGACGTGGAGGAGCTGAGGGTTGGAAAGCTCCATACCGGCCTTGCGGGTCTGCATGATGTCAACTTTCTCGCGCTCGACGTGGCTCAAAGCAAAAAGGACGATCTTGGCCAGATCGCCCTTTACGCGAGACTCTTCGGTGACTGCTTCGCGCAGATCAATGGGGAGGCGCAGCGTCATTCCCGGACGGTCGTCCGTCCACCGCTGCCCCTCGCGGTTCACTTTCCGCACTGCTTTCTTCGCCGCCTTCTTGACTGCCACTGTTTACCCTTCCAAGACTAAATTCTGATCTCTGTCGAGACCCATTCTCTGCTCTCATCGGTGAGTAAGGACCGTTGAACGGAATATCTTTCTCAACCCTTACAAAGAACCTGTAACCCGTCCTGACGACAATCGTCGGCTGAATGTTCAGGTTTCGGCGCGTCACCTCGACTCCGAGTTGGCCGACCTGCTGACCGACCGTCTGCCCCACCGTCTGTCCGACGCTGGGCGATTGCAGCACCGAGGAGTTTGTTCCCTGGCTGACCTCGATACCGGCGGCGAAAAGCGATGTGAGCAGCGCCCCGGAGAGAATCCGTCCCCAGTGATTGTTGACCTGGTCCCGAAATCCCGCCGCGCCGGCACTGTCATCGCCTTCAAAACCGCCGAGAGCAAGGCTGCTGCCATCCGGGAAAACAACCCGTCTCCAGACAGCCTGCAACGCATTTTGCCCATAACCTATGTGGGAGTTGTAAATCCCTATCAGTGTACTCCCGGACGGTATTAGAATGTACCTCCCAGTAGGAGAATCGTACACATTTTCACGAACAAGCGCGCGGATCAAGCCGGGAAGATCGGAATTAAGCTGTTGCTCCAGCACCGCCGGAATCAGCCAGCCGGCCTTGATTTCATACCGGCTCTGAGCGGGTTTCCGAGATTGCCCCAAGTATTCAGATTCCTGCTTGCCGTGCTGCTGTCCGAAGGTGTTTTTTTGCTCCTGGTCGTTCTGGCGTTCATAGTCGGTACGCTGCTCCGGCTGCCCCGCTGCGGTGTACTTTGAGCTGACGGATTGAGGAGTGCCGCTTTGCGTTGGATTGACTCCTAGCGCCGAGCGGGCATTGATAAGGGCGGCTTGAATCGCCTGCAAGGGGTCGCTCTCTTCCGTTTGCTTTTTCTTGCCTTCGCTGGGCAGGTTCCCCTTGACGGAGGTTGCCGCCTCCATTGCCTCGCGCTCCCGGTTGTATTCCTCCAGCCGCCGCTGCTCGGTAAACGACAGCGAGCCGTTGACGGCGGTCGAGGCCGAAGTCTGCCGGTATTCAAGGGTAGGGACGGAGCTCGTTTGGCTTCCGTTTCCAGTCCCGGTCATCAAGGTTGACTTGCCTGCCGGGGGCTCGCCGGTTGCGATGGAAGAACGCTGGGCTGAAGACGCTGGGACGTGGGACTGGCCGATGTCCAGCCCGTTTCGCGCCTGGTCCGACAGCATCCCCTTTTCAACCGTAGTGGCAGGGCCGGAGCCAACCTGCGCCGTCTCTGTCTGCTTTTTGGCCTTATTGTTCCGGCTTGCGAGGCCATGCCGCATATAGGCCGCGGCGAGGACGACCAGGGCAATAAGGATGATCCCGGCCAACGGACGGAGCTTGCGTGCCTTCGGTGTAAGACTGCCATTGACGCCGCGAACGACCTTATCGGTTTGTGCCGCGTCTCGGATCTCGTCTTGACTTTGCTGGGCGCTTTGCTCGGCTCCCGCGCTCTCAAGATCGAGCGGCTTGGCGTTTTCTCCTGTGATTGCCATGCTCAACTCCTTTTGCCGGTGCTACCGGAGTAGGGTATCGCCCGCGTGATGGTCACGCGGGTCTGCTTCTTGCTGACGCCAACTACCAGAATTGCCTTGTCGAAAAGCCGGTCCACTATGTAACGCGACCCATCAACCCGGAAGTTGACCAGCTCCGACTTGCCGTTCACCTGAATCAGGAGCGTCGGCAGTTCGCGGAACCGGCCATCGTTCGGATAGATCAGATAGGTGTGCTGGCCATCGTCAAACACTTGCTGGGGACGGTAGGCTGCGTCGCCATTGAGCTTGTAGTCGAAATAGAGGTTGTCGAGTGCGTTTTCTGCCATTGGCACCACGCCGGCCCGCTTGTCTTTCTCGTGCGCCTGCTCCGCCACAGCCTCGGCATCGCGCTTTGCCGCGGCTTGTCGAATTTCAAACGCCGCCCACTTTGCGGCATCTTCGCCGGGATACTGAAAGGCCAGCCGCGAGACAAAGCGCGTGGGATCGGAGATGAGCCGAAAGACGTAGGTCCGCCGGTCAGTGGAGACGATCAGGTCGGTTTCAAGGCCCGCCTCAATCGGCTTCACAATTAGCAGCGGCGTTTCATCGAGACCAGAACCGGAGAGGACGGGCGTGATCTCCCAGCGGCGGGAATCGCCGATCTGGGGTTGGCTTTCGAGATGCTCGCCAGCCTGCAACTCGATTGCGCAGACCCGCAGCGGAGCGCAGACCAAGAAGGGCATTCCCTGGCCGAAGATGTAAACCACCTTGCCGTCCGCGCCGGGCGTGGGCGTGGCGACTCCGGTCTCCCATTGACGGGAAACCTCCGCCGCGCTGACCGCTGCCGCGTTCAGCTCCGCGTGAGGAGGTCTCCAGTTGAGCGGAACCTCAGAGCCTTTGTCCGCCGGAGCGCCAGCGGGGGATGACTGAACCGGTAGACTCCGGCTCGTGATTGGAGGAACCTTCAATGGAGGAATCGGAGTCAGCGCGCTGGGCTTCGACGCTGGTTGAATATCCTGTGCCTCCAAAGCCGCTTCTGCGCCTTTGAAGTTGTAGGT
>Ga0255352_1000776_pt1 | contig 17170 bp, 15 predicted proteins | sample HBST0metaG_FD_189939 | JGI IMG/M metagenome (GOLD analysis project Ga0255352, IMG submission 189939) | Peat soil microbial communities from Stordalen Mire, Sweden - H.B.S.T0 | ecosystem: Environmental > Terrestrial > Soil > Wetlands > Peat | place: Sweden: Norrbotten County, Stordalen Mire...
GATCGATATAAGAACGACCCACGTTGAATACTGTTGCTAGAATTTCTTTTAACGTTAGAAGTTTTGTCTTGTAAACATCTGAACCGCGCTTCTGAATAAGGCGTTACCGAGAAATCGATCATTGCCGGTAGGGCTTTGCCGTCGTATTTTACCAGTTTCTTTATTTCCGCATCGGTCACGGCAATGGTTATTGTTGATATGACCACGCCGAGTCTCCGGCAAGCTAACCCCACCTTATCCACCACATCATCAGTGACAAAATCTATGTAGCCGTTACCCCGTACTGCATCCGGAAGTTTCCTCGTGACTTCTGACTTAATCCCTCCCGAAAGATAGTAACGAACCAATGCTAACAGTTCCATTTCACTACATTCCTGAAGCCTCAGTGTTCCGACAAATTTTTTCCGGTAGAGAGAATAAAACCGGTATTTGAAACCCTTTGCCACATGGTAGGCAGTGGTACTCATTCCGACTTCCCTTTTGGTTTTTTATTGGGGTAGCGGCTGGGCCATATTTCCTCCGGTTCCATTTCAAGTGCATGGGCAATCAGTCCTTCAGCCTTAGGATAGTGGCGTTCCAAGGCATTGTTGAGTGTTCTGGCCGCCAGCCCCTGTTCACGGGATAACTGAGCCAGGGTCACTCCACGTTTATGCAGTGCTGCCACAATATCAGCCCGGTGCCAGTCCTGAGGACTTCCTTTAGTTCGCTTTTTTTGCGATGCTGATGAGTTATTCACTGTATTAACTCCGCTGAATCAGTACAGGGGTATTAAAAGCGAATAAAGAGAACTTATCAAGTTCCTTTTTAATGTATTTGAGTTCCTTTTGTCAATGCTTTGATATCTGGTGAAATTTTTATGGCTAAAGAAGAATGCATGAACCCTGCGTCAGTATCATCCACCGTTGTCGGTCCAGAAGACCAGGAGTGGCTGACGGCAGAGCAATTTGTCGGTAGGGAAGGGATGCCGGGGACGGCCAAAGGTGCCCGCCTGCGCCTTGAGAAACTGGCTGAACTGCATCCTGAGATTAAGCGCAAGCGGACCCGGGGAAAGGGATTCGTTTATCACCTCAGCGCCACGGGTATGTCGCTAAAAAGTGAACGTGAGAACGCGCAGATGACGCCGGATGAAAAGCTGAATCTCTGGATACAGCTTTTCAAATCCATGAGCCCGGCATCCCGTGAAAAACTGCTGCAACTGGCTCTTAAGCAGGTGGCGGAAGATATTTCAAGGCCCCAGAAGCCAGCATATGATGATTTGTGATGTCAGTATAACTATCTGATTTACATGCAATTTATATTTTAAATCGTTTTACTTTCAATTGTTGTTTTGCTATAATTAACTGTGCTGGCGCTATATATTTTTTACTGTGTGCCAGTACGCATTACACAATGCCATATAACCATACGTAGTTATTATCCTTCCGTCGGGAGGGTTACTGGCATTAAAAATCTGAGTTATAAAATGTTTTTATTGCATTATAAACTCATCGATGGAAATTTATTAATCAGTTAGATGATAAATATGACTGGACGCAAATAGGGGCCATATCATCCTTTTTATAAAGTCGGCTGTTATCACTTAGTAATGGAGTCACCATATTACTTAATCTATATTTTATCCACTGATTACCGTATGAAGTTATATTACTGCTATTAACTCACTGGAGTTTATTATGGAAACTAAAATGACTGTTCATCAGTCAGGGCCGCATTTGCCCATCAGTCAGGCATTCATTAATATCCTGTACGAGGCATTATCCTATTTTCCACCAGCGGGCCAAGCCTGTTCCGCCGTCGTTATCAACTTTCGTGACCAAAAATATAGTGCGGAAAGTGGAGGTTTCCATCCCGTAGAAATACGGCTGATACACCGGGAAAATAGGTGGTGCTTTGATTATATTACCGATTTCAGTTTTATGGGCAGCCCGTGGCCTGAACTGGAGAAAGAAATGGATATCAGTTGGAGCCAGCAGTATATATGGCACTACCTGATAGGGGATATGGACCCTGAAGAAGGGGGCGCCCTGTTAGAACTGTGGCAACGAAACTTTATTCAATACTGGCGCATGAATATATATACAGTATCCGTCCAGAGAGAAGACTAAACCAGAAAACTGCCGGATTGGCCATCACGGCAATATAGCCTAAACAGCGCGCAAAACTTCATGACGTCATGAGCAACAATAGTGTGGCCCAGCAATGAAAAAACAAACACCATTAACATTGACTCCGTCCCTACAAGGAGACCTCGACAGCCTTTGCGGTCTTTATAGCGTGATCAATGCACTTTTTTGGCTATACGGGCATAGCATCCGTCGGAAGCCGCTTTTTCGGGCGCTGGTATACCATCTCAGTGAATTGGTACCTATTGAAGAATGTCTGACTCAAGGGATGGATTCACCATTGATTGACAAGTTGCTGTCTTTCCTCGGGCACAGCTATTACCGGCGATATCCGGTCACCATCATGAAACCTTTTCAACATTTAACCCACTTGGCGACGACAAAAATACTCAAACAGTGCGATCAATGGCTGTTCCAACGCAAGGATAGGGTGGTGTTAATTTCAGACCAGTATCACTGGTCTGTCGTTACTCAGATGGACAATGACTGGCTGTATTTTTTTGACAGCTACAAATACCAGCGCATTTCCCTCCGGGGTTTTTCACTGCGCGCGCAGACCGGGAAGCATCAGTTGTTCAAGGAAGCCATTTATTTTATTGAACGTGGGGAAACTGAACATAACAACGTATGAATGCGCACTGAGTGAGCAGACGAGAAAGCCGCTGTCGGCAAGGATGCGCTGGAGTTAATCGATGTCGGGACGTTTTATCGTTGCCGGAGACCGCACTTTATCAATGGCTGAACCGGCCAACTGTATGCTGGCTTTTGTTAATATGCATTGATGGTGGCTATACGGGGCAGTACAGGAAAACCGCATCACGCAACGCCATTAACCCGGCCATCGTCTGGCTGGACGAACTGCTCTCGACTGGCCGATGCAGTATGCTCTTTCTGCTGCATCCCTGCGCCGGATACAGCAACGCAATGCCACGACGGACAGCCATAACTGGTCAGCGCTTTGCCGGGCTGGATATATTTACTTTTAATTGTCAGGTATTTTACTGGCCTTTTTTATCAAAACACCGACTTCCTCTGCACTTCTGTATAAAGATACATCCTCCTGCTGCCATTTACGTTTTTCCAGTGAAATGTGATTTTTTTCATCTTCAGTAGGTACGAGGTAGCCATTCTTATTCATTAAAACAACGATGTCTTTATCTTTCATTTCTCCCGTTATCTGCATCTCCCAAATTTCGCAATATTTCTCGTAGATGTATTCAGCTATTTCACCTGAGCGCTGCATGACGTGATCAATATAAAACCAATTAACCAGGTCTGCTATAAACAAACTCCGTTCGCGAGTTCCTGGGCGATAGCTTCCGGTTAATTTCTCCACAGCCTGATCAAGCCTCTTTTTGTTGCGGAGCGACATATTGAGTGCGACTGACGGGCCGATATCTTTCTCCAGTTTGTCTCTTCTGTCCGCCTGTCTTTCACGTTCTGATTTAGGTGGCGGACCTTTTGCGTTGTCTTTTGCCTTTGCCATTTCTCTCCCCCTTGTCATCTGTAGTCTGAGTCCACTGGCATGTGCTTTATTCTACCAACGGTCACAACTGTCGTGACCGTTGTACTGATTATTTTATACATAAACTGGCACAAAAATAAAGAAATTCCAACGGTCACGTGACCGTTGTGATGTTTTATTGAATCCGAGGCCAAAAATAGGCTTTTTTAAGCCAAAAGAAGGAATGGAATCGCTTGTTGTAAAGCGCCAGCAGACCGCCATGGGGCGGAATTTCTGAGGGCCTTACAATGAATGACTGCAAACTTATCGGTATCAAAACCGTCCTTGACATCTATCCGGTTTCCCGCGCGACGCTTTATCGTCAGATTAAAGTGGGTCTCTTTCCGGAGCCAGTACAGATTGGAGTACGTCGCGTTGCGTGGCGTATGGATCAGGTTCTGGCCCATATCAACGGCCTGCAGAATGTGCCTCTGGCCGATTAACGCTCATTTGGTTCTGTAAGCCTGATATAGCCCCCCTTTATACAGCCTATATCGGGTAATCCATTAATCAGAGGTAATAGTGGTGATATTCCGTATATACGCGGGTGGACTGCTATTGCCTATTAACCGGCCATCAAGGCTCCGGGAGCAGACAATGAATGAACAATTTAATCGCGAACGTGTTGATGATCTGACAAATACAGTACTTCTGGGCTTTAACAGTGCTGGGAATCCAGAGTATGGACATATTGATAAACTGGCATGCGTGACTGATCTGTTCGACCAGCAACAGAATGAAGAGTTGGTCAATCGTTTATTTGCACTTCAATCTGGCGATAACTATAAGGTCAGGCGTCGCCCGGCTGGCAAGGATGAATGTAAGGGACTCTATCGCTCAGTCGTGGAAATTCGGCTTGCCGACAAACCGGCTCATCATCCGCTTCTGCTGGCCATCCACTATGTGCCAACAAGTAAGAAGCGTGGTGTGATGCGCATGGAGTTAAGCCCTCAGCATTACACGGCAGATCAGATAACTGACATATTCATCTGGCTGGGACGTAAGGGCCGCCTTGGAAAGCATCTCTACAGGGGGCTGAGGAACGCATGGGTTACGACTATCCATTATGCGCTGGACGTGGTGGGAATGAAGCTGCACGACTATCTGATTAGTCTTTCGAAAGTGCATGATGGTGAATTCCATGATCTGCATGGGGAACAGGAAGGTCTGCGGCTGGGCTCCACTACGCTGGTTGCCTCAGTCTACGCCAAGCTTAACGTACCGGGGTTGAGTGTGGATGAACGTTATGCGATGGCTCAATTAATGCTGGAGAAATACCAGTTTGAGCGTTTCCTGCGTCTGGAACTGCGTTTCTCACCGGGTAAGCAGAAACTGATGCTGGGAAAACTGTCGCAGATGGAAAATCTAGTGTCTAGGCTGGCGTTCTATGACCGTGAAATAATGAAGGATAGCAAATTGGAGCCAGACTTCGCTAAATGTCTTATGAAAATGCCTGTACCGCACGCTCGCGCTACTTTCAGCCCTGCCAATGTGCTGAATGGTAAGGTTGTCAGCCCGACCAGAAAGGCTGCACTTAAACGCGTTACTAATGTGATGAAAAAGCACAGGGTGATGTTGTTTGATGCAGAGGTTATATGGCAAAAATTGCCGCTGGTTATACAGAAGCTGGGTATTCTGGATCAGCCACAGTACTGGAGCTACCGGAACCGGATAAAATGGCTGAAAAAACGCGATAAGTAAATCAGGAAAAAACAGGCAGCGGCAGGGATGCTGCTGAATAGCTTATCAGGTAAATAAAAAAATATAAATAACAATGCACATCTTTAGTTATACACACGAAAAAAAATGACGGCATGCGAAGGTGTCTGATAATGATATATGAGGCCGCCTCTTGAGGCTATATATGTGGTATATGGCTATAGTATAGGAATAGCGGATTGATCATTCCAGACACATAAAGCTACCTGATGCATCCCGGAGTGTTTTTTACTGTTTAATGACGCAAGCGGACGTTCTGTATTTTATTTTTTAGCCCATAAAAAAGTGGGGTTAGGTAAATAAATTATATTGTGCGCTCGTAATTCATTGTGCCGGTAACGCTGGTTGTAAATCAGCGTTGAGCCAATATAGGAGCACAATGAAATGAAAGCATATTGCACAAGAAATAATATCCTCGTTACAGAATCGACGCTCAGAATATTTAAGAAGGAAGTTTTCAGCATCCCTTTTGATGGAAATTGTGATGCTAGATGTAAACCCACTTATTACGTGTCAATCGCTGTTTTTCTGCAGCATCTTATTTGCAGTGCCACCGTTAGCCGAAATACCCGAAAACGGGCTCGTTTTGAGGGAAACCGTAAATGGACGTACTCTGTTCCCTTTCCCTATTCCCTCGGGGATAGAGTCGCTCCTGCCGTATTCAGACAGACCCGGGAACTGCCGTTTGAGCGAGCATTGGAAAAAATTGAACAGGCTGGCCTGATAAAAATTATCAGACATGACCATGGAAAACATAAATGCCGCGAATTTGCGTTATCTAAAAAGTTTCTGGATACTTTGTTTCCGCGAAAAAGGAAGGCATATCTGCGCCGTGAAGATCGCTATACGTATCTGACCAACATCTATGATAAACGTCAGGCGCCACTGACGATGGATGAACTGTTAGCGCAGGCCGCAACCCATACGCCAAAGGCCAGACATCATGTCTCAAAACGCGATATCCCGGACAAACCCTTCAGGGAACGGGTAAAACAGGTATACAACCAGCTTGAGCTGCTTTATATCAATCTGGATGCATTACGCAATTACTGCAACCGACATCCTTCCCGCAAAAACATGGGGTATTATCACAATTTCATTTCCCACCTGTGCGATGTCGGCGTGAATATTGTGAGCTACTGTCCATTGGTTGTGGCCTATCAGCAGTCGTATAAAACAGCCCGGCTGGGGGGACGTTCATTTGAAGTGGGAACGGGATTTCAGTACCTGCCAAAGGGAATGAAGTGGGCAAGTTTGGCAAAAGGTTATAACTATGACATTAAAAGCTGCCAACTGGAGATTTTGCACCACGAACTGAAACTTATCGGTGTTTCGGATGCAAACCTGGCCCGTCTGGAGACCGATTATATCAGTAAAAGGCTGCAGGTCAGTGAAGATGAGGTCAAAGGTTTTCGTTTTGCTACTTTATTCAGCGCTGGGTACGTCAGTCTGTCGTTTAAAAGTGTTACCCGGAAGCGACTGAATAAGTTACTGGGCCTGAAAAAAGCCAAACAAGTACTGCAACGCTGGAATAAACTTATGGAACCTCTGAGGGAAGACCTGAAAGTGTTGATCGATCACTATCTCTCAACCGGAAAGCGTAACCGCTACGGGCTGTGCGTCAGGAATGCGGTGGGGCAAAATTTCAACTGTACCTGGAAAAATATCAGTCTGAGGGAAAAGTTACAGTCTCAGCAAATGCGCCGCAAACTGCTATCTCATATGCTACAGGGGTTGGAAAGCCGGGCCGTATATGACTATGTTGCTTTGCATACGGGTGTTTGTGCACTGGAACACGATGGATTTATAAGTTTGCATGAACTGAGTAGAAATGCGTGGCAACATCCATTTTTACGCATTGTTATGAAAAATAGTGCATAACAAGTGAGATGTCGAAACAGTGCTTGATTCTTAGTTTAGTGTTTCAATCAACCTTCATATTTATTGGTTCATATGATTATTTCGTTGATTGTATTGTAAGCGATCGGGCCTCTCATTTTGTAAAAAATGCCGATTGCCATCCTAACCTCAACCGATATAAACAGCATGAAGATTCTCATGGCAAAGAGTTATAACATAGGTACACCAATAGGGCCTGCGTTATCGCATTTGCAAGCGAGGATTGAATCTTAAATATCCAGGCCGAATGGTGCGGAACGTTCGGCGTGCCTCGTTACATGTAAAAGAGGGCAGTGCATAATCACCACATCAGTAAGAATACAAGCAATCGTTGGGCAGATTCAGGGCCACGGTATCGGTACGATCATGCTCAACGCCAAGCAGGCGAGGGGGAATAAAGGCCGGTGCCGCCGCGATGGTAGTATCGGGGTTGTTGTGCCTGATTCAATAATAAATGGCGCTAAGAGTTAATGCATTATGCCGGCGATATCCTTTTTGGGATAATCCACTATGTTGCCAGGCGTCAAGGTGCTACTGTCGTTCAATAAGGGCATAGCGTTTTGCCCTGGTTTGTCTCACACCGGTTATAATGGTACAAGGGCAGGATGCTGACCATTATTTTTAAAGCAAGGTAAGGTGTCCACTCGCTTATGTTGTTATAGAAAAGATGTAGAGTAAAAAGATAGAAGATGAACAATGAATGTCCATAGGTTCGTACAGATGCAGTTGAGATAAGAAATCTGATAAAAAATTATCTGAACAATTTTGCCTGTTCGAAATTCACACTCTTGATATAACTGTATATACCTTGCGCCTTTTCTTCAGACTGGCTTGAATAATAATCAATCAAGAACTGAGATAACCTCTTAGGGGTTGATTCCATTGTTTTATAGTAAATTGATATATTGAATACCTCAATTTTTTCGCAAGGTATCTGTAGTTTTTTTTCGTTTATTTCATAATTTGATTTTTTAGCTGATAGTAATAATGACGAAAAGGTATCTACAAGCTTTTGATAGTCATTACTGGATATGATTATGTCATCCATATAAATACTGACTTTAACTTTGCCGCCTCCTTGAATTAAATTGATCATTTTACCTAATGAGCTTTTATGCAAACAAATTGTTGCTAATATAGGAGATTGAACAAAGCCAAATGGTAAATGATGGGAAAATATGCCATTATTTTTGGTGCAAACAGTTGAGGTTTGAGCTATATCCCTTGCAATATCATAAGGAAAATATTCTTTCAAAGATCTTGTTATACGACTTTTATTGGTCGATTCAAAAAAATGTTTTAAATCAATCGAAGCTAACCATCGGCTATTCAAATGTTTTTTTAAAGCAGCAATGTGTCCTCCTTTTCTAAAATGATAGAAATATAAAGGCGGATGCCACTTCTTTCTTATAGCTAAGATTATTAACTTGCCCTCTTTTCTGACTTCTTCAGTCGGCACGTAAACCCAAGAGCCGGGTTTTAGTTCAAATTTACTGATCCAGCGTTCTTTTTTAAGTTCCATAAATTTGAGAGATAGTTATAGGCCATGTTAAAGAGGCCGATCAACGCAGTAACAAGTAACACAATTTCTGTTACAAGGCTAACTAAAGCAGCTGCGAGTTCAATCCGCTCTTTAACTAGACCATGATTGAGTTTCTTCATACCATGCCCTCCATAGAACCTGACGTAGACTAGCGCAAGCGCATGACCTTAACTAAATTCGCCCAATTGCGCAAATTCGAACAATTGTGAAATTCGCGGCTTCCCGCGAGCCGGGACGACCGATAGCCGGGAAACCTGTCACATAGTGACAATGACTATGGAGGCAGGCGATGAACGCCTAACGTCAGGTATTTTTAATATACCTCAGCAAAATAAATATATCTTGCTGTTTATTCTTTTTTTGTGCTTTTCAGAACCCCCTAAATTAGCTTGGCATGAACGTCCCCCGTTATCGGGCCAGTCCATATCTGTGACTACATTGCCAGGAAAAAGAGCGCCTTCGCTTGTGTTGGGGCGGTGTCCTTATATCTATTTAGAACCCACTCATTCCATTCACAAACGTATCAATCACACCGCGAATTCTGTCGTATACGCGGGAGCGTACATCTTTGCGCTCACGGATTTTCGGCGTCCATGTCAGGGCTTCAGCCACTTCATCTTCACGCGGCATCACATCACAGAAAATGTAGTTTTCTAGCAGGCTATTAATGTGGTTTTCGTCCAAACGTTCCTCCTGGCAAATAACTGCCACCGCTTTACGTTTTTCTGTGGAAACAAAGGATTCAAATGCCTGAGAGATATTTTCATCTTGCTCAACCTGCAATAGATTTTGCTCTATGAAGTTTTCAATCAGCTCACGCTTGCTACGCAGCGTGACGTCGCTATCAATGATTTCCAGCACTTTCTTCTTACGTTCGGCGGCGTCTTTCGGCGACATCGATTTTAGGTTTGCCAACAGTCGCAGGATATAACCGACGTTGATTTCATCTTTGTGGATCAGTGTGACTTCAAAATCGACCTCGTCCAGAATCGAGACTTTTTCTTTCTCGCTGCGGCGCTTCACTTTGTCGTAAATATCGAGGTATTTACTGGTGAAATCCGCCACGGTTTGCTCGGAAATGGGCATTTTTTGCGAGTCGAAATCGGCGAAGCTACTGAGAATGTTTTTCAGCCGTAGCAGTTCACGGAACGCAGTCACAAACTTGAGCTGCGCTGCTTCGTCTGGCAAATCATCCACACTTTCTACCGTTGGCGTGATCTCACGTAGCCGGTCAACGGACTCTTGGTAATCTGCCACATACTCTTCATAGGCTTTCACCAGTACCACTGACGAGGCATTTTTATTAGAGAACAGCGCAATAGCATCATCGGTGGCCTGTTTTAGATTGCGAAAGCAGACGATATTTCCGTGACTTTTCTTCTCGTTAATGATGCGGTTGGTACGTGAAAATGCCTGGATCAGACCGTGGAAACGCAGGTTTTTATCCACGTAGAGCGTGTTGAGTTTTTTGCTGTCAAAACCAGTGAGGAACATATTGACTACCAGCAAAATGTCTATCTGCGCGTCTTTAGTACGTTGGGCAATATTTTTGTAATAGTTATAAAAACTCTGTGAATCGTTGGCGGAATAGCTTGTGCCGAAGGTCTGGTTATAGTCGGCGATAAAGCTGTCCAGATGATCGCGGCTGGAGACGTCGATCTTCGCCCCCTGCGACAAGCTAATGTCTTCTTCGTCCAGCAGCCCGTTTATAGCGTCTTTGTCACTCTTATCCGCTTCGTTGGCGGCAAAGCTGAAAATGGTAGCAATTTTCAGCGGCTTATAATTCGGATTTGCCTGTTGCAATGCAGCCTGACGTTCTTTAAACAGCTGGTAGTATTTGATCAGCACATCGACACTGCTCACACAGAACATGGCGGTAAATTCGCGGCTATAGGTTTTGGCATCATGGTGCGCCAGGATATAGTCGGTGATCTTGCCCAGGCGCAGTTCGCTTTCCATCACCTCTTTGGTGTCGATGGCTTCTACGTTGATATCGATTTCATTGGCGCTGTTTTTGCGTTTGTAGGTCCCTGCGTATTCCACCGCAAAGCGCAGCACGTTTTCATCACGAATAGCGTCGACAATTACGTATTTATGCAGGCAATCGCCGAATAACATTTCGGTAGTCTGCCTAATGCCGTTGGTGGTATTGACGTTGTCGGCAAAAATCGGCGTGCCGGTAAAGCCAAAAAGCTGGGCATTAGGAAAGAATTTCACGATTTCTTTATGCGAATCACCAAATTGGCTGCGGTGGCATTCGTCAAAAATAAATACGATACGCTCGTTTTTCAAATGAGCCAGCTGTGGCAGATAACCATCGTGGGTAATCGCTTTATTCAGCTTTTGGATAGTGGTGAGAATAAGCTTGGTGCTGGTGCCTTTTAGCTGCTTGATCAGGCTCCATGTGCTGTCGGTGGTGTCCACGCTGTCTTTGGCAAACGAGTTAAACTCCCTGGCGGTTTGATAATCCAGATCGCGGCGGTCGACCACGAAGATTACCCGATCCACTTCCGGCAGGGTCATGATTACTTGGCTGGCTTTAAACGAGGTCAGGGTTTTGCCAGAGCCGGTGGTGTGCCAGACATAGCCATTTTTGCGGGTTTCAGCCACCCGCTGAATCAATGCTTCGCAGGCGTAATATTGATAAGGGCGCATCACCATCAGGCACTTTTCGGTTTCGTTCAGCACTGTATAGTGGGTAATCATTTTAGCAACGTGGCACACGCGCAGGAAGGAATCCGCAAAGTCAGACAGGTTCTTGATCGGCACGTTGTTAACATCTGTCCAGAAGAAGGTCTGTTCAAAGTAGAATGTGCGGTTGTTGGCGTAGTATTTAGTGTCGACGCCGTTGCTGATAATGAAAACCTGCACGAACTGATACAGGCCGCTACCGACCCAGAAGGCATCGCGATGATAGCGGTCTATCTGGTGAAAGGCTTCTTTTAGCCCCAGTCCACGGCGTTTGAGCTCAATTTGCACCAGCGGCAGACCGTTGATGAGTAGCGTGACGTCAAAGCGCGTTTTGCGGCTGTTTTGCTCGGCGTTGAATTGTTTGACTTGATTAGTGACCTGAAACTCATTTCGGCACCATTCATCTTTGTTGATGAAACTTAACCATTTCTCCTTGCCGTCAGCACGCTCTAAACAGTAGCGATCGCGCAGCGTTTTGGCACGGTCAAACACCGTTGCCCCTTTGGTTAAGTGCAAAAATACGCGGTTAAATTCGGCGTCGGTCAATGGTGCACTTTCCAGCCGGTTATGAATTTCCAATTGCCGTTTCAGGTTAGCCTTCATGCTGGTTTCGTCGCGAACGTCGACCAAGTCATAATGTAGGTTGCCCGTTAATTGCTTGATTAACGCCGTTTCTAATTCGTATTCACTCTGTGTTGCCATGGGGGGAAACGTCCTTCTAAGCCATTGGCCGAGCCTCCTGCTGTGACCAACGCACATCAATATCATTATTTTCCGTTGTGGTTCGTCCATATCGGAAAAAAGTGTTTAAATAAACATTCGTTGTAACAGGCCTTGTTTCCACTGCTTGAGTTGATTTAATTGGGATTTGGCAGCGGTGATTTTATCGTCGATAGCAGTGAGGAAATCGGCGATCTTAGTTTGTTCTTGCATATGGGGAATATCTAACTCCATCGAAAGAAATTCACTCGCATGGATTCTTTTAGCTTTGCGACTCCCATCAGCTAACTCCCCCATTTTCTTATAAAATTCTTTGCGTTTTATAGATTCCAACAAAAAAGCAGGATCGATACATTGTATATCGAAAGCGGGGGAATCTATGGTTGACTCAAAACCATCAAGATCTTGAGGTATAATACCGAAGGCACAATTCAAGAAGTCGAGTTTACCATAAATAAATTGGCCTGCTTTTCTAACATAATATTGAGTATTTTCGCTTCCTTGATAAACTTCTGTTTTAGGCACAACACCCTTACCCCACAGTTTCACTGTTAGCTTCTTTGCTTGATCACCTTTACTTCCTTTTATTAGACTCTCAGAAAGAAAGTTATTTATTGCTTGATGTTCCCACTCAGGAAACTCCCCTCTATTCTCATCCTTGAACCGCAATTCCTGACTAAAAATCTTCTGCATTACCCCTTTTTTGTACTGGCACATCAGCTCGTACTGTTTTGTTTGCACAATAATTTTTTCGTCTACCGATGAGAGGAAATCTGCGATTTTAGTTTGTTCTTGTGCATCAGGAAAACTTACCTGAATTTGAAAAACATCTTTTTTAGTGATGTTTTTCATACTATTGCTGGTGCCAGTTGCTTGAGCTCGTAATGACTCTCTACCTTTGTCTGAGGACAATACATAAGAGAGCCACTTCATATTGCATTTCTGATGGTTTATTTTTACTTGCCATAATCTATCAGGAACATACGTTCTTGGAGGTGCAATGTGTATATAAGCATTAGCACCAACCAAAAAAGGAGTGTTCATTCTACTGATTAAAATGCTGTCGCTTAGAAGTTCTTCTTTTAATCTGGAGATTTCATCAGGGATACCAACTCTTTTTCTTTCATTTTTTTCAAAATAGCCATTAGATACACAACTAGTTTTAAGTATTGAATGTTGATTATCTCGAGGTAATTCATCAACTGAATTAACCGATACTCCAGCGTCTAGCGAATTGATCAATTCGGATAAGGAGCCATTAGACCAGTTACTATTAAATTCCCTAAACCGTAACTTCGGCGCAACCATTACTTTTCCCCCTTGGTCAAAGTAAATGGCGTAGCAATACCCAACTCTTTGCAGAATCCGGTAATAGTTTTATCAATCTCGGCCATTTTACCTTCCATCGCCTGTAATTCGCTTGCTACCACATCAAGGTCAATTTCGTCCTCAGCTTCAAAGGTATCAACGTAGCGTGGAATATTCAGGTTGTAATCGTTGTCTTTCACTACCTGCAATGTAGCTGCGTGGCTGTATTTCTCAAGTGTCTGCCAGTCGGTATAGGTATCAACGATTTTCGCAATGTGCTCTGTCCGTAGGCTGTTCTGAGTTTTCACTTTTGCGAATTCATTGCTGGCATCAATAAACAGAATGCTGTCGTTGTGCTTGCGGCACTTCTTCAACACCAATACGCAGGTAGGAATGCTGGTGCCGTAGAAGATATTGGCAGGCAGGCCAATCACCGCGTCGATGCAGTTAAGCTGCTCAATCATAAACTGGCGGATATGCCCTTCAGCCGCACCTCGGAACAGCACACCATGAGGTAACACTACCGCCATGGTGCCGTCTTGTTCCAGGTGGTGGAACATGTGCTGCACAAACGCCATATCGGCTTTGCTGGATGGCGCGAGTCTGCCGTATTGCGAGAAACGGTCATCGCTCATAAATAGCGGAGATGCGCTCCAATTGGCGGAGAACGGCGGGTTAGCGACGATAGCGTCAAATTTCATGCCCAAATGTTGCGGGTTCTCCAGCGTGTCTTCCAGCATAATTTCGAAATCGGCATAGTGAACACCATGCAAAATCATGTTCATACGCGCCAGATTGTAGGTGGTACGGTTCATCTCCTGGCCGTAGATTTTGCCCACTGACACCGCCTCATGCTTAACGCGCAGCAGCAAGGAACCAGAACCACAGGTTGGGTCATATACGCTTTTCAGCTTGAGCTTGTGCGCGGTCACGATGTGTGCCAGCAAGGTAGAGACCGGCTGTGGGGTATAAAACTCTCCGGCCTTTTTACCGGCCCCGCTGGCGAACTGGCCAATCAAATACTCATAGGCATCGCCCAGAACATCGGCGCTGGCTTCACTCAGGTCAAAGCTGAGGCTATCGAGGTGCTGCAACACTTTACCAATCAGTTCGTTTTTGGCTTTGGCGGTGTTGCCCAGCTTGCTCGATCCTAAATCAAGGTCTTCAAACAGGTTGCTGAAATCGTCGGCGGAAGCAGTGCCCAGCGTGCTTTGTTCAATATTGCGCAGGGTTTGAGTCAGGTCTTCCAGAATAAAGCCTTGGCCCGCGCCTTTTTGGTCGGCGTCAAAACGCTTCGTCATGGTGTGAAACAGCTCAGACGGTGGCAGGAAATAACCCAGCGTCGGGATGCTGTCTTCTTTCACCGAAGCAATCATTTCATCGTCGTCGGCGTTACCGGCGTTTAGCTCGTTGTATTTCACGCCGTCGGCTTTGAGGATTTCATTGGCATAGCCAACGAATTTTTCAGACAAGTATTTGTAAAAGATGAAGCCCAGGCAGTAATCACGGAATTCGTCGGCGTTCATCTTGCCGCGCAGGGTGTCGGCAATGTTCCACAAGCGGGATTGGAGTTCGTTTAAATTTTGAGCTTCTTGCTGAGGAGACATGGTGCTTCCTGTATTGAACATGGTGGATAACCGAACAGGGTTATCATTTTTACGTAATAGTACCATTGCGTTGCACAATAATATGCGGCGGATGTTGCCATGCATCAAGGTTTGCAGCGTTAATTTTCGTGACCAGATAACCAGTGGGGAGTGGGTCAAGAAGTCCCGAGGCCTTTGAACGGGCCTCATCGTGAGGACAGAATCTGTCCACGGTTTTGGGGGCAGTCCAAGATGTATTAAGGATGGAAGCCAAAGAAGCTAGCAACTCAGCAGGGGCATAAAAATCATCGACTAATGGTTCTCGAAATCAAGGGTATTAAGCTTTTCAACCGATAACCCTTTCCAGTGACAAAAATGCCGACACATCAGCATCGTTTTTAGCTTATAATGTGTTCTTGTGGTAAGCCGTCAGCACGGGAGTTGTGATGAGCAGTAGTAAAAAAGTGGTGGGATTCTATACCAAGCCCTCGCGCGAACAGATTGTCCGTTCGGTCGTGACCTCGACGGCAATCGAAACAGGTCGGTCTTCGGAGCAAATTGAGGCTTCCCTCAACGCCCAGCGCAAAAAATTCGCCCATCTTCGTCTGGGAGATTAAGCGTTTTCCAACGCCTCTCCCACCCAATATTTTATCGGCTCATAATTCATGGACATGCCTGCATGAATGGCTGATATGTATTGGCACTTGTTTTGTTCCCAGCTTTGATAATTCAAAGGATTAAACCCTCCCTGCACCGCCATAACGTCAGCCAGTAGCCGCGATAATCGCCCGTTGCCTTCCCTAAACGGATGGATGAGTATCAGCTCGACATGGATAATGGCGATCGCTTCAGTGACTTGCTCTTTGTCCATCCCCGAGCAGGGCGTGTATTTGGCGAGGTATTTTGTTTCGAGCTCATGCAATAATTTCGGTACTTGGGCTGAAGGCGCAAACATAAAACCGCCTTTGCTGATATTCACCGTTCTTTCTTGTCCTGCCCACCCATAGATGTTCTCTAGCCAGCGGCGATGCCAGCTTTTTATCATGGCAACGGTTATGCGCCCAAGGGGGAATTGCTCTTCAAAAATAGTCTGATAAAATGTTTCTAACAGAACCAATTCCGCGCCGTCAATCTCATCGGGGTTGGAAATCCCCAGCTTGTTTGCCAAGACTTGTTCGCCAGAGCCTTCGGCAAACTTTCCTTCGCTGTTGGAAACATCATATCGGTTCATCAAGAAATTCCACTTTGCGGATGTTACTGCCCGAGCGTCAGCCTTTAATTATAGTGCTATACTCGACTGGTTGAAATTAATGACCTATAAATCAATCGGTTATAAAAATGTAGGTTAAAGTGTGGTCTTTCCTTATTTTCTAAAAATAATCATTAAATATCAATCACAACACACCAATGCATCATTGGCGAGTGACTATCTAAATCTTCTAGAGTACTCATGGAGTTATGATATCCATTTCTTTGAATTCAATAGGTTTAGTGACGATGATTGTTCTCATGGGTTATCACTATGTTTTAAAAAAGCTTGCTACATCGCGCGTCTTGGCATGGCGTCCATGATAACGGAGTCTGTAGGGCAGGGAAACAAGAGGGGATGCGAGGGGGGTAAAAACGAGGGAAATGATGAAATCGACAGAGAATGATAAGGCTAATACCGGTGAAAATCGTGGGGTGCGTGTTAGTTGCGGTTCGACAGGCGTCAAACCTTTTTTACCTTTACCGTTTATATCGGCTTGCTGGCAGGTAATGCTGTAAAGCCTGATCGGCACGTGCAAACTTAACGGTATTGACCCAGAGGCTTATCTTCGGTATAGCCTTAGCGTTCTAGCTGACTGGCCGATAAACAGGGTGGCAAAACTTCTGCCCTGGAATGTGAATCTGACTGCAGAATAATCGTCAACCCGGCGGTGAAAGTACGCTTACCTCTTAGCCGACTGTTAGATTTAACCAAACTTTACTGTGAACAATGGCCCTGAAACCCTATTTTCAGCCACTGCTTATCATAATCAGCGAAAGGAGTAAGAATCAACTAAAAAAATGAATAAATAACCTATCGAATCAATTA
>Ga0255352_1000780_pt1 | contig 17118 bp, 16 predicted proteins | sample HBST0metaG_FD_189939 | JGI IMG/M metagenome (GOLD analysis project Ga0255352, IMG submission 189939) | Peat soil microbial communities from Stordalen Mire, Sweden - H.B.S.T0 | ecosystem: Environmental > Terrestrial > Soil > Wetlands > Peat | place: Sweden: Norrbotten County, Stordalen Mire...
GCTATTCCGTGGCCAAAGGTGTGAACCGGTTGGCAGAGATCGCTTCTGCTCCGTATCTGGATGTAGCTGCTGCAATGAGCTTGGATGGCAAGACGTTGACGCTATTTTGTGTGAATCGCAGCCTCACTGCCGACATTCCTGCGAGCATACGTTTACATGAATTTTCCGCTGTGAAGACAGCCACGGTGCATGAGCTTAACGCATCCAGCATCGCCGATGGTAACGACGAGGTGTTTCCAACCCGCGTAAAACCAGTGGACAGTGTTGAAGCTGTTCAACCTGAGGGGTGGACTCATGCATTTCCACATGCGAGTGTGACCGTGATTGCTTTGCATCGCAACTAGCTTGTAGAAAGATACAATTTGTTTGCAAAGAAAAACACTGCGAAAATGAGGAACACCTCCGACTCGATCACTCAAATTGAGGGCAGAACGGGTGGAGGAAAAAGTCGCTGAGAGGAAAAATCCTAAAATGAGCTTTTCCTCAATATTTCAGAAAACTTGCGGATCAGCTCCTCGAAGACCGTGCCCATCTCGGTGTTAGAGACTGCATCCGGGTGCAGGTCGATGCCGGAGAACTTCTCCGCCACGAGGTAGAGCAGGCCGCACTTGTCGAGCCGGTCGATCTGGGTGTGGAACTCGAAACGGTCAAAGATGTCCCGGACCGAGGGAGAAAACGCCTGGATGTAGCTATAGAGGTTCTCGCGGATGTGATCCTGATCTCCCATGAGCGTTTGCATGTCCATGGGCGAGGTATTGTAGAAGCCTCTATTTTCCGATGCAGAAAGTGGAAAAAATGAGGTTGAGAATGTCGTCGGGGGTGGTCTGGCCGGTCAGGGAATCCAGCGCCCACAGTGCCCGGTAAAGATCCAGCAGAATCATTTCGTGGGGTATAGCGGTTGCGTTGGCATGGGCGGCGTCTGCCAGCGCGGCCAGCGCGGCGGAGACTGCCTGGTGGTGCCGCATGTTGGTCAACAGGCCAGGCTCGGCAGCCGCTCCACCTGTAGCCAGCGCGAGGATTCGCTCACGCAGCGCGGGAATGCCTTCGCCGGTAAGTGCGGAGGTGGAAAGCGCGGGAATCCCGGCGATTGCGGTTCCAGATGGATGGGGTTCAGCCGGAACGTTTTCAACCTGCGAGCAACTGACCAAGTCGCATTTGTTCCGGACGACCAGCGCGGATCGGTCTTGCACGTCGGCCAGCATCCGGCGCTCTTCGTCGTTGAGCGGCTGGGTGGCGTCCAGCACAATCAGAACCAGCGCGGCGTCGGCAAAGGCCTCGCGGCTGCGCAGGATGCCTAACTGTTCAGCCTCCTCCAGGCTCTCGTGATGACTTGTGCGCAGACCCGCCGTGTCGACCAACTCCAGCGGAATGCCGTCCAGCGAAATGCGCTCTGTGACCAGGTCGCGAGTTGTGCCCGGAGTGGCTGTCACAATGGCTCGGTCGCGCTCCACCAGGCGATTGAAGAGTGAGCTTTTGCCTGCGTTGGGGCGGCCGACAATGGCGAGCGTCAAACCGTCGTGAACAATGCGGCCTCGGGAGAAAGAGGCTTCGAGCGCTGTCAGCGGCGGCGTCAGTTCGTCGATGCGGCGAGCGATTTCCGCCTGCGGAGTAACTTCCAGATCGTCTTCGGCAAAGTCGATACCCGCTTCCAGCAGCGCAACAAGCTCTACCAGCGATTGCTTCACAGGCGCCACGCGGCGGCTGAGCGCTCCGCCCATCTGGCTCGCGGCCTGTCGCGCCTGGGTCAGCGTTTGCGCATCGATCAGGTCGCGGACAGCTTCGGCCTGGGTAAGGTCCAGCCGTCCGGCTAGAAAAGCGCGCTGGGTAAACTCGCCCGGTCCAGCCAGCCGTGCGCCCAGCGAAACCGCGCGGTGCATCAGCAGTTCCAGCACTACCGGCGAGCCATGCGCGGCAATCTCCACAAGGTCTTCGCCCGTATAGGAGTGTGGCGCGGCAAACAGGGTAACCAGCGCCTCGTCGATGCGCGCGGTTTTGTCGCCTGCGGCATCCAGCACATCGGCCAACCGTGCGTGCCCGTGTTCCAGCGGCTGGCGCAGGCTCACCAACTGCACGGCGATGGAAGTGGCGTCCGGCCCGCTCAGGCGCACGATGCCGATGCCTCCGCGGCCCGGAGGTGTGGAGATGGCAGCGATGGTGTCAGTATGTGTTTCGGGCTCGGACATGCGCTGCACTTAGTGTAGAGGCAACGCCGGAGTCCGTGCGGCTTTGCGCCCCTACAAAGCCGCTTGGTATAACAGGGTGCGGTGTGGCGGAGCTCTTTTGCCACGCTGAATTGCGAGGAAATCATACGACTATGGATCGAAATACAAGAATAGGCGGCCAGCTTGTGGACATGACGCTCGTGGAACCGGAGAGCGTTGGCTTCTCCTCCGAACGGCTGGAGCGGCTGCACGCAATCATTCAGCAGTCCGTGGATAGCAAGGAGCTGGCGGGCGTTGTTACCATCCTGGCGCGGCACGGCAAGGTTGTGGACTACCGCACTTATGGAACACGCAACCTGGTCAACGGCGTGCCGATGACAGAAGACACGCTTTTCCGCAACTTCTCCATGACCAAGCCTGTAACCGGCGTGGCGATGATGATTCTCTACGAGCAGGGCAAGTGGCTGCCCACCGACCCCATCGCAAAATACATTCCCGAGTTTGCGGACTTGAAGGTTTTCACGGGCGTGGATGCGGACGGCAAGATGATTCTTGAGGCACCCGCACATGCGCCCACCATGCAGGAGCTGATGTCGCATACGGCCGGGTTTACCTACGGCATGTTTGGCAGTTCGCCCGTGGATGTCATGTACCGCGATCAGCACATTCTGGAATCAAAAAACCTCCAGGATATGATCGACAAGCTGGCGAAAACTCCGCTGGCCTATCAGCCGGGCAAGGCATGGAACTACAGCGTCTCGATGGATATCGAGGGCTACATTATTGAAAAGCTTTCCGGCCAGTCGCTGCCAGACTTCATCCACGACAACATCTACGCGCCGCTCGGAATGAAAGACGCAGCCTTCTATGTGCCTGCTGAGAAGCGCGAGCGTTTTGCCGCGCTGTATGAAACCACCCCCGATGGCGGAATGATGCTCAACACTAGCGGCGCTGGTGGCTTGGGTGACTACGCAAAACAACCCACCATGCCTTCGGGCGGAGGCGGCCAGGTTTCCACGGCGGAAGATTACTACCGGTTTGCGCAGATGCTGGCCAACGGCGGCGAACTGAATGGCGTGCGCATCCTCGCGTCTGCTGCGCTGCGCCTGATGACCACGAATCATGTACCGCTCAACCTGCTTACGGGCGAGTACGGCGTCGGCATCCAGATCATGCGGCCGGGGTTCGGCTACGGCTACAACTGCGCCGTTCTCTACGATCCGATCGAGGCCAACCTGTCGGTCGGCAAGGGTACCTTCCTCTGGGACGGATACGCGGGAACATGGTTCTGGGTCGATCCTGCCAACGACGTTGTTTTTGTCGGCATGACGCAACGCATTCCCGCCGGTACTCCCAACCTCGAGTACCTGAGCCAATCGCTGGTCTATCAGGCGCTGGTCGATCCGGCCAAGTAAGAACTCAGCCGGATTCCGCATAAACAGCAAAGGGAGAGCGTTTGGCTCTCCCTTTCTGCAGTACCTTTGCTCTACCAGAAAAAAACTACTTCTTGGTGGGGGCGATGAAGTCCTTGGCGGCCTTGGCCACGCGGAACTTGACCACGGTCTTTGCCTTGATCTTGATGGCTGCGCCCGTCTGGGGGTTGCGGCCGATGCGGGCCTTGCGGTCTGCCTTGACGAGGCGGCCGATGCCAGGAATCACGAATACGCCGTTCTTCTTCGTTTCCTTGACGGCGGTCTCCGCCAGCAGATCCAGGAAAGCTGCGGCTTGCTTGTTGGTGATTTCCAGCTTCTCGGCCAGATGCCGTGTCAGAGCGGTCTTGGTCAATCCAGTTGCCATTGTGATGTTCTCCTTCTTGGCGAGCCCTTGGGGCTGCCTGTGTTGAGGGGCTTCCGCCGCGAAATGCGTACCGCATGGAGGGAGTGCTTTCAGGGCTTCATCTAAACAAAGCCCTTTATTCATGCGGCTTCGAAGAACCCTGCCGATGGTTACAATGCGGCTTTTACCCGGGCAAAGTCAATCGAAAAAGCTCGATTTCCACAATTTTCTTGGGTTTTTATGCGATTTTTGTTGGTTTTTGCCTAAAAGCGCCCATATTTAGCGGCTTTTGTGCCTTTGCGTCCCAGATTTTGAAGCGCCCCAACCGGCGAACGCAACAGCGCGCAGGCCAGGAAATCTGGGCCTGAAAATGGCTTTTTTCGTTTCATTGGGCAGATTTGGTCACCACAGTATCAACCGTTTTGGTGAGTCTGACCTGTTTCCTGTTCCCTATTTCCTGGTCCCTGACTGTTTTCACCTCAACCCGAAAAACACCCGCTTTTTGGGCGCAAGATTTGCTACCAGGGGCGTGTTCAGCGCATCCACCACGGGAGCGGCGATTTTGAAGTGGCGAATCACCGTCTTGGCAAAACCCGGTTTCAGCGCTTCGGCGGTCGGCAATGAGGCGGCCAGCCCCCACTGGCGGCAGCGGATCAGGTCCATCGCCGGATGCTCCTTGGGAAACCCTTTCGGCGGGCGTGTGAGCGCATTGCCTTCAAACTCTTCTGCAAAAGCCTTCCGAATCGCTGCCGTCCGCAAGACTTTGCGGAAGGCGGCGTGGTTCTCCAGCAGCCAGTGCCGTATGGCGAACAGTTGCTCCTTTTCCGGCATCCAGGCCCCGGCGGCGATGGTGACTTCCTTGGGATCGACTTGCAGGTAGTAGCCCGCACCGGAGGTCTTCACCAGCCCCTCGTGCGCCCACCATGCGGCCACATGGGTCTTGTAAGGCAGCTTGTTGTTGCTGAAGCGCGTGTCGCGATAGATGCGGAACAGGCACTTCTCCGCGGGCCGCACAAAATCTGGTGCAAAGTCCTCCATTGCGTCCGTCACCTTGCGGACAAGGGCCAGCAACGGTTCTCTCAACTCCGCGTCGAAGATCTCCTTACGCGGCTTGAACCACTCGCGGTCGTTGTTGCGCGCCAGGCTGCGCAGAAAGGTAAGCGCCTGCGGGCGAAAATACGGAACGGCATCAGAAGCGGAATCGACAAATGATTTTTTGGAAACCATGACAAGAGAAGTTTATCGCGGAGACCATCCATCCTCCCGGCAAGAGAGGGGAAACCGATGCCGCGTGTTCACCCCGCCGAAGGCCGCTGGCCCCACCGCAGGAGGTTAGCGGATCACCTTCAACGCCCCGCGGAACAGCTCGTCGAAGTTTTCGGCAATGGCCTTGTCCTTGGCCGTGGCTTGTTCGATGGCCTTTTCGGCGGCGACTCGCTGGTAGCCCAGGTTGACCAGCGCGGAAAGCACATCGTCCACGGCGCCCCCCCGCGCCACAGACGCCACCGGCGCCACGGCAAAATCGTCCAGCTTGTCTTTGAGCTCCACCACAATCCGCTCGGCCAGTTTCTTGCCCACGCCGGGAATGCGCGTCAATTGTGCGTGGTCCTGGCCGCGGATAGCCTGCACCGTGCGGTCGGGCGATAGCCCGCTCAGCATCTTGATGGCCAGTTTGGGTCCAACGCCGCCGACCGTGATCAGCCGCTCGAACAGCCGCTTTTCTTCGCGGTCAAGAAAGCCGAACAGCGCAATCTGATCCTCGCTGACCTGGGTGTGGATGTGAAGAGCCGCCTCCGCGCCCAGCGAGGGCAGTGCTGTAAAGGTGGGCACGGAGATGATGACGTCGTAGCCAACCCCGCCCGCCTCGATAATGGCCTGGCCGGGTAGTTTGTAAATGAGCTTGCCGCGCAAATGAGCGATCATGGGAGGCCAATCAATCAGCGAGTTTGTCTAGATAGTCAATAACCTGCTTAAAACGCAGATCGTCCGACACAGACTTAGGGTTAGATGCCAGTTGGAACAAATCCAGAAGATCTTTGTAGATGATACCCTCCGGAGTCCTCTGTTTCCCCTCTCCATCTTTGTCACTTAAGGAAATGGAGAGGATCTCGTTGTCCTTGAACGTTAAGAGGAGTCCGCTAGACTGAATCTTGAGAGCAGGAGGCCCGGAAAGAGTAAAACCAAGACTCGTGCCGCTGCGGCTTACGGCTGCTTCGATTTTGTCTTCCAGTTTTGTGCTGAAGCGTTCATCGCCGGACAACAATGTGGGGGCACGACTGGTCCACTGAATCTTCCCTTCGCGCGTGAGCATAAGCAGCTTGGCGATGATAAGTGCTGCCTTATTCAATTTGCTGTCGTTTATTGTCTGGCTCATAGCTTCTCCGCCTGTGCTTCTATGGATACGGCCAATTCATTCAACTTTCTGTAAACCGACTGACAATCTTCCACCAAGCCCGCTTGTTTATCCTCAAAGATTGTTTTGTCAGTCAAGTAAGTATTAACGAGATTCAACATGCAGACCAACGGTAGCATCCTGACGTTGCAATCCCGCCTGCCACACCTTATTACGCGAGAGGGCGCCCAGAAGACCAGTGGCAGCCTTCTGGGCGCTCTCAAAATGTAAATCACGTACTGAGGCTAACAAATCCCGTGCATAGACAGCCCATTCAGAAAAGCTGTGTGCCAAGTTCCCGGTTCGCACGGCATTGCCAGCTTCCTGGGCAGCATCTTTGGCTTTTCCTGCCTGCACCCAGGCCAAACAACTGAAGACAACACCGACGACACTCGCGGTAGTTCCGATATTGGACCCAATCCAATTCCAAATGATCGCAAACATTCAAGCCCTTTCGCGCGGTGCCAATGAACGCATTCTACCCCGGTGCCGCCAAGCGCACCGCAACCACGGCACTGAGAAGGCAATACTTCTACTCCAGAATCCCCATCCGCTTTGCCACGCGCTGAAATGTCTCCAGCGCTCGGTCCAGTTGCGCCTTCGTGTGTTCGCTCGTCAAAATCGCACGAATGCGAGCCTTGCCCTCGGGAACGGTCGGGAAGGCGATGCCGGTAGCCATGATGCCTTCGTCGAACAGCGCCCGGCTGAACTCCATCGCCGCCCGTCCTTCGCCCACGATGATCGGCGTGATCGGCGTTTCTGTCGCCGGAGTCGTAACGCCGCCGATGTTGAAACCCATCTGCTTCAGTTCGCCTTGGAAGTAGCGCGTATTGGTCCACAGCCGCTCGATCCGTTCCGGTTCCTGCTCCAGAATGTCGAAGGCCGCAATGCACGAGGCGGCCACCGATGGCGGATGCGAGGTGGAGAACAGAAATGGCCGCGCGCGGTGATAGAGGTAGTCGATCAAGTCCCGGCTTCCGCAGACGTATCCGCCCAGCGACCCGATGGCTTTGGAAAGCGTGCCCACCTGCACATCTACGAGGCCATGTACGCCAAAGTGGTCCACGGACCCGCGCCCGTTGCGTCCCAGCACGCCCGAGGCATGTGCGTCGTCCACCATCATGATGGCGCCGTACTTTTCCGCCAGCCGGGCCAGCTTGTCCACCGGCCCAATGTCGCCGTCCATACTGAAAACGCCATCCGTGATGACGAGCTTTTTGCCCGGCAGCGGAGCCAGTTCCTGGAGCAGTTGCTCGCAGTGGGCAACGTCCTTGTGCCGGAAGACCTTGACGGTAGCTCGCGACAGCCGCGCGCCGTCAATGATGCTGGCGTGGTTCAGCTCGTCGGAAAGGATGTAGTCCTCTTTGCCCAGGATGGAGCCGACCGTGCCCGCGTTGGCCGTGAATCCGCTCTGGAAGACGACGCAGGCTTCCACGTTCTTGAAGCGCGCAATCTTCTCTTCCAGATCCATGTGAATGCGCATGGTTCCGGCGATGGTCCGCACCGCGCCGGAGCCGACGCCGAATTTCCGCGTGGCGGCGATGGAGGCTTCGATCAGACGCGGGTCGTTGGCCAGTCCAAGATAGTTGTTGCTGGCCAGGTTGATCACTTTGCGGCCGTCGTAGTGGCAAACCGGGGCTTGCTGGTCGTCAAGAATGCGGAGTTTGAAGTAGGTGCCCTTGGCGCGCAAATCGTCGAGGATGGCGGTCAGGTGGGCGAGCTGAGGACGGGGAGAGGCCAGAGTCATGGCGTATCACCTCACCGAAGAAGCATAACGCAGCCCGGCCGGTCCGGTAAGAGAGTGGAAAAACATTGTTTTGCATGAATCTGGAACGGAATGCCGACTGGCGTGGCATGAGGTCTGGAAGCCGCGAAAAATCCCTGTTTTGGCCCGCAAATTAGCAATCTTGGCGAGGCACTCTCCAATTGCGGCGTCCGCCGTCCAATAAATGTCCGGGCGCAGAGGCCGGCAAGGGCGTTTTTAAGGGAAAATCGCGCTGTGCGGGTTGGCCGCAGTATGGCTCTGCCGGATACAATAAAGTTCCGGAGTGGATTTCCAATTCACTCCTGGCTTTGCAGGTGCTGAGCGGGGCGGTTTTTGTTTCTGAACGCCTGCTTGAAAGCCGGGCTTCGGCTCTGTGCTGGTTGGAAAGCATCTGGACGTTTTTTGAAGCAAGGCAACACCCGATTTGGCAATACACGATCTTCGTGAAGATTTGGAGCAGGTGCACGTGAGAGGCATGATCTGCCGCGGTCTGCGGCTTGAGTTGGTTGCGGGACTGGGTATGGCGCTGGCGCTGCCCGTGCTGCCGGTGGCCGCGTGGGGCGCGGAGAGCTTGTCCACGGAGACTGCTCTGACGGTGGCCATTCGCGATCAGGGCGGGCGGACGAAGGCGAGCGTTACGGTGACAGTCACCGGCGATGATGGCCAGCCGGCCAGCGGTTCCGTGGCAATCAAGGACGGAAACCGGCAAGTGGGCGGCGTGGCGCTTGACAGTAAGGGCCAGGCGACCACGGTTCTGTCTCTGGCCGGTGGAACGCACGCGCTGACCGCTGTGTATAGCGGCGATACGACCCATCAGACATCGATTTCGCAAAAAGCCGAAGTGCAGGCACAGACGAGTTCAACGCCGAATTTTGCGTTGACTTTGACGGCGGTTTCGCCGGCATCGCTGCCGATGACCCTGACGGCGGGCAATGCGGGAACGGTCAAGGTGACGGTGACGCCGCAGAACAACGCTTCGCTGACCGCGCCGATGTTCGTCACGCTGTCCTGCTCTGGCCTGCCAAATGAGTCTTCCTGCTCGTTTTCACCGACGACAGTGGAGATTCTTTCCACCACGCCGACCAGTTGCGCGACAGGCGCAGCGGCTTCCGCGTGCCCTCCCACAACCTCGATGGTGCTCCAGACGTATGCGGCAGGCACGGCCAAGGCGACGATACCCGGCAAGGGCGCAAGCCCGATTGCGTGGGCGTTTCTGCTTCCCGGAGCGCTGGGACTTGGCGGATTGGCGTGGGGAACCCGCCGTCGCCGTTGGCTGAACCGCATCGCTCTGGTGATGCTGGTTGGCTTGGTCACAATGATGGGAACAACGGCTTGCAGTCCGCAGTACGGCTACTACAACCACGGTCCAGACCCCAATCTGCAAACCCCGGCTGGCACGTATACCGTCACCGTGACTGGGCAGACGAGCGGCGTGGTCAGTGCGATTGAGAACTCCACCACCATGGCGCTGACGGTACAGTAACAAGCAGGCGCGGAGCGGCTCACTACGCTTGCGCGCCTGACAATCCCAAAGGCAAAGCCATTGAAGCCAGCATGAATCGTATACATTCCTTTCCTGCGGAAGTGTACGCGCTGGTGCAGCAGACGCCCGCGACGGTGCTGTTGGAAAGCGGGAAGCCACACGACAGCAAGGCAGAGTCCTGGACGCGGCTGTTCACTGCGCCGGTACGCGTATGCGCGGTTTATGATGCAGCCGGCATTCCCGGGCTTTTTGCGGAGATCGAAAGCGCCGTTGCAGCGGGGCTGAGCGCGGCGGGATTTTTCACCTATGAGTGCGGCGAGTGCTTTGAACCAGCGGCCCGTATGCGACAGCGACGGGCGGGAGAACCGCTGGCTTGGTTTGGCATTTACGAGCGCAGCTATCGGTTCAATCATCAAACAGGACAATTTTTAAACGGCGCGCCGCCCGGACTGACGGACCTTCATCCTGGCAGCGAAGAATCGGTGGTTGAAGCGCAGTTCGGTTTGACTGCGGAGCAGTATGCCGAACGTCTCGCCGCAATTCACGAGTGGATTCGCAACGGCGATGTGTATCAGATCAACTTCACATCTCCGTACAGCGTGCGGGTGCGGGGAAGCGTAGCGGCGCTCTATGCGCGATTGCGTGCCCGGCAGCCGGTGGATCACGGGGCCTTTTTGCATTGGCAGAATGGCCGGCGGATTCTTTCGTTTTCGCCGGAGTTATTCTTTCGCATGGAAGAAGAGGGCTGCGTACGGCGGATTACCGCGCGGCCGATGAAGGGAACCGTGTCGCGCGGTCGCACGCTGCGCGAAGATCGCGAGCGAGCGGAGTGGCTGCGCGGCGATGCCAAGAACCGCAGCGAAAATGTGATGATTGTTGATCTGTTGCGTAACGACCTAGGGCGACTGGCCCGCTTTGGGAGCGTGCGCGCGAAAGGTCTGTTTGTCGCGGAGCGCTATCGGACGCTGTGGCAGATGACCTCGACAGTGACGGCGGAACTGCGACCGGAGATTGGATTCTACGACATATTTCGTGCGTTGTTTCCCTGCGGGTCAATTACGGGCGCACCCAAGGTCAGGGCAATGCAATTGATCGAGGAACTCGAGGAGCAGCCGCGGGGCGTTTACACGGGCGCAATCGGGTTTTTCTCGCCGCAGCGGACGGAGTTCAATGTTGCGATTCGCACGCTGGAGCTGAACGGTGATCGGGGAACGATGGGAGTGGGCGGTGGAATTGTCATCGACTCTGACGCGGCCAATGAATATCGCGAATGTCTTCTCAAGGCAGAGTTCCTCACGCGTGCAGACGAGCTTCCGGACGGGTTCCGGCTTGTAGAAACGCTGCTGTGGCGGGAGGGGTATCCGCTCCTCGAATTGCATCTCGACCGGCTGGCGAATTCAGCGGAGTATTTTGAGTTCAAGTGCGAGCGCGAAGCTGTAAAAGCTGCGCTGTTAACTCATGCTAGCCAGTTTGTGGGCAAGGCTGCGCGAAAGGTCAGGCTACTGCTTGACGACGAGGGCAGTGTCGATATTCAGGACGAAATTCTGACAGAGACAGGCTGCGGAGCAAAGGAGGGTCGTGCGCGGATTGCTCGGCAGAGGATGGATGCGCGGAACCCGATGCTCTTCCACAAGACGACGTACCGGCCTGTGTATGCGGAGGCCTTTCGCGAAGCTGTGCAAGCCGGGTTGAGCGATGTGCTATTTCTGAACCGCAGCGGCGAGGTGACGGAGGGGGCTATCAGCAACATCTTTGTGGAGAAGGATGGGCGATGGCTGACGCCGCCGGTAAACTGTGGCCTGTTGGCCGGAGTTTTCCGGCGGCATCTTCTGGAGACGCGGCCAGACGTAAAGGAGCAAGTGTTGCGCGTGGAAGATTTGCGCCAGGCCGACGCTGTATATCTCGCCAATGCTGTGCGCGGGCTGCGGCGCGTAGCAATCGACTGGGAATGCCAATTTATTCTCCCTCGGTTGTAGCCCTCACATCACTCCCTTTGCGAAATCGCTCGTCAATCCGGTCGCATCACGACCTTGATCGCTTCGCCGGATTGCAGAAGCTGCATGGCCAGCGGGAATTCGCTGAGTTTCAGGCGGTGCGTGATGACGGGTTCAAGGTCGAGTTTGCCGGTGGCCAGCAGCGCCTCCATCTGGAACCAGGTTTCGAACATCTTGCGGCCATTGATGCCCTGGACGATTGCGCCCTTGAAAATGATGTTGCGGGCAAAGTCTAGCTCGAAGGGACGCGAGGGAATGCCGAGCAGAGAGGCGCGTCCGCCGGTTCTCAAAATCGCAAAACCGAGACGGATGGCATCGGGATGGCCTGACATCTCCAGTAGAACGTCCACGCCGGTGCCGCCTGTAGCCTCAAGAATCTGCATTTCGACAGGGTCGGTTGTGGGGTCGAGTGCAAAATCTGCACCCATCTGTGCGGCTACAGAGCGCCGGTGAGCATTGACCTCGATGGCGAAGACCTTGGACGCGCCACATGCCTTGGCTACGGCGATCGAGAACAATCCAATGGCGCCGCACCCCGTGATGGCAACCGTCTTTGCGGCAATCGGCCCGGCGAGCACGGTGTGAACCGCGTTGCCGAGTGGGTCGAGCAGCGAGGCGTAGTCGCGCGGAACAGAGGGCGAGAGCTTCCAGATATTGGTTTCCGGAATGATGATGTAACCGGCAAAGGCGCCGTTGGCGTCGACGCCCAGGATGCGGACGTGCTGGCAGATGTGAGCCTGCCCCGTGCGGCATTGCAGGCACTTGCCGCACGCCACGTGCATCTCGGCGCTGACCAGGTCGCCTTCGCGAACGACTGTCACACCCTGTCCGACGGCGGCCACGGCGCCGGCGAATTCGTGGCCGGGAATCAGCGGGGGATGGATGCGATCCTGGGCCCATGGGTCCCAGTTGAAGATGTGGAGATCGGTTCCGCAGACGCTGGCTGCCTGTACGCGAACCAGCACTTCACCGGGGCCGGGAGTGGGAACCGGAACTTCGCGCAACTCAATGCCGGGCGCTGCGTGTGCTTTGACGATAGCTTGCATGGTGGTGGGCATAGCGAACACCTCCCTGAAATCGCGAACACAAGTCTAGAGCATTTTCACGCGATATGTAGCCCCTTGCAATGGCCTGCAACATGCTTTTTTTCAATAAAAAAGCCCCGCCCTGTTTCATTTGGCGAAAGCGGCCATGTAAACTGTCTTCGCTATGAGTTGCACATTTTGCAAGATCATTGAAGGAAAGATTCCCTCCACCACCGTCTTCCAGGACGATCTTGGGTACGCATTTGCAGACATCAACCCAAAGGCGCCGGTGCATGTGCTGATCGTTCCGCGAGAGCACATCAGTTCCCTGGACGATGTCGATGAGAGCAGAAGCGCGCTGTTGGGGCACCTGCTGTGGATGGCGGCGGAGATTGCGCGGAAAAAGGGACTCGGGAATGGCTACCGCATTATTGTGAATACGGGCGAGGACGGCGGGCAGACGGTAGATCATCTGCACCTGCACCTGTTGGGCGGCCGGCTGCTGAACTGGCCGCCAGGATAGGAATTGGCAGGGATTTGTTCCCGCGATTTTGGCAGATTGAGTGATCGGATAAAACAAAGAGGGCGCTGTATTGGAAGCAGCGCCCTCTTCGTTTTATCCGATCCTGCTCTAAACAGGTTGTTGATCGTATTCTTCTTCCTCTTCCAAGCCATAGCGGCGGAGGAGGTTGGGCAGAGTTTGAGAGAAGGCGGAGCGAGGCATGACAGAGTCGCATCCAACCTCGACCGCCTTGGTCCTCAGATCGCCTTGCAGGTGGCCGAGGAATCCAACGACCGAGACAGTCTTCTTGAATTTCGTCTTGAACTTGGGAATCAGCGTCATGGGCTTTGCGTTCAGGTTGTTCAAGTCGAAGATCAGAAGGGCTGGCTTATTACCGTCCTTGAGGTCGAGGAGGCGCGCCACGGATTCCTTGTCGCCCTTGACGAACTCAACCTTGACGCCAAGCTTGCGCGCGGTTTCATGAATCTTGGCTTGGAAAAAGAGATCATCGATGAAGCAGAAGATGCGTGTAGGGGCGTCTTCGCGAACAGGTACAGCTACCTGCGGTACAAAAGCCTCCGGCTGATAGGCGCTCTGATTGCTATTCATGAATTGAATAGTCGAGGGCGGGCCATCGGATACATTGCCGTTGACGGCGCGGTAGCTGTGGTCCATGGGGCCAACAAATTCACGGGGCCCCTTCTGTCTGCCCTTGCGCTGCTTGCTCTGAGGCGTCCCGGAAATACTGTTGCCGGGCTGCGCGGTCTGAGCGGCAGATCCCTTTTGGAAGAATTTCTTCTTCTTGTGGCCCTGGTTCTGGTGGGCATGAGGCGGTCTGGGCGGCGCTGATTGCTGCTGTGGCTGCGCTGGCGCCTGTGCCTGCTGGACCTGGGGTGTTCCCTGTTGAGTGGGTTTGTTCTTGCGGCGGCGCCTGCGGCGCCGATGCCCTTGCGACTGCTCCTGACCGTTGTCAGTTGCGGGCCCCGTTTCAGCTTGGGGCTGCGTCGAATCTGTCGTCATGCGTATACTTCCTGATACTTTGCTATCTGGTGCATTGGATTTAGATGTTCAGCCAGTTACGAGAGCGTTTCTCCAAATAATGTGTCCTTGCAAGTCCTGTACAAGGCGGCAGTCGTGATTCCGGTGTACAGCAATTGGAAAATCTCTATACACCGAGGCCGAAGTCCTCTTGCCGGTTCAATTCTTGCGGTGCGTCTGAGTAAACTTCCATGTGGCGCTCGACACGCAAATAACCGTTAAAACCATGCGTTTCAAACATCTTCACAGGTACCGTGCAATCCCCGGCAATCCGCTCATAACACCACACAACAAAGTTCCCTTGCCGGGGGCATCCTTGAACAGGCACACCGGATACGCTTCCGTGGCCCTGCATTTCAAACTCTGTGAAAATGCGAAAACCGCCTTGTACGCAAAAGCCTTGCCTGGGCTCTATCCAATGGTAAGGATCGATACGGTGCGGCTGGTGCTTTTCTCAGGTGATGCTCTACCTATGTCAGCTTTCGCCGCGTGCAGTTTAGTCAAGGAAAGAACTGACCGGCGAAAGATGCTTGCTCAGCGGCGAGCTTGCTCTACCCCTTCAGGGAGGCCCGCGTCAGCCGCTTGATAGGCAACTCTGATATTACAGCGAAGCCCTGCAACTGACAAGTGGACTTCGGGGGTGCAAGGAGGCCAGGGAGTATCCCCCAAAGGCACGGTGCGGAAAGAGTGAAGGTAAAAACCGAAAATGGACCAAACGCACAAAACACCACTCCTTTTTTGGGGTGGCGTTTCGGGGTCTTGCGCTGGTCACTGGCCTCCCAGTTAGTTGTTGGACAGTGGCTTACATCCACCGTTCCTGTGCAGACTTCCCGACCGGTCTGTCCCTTGTTCTTAGGGGCCGCTTCGTAGCGGTTGCTCTTGCCGGGCGTCTGCCGTTCTTTAGGCTGGCTGGGATTCTACCCAGCAGCCATTCATCACTGGCACCTATCTAATAGCAATCCTCATGCCATTTTACTTTTTGTTTGTATTCAATAACTTGCAAAAACAAACGCATAAGGATTTTCTGTAAACTTGTATGTTTTTTTGGCAATTCTTCAAAAAAGCATAGAAATGAGGCCGCTCGCACGGAGAATCAATGCTGGCATTGCGGGCAAAAATGGGTTCCGCGTCCAGCCAGGAGGATGCGTCGGATGGGAGTCTTGCAGCAGCGGCAGGCCAGGCCGGTGCGCTGGTAGACGCAGTGCTCAAGCTGAAAGAATCCGCGAACGCCGTTGGCGTCCACATAATCGGAAACGGAAGAGCCGCCGAGGCGAATGGCATGTTCCAGAACCTCGCGAAGGGCTAGGCGAAGGCGTTCGAGTTCTGCCTTGGTGAGGCGGCTGGCGAGCCTGCGGGGGCGGATGCCGGCATGAAAAAGGCTTTCATCCGCATAGATGTTGCCCACCCCCGACAGAAGCGACTGATTGAGCAGGGCCGCTTTGATCGGCAGGCGGCGGCCATGGAAAAGGTCGGCAAACTCCTGCTGCCCGATCGTGAGTGGCTCGGCGCCGGGCGCTTTGAACGCCGTTGTGCGGTTCAGGTCGCGAAACTCCAGCCGGCCGAAACGTCGGGGATCGACAAAGCGAAGTTCGCCCCCGCCTGAGAGGCTGATGCGGGCATGTGTATGAGCGGCCAGCGGAGCATCTGGCGTGGTGACCAGCAGGCGGCCGGTCATACCCAGGTGGACGATCCACTGGGCTTCGGGCGTAGCGGCTAATTGCAAAGGCGAAGTGCTTTTTCCAGAGGCGTGGGCTGTGCCAGACGAAGCTCCCAGATCGCAAACAATGTGCTTTCCGGAGCGCCGCACAGCCAGAAATACGCGTCCTTCCAGGCCCCGTGCCTGGCGGGCAGGAGGCGTTTTGAAGGGCTCGCGGTGTGAGCCGAACCAAGCCTGGAGGATGCGCTGGCCGCGCACTCGCTCATGGACACCGCGTGCAATGGTCTCAACCTCGGGGAGTTCGGGCATATATCTATTGTAGGAGAGCGTTGAAGCTGGCAGATGTCTTAGCTGGAACGTTCGGCCAGTTGTGCGTCTTCCTCAGTTGCCGCAGACTGCACACTGCCCCACTTCTCCAGATAGACCAGACCAAGGCCAAGGCCAACCAGAAAGACCCCCACAGAGGAGTACTCCATGAGATTAAGTTTGCGATCTTCCTCTGGCGTTTGGTAGACGACGATGCCGTGAATGCCGCGCGGCACGGTACGCCCGTCTTCCAGCCCAGGCCACCTGGGCATGGTGTCCAGATAATGTGCAGAGACCATGGCAGAGACGATTAAACCAGCTAAACCGGGAAGGAGCAATAGAAGTGCAAAGAACTTAAGAGTAGCCAATTGTGCGGTCTTCATCTGGCAGGCCTCTGTGCAGTTTTACCTGCACGCGCTTCCAATTGAATCGTCGAGCAAAGCTGCTCTGTGCGCATGTCATTTGATGAATAGTCACCTGAAAGGTTGCGGATCGCTCAGACGAATCCGGAAAACGTGTCCGGTCCACCCCAAAGAGAGTTCGTCGGAACCTCCGGTTAAACCTACACAAAAGTATAGGTAACAACTACTCAAAATTATGAAACGAAAATGAGGAATGTGCCACAGAACAAAGCACTTAATGCGCGGTACAAAAGTAACTATTTATACACAAAAAGTCACTTGCCGTGATTACTTGATATCTATGGAGCCCGAAGCTATTTGTGATCGCCTTGTTCGCGGATGCGGTTAGCCTCAAAGCTGACAATTCTCCAGTTGCCCTGGACATCGCGCACATAGACGCGTGTGTAACGGAAGCTGCCGGAGATCTCTTCTCCCTCGGGGTTGGTGGCCTTCACTGTGGCAATAGAAGTGACCAGCGCGGTTTTCCCGTAGAAGCGCACCTTGCGGTCAGAGATGTCGAGGATGGTCACGTGGCGTCGGCTAGAACTCAGGCTGGCGAGCGCCTGTTCCTTGGTCTGCAGGGTACCGGAGGGGGTGATGGCCATATAGTCGTCTGC
>Ga0255352_1000782_pt1 | contig 17104 bp, 16 predicted proteins | sample HBST0metaG_FD_189939 | JGI IMG/M metagenome (GOLD analysis project Ga0255352, IMG submission 189939) | Peat soil microbial communities from Stordalen Mire, Sweden - H.B.S.T0 | ecosystem: Environmental > Terrestrial > Soil > Wetlands > Peat | place: Sweden: Norrbotten County, Stordalen Mire...
ATGGCCATCAATGCCATGCAAAAAGAGGGGTCCAAAGGCTCACTCCGAGGAAAACTCAAACGCGCCGGATGGAACGAGGACTTCCTCAGCCGCCTATTGGAGATGTTTTGAAATGCGTTTGCCCTGGTGCCCTGCGATGATTTGCTTGACTTTCGTTCAAAGCTATTGGATAAATGTAGAAACGATCCCCGGCAGGGCGATCTTGCGGACGCGGTGAAAGACCGTTTGACACTCGTCTTGACCGCAGAGCGACTGCATCTCCACAGTCTCGTCATGAATCTCTGAATTTCGCTCGGATTCCAGGTTCATTGCTTTCCCGCTCTCTCCTTTTGGCTTTCCATTTTCTTCGAGGACGGTTTCCTCGATCCAATCTGCCTACACTCTCGGGCTGAGCCCATGGAGGTTCTACGTGTCGTTCCGCAGCGCGGTTGTCACAGTTACGTTGTGTCTTCTGTTTGTTCCGGTGTTTGCCTTGCCTCCTGCCGTACATCACCCCCTTGATGCCCTGACTCCTGAAGAGTATTGGAAGGTGTACAACACTCTGCGCGATGCGGGCAAGATCGACGAGAAAACCGTGTTTTCCAGCGTGCTGTTGCGCGAACCAGCGAAGTCCGACGTTCTGGCATGGAAGCCCGGCGATCCGATTCCGCGCAAGGCCGATGTCGTGCTGCTGACGAAGGGAAAGTCGTATGCCGCAGTCGTCGACATCACCGCGGGCTCGCTCGCATCCTACACCGATCTCAAGGGCCTGCAAGCTCCGGTCAGCGAAGGAGAGATGCACGGCTTTGAAGAAGAACTGAAGAAAGACAAGCGTGTGGAGGAAGCGCTGAAGAAGCGCGGCATCACCGATCTTCGCCTGGTGAGCTGCTACGTGACGCCCGCCGGATATGTTGGACTGCCGGAGCAGACCGAGGGCCGGCGCATTGGATGGGGAGGCTGCACTTACTCCGCAGATGCAAAGTACACCTGGGATCGCGAGATCCCGGGCATCTTCTTTGTCGTGGACATGAACGACAAAAAGATTGTGCGTTTTTCCGACTATGGCGCGGTGCCTATACCGCCCACCACCAGCATCTACGACTCGGACGGCGGCCCCGCGCTGCCCGGCACCAAGCCGCTTCTCATCGCGCAGCCGGACGGTCCCAGTTTCACGCTGAAAGACGGCGAAGTAAGCTGGCAGAACTGGCATTTCCGTTTTCGCCTCGATCCCCGCGTGGGGCCGGTGGTGAATCTGGTCACACTCAACGACGGTGGCAAGACGCGCTCGGTGATGTACGAAGGAAACATGTCGGAAATGTACGTGCCCTATCAGGATCCGGAGGAAACCTGGAACTCCCACGTCTTTCTCGACGCCGGCGAGTATTTCACCAACACCGGCTCTGGCGGCATCATCAAGCCGCTGCAACCGGGCGTGGATTGTCCGTCGTATGCCACCTTTTTGAGCGGAACCTTCTTCCGCGAAAACGGAACGCCCTACATCCGGCCGCAACTGGCTTGCATCTTTGAGCGAGTAACAGGCGATCCGGCATGGCGTCACTGGGACGAAGATACGTATGCCGTTGCCGGGCGGCCTTCGCGGGAACTGGTGTTCCGCACCATCGCCACGGTGGGCAATTACGACTATCTCTTTGACTGGCGCTTCGAACAGGATGACTCGATTGTTGTGGGTGTGGGCGCCACAGGCATTCTGGAAGTGAAGGCCGTGACGGACCAAAGAGCGGATGGACCTCTCTCATCCGGACTAGCGGGAAAAAATCCAGCCGGTCATGAAGTGCAGTTTGGCCAGTTGGTGGCGCCCGGGATCGACGCGGTGGACCATGATCACTTCTTCAGCTATCGGCTGGACCTGGATGTCGACGGCCCCAACAACACGCTGATGATCGACAAACTGGTTCCCTACAAACTGCCCAATGCTGCGCTGGGACGTCACTGGATCTGGGTCATGCAACCGGAGATGGCGAAGACCGAGAACGACGCCAAGCTGAATGTCTCCGTCGAGCACCCTGCCATGTGGCGCTTCGTGAACGAGAACGTGAAGAACTCCCTGGGCCAGCCCACCAGCTTCGAGATCATGGCGGGGCAAACCGGCATCAGTCTGCTGCCCTCGACCGAGTGGCCTCAGATTCGCGCTGGTTTTTCTGAACACAACTTGTGGGTAACTCCTTATGATCCGAATGAGCGCTATGCCTCAGGCGTTTACGTCATGGAGAGCAAGGGAGACGACAGTTTGCCCGCGTGGACAAGGAAGAATCGTAACATCATGAACACGGACATCGTGGCCTGGTACACGGTTGGTTTCCATCATGTGCCGCGCCCAGAAGACTGGCCGCAGATGCCGATCATGTGGCACACCTTTACGCTGGCGCCCTATCAGTTCCTGCCCAGGAATCCGGCGATGGATCTGCCCCTCGTGCCGTAGCAACACCGTCCGTGCGAACGCGCACGAATGCACAAACCTCCGTAAGCGGGCTCAAAGCAAGCAGTCCTTGTTCCTTCGCGCGGCCACCACCGCTGCGCGGACGAGCAACAGAATCAACACACCCGAAGGAGAAGGCCGCATGCCTCTCTTTCTGTGAATTCCCCATCGATTGAGGTGTTCTCATGCGTGTTTTTTCTTCCCCTGCCTGTCCTCGCTCCTTCGCACTGCGACTTATCCTGGCCTGTTGTCTTTTTGCGCTCGCGACCTGCTGCCTGCAGGCTCAATCCACCTTTGGTTCGATTCTCGGCACCGTGCGCGATGTGACCGGCGCGGTGGTGCCGGGCGCGCAGGTTACCCTCACTAACCGCGGTACGACAGCCACGCGCACACAGACCTCCGATGCAACGGGAAATTACACCTTTAACAACGTCGATGTTGGGAGCTACTCGCTGACCATCGCTGCGGCGGGCTTTCAAACCAATTCCGTATCAGAGTTTTCGCTGACGGCGCGCGAGACGCGGCGCGTGGATGCCACTCTGCAACCCGGTGCGGAATCGCAGACCGTCGAAGTGGTCGAGCAGGTCCAGAACGTCATCACCACCGACGTCTCCAACCTTGCCGTCACGCAAACAGGGAACGATCTGGTCGAGCTTCCGGTGGCGATTTACTCCCGCTCCACCGGTTCGACCAGCCCCATCGACACGCTCACCACCCAGGCCGGCGTACAGACAGACGACAGCGGCAACCTGGTGGTAATGGGCGCAACACCCGCTCTATTGAGCGTCACGGTAGACGGCATCTCCAGCGTCGGCGTGGAGTATTCAGGTCCGGTGAACGAGATGTTTCCTTCTTTCAACTCGATCGAAGAGATTCGTGTCAGCGAATCAAACAACAATGCCGAGTTCAGCGGCGTCGCCGACATCACCACCGTTTCCAAGGCAGGCACAAACAAATATCACGGCGGCGTTTTTGAGAACCACGAGAACACGATCTTCAACGCCGGCAACCCTTTTGCGTCCTCCAAGCCGAAGATCATCATGAACGACTTCGGGGGCACTCTGGGCGGTCCCCTCTCTGTTCCGCATCTCTACCGAGGCAAGGATCGGACCTTCTTTTTCGCCAGCTTTGAAGGACTGCGGCTGCCGCGTGAAACTCCCCTTGTCAACAGCGTGCCCTCCATCGATATGCGCAACGACAACCTGACCGATTATCTCGCAGGCCAGGGAATCTCAGCCATCTTTCAGCCAGATGGAGTCACACCGATTGACCCGGCCCATGTGCCTGTCACACCGATCGCCGCACATGTCATGCAATATCTCTTCCCGGCGCCGAATAGCGGGCCATCCGGTTCGTACTCAAACAATTACCAGGTCAACTTCCCTTCCCCCATCGCAACCAACCAGGGCGACTTCCGGCTTGACCAGACCATCTCCCAAAAGCAATCCGTCTTCGCTCGCTTCTCTTACAAAAACCGGCAGGTCGCCAGCGCGCCTGACACCTCCTGCACCTTCGCCTTCTGCCAGACGGCCGGAAGTCCGATGCAAGGCGCTTACAATACGCCGGAGATCGACGAAGGGCTAACCTTCGCGCATAACTACATTTTCACGTCCGCACTGCTGAACGAATTTCGCGGCGGCTTCAACGCGCAGCACACTTCGACCACCCAGAGCTACAGCACCACTCAATTACTGACGCAGACGGGCCTGACTGCGGTTTTGCAACCGGACACAACATGGTCTGAAGCTCCCCAGGTGCTCATCAATGGACTCATGGCTACGGGCGGCGGCAATCCCACCTACCAGCGAGGCCAGATCATCCAATTGCTCGACAATGTGACCTGGATGCATCACGGCCATACCTTCAAATTCGGTGCGGATTTCAAGCGCCTCACCGACCATGACGACAACGTGTTCGGCAATTATCGCGATGGCTGGTACGTCTTCGACGGCTCCTCCGACGTCGGCACAGCCATCGGCGATACGTTCACATCGTTTCTGCTGGGTTATCCAGACTACACGGAAATCGGCACGGTGAATAAGCCGACCATGGATGGCCTTGGCTACTCTTATGCCTTCTTTGGCCAGGATGACTGGAAGATTACGCCGAACCTCACGCTGAATCTTGGATTGCGCTACGAACTGCATCCGCCTCTCAAAGAAATCCACTACAACACCGCCTTCTTTCTGCCCGACTACACCGCGACGATCAACGGGCAGACCGTCAATGGTGCGGTGGTCGTGCCCAATGCACAGGCCGAGTCCTTCGAGTCGTCGGATTTTGAAAATGCGATTGCGCCCACGCCCACACTCACGGCACAGCAGGCCGGCATTCCGCAGACCTTGCGCTACACCGTCAAGACCGACTGGGGACCGCGCTTCGGCTTTGCCTGGAGGCCCTACGGCAATGACAGAACCGTGCTTCGCGGCGGCTGGGGACGTTTTCTGGAGACTCCGCTCGGATTCTCACTCGTCTCAGGATGGGCTGTTCATGCCAGCTATGTCGGCGTGTTCAACCAGGACTACGTACCGGACACAACTACTCCGCAACTGTCTTTCACCAATCCTTTTCCACAGACACCGATTCAGACTCCGCCGCAAACGCCGAACAGCGCCACCGGAACGGCAGGTTTCTATTATGCGTTCCCCATTCACTACAAGGACCCATCCGTGCAGCAGTGGAACCTGACGCTTGAGCAGGACTGGGGACATGGAGTCGGCATGCGGCTTTCCTACACCGGCAGCCACGGCAAGGACCTGGAGACGATGGAGGATTTGAACCAGGTACCTGCCAACACCATCGGCTATTACGGCACTTCTCCCGCCGCGGCGCTTGATCCCAGCACGAATTCCTGCATTACGGACGACGGAAGCCTGATCGCCGATCATCGCCCGTACCCGTGCTGGAGCGTCATCCAAAGCGTGGCGAATGCGGCCGAGAGCAACTACAACAGCGGCACGGCTGAGATGTCGCGGCACAACGCCAAGAGCCTCACCTTTGATGCCAGCTACACCTATACGCGCGATCTTTCCAATGCGGGCGGCGCCACTCCCAGTGCCTTCGCTTCGTCGGGAGGCAACTTCCTGACCGACCGCTTTCACCCGGGTTTGGACTATGGCAACGTGGCCTACGATCGCAGGCATCGCTTCCTGGCCACGTACCTCTATGAATTGCCTTTCGGCCCGGGCAAGTATTGGTTGAGCCACGACTCGAAGTGGAACGCGCTCGCCGGAGGATGGCAACTGGGCGGCGTCACTATCTTCCAGAGCGGCCCATTCCTTACACCCTATGAAGCCAGCAACGATCCTGCCGGCACGAACATTCTAACCACGGTGGGAGTTACCCGCGCCGACCTTGTACCTCACCAAGGGCTCTATGCTCAACATCGAACCGTATCGCAATGGTTCAATCCCAACGCCTTCAGCACCCCAGCCGAAGACCGCGGATATTTCGGTACAGCTTCAGTGGGCAGCGTGGTCGGCCCGGGCACAGACAACTTCTCCGTGTCGCTGGTTAAGAGCTTCGCAATTCATGAACAAGGTAACTTCCGCCTTGGCGTGGAGACGGCTAACATCTTCAATCATCGCAACTACGAGCCGCCCAACATGCAGGTAGACGCGACCGGTGTGTTCGGCACAATCACTGGTCTTCAAACGGCGGAGGGCGCAGGTCCGCGCAGTCTCGAACTGACCGGCCGCATCACCTTTTGAGCACGCAATGGGCTGGAGCTTTGCAGTGAAGAGGCCTTCTGGATAAGGCGCATTCCGTAAGTAATGAGGATAGACTTCCGCCAATCCGTGGCCGCGTGCTATGTTCCTAGCGCTCTTGCGCGGTCAGGATGCAGTGCAGAGGCACCCACAGAGGAGCGATGAAACACATCTCACTTGTCACAGAAATCCCAGGACCGAAGTCGCTTCAGCTTGCTGCGCGCCGGCGAGCAGCAGTTCCGCGCGGGGTGCCACAGCTCACACCTGTCTTTGTGAGCAGGGCATCCGGAGCCACGATCACAGATGTCGATGGCAACGTCTTCCTCGATTTCTGCGGCGGCATCGGCTGCATAAACGTCGGCCACACACAACCCGCGGTGGTCGATGCAGTGCGCACGCAGGCTGAAGCTTTTCTGCATACATGCTTCATGGTGGCCCCCTACGAAGTCTATGTTGCGCTTGCCGAGCAGATGAACCGTCTGACGCCGGGAGCTTTTGAGAAGCGCACGTTCTTTGTGAACTCGGGCGCGGAAGCTGTTGAGAACGGCATCAAGATCGCCCGCTCCCACACCGGACGTCCGGCGGTGCTCTGCTTCGACGACGCCTATCACGGGCGCACGTACATGGCAATGTCCGTCACCGCGAAGGAGAAACCTTACAAATACGGTTTCGGCCCTTTTTCACAAGAGGTCTATCGTGTGCCGTTTGCAAATCCTTATCGGTGCGCAAATGCGGCAGAGGCGAGTCTCACCGCCATCGAGGACACCTTTCGCCATCGCATCGCTGCCGATCAGGTTGCAGCCATTTTGTTTGAGCCGATCCAGGGGGAAGGCGGTTTCATTGTGCCACCCGCGGAGTTCGTGGTAGGGCTGCGATCCATCTGCGACAAGCACGGCATCGTCCTCATTGCCGATGAGGTGCAGACTGGATTCGGCCGCACGGGACGCATGTTTGCCTGCGAGCACTTCAACGTCGCTCCGGATATTCTGCTCAGTGCCAAGAGCATCGCCGCGGGACTGCCGTTGGCCGCCTGCACCGGGCGCGCGGAGATCATGGATCAACCCGGCCCCGGTGCATTGGGAGGAACATTCGGCGGAAACCCGATCTCCTGCGCCGCCGCGCTCGCAACCTTAAGCCTGTTTGCCGATGGAGCTCTGCTGGCGCGGTCCGAACGGATTGGGCGAATCTTCCGGGAGCGCGCGAAGCAATGGCAGCGCCGGCTTCCGTGCATAGGCGACGTGCGCGGCATGGGCGGAATGCAGGCCATCGAACTGGTCCTCGACTCCAAGGAAAAGCGGCCAGCGCCCGAACTGACCAGGCAGCTAACGCAGCATGCGTTGGAGCGCGGACTGTTGCTGGCGACGGCGGGGACTTACAGCAATGTGATTCGTCTTCTCGTTCCGCTGGTCGCCACCGATGAGCAAATGAACGAAGGGCTCGAAGTTCTTGAAGCTGCGTTTCAGGCTGTGCAATGCGAGGTTGCGTAGACATGAGCCACTCTCGCAAATTACCCGGCGGACTCACCCTGCTCAACACGCAGGGCAATCACTGCGAACAACTGGAAGAGTAACTGTATGCATGTCTCCCGATGCTCGCGGATGATTAGCGGTTCAGGGCAAAGCATATCGGAAGCGGGAAGGTCTCTTGGGGAGTTTGCCGGAAGTTGGCAGAAATTGAATGCCGGTTGCGCGACCTCCGGCACACTTTCGTGTCCAGGTTGGCAGATGGGCAAACCGCGGATCATGCGATAGCCATGCCAGACACGCAGCCAAGCGGCAAGCTGAGGAAGCGCTGTATGTGGGCACGAAATCCAAGGAGGCTCCCCCATTTTCCCCCACAGAAAATTCTTGGAGCCAACGTACACAACATATAACCTGGTGATTCTAAATGGTGGGCGAGGCGGGGCTTGAACCCACAACCCCCGGCTTAGAAGGCCGGGGGTTGAACCCTTTTCAGCCGGTGCTCTAAACACCGACTGCGCCGCTTGGCAATTCATTCTGAATTTTGGTCCAACTGTAATGCAGAATTGGGCTTGCGCCCGATTTCTGTGTTCAGAGAATGGAATGTCACAGCTATGTGTGTATGTGATGGAGGACACGCATGGTTGTGATTTCATACCTGTTTTGCAGGTTTTCTTTGGGTTTCTTCCGGGGGTTTCAGCTCGTTGTCGCAGATAACCCTAATGCAGTAACGTATCGCGTTCGTTCGATCGAACCCATACTTGGCCGCCAGCTTGTCCAAGTCTTTCAGCATGGGCATTGCCAGCCCCAGGTTAATTCTCGTAAGTCCCATGAAGTCATCGTAGAAGCGTCTCAATGCACGCGCGGGCGTTACCAATGTGCATTTGCGACGCATCGACGTGCGTCGGGTCACACCTGTTTTGTAGAGGGGGCGGCCTAGAATGGGACGCATTCCGAAACACAAACCTGTTGGGAACGTAGCGGACGGTGCGCAGACTCGCATAGACAAGTTACAGCACACCGCCGACCACCATAACTGTCCTGCGTGTATTGGGGCTAATTTGCTTTTGATTCAGATTGATTCGGACTTTTCCAGGTTGCCTTTTACTCAAGCGTCCTCTCTTTGGATGGTGATCCGGCGGCAACGCCGAAACCTCAAACCGCGCACCCATGAATCCAATCAAGGGTACATAGAGGCGCTGGAGAAATTCTTCGGTCCGATGCGGCTTTGCGACATCAACCCTGGGAATTTGCGGGAATATCAACTCGCGCGGGCATCGAACACACTTTCTATCAATGGCCGCGAGACGCATCCGTGGAAGCGCGCGGCCGGCCATTCGATCATCAATCACGAAATATCCGCGCTGGGCCAAATCCTCAAACACTGCAAGTTGTGGGAAAAACTCCAGCCCTACTATTCGCCCGAGGGCATCCCCAAGTGGAGCCCGCGCGACATCCTTTCGGAAGAGGATGAGGAGGACTTGTTCTCGAAGGCCGCAAGCCATCCCGAGGCTGCGCTGGCCTATTGGGTTGCGTGCATCACGAACAACACCACGGCGGCCGGTTGTGAGTTGCGCGGCTTGCGGCTCAAGAACATCTTTCTGCGGGACAAAGACGACATCTCCGAAATCTACATCCCGGAAGATGCCGTCAAAAACAACTCCCGGCCTCGCAAGATCGCATTGAACCGTACGGCCCGGTGGGCAGTTGAGCAGTGCTACAAACGGGCGCTGGCAAATGGCTCGACGCATCCGGAGCACTACTTGTTTTCCTTCCGTCTCAACCGGGTGAAGAAAGGTCAGCGGGCATCTGTAGGAAATGCCAAGTATGACCCGACGCGGCCGGCAACGCGGTGGTTTCTGCGCAAGAGTTGGGATAAGCTGCGCAAGGCCACAGGCTTTCAAAACCTCAACCCGCACGACCTCCGGCATCAGTGCATTACTCGCCTCTTGGAAAACGGCGTGGAGCCGGAGACGGTGCGGGCCATTGCCGGCCATGTGACCGAGCAAATGATGCAGTATTACAGCCATCACCGCCGCCAGACCAAATACGACGCGGTGATGGCCATTGAACTCAACAAAAAGGACCGCATCAAACCTGGGCCACGCATGGTGCGCAAGAGCGCATAAGCGAGGCACTCAACCCGGAAGGCGGGGCGGCCTTACTCCGCTTCGTCTTCCAACCCTGAGAAGTAGAACTCCATCATGGCGTTGAAGGCCGACGCGGCATATTGATGTGTGCGTGTGTGGAAGTGATCGTGAAGAATGCCGGCGTTACCATCCGTGAAGTGATCGGAGGCGTGCTTGGCAATCACTTCCGGCTTAGCACGATCCAAAGTCCCGCGCGACCTGTCTCCGGCCTTGGCGCGTTGGTGGAAACTATCCTTCCCGTACTTCTCATTCCCATACCGGCCAATGTCGTTCATCGCCTCAAGGAACTTGGCGTTGAGGAATGGGTATTGCGTTAAGGTGCTCTCAAGCACAGCTTGACTCATGCTCTCCCTTTCTTGGTTGTGTATCGTACGAAACAAACTGAAAAAGGCTTAGGCACTCAAGCCGCAATCCCGACGGTGCCTAAGCCGGAACGTTGATTTCATCGTGGATTTCAATTTCATCCTCGACGCAAGACGCCTTTGCATCCCCCGGCTCCCAGCCCTCGTCGGTGAGAATCATGTGCTCTCCGGTGAATAGGAAATAGTCTCGCCACCATTGCGGATCGCCAGTTGGACCCTCTTCGGCCTTGTCTGCGATGCGTTTGAGAAGAGAGGTCGCAGTTTCCAGATTGGCCTTCAGTCGCTCGACCTCGCTGATGAGTTGTACGAGGTGATAGCTTGCGGTGCATTCGCCCAACTCCACGCACGTCTGTTTTGCCTCGTAGATGTCCGCATCGCTCAGCGGTGTTTTGTCCATTTCGATCTCACTTTCTTGGCACCGTCGTGCCAGCGTTCAAATCCTTGTTTCGACCAATAGGCAAAGGGCTTTCGAGCACTTCACCCCGAGTCGCGACGTTACCCGACGAATCCGACGGGCAAACCATCTGTTCCGACGGGAAAATACCTGCACTCCGCAGCCCATCGGGTATCCAGAAGTGCGTGCCATGCGGTAAACCCGTTCGCCATAAGCACCTCGCCGTTTACTGCCTTTAGCCGTATTACTGACACATACGGCTGTAGCCGCGATGCGTGGTGATAGCAAATCCACTCGCCGTAACTGCGGTCATCGCACATCACAACCTCTGGACGGAAAGTGCTTCCTTCGCCACGGTCCACACTGATACGGCCTAGTTTGATACCGTCCGGCCTCGGATGGACGCTTTCATGCGCTCTCACTGCTTCGGCACTCGGTGCGCCCTCAATCCATCCCATTCCGTTCCTCTTTCTAGGCACCGTCGTGCCAGCGACGGCGTTAACTAAATGCCCTACTTGTACCGCCGCTCGTAGTAACCACGGTCGAAGAATGGGAACCACTCCACGCCAAAGCGCGTGATGACGCCGGCGGAGTCTTGCTTGATGCGCAACTCCAGAAAGCCCACGTGCGCGGCAATCTTTTTCTTGCGCATGAAAAGGCTCTGATCTTCCGTGCATCCGGCCTGTACGGAGTGGACCTCGCGCGGGAATCCGTACTCAAACTTGTGGTAGTGGCCAATGATGAGCACTTGCGGTTTCTCGCCGCCTTGATAGCTCTCCACGAGCTTCTGTGCCGTGTAGCTTGTGGCATAGGCCGAACCGCCCCCGGGATGCACCACGCGGGCCACAGCGGCCCCGGAGCCACACCGCAGAGAAACGTCGGACTCCGCGTATCCCAGGTAGTGCAGATCGGCGCGGCCGGCATCCTTGGCGCGGTTCTCAAGGTAGCGGCCAATCTCAATGCCCTCGCGCTGGGCATACCATCCCTCGTGATCGTCACCGGCAATGAAATGCGTGGTGATACCCTTGCGCACCGGGAACTTATCAATCAGGTAGTCAAGCTGATTGTCCATGCCGGGCGCGGTCAACAACTCAGTCTTGTTAAACCGGGCCTCACCGTCGATCCAGTTGCCGGCGTTGAAAACGTGCTCGATGCCACGGCGCTCAAAGTGGTCATAAGCCGCGTTGAGCACGTCAAGGCGCGCGTACTTGCTGCACAGGTGGTTGTCAGAGGTAACGCCGTAGACTTGCTCTTCGCCTGGCTTGGACTTGAGTTCAAAGCGGCCCGGCGCGAGGTTCACCGTGGAGGCCATCTCGAAGATGCCGCCCGGATGCTCTACAATCAACACGCCGCGCTCTTTCATCTGGCCGATGGTCCGCTTAACTGTGCCGGCGGTGATTCCCATCATGCCGGCAAGATCGGCCACGGTAACCGGGGCGCGGCGGAGTTGCTTGCGAATCTCCGCGTCCACATCGACCGGAGCGGTCACTGGCTCATGCACGCCGCTCTGTCGATAGCGCATGACGGTGGTATTGTGCATATTCAGCTTCGTGCCAATGGCCCGGTTAGAAAGTCCCTTGCCGGCCAGCTCTACAATCTTGCGCTGAGTGCTTACGGGTACGGCTGCCATCAGTGCCTCACGATTCCAACGATGTGATAAATGAACTCAACCGCTTTGCCGGCAAAGGCGAGGATCATCACCGCGCCCGCGCCGATCCACGTAAAGCGCTCGATGCGAACGATGCGGCGCTCATGGTTTGCCTGGGTGGCTTCGATGCGTGGAATTCGGCCTTGCGCGTTCTCTCCGGTTTCGTCTCCAAAGAGCTTTGTGTAAAACACGCGCAGATCAGTGCGGAGGCCCCGCACCTCCTCAGTTAGTTCGTGGATTGCTGTTGACTCGGTTTGCGACACGGGCGTCTCCCTAAGTTCACTATGCCTACAAATGCAAAGGCCCCGCGAGTTAGCGAGGCCTTTGGGTTGCATTGAGTTGAGTTAGAAGCCAGCGCCTTGCAGGTTCGCCAATGCCTGGCGCGTCTGCTCTGCGCTTTCCGCCGTGGTGTCTCCGTAATGAACGGCGACGATCTGCGCGGCTTGATCCTGATTCAGATAAGGCATCACAGCGGCCAGCTTGACGGTGCTCTGTGCGGCCATCTGCGCCACGGCCGCCTTGCTAGAGATGCCCTGCACAAGCGCCAGAATAGTGTTGACCACGGTGGCTACCGCGTTGATGTCTGTCTGTGCTTTCTGCTGGCTGGAGGGATTGGTGATCCTGGCCACAGAAAGTAGTGCGGTATTCACCTGTTGCTGGAAGGTGACCACGGCGGTTTGGAGTTGCGCGAGAACGGTTGCGTTGGGGTTGGCAAGATACGCCTTTGCCTGGGCCACAAGCACGTTGCTTGCAGCGTCAAAGCCCACCGTGGCAGCCGCAAAAATGGGCGCGGCGGCCGGGTCAAGCACGCTGGCCGTCGAGTCCACCACGGCAACGCCCGATTGAAGCGCCGGAGTCCAGTTCACGATATTCTGTGCCACGGTTGCGCCATTGCAACCGGCCATCGGCAGGGTACCCGTTACCAGGATTGCGCAAAGCATCAGCGCGCCCAGCTTGGCGGTGGAGTTGCTGAACCCGCCCTTGGGCAGTACGACCGCGATACCATGCGGCGCATCCGCGTCTTTGGCCAAGATCGCAGCAACGCCGGCAACCACCACACCCGTCATTGCCACGTAGGGGCTGTAATGCGCCGGGATATACGTGGTCAACTGACTCACAAAGGTTGCGGCAATGCCAAGAATGCCGGCAATCGTGGTAAGCTTGCTGCCCGCGATACGTTCAATCCACACCGCCGCCATGCGTTCAAACAGAGCGGCCATCAGATTATTCATAGGTTTCCTTTCGTTGTGGCGCTTGCGGCGCGGTTACTGTTTCACGGTGGATGGCACAGTGTGCCCGGTCCAAAGTTCGTACTCCGCTGCGCGTCGGGTTTTGAGCGCAGTCAATTCCTTTGCGCCGGCGTGGTCCCACTGCAAAAGCTGGAGTGCAGCCGCATCCGATTGCCCCGCGTTCAAGTCCTTGAGCAGCGTGGAGCTTACCAGGCGGCCCTGCCCCAGGTTGAAAACGAAATCCACCAACGCATCGAACTGCCCTTGCGTGAGTGGAATCCGCGCCAAGCGTGAGACAGCGCCCTCGGAGAGTGCAACGTCGCGGCTCAAGATCAACGTGGCTTGCGCCTCAGCGATTCCGTTGGGATAGCTTTCGCCCGGCAAGAGCTTGTGACCGTAGCCGATGGTCGGAATGCCGGCAACGTCCAAGTACGTGCTGCTACGGAAGCCCTCGGATTGTTTCAACAGTGCAAGCCCGGCCGCGCTCAGTTGCATCGCTCAACCTCATCTAAACATCCCAGCGGCATAGACCCGCCGCCGGGAACCCTGTCTAGCCTGAGTGTGGCGCGGATCACGGAAAGCGGGCCATTTTGGAGGCAGGGTGGGCAATCACTGGCGCATTGCCGATAACGAGTTATACTGCGACCCTTGGGGTGAACGATGAAGGCTTTTCTTTTTGCTCTTGTCTTGGTTTTCGCCAATGTGGGCTCTGCGCAGTCTTCGGCGGACGCACCTACACCGCGCCTTGACCGCGCGCAATGGGCACTCCTGGCCACCGATGCGGCGGCGCGGGGCCTTGATGTCTACTCAACGCATTGGGCGGAATCGGCGGGCAACAAAGAGGGAACGCTACCGGGATGGATTGCCAACCATCCGCCGGTGATGGCTCTCTATTCGGGCGGGATGGTCTACGCGCAATATTGGGTGGCGCGGAGGCTGTCCGCTCACCATCACCGCAGGTTGGCCCATGCGATGACGGTAGCGGACATATCAATCACGGCTCCCTTTGCGATTCACAACCTGTTCTTGCCTGTCTGCAAGGCCCCGGACGTGTATCTGTCCACCGGCTGCCAGGCCCCAGCGCCCGGCGTGATCTACAAGTGAGTGCCACGCTAGAAAATGCGCTGGCATTGAATGGCACTTGCAGTCCACGTAAAAGTGTCTGTCGAGTTATTCGGCCGCAGATAGATCATGATCGTGTGCGTGCCCGCCGATAGACCCGTCAGTGTGAGGAAAAATAGATTTGAAGCCACAACATTAAGGGCTCCGTAACTTATGACGCCAAACGTTTGGATGCCGGTTAAATTGTCAACGTAGGCGTATACGTCAAGCAAATCTTGCGCCGTGCCCGCAGTTTGCTTCCCCGTTGAGTAGCCTATGATGTTAAAAACGTCACTACCCGAGGCCGCAGTGACACTCACAGAAAGGCCCGGCACGGCAACTACCGAATTTACCGGGTTTGTCACTGAAGAGGTTTGTCCGGCGCTATAGATTATTATCCGCGAGGCCGTGGTCAGTGCCGTCCCATCGGCAAAGAGCACCTTGGATGCGCTGAGAGTGCCAGTTGTGATGTTGCTGGCATTGAGGTTGATGACATTGATGGACCCCGCGTCAAGCGTACCGAAAAGTCCGTTGGCAGAGATGAGGATATCTACCCATGCGGTTCCGGCACTGTTGACTTGCACTGTGCGGTAGTCCGAGGTGATCGCATAATAGCCGGACGGATAAGTGCTCGACGGTAGCGTGGGTTTCGAGGCGTATGCCCAAGCGACAATATGAGGTTGGACGGATGCTGCGGATACCGCCGCTTGCGTCGCGGAGATCGTGCTTTGGAGAGTAGTCCGTTGCGTGGCAATTGTCGCCCAAAGACCGGACAGCGAGGTTTGTATACCTGTCCAAGGCCCGCTTGTGGTGCCATCTGGCCAGGTGGTTGCCCAGTTCGACGGAGCGCCCGCCGCTATGAGCGCCGTACTGATTGCCGCTACGGCGTTGTTATAGGCAGTGGCCGAAACGATCCAGGTCGAGGCCAGTGTGTCGAGTGAAGTTTTCATCGCCAACTCAGCGGTATACTGCGCCATTAGCGCAATCTTGTCGCTATTCGTCAAATTGTTGGCATCGCCGGGAGTGTTAATCGAATTGGTGGCCGGTACCAAACTGATCGAGCTTCCTGTTTCAGTCCAAGGGCTATTAGGCATACACACTCCTCACTGCGGCGTTGACGACGCTCATAGCGGCGGTTGGGCACACGGCGACGGTGTAAGACGTGGTGGTAGCGCCAACCGTGACCATATCGAAAAGGTAGTTAGCCGCCACCGTGGGATCGGACCCGGTGAAGGCGACAACATTGAATGCGGACGGCGTTGGGTAATTGGTGGGCCACGTCCAGGAGATGGTGAGCCATACGATTCCGGCCGTGGTGACACTGCCGTTTGAATTCACCGTGACGCCGGCGCTGGCCGTTGAGCTTGCCCCGCTTCCGCTTGTGTTGGTGGCGCTCTGCGAAAGGGTGACAATCGGCGGATCGGGATACGGCGTGATGTACGCCGGAATCAGGCTTTGGAGGCCGCCGGCCGCCACAGAGAGCACCGCGACAATCATGTACATGCCGGTGCGGAGCGTGGTATCCGTCCACGTTGTCCCGGTGCCATCCCACAGCACGGTTGCCGTGTCCCACGGGTAATAGTCCTGGCTGCCCTGATAGCGAATCTCGTAGTGATCCGCTCCGGTTACGGCCGCCCATGTGAGCACCGGCAAGCCGCTTGCATTGATCGCGCAACTAAATCCGGTCACATTGGCGGGCACGTTGGTAGAGGCTTGCACCGTAATCAAGCCGGTAACCGGGCTGCCTAGCAAGTTTCCTTGCCAATCGAAGCCGGTCGCGCTCACGTTGTACGTGGTCCCGATGGTGCCCGTGAATGTGCAGCTCTGCCCCTGGATGTTGCCCAGCGTGTTCCACGTTCCGCCGGAGGCTTGCACCTGCACCTGGGCACCCACGGCGGTGTTGTTGTTGCGCCAGCCAACCGAGACCACCGCCGAGTTGGATGAGCCGGTGATGGTTCCATTTTGGAATTGCTCAACCAACGTGAGGTCGGTAATCACAGGAGAGGAATCGGGCACGCCTACAATTTCTCCGTAGTTGGGAACTACGTCGGTGTAGATGATGGGGTTGTACTCCATGGCTCCGATGTCAAAGGCGAAGTCTCCGGATTTCTTGATGCTCACCACGCGGAAGAGCTTGGCGGGTTGAGCGCCGGCGCTTTGTCCGTAGGCCCAGGCGCTGTCTTTCGAGGGCACGGCGGAGAACTGCCCCGAGATGGAAATAACCGCGCCCGATCCCGGCGTGATCGCAACGGAGACGACGCTCATGTTGTCAATTACGTTGGCGTCGTAGAGGGTGAGCACCTGGCCGTTGGCAAGGCTGCCCGTACTGCCCGAGAGCGTGATGGTTGATCCGGAGTATCCGGTAACGATGTACTCATTTCCCGGTGCATCCACCGCTTTGACAATGCGCCCGGCGGGCAACGCGGCCGTCATGGTGACGTTGAGGCCAGAGACGGATTGCACCTGTGCGGTTCCGCGTTGCACCACGGGATGCTGTACGCTCACCGTCCACCCGGCGGCGGTGGCAAAGGTTAGAGCATTTTCCTAAATAGTGTAGACTTTGTATGGCGAGACTCCGCGGCGCACAAAGACATGGGAAAGACCCTTGGGGATGATCTACGCCGTAAACTTCTTTTC
>Ga0255352_1000785_pt1 | contig 17063 bp, 13 predicted proteins | sample HBST0metaG_FD_189939 | JGI IMG/M metagenome (GOLD analysis project Ga0255352, IMG submission 189939) | Peat soil microbial communities from Stordalen Mire, Sweden - H.B.S.T0 | ecosystem: Environmental > Terrestrial > Soil > Wetlands > Peat | place: Sweden: Norrbotten County, Stordalen Mire...
CCCAAAGGCGCTTTTCAGGATGCGGACCATCGCTGGCAGATCAGCGACAACGACCAGATATTCAAGGCCAGCGACTTCGCGCCCATCATCGCCGGCTATAACAAGCAAACCGGCGCACCGGTGCGCGTCGCCGATCTGGGCACGGTCACCGACAGCGTCGCCGACATTCATACCGCCGGCGTCTCAGGCCTCAACCCGGACAAAGGGCCTCCAGCGCAGCTCAAGAGCGCGGTCCTGATCATCATCTACAAGATCCCCGGCGCCAACGTCATCTCCACCGTGGACAACGTGATGGCCGAGATGCCGCGCCTGCAGGCCGCCATCCCGCCCACGATCAAGATCGACGTTGTTGTGGACCGCACCACGACCATCCGCTCCAGCGTGCACGACGTGGAAATCTCACTGCTGATCAGCGTCTTGCTGGTAGTGCTGGTTGTCTTCCTCTTCCTGCGCGAGGTGTGGGCCACCATCATCCCATCTGTGGCCGTGCCGCTCTCGCTGGTGGGCACCTTCGGCGTGATGTATCTGCTCGACTACTCCATCGACAACCTCTCGCTGATGGCTCTCACCATCGCCACAGGCTTTGTGGTGGACGACGCTATCGTGGTGATCGAGAACATCACCCGCTATCTCGAAATGGGCATGAAGCCTTTCGATGCCGCCATGAAAGGATCCCGCGAGATCGGCTTCACGGTGCTTACGATGAGCACCTCCCTGATCGCCGTCTTCATTCCGATTCTGCTCATGGGCGGCATCGTGGGCAAGCTCTTCCGCGAGTTTGCCGTGACTTTGTCGGTGGCAGTCGCCGTCTCGCTGCTTGTCTCGCTGACCACCACGCCCATGCTCTGCGCCCGCTTTCTCAAGTCGCGGGACGAGAGCCGCCATGGCCGCTTCTACGCGATGAGCGAACGCGCCTTCCAGTGGCTGCACAACGAATACGCAGGCGGCCTGCGCTGGGTCCTGCGCCATCAATGGCTGATTCTGGGTGTGACCGTTGGAACCGCGCTGTTGAATGTCTATCTTTTTTCGATTGCACACTTCGACTTTTTCCCGCAGCAGGACACGGGCAGGCTGGGCGGCCAAACGGTCGCCGCACAAGATATCAGCTTCCCCGCCATGCGCGATAAGCAACGGCAACTGGCGCAGATGACCATCGAAGACCCGGCGGTGCGCTCGGTGACTGCCTTTGCCGGCGGCGGCCGAGGCAGCAACAACACGGGCTTCATGTTCATCGCCCTCAAGCCGCTCAACCAGCGCCCAGGGCGCGTCAGTGCCGATCAGGTGGTCAACCGGCTGCGCGGCAAGCTCAGCAGCGTTCCCGGCGCCATTCTCTATCTACAGGCACAGCAGGAGTTCCAGAGCGGAGGGCGCGGCAGCGCGGCCCAGTACCAGTACACGCTCTCGGACGAAAGCCTCGAAGAACTCAACGCCTGGGCTCCACGGCTGCTGGACCGCGCAAAAACCATGCCCGAGTTGCGCGATGTTTCCAACGACCAGCAAGATAAAGGCCTGGCCGCCAACCTGGTCATCGATCGCGACGCCGCCTCGCGGCTGGGCATCACTGCCAGCGCCATCGACAACGTGCTCTACGACGCCTTTGGCCAGCGCGAAGTCTCTACCATGTATACCGCTCTCAACCAGTACTACGTGGTGATGGAGGTCGATCCGCAATATCAGCTCAGCCCCGACGCGCTCAACGGCATCTACATCAAGGCCAACAATGTTGTTGGCGCCACTACCACCATGCCGGCCACAGTCGCGGCTGCAAGCGCCACTCCGGCGGTTTCGGCTCCAACCTCATCCTCGGGCGGCGCCATGGTGCCGCTCTCCACCATCGCCCACTATGAGCAGCAGCGGACACCTTTACAGGTGAACCATCAGGGCCAGTATCCGGCCGTCACGCTTACCTTCAACCTGGCGCCCAATGTGGCTCTGGGCGACGCCGTGACCGCTCTCGAAAAAGTTCAAGTCGAAATGGGCATGCCCCCCGGCGTCCACGCCACCTTCCAGGGAACCACGCAGGACTATCAGACCATGAAGAAGAATATGCCGTGGCTGATTGTCGCTGCATTAGTAGCGGTTTACATCGTCCTCGGCATTCTCTACGAGAGCCTGATCCACCCATTCACGATTCTCTCCACAATTCCGCCAGCCGGCGTGGGCGCCATCCTCGCCCTGATGCTCGCCGGAACCAGCCTGACAATCATCGCGCTCATCGGCATCATCCTGCTCATCGGCATTGTCAAAAAGAACGCCATTATGATGATCGACTTTGCCCTGCAGGCTGAGCGCGACCAGGGATTGCCTCCGGTCGAAGCCATTTATCAGGCCTGTTTGCTTCGCTTCCGCCCGATTATGATGACGACGATGGCCGCCCTCTTCGGCGGATTGCCGCTGGCCATCGGCATGGGAGTAGGCTCCGAGCTGCGCAAACCGCTGGGCATCACCATCGTCGGCGGACTCATTGTCTCCCAGATGCTGACGCTCTTCACCACTCCGGTCGTCTACCTCTTCTTCGACCGCCTGCAATGGCGCGTGATGAAGCTGCGCCGCATCGGCGCCGAGATGGAAGAAGCGCCGGGAGACTAGGTCGAAACCAGGGTTACCGTACCCTGACACGAACAGCAATCGCCGGATTGCTTCTCTCGCTCACCGCCGTCCGAAGCCATGCACAAACCTCAGCATCCGCAACAGCAGCAGTAAAACGGCAAACGCGACCACGCACACCAAGACCGAACGCTGTGAGCGCGGCCTTGTGCGGCGGGATTTTGCCGGTCGATTCATGTAGAAGATAAAAGCGAAGCAAGGCCATTCTACCGCGATGCCTACGCCCATCGGCGTCTCATTCCAGACGGCTTGCGGTGCACCCATCAGCCCAAAAGCCCGCTTTTCAAGCTGCTGCTACAATAGAAGGTGACGCATTGTGCGGCGAATTTCTCTATGCTGAGAGTACTTTGAGGGTCTTCTGATCTCTGACCCCTGATCCCTGTATTTCTCTCCAAACCCATGGCCCGCTTGGCCAAACCAGAAGAAGGAAAAGCTCCCCTGTGACTCAGACGATACGCAATATCGCCATTATTGCCCATGTTGACCACGGCAAGACAACCCTCGTAGACGCCATGCTGCGGCAATCCGGCACCTTCCGCGCCAACGAGCAAGTGGCCGAGCGCGTGATGGACTCGAATGAGTTGGAGCGGGAGCGCGGCATCACCATCCTGGCCAAGAACACGGCCATCGTCTTTGAAGGCGGCAAGATCAACATTGTGGACACACCCGGCCACGCCGATTTCGGCGGCGAGGTGGAACGCGCCCTGAAGATGGTAGACGGCGTGATGCTGCTGGTTGACGCAGCCGAAGGCCCGCTGCCGCAGACGCGCTACGTGCTGGCCAAGGCTCTTGAAGCTCATCTCAAGCCCATCGTGGTCATCAACAAGATCGACCGCCCCGACGCGCGCCCGCAGGAAGTCCTGAACGAGATCTACGACCTCTTCATCGACCTCGATGCCGACGAGACGCAACTGGATTTCCCGGTGCTCTACGCGGTAGCAAAGGCGGGCACGGCGACGCTCGACCCGGCCATTCCGGGCGTGGATTTGCAGCCGCTTTTTGAAGCCATTGTTTCCGAGATTCCGCCAGCCACTGGCGACGCCGACGGCACGCTACAGATTCTGGTCACCAATCTCGATTATTCGGATTACTTCGGCCGCATCGCCATCTGCCGCGTCTTTCAGGGCACTCTGCACGCCGGCGATGACGTGACCATCTCCAAGCGCGACGGCACGCTGCAGAAGACGCGCATTACCAAATTGTTCACTTTCAGCGGCCTCAAGCGAATTGAAACCACCGAGACCACTATGGGCGATATTGTGGCCGTGGCGGGCGTCGAAGGCATCACCATCGGCGAGACCATCACCAGCGTCGAAAACCCTGCGCCACTACCGCTGATTGTGATTGATGAGCCGACCATTGCCATTCAATTCAGCGTCAACAACTCGCCGTTTGCCGGGCGCGAGGGCCAGTACGTCACCAGCCGCAATCTGCGCGAACGCCTCGAAAAGGAGCTGCTGACCAATGTTTCAATTCGCGTGGAAGACACGGGCATGCCTGACACTTTCAAGGTGCTGGGCCGTGGCGAATTGCAACTGGCAATTCTCATCGAGATGATGCGCCGCGAGAGCTTCGAGCTTCTCGCCGGCCGGCCGGAGATTGTCACCAAGATGGTGGACGGCGTGCGCATGGAGCCGGTGGAGCATCTCACTATCGACGTGCCCGAGGCCTACACCGGCGTTGTAATTGAGAAGCTGGGTCCGCGCAAGGGCGAGATGACCAAGATGCACAATCATGGCTCTGGCCGCGTGCGCATGGAGTTCCGTGTGCCCAGCCGCGGCATCATCGGCCTGCGCAGCGAGATGCTCACCGACACGCGCGGCACCATCGTGATGAACGCCCTGTTCGACGGCTACATCCCTTACCAGGGCGAGATTCCGCAGCGTCCCACAGGCGCTCTGGTTTCTGATCGCCAGGGGCTCACCACCACCTATTCGCTGAACGGCTTGCAGGAGCGCGGCGTGTTGTTTGTGGGAGCTGGCGTTGAGGTCTACGAGGGAATGATCGTCGGAGAACATTCGCGCGACAAGGACCTCGACGTGAATGTGGTCCGCGAAAAACACATGACCAACATGCGCGCCTCAAGCGCGGATGAGGCCATCCGCCTGGTGCCCGTGAAGGCTCTCAACCTGGAGCAGGCCATCGAGTTTATCGCTGAAGATGAAATGGTCGAGGTAACGCCTAAGTCGCTCCGTCTGCGCAAGAAGGTTCTGCAACAGAACAAGCGCCCCAAGCGCTACGAAAAGAGCGCTGAGTAAGCTCTTTTGATGTAGTCAGCGTTTTGAGGGGCACGGTTTCAGCCGTGCCACTTAACGCATAAAAAAGACATCGCTCTAGAGCATTCTCAAATTGAGTGTTAACAAAATTCTGGGCGCCCACCCTTTTCGCGTACTTTGCGAAAAGGGTGGGATAGCACAACTGTCCATTTCAACTGTAAACACCAGAACCGAAAATGCTCTAATGCCGGTGCCAAGCCTCAAAGGCCACTTCAATCACCGCAAATAGCACGCTGGCAGCCGCCAAGAATCCCTTGGCGCGCTGCCAGTTCTGCTCATGGCGCTCCAGGCGCCGCTCCAGATCCGCGATGCGCCCGCCGTTGCCGTCGCCCATCAAACCGATCATCTGCGTCTTCAGCACGCTCAAGTCGCTCAGCACCTGCGCTTCGAATTCATTCATCATCCGCATTCGCCGAACTCCATTCGTCCATCACTAACTGAGAAGTTGCCACTCTGTGAAAGCTCTGATTAAGTCAATGTTTTGAAAGGGCACGGACTTTTCCGTGCCGCAAACGCAACAAACTAATGGCGGGCTTTACAAGCTGCGGGAAAACTCACAGATCATGCCTCAAAGGGCCGCTTTGTGTCAGGGCACGACTTTAGTCGTGCCGTAAATACAACAAAACAATCGCGGGCTTTAGCCCCTGAGGGAATGACTGTTTGACAGAATGCGCCTAATCAGGGCTTCCCTAACTCTCAAAGCGGCAGGTTGATGAACAGCGCCGTTGAAAACTCCGAGTAGTTTGGCGGCGTCAAGCCATCATACATCCGGATATAGAAACGGTCGTTCGCGGTGACGCGAGAAAACGAGAACGCCGGCTGAGTCGACCGCATCACCAGGCTCGGATCCTCGCCCGCCATGAAGTCAAAGTCCCGCAAACGAACTTCAAACCCGCCGCCCGCTGGCGGCGTCACGCCCGTATTGATCGCCACCGTAGTTCCATTCAGCGTAGTCACCGCGAGGCCGTTGAGATTGGCCAGCACAGTAGGAGCGATGGGCGCCGGAAGCCACGTATTAGCAGGCACTGTCACACTGGTCTTGATCGCTAGATCGTCGGCCCAATCGTTGGCGAAGGCGATAGCATACTCCATCAGGTCTGGATAACTCGCCTTATAACTCACTATAACTGCCCGCACCACAACCTGCGCGTCCACATTTGTCGAAGGCGCATTCAGTAGAAGCGCATCGCCCGGCCACACATCTGCGGCGAAACTCGACCTGTTTCCCTTATAAGTTCCGCTCCACAGCGCGCTCACGCTCGCCGCCGCCTGCTCTATTACTAGCGCTGCATTGCGGCAGTCCGCGGAGCTGCGCGCCGCAGGGCTGGTCACGGAGCCAATCCAAGCAGCCTCTGTCGGCATTCCGGCCGACGCAAGCGCCTGCTGGCTGGCAGTGTTGACCGCGCGCCCCACAGCCCTGCCCACTGTGCGATAACTCACCGCAATCTGTTCGCCTGTCACTGGCGTATTCCCGGTGTAGAACACCACTCGGCCCGTGCGTTCCAGATGGCACTCTGCCGCCTCTGCCGTCGTGCCCACTCGCCGAGTATAGGCCGCTCCGCTTGGCGGCGTACTCACTACCCAGCCCGAGCCGAGATTGGTTAAATTCAGCGCGCGCATGGTTCCGAACAAATTGATGCTGCTCGCAGCCACTACATTGCAAGCGGTGGGAAGACTCGCGATGGCTCCGTCATAAAGCGTGACCGGAGTCCCGCCTACTCCGTTGACAAACTGCTGTATCTCCATCTGAACGTTTCCTGGAGCTGCATTCAACTGCCCTCCGGACGTAATTGGCCCGCTATCTCCAAAGGAGCGATAGATTGCCAGCTCGCGTTCATTCTCCGGGCAGTGCACTCTCACGCGCAGCGTATATTGGTACGCCGGATTGATCGCATAACTCGTTCCTACCGGGCTTCCTTGGATAAGTGGCTGCAATGTGACGGCCCCGGTGCCTTGCTGAGCCGTCGCTTGAAATCCAGCGGTGCATGTTGCTTGCTTGTCCGTGCCAACGAAGAAGCCGGCCAGCGCCCCTGTACTGCCTGCAGCGAGAGTTACACCCACAGCCTCCAGCAGCAGAGTTCCACTCATCTCCACAGGATCAATCCAGGTCAGCAGTGTCTCCCCGTCGATCCCGTTGCCGCCATTAATCGCCAGTCCGCCCGCGCCCAGCGAGAGATAACCAACTCCGCAGGTAACTCCCCATAGGCACTGGTTGATCTGCGCTTCATTGAAGAGCTCGTGAATGATGGTGGACTTGGACGTAGCGGGAAAGTACGGATCAGCTGTCAGATAAAACTGTGTTGTAACTCCGTCGCCGAGAAAGTATTCGGTGACATAGGCAACCGGCTCGTTCTCGCCGCATACCGTCACATCGTTTGCCAGAGCGCGTTTAACGCTGGCCGTGAAGGCCATGGATGCCAGGTTCAAGCTGCCGTCAGTTTCGTTCAACGGATGCACCGTACCAGGCACCGAGGAGGCTGTAAGTGATCCATTGATGGCGCGATACGATGCACGCGCCATGCTTGCCACCTGGCCGGCGCTCTTGCTCCATGGTGCGCCCTTGTCGGGCGAGAAATTACTCACCGCCGTGCTCAGCGAGAGCCCTTGTGCCGATAGCCCGGAGCCTCCGGAGTGAGTTACCAGCGCCGCCATCAGCGCCCCGGCGCTTTCGCCCGTTGCCCCTGCGCTGGAAGGCATTAGTAACCGGTCGAGTAACAGCTCATCACTCAGAGCCTGGATGGCAATCCGGTAGCGCGGACCCTCCATCGCATAACCGGCATATTCGGGCAAAGGACTTACAGCAATGTAACCCGTAAAGTAGTAAGTCCCATCGTCGCCCATCAGTGTTATGGGCTGGTTGCGCAGCGGCGTTGCTAAGTTTCCGTTGGTTGGTAGGCTTAGCCACATTTGGCACAAGGATGGCTCATTTAGCTTCCGCTCGATCGTAAGTGGCCGAGCTGCATCGAGTGCGGATGTATAGTCTTGTCCGTTGATCGTAATCTTCATCGTGACTCGCTGACCTACCGTCTTGCTGACTTGTTGACTTTGTTAAGGAAGTTGAGATTAAGTCGGTGTTTTGAAAAAGCACGGATTTATCCGTGCCAAGAAGGCCGCAAAATCGACATATGCTTTAGTCCCTTAGGGAATGTTCGTCTGACAAGATGGTCTTAATCAGAGCCTACTTAAACCAGCGCGTGTGCCGCCGGTAAGAAACTCCGATAACACACCACCCGTTCCCCATCGAGTGCATCGGTCACCGGCAGCGCCAGAAACTGGCCTTTCAGCAGCACTCGCGCCAGCCCGCCCTTATTCTTCCCGTCCAGTGGCAGCGCCGCTTCCTGCGCACCCGCCATTGTCTGTAGGCGCGGATAATAGAAAAGGATCCGCTCCCCTTGGCTGCCTTCCATGACAAACAGCGCTGACCACTCCTGGTAGAAACTTCCGCCTTCGCGATCCACAAATCCCGTTACCGCCTGCAACTTCGATCCAGCCGCTGGCGCGCCTCCCGGCAGCGGCTCGGCAAGAGTAAGTCCAGTCGAAGATGCCTGTGAGACCAACGCCACATTGAAGGTCACGCGGCGGATATAGTTCACATCGGTAAGTGCCTGGCGCACATACGCGCCCGATACCGGCGTGCCTACAAAGCCGGTCTGCCCTGTGTAATCAGCGTCCAGCGCAATAATCGATCCCGCTGAAAATTTTGCCGCGTCCGCCGCCGCCAGAGCGACGAATGTTGCTGTTGATCCGCTGAGTGTGGTTACTGCCGCAGCCGCCGTCGCGCCATCGGCCGACGCAGCAGCCCCGCTTGCGGCGGCCAGCAGGTTCATGTGCTGTGATCCCGTGGCCAGCGCCATGGTCAGTTTTGTCCAGCTCAGGAACTCAAGACTCACCTGCGCCTCAAGCGTCTCGCGCACCTGCTCCAACGGGCTCGCCGGAATCCCCGACAACACCGGCGCGGTTTTGCTGATCGGCTTGCGTGTGAAACCTTGAATCCATCCTAGGCTGAGCCACGGGGCCGGCGGGGCATCCAGGCTGAATCCACCTTGCTCCGCCGGATCAAAGAGCACAGGAGTCTGCGCCGTCCGGTTCACCGGCGCAAAGTACGCTCTAACCCGCCGCGCCACCGGTGCGGGAGCTGAAAACCAAGTCATCGCCATTTACTCCCCCTGCTCCTGATAGCTGTAAACCATCACGCTTGCGGAACGACTCAGCAGGTCCCGCTTAACTACTACTGGCGCAAACCCCGGCTCGTCCCAAAATACTTTCGTCAACATCGATGCAGGCGGCGTCGCCGTGTAGTTGAGTTTCGCGGTGTAGAAGGGCTGCATTATCGCTACCAGTTCTTCGTCCATCTCGCTCAGCAAGCGGCCGCGATCTAATCCACCAAAACTTTGCGTCCCGCTGGTCTGATAGAGAATCTCGCACTGCTCCGCAGCCATCGTTGAACCCAAATCCATATCCACGCCCAGCCCCAGCCAGCGCAGAACAAATACATCGTTGGGTAACTGATTGAATGGAGCCTCGGCTTCCTCCGCCAGAATCCCCGGCCTTGATGCCCCGCGCAGCAGGATCGTCCGCTCTGGATTAATCGCCGCCAGCCGCGTGCGCAGTGCCATATAAAACGAATCTTTCGCATTTTGCATGGAGTACTACTCCTCTTGCCTCGCGCTTACAGCTTTGCGCTTATGACGGTCGCCTGCCTTGCACTGATCACTATTCACTGACCACTGTCTTTACACCGCCTGCTGCCTTGCTTCCCTTAACAGCAAACGGTAAAGATACACCTGGCCGAAAGCTTCGTTTGCGGCAATTGACTCAACCAGGTAATCCTGTCCCGCCACGGTAACCGCTAGAGTCATCGCAAACAAAGCCTGAGCCGATGCGAGGCTTAATGCATTTACCTGCTGTTCAATTCCAGTCGCGGAAATCAGCAGCTCCCACTTCGACTCGTCATTCTCTTGCCAGGTTGGCCGCAGCTTGCGCAGCACCACTGGACTAACCACCACTTCGGCAAAAGCCGTTGCCACCAGCCCCACCTCGGACTGACTGCTATCCGTATTCGCGCCCGTCACCCGCAGAAGGGCCGTCGTTCCTGTCACGCTTCGCAGCAGGGCATCGGCCAGCATCCGCGGCGCTCCCGCAGGGTTGCGCGCTGCCGTATCGCTCATCGCTCACCCCAGCCTCTCCGCCACGTAGGTACGCAGCCAGGCCTGCACTGTTTCATCCACCAGCGAACTCGAAAAATATTCCATCTGCATCGTGTCGATCTTGGTCTTGCTTGCGTTCAATGCCGGCGTTGACTGCGCATTCCGCACGATCTGCGCGCACGCCATCTTCACGTCGTCGGCAATCGGCGCCAGGCCCGCCGTATAAGTCACTGCTACCTCGTTGTAAGGCAGCCCCAGCACATTCCACGGCAGCGTCAACTCCCCGGTGTTCGGGTCAAAGTCCACCGAGTTGGGATCGATCGCCGTCCACTGCCCCGGCAGCGAAAACGCCAGCGCAATCTCCAGAAGCGGATCGTTTGGTAGTTCTCCCCGCCGCGGTCTCGTGTAACGGCCTTCAATGCTCACGATGGGCGTTGTTGCTGTTCCCAACGGCGCCAACGGCAGATAACTCAGTAATACCGTCTGCGATCCGTTGGTTATCCGCAGCCGTTCCGTGTACTGAATTACATTCAGGTCAGGCCGCCTGCAGTAGCTGTTGATCAATGCCGTGGCTGCCGTAATCCAATCCGCTGTCGTGCCTGCCGGCAATCCATAATTCTGGTAATCCGCTGGCTGCAGATATGCCATAAGATCCTTCCTTTAGTGGTCAGTGGTTAGTGGTCAGAAGAAAATGCCGGCACGCAGTGAACAGCGGTCAGTAGTTACTGTTCACTGACCACTGTTCACTGATCGCTGCCGTTGTCTACCGGTCCACCAGCACCTGGTAATGTGCGTAGTTAGCGCCCTTCACCACCGGAGCGCCAAACTTCACCGCTACGTACTGATAGGTCAGCGAGTTCGGCAGTCCCAGTTGGAAGATGCGCGGTGTAGGATCACCGAGCCAGTGATACTCGATCAGATCCTCCGTTACGATGTAGGCCGGCAAAACCGCTGTGCCCGAACCAGGAGTACCCGTGTAACTCAGGCTCCAGTCCGGAATCAGCGGCAGATCGCCCGCCTGCGTCGAAAGCATCTTCACCCGAACTCCGCCCGTGATGTTGTCGGTATTCAGCACCACGTTGAACTCGGTCTTCATCTCCCGGTCAATCAAATCCAACAGAACAGGGTTGGCGTAGATCGCCGTCGGACGCACATAGTAGCCGTTGTTGGCCACCATCTGCGCTACAGCCGACTTGAGTCCGTCCACGATCGAAGCGGTCGTTCCGATGGTTGTCGTGAGACCGCCCGCCACGATCTGCGGAATCACGCCCATGTACTGCGTGGTCGTGGGCGTGCTCAAGCTGGTGTCGTTGCCGTTCCACAAAGCCACATCGTGCGCCACCATCACGCCGCTCACGGTATCTACCAGGTCTTTGGCCTGCAGATAGGCAAACTGCTTTTGCTGGTCGCCCAATTCGATGTCGAACAGGTTGTAGTTGATCTGCGAGACGATCGCCTTCAGCGGCACGCTGCGCTCCACGCGTGTCGGGCTTACCACCGTCGGCGCGATGCTGCGTGGATTCACAAAGCCGGCTGATCCCGGAGTAGGAATCGCCGTCTCTTCAAAGAACCGCGACGGATGCCCTGTCGCCGGAACTTGCTTGATGCGCTGCCCGAAGGGGCTCGAACGCCGGCAGATGTCGAAAATCTCGGTCTGGTACAACGGTACTTCAATAGCGCCCGGCCCGATGTAATCTGCTGCCGCGTGAATGTCTGCAAAGTTTGCGTTCATAGGCTCTTTCCGCCCCCTCCATGGGGCTGTTCATTAGAGTGAATCTCTGGTTAAGTCCATGTTTTGAAAGGGCACGGATTTATCCGTGCCACAACGGTTGTAAAATCAGCGCGGGCTTTACAGGCTGCGGAAAAACCCATTGCTTTGAAAGGGCACGACTTTAGTCGTGCCGTAAATGCAACAAAACAATCGCGGGCTTTAGCCCCCGAGGGAATGTTTGTCTGACAGAATGAACTTAATCAGAACTTCCTGAGGTTTCAGAGTTCAGGGTTCAGCGGTTGGTTGCGGGAAGCGGCATAATAGCCTGATCCCTGCATCTACGCGATCGCGCCTGCCCGCAGCAGTTGCGTCTTCACTGCGATGCGCTGTTCCAGACTCAGTCCGGACAAAGCCGCATCCAGCGCCCGTACGTCCACCGGGCCTTCGCCAATGCCGTGCTTGGCCAGCATCTCGCTGGTTGTTGAGGGCAGCGTCCTGCGCAGCGGGTTCAGCACATTCTGTGCGGCCCCAGCCTTCAACTCCGCCAACTCCAGTTCTGCCGCAGCCAGTTTCTCCGCCAGCTCCTCTTCGCGCCGGCTCTGCTCGACGGTCGCTGAAATCCTCTCCACCTCGCCGGTCAAGGCGCCTTGCCGCTCTTCAAGCCAGCCCAGCGTCCGCTCCAGCAGGGTCGTTGCGGCTTCCAGTCGATCCGCAATTCCGCTCTCTTCCTTTTCCATGCCGTTCCTTTCTTTGTGATATGAACATCGCGCACTAACTTCGCAAACTTACAAGCTTTCTAACTCGCTAACAAAAGAGGCTCCGATTTACGGAGCCTCTTTGCTAACTTTCTGACTACTGGGTGCCCCACCCTCGGCGCGTCTTTGTTTTTGCGCCTAGGGTGGGAGTCCACGAATCTTATACAGCTGTGCTAACTCGCTGGCTTGTTCTCCAGCTAACTCGCCATCCGAAAGCTGGTAGCTCGATAAGCCGCCTTGTCCCTGAGCAGAATTGCCGCTCCGGTAAAGGTCACCTTGGTCAGCTTCCACACCTCGGCCCGCATATCTTCCACCCGTGCGTCAGCCAGTTCGTAGCTCATGCCCATCGACTCGGGCGACTGCGCTTCGATGGCCTTCGCCACTTCGGGAAAGTCTCGCGCGTAAAGGTACCCGCGCACCACCAACCGCTGCCCCACCAGGTCGGCCTCAGTCAGCAGCCCGATCTTGCGCCGTGCATCATGGCCGTCCCAACCCGGCCGATAATCCACCGCCATGCCTAGCAGCGAAGGCAGCGCTTTTTCTGCCGCTTCACGGGTCAGCATCACCCGGTGTCCGCGCGCTCCCGCCGGCGCCTTGTCGCTGGCTGCATTCACCATCGTCAACACCCCTTCAAACGGCACCCGGTTAGGATGCCCTTCTACATGGGGAATCTTTACCGCCATCGCTTCCAGTCTCATGCGCTCTCCGCTCAGTGAAGACAGGGAATAGGGAACAGGGAATAGGGAACAAAGAACCGAATTGACACCAATCCGCACATCCCCATAAACACAAATCCCACTCCAAGTTCGAGGCAGGATCTCTCGCCCATATTCACCGTTCCCTATTCCCTGTTCCCTATTCCCTGTTCTCTATTCCCTGTTCCCTATTCCCTGTACTATCCCCTGCGCCCGCCAACTGCACCGCCCCATCCCGCACCAGCGGCCCCAACCCTCGCATCGCCCTCACCTCGTTCACCGTCAACACACCGGCTCGCAGCAGTTGCACCTGCACCGCCAGTTCTGTCTCCTCGTCCCTCGCGTTCAGATCGTTGAAGACAAACTCAAACTCCCGCCAGCCGATGCACTTACCGAATAAGTCACGCGTAATGTGCCCGGCCAGCAGCATCGCCAGCGGCGAGATCGCCCCGCGGAAAGCCTCATCGGTCATCTCCGATGCGGTCGACTGATTTACATCCGCCTCCAACCCCAACATCAGCGGCGGCAATCCAAATGCATTGGCCACCATGCGGATCAGAAACTCTTGCCAGGCCAGCCGCATATCCGCATCCGTCCCCTGCGCAAACCGCAGCACCTCCGGCTTCTGCTCGGTCGAAATCAGCGGCACCCGCCCCGTTCCCTCAATCTCGTCCTGCCACCAGCGAATCAGCCGGTCATGCTGTGTCGGCGTCGCCTCGTTCAACCACAGCGCATATTGCGCCACGGTATTGGCCGCCAGCTTACCGGCAAAGCGGTGCGCGCTCAGGAATTGATTCACCGTCTCAAACGCTACTTCCAGCGGCCCCAGCCCAAATGGCGTGAAGCTGCGCGGGTTCATGCGCACATACATCAGTTGATCGTCGCGCAACTCAATAGCGCTCGACTCCAGTTGCCCCGGCATCGCCTGCGCGTACCTGGCCGACTCCGGCTGCCCATCCCACCGCGGGTTGATGCGAATCGACGCGCCGTCCACGGCCCACAACATCGCCGGCCGCTCTCCATCGCCGGTCGGCGCCATCTCGATGGCGCCGTAACCGCCCGTCAGCGCATCCTCAATCACCTGCTCAATCAGCGTCCGGAAACTGTCCGTGGCATTCGGTTCCTCCAGCGTCCTGCGCAGCGCCCGCAACTTTCTCTCTGTGAATGCCAGATCTCCCGGCTTCACTCCGCGCCGCACCCGAACCTGCCAATCCATCGCCGCAATCCGGTCCTTGATCACGTTGATCGCCCGCCGCACCACCGGCGTCTCCGCAAACCGCCGCAGATTCATCGGCGTCGGCTTGGGCAGGAGTTGTCCCGGAAACTGGACCGGGCTCAGGATCGCGGGAAGCGCCAGCGTCTTTCGCTCCGCCTCCGCATCCGCCGCGCCCGCCGCTATCTCCGCCCTCCGGCTGCCGCCGGTCGCCTGCCGCCAGATCGCTTGTAACTGCTCTCCTACCTTCACGCGCACCTTCCTTTTCTTCGAGGCCCAAAAACAAAAGAGGCACAGCCCCCGAAAGGACTTGTGCCTCGTCTTCGTCAGTTGTCAGGAAACAGTAGTTAGTGGCTAGTGGTTAGTGGTTAGTTTTCAACCAACTGTTGATAACTCACCGCGAACACCCTGTAACTTCCAACCGCCCTTGCAACTCAACAAAATCGATCCTACAACAACCACAGATAATTATCTGCAAATCGCCACTAACTCATTCGTAACCGCAAACTGACAGTCCGTAGTTGTTCATTAACCGCTTTTCACTAACCACTATTCACTGTCCGCTAATCACTGCTTTTTCACACTCGAAGTTCCCGCCGCGCCGTCTCCGCCACCCGGCCCAGGTCCGACGTCGTCAGCACCCTTATCTGATGCTCCTCCATCGTCTCCACGCCAAACCGGTACATCTCCAGCCGTTCCGGCTCTTCGTCGGTCGCTCCCAGCTTTGCCGCGGGCTCAATCATCGCAGTCAGTTCCAGGCTAGCCTTCTCCACTCGCTCCACCCCGGCCCTCAATCCCGCCGACGAAAAAGCCAGCACCTTTGCCATCTCCACGCCCGGCTCCAGACTCACTGCATGGAACATGCGGATGAGCGGGGTCCCCGCGGACGGGTCTTTGTCCGTGGGGTGGTTCACCCCATTCGGCCTGTATCCCACATCAATCCGCAGCGGATCTCCCGGCCGCGTATACTCCGAGGCCGCAATCCGTTTCCTCATCAGCTCCCACACCCCGGCCCGCTCGAACTCTGTCCGCATCTTCGCCTGAATCGCTGCGCGCCCGCTCAACCGCTGCACGCGCTCCCTGGCCAGCGGCTCCACATAAAGCCGCATCAACTCTTCCATCCCCGCCGGCAGGCTCTCCGCCAGATAAGCCTTCGGCTCGGTCATCTGCACGCTCAGCGAAAGCGCTTCAGAGAGAAGCCGCATCAGATTCCCATCCGGCTCAGCCTCAAAGCGCTTGCGCAGTTCGCTCTCCATCCCTTCCAGCAATCCGGTATCGGCCTCTGGGTCCATGCAGCGCACGCGGCGCCAATCGTGAGTGAACCGCACCTGAGCCGGCGCATCGCTGCCTTGCTCGCGCAGAATCACCCCGATATGCACGTACTCGTTCCTAACCGCGTCCGGCACATACCGGAGCAGTCGAAACTCGCACGCCCGCCTCTCGTTTCCGCTACTCATTTCTAACTCTCGCCCATCGTTACATCACTCTTCCCGCCATACTAGTCCCCCACCGACCCTCTTTCCAATCCTCTTCCCCCACATTTTTTCCCATCCCCACCCATTTTGGAAATGGCCCTCTATCCGACCTCCCGAATCTTTCAATCGCTTCCCGAATCCGGCTTCTTCGCGCCAGCAGTTTCTCCACCAGCGCTTCCATATCGCTCAGGTCTCCGCCATACCATTCCGGCGGTATCTCGCTGGCCGCCGCCCATACCGTCTCCGCCGCCATCGTCTCCAGCCGCGTCAGCCACGGCTCAAAGGATTCCCAGCCCGTGATCTCCCGGTACACATCGTTGCGGTAGTACACCCCGCGCAGAGGAAGATCTTCAAACTTCCACTCCCCCGCGTGAAAGCAATATCCGTAGTCGATGAAAACCGCCCGGTAGCGTCGTTCCCGCTGCTTGCGCGCAAAGACCGCCTGCCGCCCATTCGCGTTTCCCGTCCACTTGTCCAACGCCAGGATGCCGGCAAACTCGCTCAGGTTTCTCACCTCGGCCATCTGTTCCTCGGGCAGGTAATCGACCACCTGCCCCGGCATCAGCCCGCCCACAAATCTTGACCCGAACTGCAACCCCTCTTTGCAGCGCACCCGTGTTCTCCCCAGGTCAATCTCCAGCTCCGGCGTATTCTCCACCAGCCAGCTCGAAACCTCCACCAACACCGCTTCCGGCGCCGTCAACCCCGCCGCTGTCGCCAGTCGCGAAGCCAGAAACTCATTGGCCAGCACCCGCATGTGTTGCGGGTTGTTCTGGAACTTCACCACGTATACATGGCCGTCCGCGCCCAGCATCAACTGGCCTTGCGCGCCGCCCCGCATCCGCCGGATATGCTGCACCGCCAGAACCGCCAAACCCGTTCCCCCGCCTCGTCTGAATCCTCATTCGAATTCTAAGCGTTGATAGTGATCAGTGAACAGAGGTCAGTTGTTAGTGGTTAGTTCCGCGTCGATGGCGCGGGCCAGTTGCTCTTCTGAAGAAATGCTTGACATCCAGAAAATGGCTTACACAATTCATCTGACCACTGACCACTGACCACTGACCACTGACCACTGACCACTGACCACTGACCACTGACCACTGACCACTGACCACTGACCACTAGCTTCTCCCCAAAAGCTCCGCCCGCGCTCCCAACCCGATCGCCATCGCCATCACCCGGTC
>Ga0255352_1000786_pt1 | contig 17056 bp, 16 predicted proteins | sample HBST0metaG_FD_189939 | JGI IMG/M metagenome (GOLD analysis project Ga0255352, IMG submission 189939) | Peat soil microbial communities from Stordalen Mire, Sweden - H.B.S.T0 | ecosystem: Environmental > Terrestrial > Soil > Wetlands > Peat | place: Sweden: Norrbotten County, Stordalen Mire...
CTACCTGCCCTCGTTTGCGGTAGTGACCGACGGAAAATATAGCGAGTTGAAGGTGGCGCGAGGCCTCTGCCTGGAAGCGGGTACGATCCTGGCCGTCGATCGCGGCTACAACGATTACGAGTGGTTCGCCCAGTTGACGCAGGACGGGGTCTTCTTCGTCACACGCATGAAGACCAACACGGTCTATACGACGGTCGAGGTCTGTGCGGTTCCGGAAAAGGGCAACGTGCTCAGCGACCAGATCGTCTCTCTGCCCGCCCTGGACAAGGATGGCGAGGCGCCGGTCCTGTTCCGACGCATCGAATACTGGAACGCGGACAAGCAGGAAATCCTGGTGTTCTTCACCAGCCTTCTGCACTTGGCGGCTTCGACGGTAGCTGCGATCTACAAGGAACGCTGGGCCGTGGAACTTTTCTTCAAGGCGCTGAAGCAAACCACAAAACTGAAGTCGTTTCTGGGCACCAGCGCAAATGCCGTCAAGACGCGGATCTGGACCGCTCTGATCGCCATGCTCATTTTGAAGTACCTGCAGATGAGGTCCAGCCTTGGCTGGTCGCTGTCCAATCTTGCGGCTCTCGTGCGCCAGCAACTGTTCATCTTCAGAGACTTGTGGGCGGGGCTCAACAATCCGCTGGACGGACCGCCTGCCGCGAGGAAACTGGCCGAGCAGTTAACCAATCCGTTGATGTTGTAGTCATGAGTTGGACAGCAGAAGAAATGCATGCATCCACTTGAGCCAGTAGCGCAGCACTTACACCATCACAACTTGGACAGCAGGATGCAGGAAACGTAGAAAGTCCTCCCGTGCGAGTCATCGAAGAAACCTGACGCTACCGCCGCGGGAGGATATCTATGTCCAGTGGAATCAACCGCTCAATTTACAGAAAATGCTGTCTTGGACAAGAGTGGGTTGGCTCAGTTAAGCAGTATTCCACTGAGACAGCAGCTTGGAAGGCTGTTTTAACACTGCGCCTCGACATCAACCAGCAAACACTTCGCCCGGAAGGCCAGCCGGAGACATTCGAGCGACTGGCAGATCACTACCGAATGATCGAACTTGATCTGGACAAGGAATCCGAGCGGAAGGTCCGCCAAACGAAACAGATCTATGGAGTTTATCTGAAGGCGAGAATCGTTCCACGATGGGGCGGCCATCTGTTTCGGGAGATCAAAGCAGTAGCAGTAGAGCGCTGGCTTGGCTCAATCGACGATCTGTCGAACGGAACCAAGGCGAAGATAAAGGGCATTATGAGCGAGGTTTTTCAACACGCGATCCGGTATGGCTGGCTCGATAATGGAGAAAATCCCATCTTTGCAGTTCGACAGAGCGCCAAACGAACGCGTGTCACTGAACCTCTGGAAGCGGCAAAGTTCCGTGCGCTCATTCTGGAGTTGTCACACAAGATGCGCGTTGTCGGCATCGTGGCAGCAACGACGGGACTTCGGATCAGCGAAGTTCTGGGCCTGAAGTGGAAAGACATCGGCTGCAAGTCCTTGCAGATGGATGTCACCCGATCCGTTGTGGATGGCATCGTCGGAAAGTGCATGACCGAGACGTCCCGGCGGCCGGTGCCAATTGATGAGTTCACCACTGCGGAACTGTTGGCTTGGAGACGGGAAACCGTCTATGCGGAGCCGGAAGATTGGGTTTTCGCCAGCGAAAAGGTCCAAGGCAGAATGCCGCCCTGGTCTGACACGCTGCTGGATCGTTTTCTGCAACCCGCCGCGAAGCAGGCCGGAATCACGAAGTGGGTTGGCTTCCATACCTTCAGGCACACCTATTCCACGCTGCTCAAAGCCAACGGGGAAGATGTAAAAGTGGTTCAGGAATTGATGCGCCACGCCAATATCTCGACAACAATGAACATTTTCACAAAAGCTCTGACGCCAGCCAAACGGGAGGCTCAAAGCCGGGTTGTCGATGTTCTGATGGACCGTTCGAGGATTTTGTCTGAGAATGCCGCAGAAGATGCGGCTTGAGAACCAGTGTATCTTTAGCGTATCGCGTTTTTCTTGCTGATACGATAAGTTGTTGATTCTATGGTGGACCTGATCGGGATCGAACCGATGACCTCTTCCATGCCATGAAATGACAGAAAGGGTATGTTATAGACGGCGCATTGGTTATCAACCGGCACAACCGGCAAAAACGGCCTACTGGGCGGTATTTGCGACAAAAATGCGACAAATTTCTTCTACGGGCAACGGGCTGGCTGTGTGGGACCAGCCCAAGCTGTTTGTTCGTGCAGGACCTGCGGGACTCGAAAGCACAACGGAACTTATTTTCAACAACATGCAAGGCAGCGGATGACACCCTAAGCCCACAGGAAACCATGCAAAACAGACAAACGGAGCGCATTTAGAGCGCGGATTCATCATGTGTGAATGACCTTGCTGTACGATTCCAACGGCGTTCATTATCTCGCAATCTCACACTCTACACGATTAGTTACGGCCTCGACATTCGCCCCATGCAAGCCCTTGAAAACACAGGGCAACAGCGGCAGATCAAAACTTACCCTTTGTAGCCCGAAGATCAGAAATAATCAATTCCTTCCGGGACACGCACACAGGTTACATTACATCCAAGGCTGTTTGAATATGTGGCGTCGAAAGCTATCGACATTCACTTCCCTCCATTTTCCATAAAAAGGTGGATCGGGTTTGGCGAGGCCAAATGTGATACCAGAATATAATTCAACAAACACCCTATCGTAAGCCTTAAAAACGTCACGGTCGTCCGGTGGAAGTTCTCTGATCGAACCATCCTTTACCAATTCATCCAGCCTACTCTCGAGCACAACAATCTCCTGCGGAGATTTGAAATCTTCCCTCGGATGCAATTGCTCAAAAATCGTCATGTCGTCTCTATTCATGCCACCTCGATGGTAGGAGACCTCACATCCATGGCTGTTTGAATATGCGGCGTCGAAAACTATCGACATCCACTTCCGTCCAATCTCCATGGAACGGTGGATCAGGCTTGGCGAGGCCAAATGTGATACCCGATTTTACTTCTTCAAACACCCTATGATAAGCCTTAAAAACATCCCGTCCGTCCGGCGGAATTTCTCTTATCGAACCATCTTTTACCAGTTCTTCCAGCCTACTCTCTAGCAAATCTACTTCCTCCCAAGATCTGAAATCATCTGTCGGATGCAATTGCTCAAAAATCGTCATGTCCTCTCCAATCATGCCATCTCGATTCTTTTATCGTGTCAAACCTGGTACAAATACTTGGATTTGACCGCCAAAATTCCACCCTGCCTCATCCATACGCGGTGCGCTTAATCCAACCGCAACGACTGTCCCCGGAGGTAGGTAAAGACACACACTATTCTCACCCGTGTTTCCCCATTTAGGGGCTACAGCATTATCCAGCATGTTCTGCAATGGCCCGGCAGCAGGTTCTAGTGAGAAGTAAGTTCCCCCCGAGTTCGGGGAGCCCCTCCAATCCTCCTGTGGTCCATATGTTCTATATAACGCTCTGTCGCTGCTCAGTCCGCTATTAAGCCTCATTGTGTTGTATCTGCCTCCCATAAAGTTTTCTGCTACTTTTCGGGTTAACGGACCGGGGTTTTCGCTATACGTGTTAAATTACTCTGGATCGATAAATTCTCCCGGCTCCAGCGGAGGTTTGGCACCCCGAACGCTCTAATTTGGTGGAACCAACGATGAAGCCCATAAAATGAGCATCAGAATTCCACAAAGTATTGTAAATAGCCGATCTATACCTTTCGCGAGAAACGCAAGCATGCATATTACTAATGATCCGGCGGCGAATAGGAGCGGCCAACCTACGATGATCAGCGATGGTATTCCTGAATAAGCAACCCACGTGAGTTTTCTATATCTCACCGCGAATGGCAAAATCGAGACACACGCGAAATAGGTCGAAAACGACAATAAATTAAGCAAGCAAGCTCGATACAGAACACCTTTCTTTGAACCTCGCCTGCTCCAATTCCAAAGTAATGCAAGGATAGGCAAACCAAAAAGTATGAACCTCACCATTTCGGATTCGTACCACTGCCACGGATTTGAACTCATCTGCACCAAGGCCTCCACATCAATAGAAGTCTCCATCATTAGAATGCGCAACCAACGGGCAGCCAGATGCATCGTTTGAGAGGCAAGACCAGATTGGATCTAGTGCAATCTTCCCCCAAAACGATTTCCACCCGCTTTGAATTGGGAACCACCTCTTTGCAACCCAAGCGTGCCAGTCTGAGGACCCAGATGGCATCTGACTAAGACCGCCTGAGAGTGTAGAGTCACAACTAGACGTCATTAAATCTTTCCATACGCCGTCAGAACCAGCGAGCCCTACGCGCGCTTGTGAGTAGCATTGATCATGGTTCATATATAACGCATCCTGGGCATCGATTGGTAACGCCAACCCTGCTGGAATACCTGCGGAGAACGGATCACCAAAATTCTCCCATTCCAGAGGAGCCCACTGCCCGCCAGTCCATCCGGGACCACCGTAATTGCCGTAAAACTTGAAGCAATTTGGACCGTTATTGCAGTTGGGTGGAGAGGAGCTATTCACTTCTGATCCGTAAGGTCCACTTGGTACGGTTGGCACATTTTTCCCTGATTGTGAAGCGGCGACATTGCCGTGGAACGGCGATCCGCCCCACCATCCGAATGCTTGGCCAAAATTGTCGAATAATCCTGCAACGTTATAAACCAAATCAGCAGCGTCTAAGAATGGCACTACAGGGGCTAGTTTACTGAACCATGAGATCCCTAAATCTGAGTCAGTTACTACTCCGTTAGCAAACCATCCACTAGCAGGGTCCAGCCCGCTCGGATCGACCGCACTGAAGGGAGATCCGCCCACATACCCGTAGCGATTCAGGCTTTGTGGGTTGTTCCAGTTGTAGCTGCCGTTGTACGGATCGGGCGTGGTCCACATGCCGAAGGTCGAGGAGTACTGCCGGAACATAGCGTGATCGAGTCCCGATTCCGAGTCCCTCTCCAGTCCCGCATAGAGTTCTTCATCGGGCGTCGGCCCGCAAGTCGCTCCATCGCCATAGGGCAGGTTCGTGCAGGTCTGCTCCACCACGCCTTCGTAGTCGGTCTGCACCCGGCGGGAACCCGTCCAATCGCCGAGAAAGAAATGGATGCCGTTGGAGTCGTAGGTCGCAAGCAACTGGCCTCCGGCCCAGACGTTGGTATGCGCCCAGACCACGTTGCCGTTCGAGTCTACACCCGCCTCAGTCAACTGTCCGCCCGTCGGCCCCGCAATGGAATCCTTTATCGCCACGTATCCATTCGCCACCGGATCGCAGCTTCCCCAGGTGCTGATCGTTCCCGTCGAAACCCGCGTCCCATCGGCCCCGTAAACGTAGCCGGTCATTGTGCCAAACATCAGGCTCTTTACCGCGCACAAGCGACCATCGCCGTTATACAAGTACTGGTTCTGGTTGTCCTGGGTCACGTCGCCGGACGAGTCATATTGCACCGTCCCCAGGCTGGTAGACGATATATGGTTGTTCGCATTGTAATAAGTCGTGCTGTTCGTCGGCACAGGCAGGCTCGACGTACCGCTGTAGGTCTCGCTCGTCCGGTTCCCGAAGGCATCGTAACCCCAGCTCACTTGCAAGCCGGCATACTTGCCTGCGGAAGCGCTGGCCGAAGTGAGCCTGTTCAGCGGATCGTAACCATTCGCCATGCTCCAGCTGCCCATCACCAAGTCACTGTAGGCCAGGATGTTGCCGTCAGCATCATAGCCGGTCGGCTGCTGGCCAACGACATAGCTCGGAATGCTGTAGCTGTAAATCGTCTGCTTGGTCTGGCCCCCCCCGCTGTTTGCATTGGCCCCGCCGCTCAGGCTTCCGCTCAACGCCGGGTAGACAAATGACGGCTGGGAAAAGTCCGTCGAATCCCAGGTCGTCGTCTGTAGTGTGTAGCTGTAATTCGTCCCCGCGCCCGCCTGCTTCGCCTCAAGATTCAGCGTGCCGTCGGCCGCCGTCACGGTTACGAATGAGCCGGATGTAACGCCCGCCGCCAAGCCCTCGGCAATCGAACTCGGCGTCGCTCCGTCACCGTAGTTGGTCTGCGCCGCGACAACCCCGCCCACGGTTAGCGTCACCGTGCCAACATCCACAACAGTCGATCCCTGTGAAGCGAATCCGGAGGAGGTCAACTGGAAAGAAGTCGTCGAACCTTCCACATCGAGCTGACCGAATGGCGCCGTTCCTAACCATACAAAGGTGATTACGTTGCCGATGGCATGGGCATACAATCCGCCCGGCACGTAGTCGTTCGAGAACTTGGCTCCGAAGGCCGACGCAATCGAGGCTGGAGTCGAGAACGGCCCATAATTCACTGCTTCCTTGAAGCCGTTGAATGAGACAGTGATGATATTCGCGTCACCGGTCTGCTCGCTTCCATTTACCGTGATGGTTGCCGTAGAGGACTTCGTAGACGCCGCATTGATTGTGTAAGCCGCAGTAGAAACGGAGCTGCTTGCGGCACCGAGCACCGCAATTGCTTTGATCGTCTCCGTTGCGCTCACGCCAATCGGGCCTGTATATTTCGTTGACGAAGTCGTAGGAGTTGTGCCGTTGGTCGTATAATAGATCGTTGCACCAAAGTCAGAGCTGGTGATAGAGACCGTCTGCGCGTTTGAATAAGTGCCGGGAACAGGCGAAAACGCGGGTGAACTGCCCACTATGTAGGTTGCCGATGTAACAGCACTGCTGAGAGAGCCGGAAAACGCAATCGCGTTGATTGTCTCTGTTGCGCTGATGCTGATCGGGGCTGTGTACTGCGTTGAAGATGTCGTCGGTATCGAGCCGTCGGTTGTGAAATAGATGGACGCGCCGTTTGTTGTATCGCTGATTGTCACCGTCTGCGCGATCAGATATTTTCCAGAGGAAGGCGAAAACGCCGGTGATGCCGGTGCGGACCCGGATGATGCAGACCCTGCGCCAACTGCTCTGATTCGGCTATTACCTTCATCCGCGATATAGACGTTTCCAGAGCTATCGACAGCTGCATCCCAAGGGCCATTCATTTTTGCGCTTGTAGCACTTGCGCCGTCGCCGGAATACCCTTGAACGCCGTTGCCAGCAATCGTAGAGATGTTTCCACTGGATGCCGTAACTTTGCGAATGCGATTATTGTTATTGTCGGCAATGTAAATATTGCTGGAGCTATCAATCACAACGCCATAGGGATAGCCCAGTTCTGCACTGGTTGCAGCACCGCCATCGCCGCTAAAACCTAAAGTTCCATTGCCCGCGACCGTACTAATGTTTCCCGTGGAAATCGTAACCTTACGGATTCTTTCATTTGAAGTGTCCGCGATGTAGAGATTGCAGGAACTATCGACAGCAATTCCGTTTGGATAGTTGAGCTTGGCGCTAGTTGCAGCCCCGCCGTCACCACCGTAGCCAGCCGTGCCATTTCCAGCAGCAGTGCTGATGTTGCCGGTAGATCCGACGATCTTCCGAATTCGATTATTTCCCGTGTCCGCAAGGTAGATGTTGCCGCAAGTGTCGGCTGCCACGCCTGATGGAAGGGCCAAGTACGCATTGGTTGCAGTTCCGCCGTCCCCGCCGTAACCGTAGGTTCCATTGCCTGCTACTGTAGTTATAATCCCTGTGGATGCTGTAACCTTTCTAATGCGGTTGTTGGAAGTGTCGGCTATATAGATATTGCCAGACCCATCGACGGCCACACACGATGGATAGTTCAGTTCGGCACTTGTTGCGACTCCTCCATCTCCGCTATAGCCGGCAGTCCCATTGCCCGCAACAGTCGTAATCACGCCAGTGGACGCAGCAATCTTCCGTATACGGTTGTTGTAATAATCGGCAACATAGACATTCCACTTACTATCCACAGCTAAGCAGGTTGGATACTGTAACTCTGCATTCAGCGCAGATCCATTGTCGCCACTATAACCGGCAGTCCCGTTGCCAACTATAGTATTGATCACGCCGGAGCCGGGCAGTGTAATCTGTGCGCTTGCGTTCCCGACAGCCAATAGAAGGGACAGGACAATCGAGGCCGTTGACAATACGACAACAAGCTGCGGTCTCCTGATTGCGTGGTCTTTGGCGGGCTTCATTGTCGTTCCTCGTCGCATTTCATGGATTTATCGTTGTGATGCGGAAGGCATATGCGGCTCTTTTTCACTGCTTTGTCGCACGTTCTTGAAGAACTTTGAAAACACCGGAATCAGTCCTGCTCGTCACCAACTCGACGTGTCATTTCTTCTGTTCTGCGCCCGTAACCGTGACCGTAGCCAAGCCTGGCGTGGCTACCGGCGGGCCATTGCCTGTGCCTGTGGCTGTGCCGACTGTATCGATCTCGGAGTTGGGAAGCAGCAGTTGGTTATACCCGCGGGTTAAGTTGACTCCATTGCCAAGAGTCGCATTTGTCAAAGCGCCGGGCGGTGCGTAGGTTGGTGCGCTGAAAAGCGAGGCCGGATGCGTGTTGTCGCTCCAAGTGCTCATCAGGTTCTGCAAGCGCCCTGCACTATCGAAGGTTTGCGTGAATGTCAGTGGGCTAGTACCTGCCCCAGGCGTACTCTCGAGCCCGTTTGTATACGTCGTTAGATTGCCGGCCAGATTATAGCCGTAGTTGAGCGCATAGGGAGCGGCGGCGGTGCAATTCGCAGGCGTGCATTGCTGCGTGCTCAATGGACGGCCCATAGCGTCGTACGAGAGCACGGAACGCAGCGTTTGGTACCCTCCACTGGTTAAGAAGCTCGTATTGCACGAGCCGACTGAAGCGCTTTGCGTCCATTGATTGGTGAGCCTTCCCAGCAAATACCCGCCTGCGCCCGAGACTGTCGAAGTATCGTACTGAAAACAGGAGGTTGGGGTTGCGCTCGGATCGCTTGAATAACTCTTCGAGGTGACCCGGTTGATGGAATCGTAGGTGTATTGCACGGTCACGCCTCGCGCGTCCGTCTTGCTGCACGGCAGAGACGGATTCCCCGCACACATCGCGCCACCACTGGTCAGATAGTTATACGTGACGGTTCCGCTTTCCGGAGCCGTCACCGTGTGCAGCCGCTGAAGGCCGTCGTAATGAATGAGCCGCTGCCGGTCCCCGGGTGAACTAGAACCGTGTGCCCCACCCCACTGGTCTACCTCTGTCAGCTTGTTCACGCCGTTATACTGATAATCGGTCTCGTTGGTCAATGTGCCGCTGGAGTTGGGCTCCAGAACGGTCGTTAGCCGGTGAAACACATCGTATGTATACTGCTTGCTGTTGGACCTGGCATCCGTCACCGTTTGTGTATTACCACTGAATTGGGAACTGGTCGAGCTTCCGTCGGGAGCCACAATCTTGGTCGTACGCCCAAGCACATCGTAATACGTGTAGGTCGTCCCGTCGGTCGACGAACTCGTCCCCTGCAGGTGAGGATTCGTCACCGAATAGGGCCGTCCGGTAACATCGAAGCCCGTCTCCGAGCTAATGTTGCCCTCAGGAGCCACGGTTACGGACTGATAGGCGCGTCCGTATTCGTCCAGAATGGATTTGCTCGTCACATTGACCGCGGAAGATTGCGCCACGGCCAGGTCAGTCTCAGTATTCGAGGGGTAGCTGTATGTCGTACTCCCGCCGTCTGCCCTTGACGCTGATTGCAATCGTCCCAGATTCGCGCCGCTCGTGTAATAGGAATAAATAGTTTTCTGGCTATTCATATCCTGCGTCGAGTTGACAAATCCAGATGAACAATCATAGGAGGTGCTTGTTTGAAGATTCTGTCCGCCAACAACCAGGGGATACTTGATGGTCTGTATGTAGGCATCCGAGCACATTGCAGTGTAGGTCGTCTTGTTGCTATTGGCGTCGGTGTCGCTTTGCTTTGTTCCCGCATCATCGAAGAGTGACGACGCTGTCACAGTCGTTCCCGTGCCGGCGACGACACTCGTCAGGTTGCCGCGGTTCCCAATCGGCCCCAGCACTACATTATTTGGTGAAGGCCCGCCAGGAAGTATCTCGCCCACGAAAAGCAGGCTAGTGGAATGATTCGGCAGGCCGGAGGTTGCAACTGGCGTTGATTGATCGTAGTTATAAACTGTTTGTGCGGCGAGGTTGCCTCCGGAGTCAAGCTGATTCACTTGGGTAACATATGCGGCTCCGTTTACAAAGTAACCATAGGTATAGTCGGTCTCTTCGTTTGGGGTATTGCTGCCCGAACACCCCGGATTCGGGTTCGAATAATCCCACGTTTTGATCTTGCTCGGCTTTCCGTACTGTGGCTGGCTGTAGACGTAAGCGGTCTGACTTGTCTGCCCAGTATCGCTAAGTGTCGTCGTAACGCAGGATGCGGTAATCCATTCTGCCCCTCCAGAGCAGACGCTTCCCGGGCAGCTGTTTTGGGTGTTGTAGTTGGTCGCAGTATCCAGTACGTGGACGAGGGATCCATTGACGTTGTTGTAGTAGTCTGCCTGCGAATTCCAGGCACCGTTGTTTAGGGTTAGGGTATAGACGACCTGGTTTGAGTTCCCGTCGGTGACGGTCATCTTTTCCTGGCAGCCGACATATGGACCATTAGGATCGCTAGGGCCCTTACACTGGCTAATTACTTGCGGCTGGAACGTGTAACTGCCGTTGCTGCCAGAGTAGGAGGAGACCCAGCGATTCTCATCCTGATACGAGTCCTGGTAGTCCTGATAGTTGAATTTAACCGCGCCACCGGTCGGCAGATCCATTTCAGTGAGTTCACCGAATGTTCCGAGACCTTGGTCAACGTCGTAGTGAAAGGTGTAGGAGGCTCCATCGGGCAGGTCCAGGCTTTTGACAACCTTCAATGTTCCGGAGTATGGGCTAACTCCTGATTGCCAGTTGGTAGGAGTGCTAACATTGATCGTCTCCCAATTCACCGTATATTGCTTTTGAGCACCTCCGACGCTCATAACCTCCAGATTGGTCGTGCTGCTGCTTGCATTCGTCCAAACAAATGAATTACGGCCGAGCGTGTCGGTCCACGTCCATGTATTGGGAGGCTCGCTGTAGGTTTCTGTAATGAAGTTGCCGTTTCGATCCTCGTTGCCTGGCAGGTTGCCGTTCGGATCGAACGCGACGGCGTACTGGCAGGTATTACTTCCGTAACAGCTCTGGTTATATACTTTTAGGTAATAGCCGCTACCGTCTACCGCATAGGCTGAATAGGACGTGCCGGCAGCCATGTTAGTGTTGGTAATGCCTCCAGTGTTGCCGTTTGAACAATTCGTGCCGGATAAGTAATAAATTCCGGGTGCAAACACGTGACTTGTGCCTTCCATGTCCACGTAAGTGTAGATAGCTTCCTCGTAACCCTGACTACCTCCCCCATTACAAGAAACAGACTCGCTAACAACGCTCTGAGTAGCCGCTGAACCAGCAATGGCAGTCCCCCCAAGCGCCCAACCGTTTGTAGAACTGGGTTGGAAGCTGAGCGAAGTGCCAGTATTAACGACCGCCCAGATCCTGCTGTCATAAACCAACGTCTCGGTGAGCGGGAGGCTTCCGCGCTGTGGCTGGCTTCCGATGGGGATCTCCATGTGGACATTACCGTTTGCGACATTGATAAAGCCGTTCTCAATTGGGATATTGATTCCCCACACCGGGTTACCGGTCCCATAGAGGTAGTTCTGTGCCATCGCATTCAAACTCGTGAAGGCCATAAACAGGATCGTCAATATTTCAGTTCGAAGCGCGCGCTCCATGGGATCTTCCCTCAAAACGAAAATGTGTCTGCCGAGTGCGTTGCGTTTTCAGTGATCTGGCTGAGAAGTAAGGTCCATTGCAGCTGGCCATTCAAGTACTGCTTAATCGTCGTGGGAACCTTGACTCCGTTGAATTGCTGATACTGCTCGTAACTCGTGACGCGGCTAAAGACCTGTCTGGCCGACTCATTAAATGTCACCGCATCCACACTGTAGGCAAGGAGATGAGTACTGGGATCAAAGTAGAGGTCGGTCGCGCCGGTTTCTTTACCTAATCGGCTCCCGGCGGGACCCTCAAGAGCGTATTCAATCGTAATGCGATGGTGGTTTGAGCCGGTTCCACTGTAGAGGTGCTGGTCGTACAGGGAGACGTTTGAGGAGGTGGAGGCATCGGCCCAAATTCGCGGGAATGCGACAATTCCCGCGCTTGAGGTTGCGGAAGGCAAAGATCCCTGATTGCCTCTTTCATCCCGAAACCGCCCAGCAAATCCACCCAGTCGAAGGCTGCGCGATCCGGATTCCATCTCGATATCCAGACGCTGGGATTTTGATCCCGCGAGGAAGAGCGACGCAGCGTGTGAGGTGCCATCCGGGAAGGTCAGTGTTCCCGTTGCTTCAAGACCTTGCCAGCCGCCTGCTCCGACCGCCTGTAGATGTGCATTGATCTCAGCCAAAGCACTCGCGTCTTTTTTCCCGAGAACGCCGGTTGTGGTGGGCGAGGGCAAACTCTGCTCCTGCGCTCTAGCGCAATAGGGCAACCCGATCACGAGGCTTATGATCGTCACCAGCTGAAATAGGGAATTCCTGTTTAGTGACGACCGCTTCGCAGATCGGAACCATTTGCTGCATCGACGTGATCGAGATCGTAGAGCCGCTGTTTCATTTTTCATGTGCCCTCGGTACGGCGGGGGGATTACCGCCCTGACGGTTATGACTCTTCTTTTGCCTAAACTCAACCACATGGCCCTGCAATCGCTCACACCGCGTATTACGGCAAGCGCCCGCTTATTGCAACGTGACCACCACCTCGATGACACCTGTCCCCGAGTCGAGACTTCCCAGTGCCTTTCCGACGACGGCGCCCAGCATCCGGCCCCGATCCGTCCCCTTCATTGCATAGCCGGTCATGGAGGCAGTAACCAGCAGGTCCCCCGGACGGATTGGCCCATTCTCGGCGGTGACCTTGGTGGGGACGATCCCGATCATCGCCATAGGAACCTCGTCAGGGCTTTTTGGCCCGGTTTGGCGGCGGCCCACAGTGCCGGGTTTTGTCGAGAAGATTCCGGCAACAGAGGTCGAATAGGGTGCGGCGGATTTGAGGAATTTGCCCGGGTGGTCCGGATCGATAACGAGAAGATCGCCGGCATCATACTTGGCTCGATCCCCGGTAACATCGACCGAGTCGGCATAGTCGCCGCCTGGGAGCAGGCCCGTGTAGGCAACGGTCTGCACTGAGCCATCTTGAAAGGTAATTGATGCCCCGCTGCCAGCCGTCAGCTTTACACTGCCGCTCACTTCCAGCTTCGCGCCGGGGTTCGTCGTGCCGATGCCGACATTGCCGGCATTCTGAATCACCATCTTTTCCGAGCCTCCAGCCCAGCCTGGTGATGTGTTTGTATAGAACGACATTCGGTTTGCTGTATTGCCGGAAAGAGTCTGTCCTGTAAGCGCAACACCGAAATAGAGACTTGTGACTTGCCCGTCTCCCTTATAAAGAACAAACGACGGATCGCCACCCGGCATTTGCACCGAAGCATTTCCGCTGGTCACTTGCAATGCCGTTCCTGGGTTCGTCACTCCGATCCCGACGTTACTGCCGGAAACCGAGATCGGCGACGGGCTGACCGTTGTGGACGTACTCGTGGAAGCGGAAACATAAGGGACGTTTCCGGTCGTGGCCGCAGTGCCGCTGCTCGTCACCGTAGTCTGCGCCGCCGCGCTCATCGCCATCAACGCCAGACCCAATGCAATAAAACTCGCTCGCGTACGCATCGTTCAACGTCCTCTCAGTTCCAGTATTTGGTTCTTTGTGTGACCCGGTATTTCAAACAGACACGGCTTCGGTGTAATGCCGATGAAGCAAAAATTACGGAACAGAATTTTGTGAATGAGATTCTCGACGCTAACTCTTGCAGAGGATACCCTCGGAAGTCAAATGAAAATTCCCTTACAGCAGGCCGAAGTGTTCGTCGATTCAGCGTAATACTAATAGTATCAATAGTATGCTTGTGTTTTGCATCGCAATGGTTGATACTAGAAAGGATGATCGACGGCGGCAAGCGGACAATCCAGGTGAATGTAAAAATGAGCGAGGAGGACTACAAACTCCTCCAGGCCGCGGCCGGAGCACTATGGCCGGAGGCCATCCTCAGCAATTCCGGCATCTTGCTTGGACTCGCCCGCATTGCCGCCAAGGATATACTCGGCAAATCTCCCAAAGCCAAGGTCGCGGCTAAGAAAGGCCGCTAATCCGCGCTTTGGGAAAAGTGTGTCACGACCCAAACCTCATCGAAGAAGGGCCGCGAGCCGGGGAGCCCCCGGCTCGCGCGCGTTGTGCGCCCAGCATGGGCGCACTCTTGCGTGCAAGTCCCGCCACAAGCTGGTCACAGTGAGTGAAGTGAAACGCAACTGCATGAGGGCGACCGAGTGTGGGGAGGAAGCGTGGATCGAAGCTGCGGGCCGATGGACAAGAACCGGATAAGAGGCGATGCCGACTAGGGCGAGCGGGCAACGCACCGTGAAGCTCTTGTGACCAAAAGGCGGTGGCGTAAATCCGGCGGTCGTGCAGTGAAGGAGTGCGTTCTTACCTGGGGAGATCTCGCCTTATGCCTGAAAGGACGACGGTGTCGAACCGGAGCGAGAAGTCAGCAGAGGCCGTAGTAGCTTGTCGCAAGGTGAGTGAAGGGCTGAACGAGGAGGAGTGGTTCTCGCGATGACGATGTGTCGGAAATGGCATCAGATGTCCGCATTGGCGGAACGGTCCAGAAAGGGCGCGGTGAAGCCGGGTCTGTTCTGGGCAGTGATGAAGACCGACGCCCGCGCCCTCAGTCAAGGAACACAGGGTATACCTCAACTTCTCGAACCGCCGGATGCGGACCCGCATGTCCGGTGGAGTGGGAGGGGAGAGCAGGTCACTGCTCCCCCTATCCCGATTCAGAGGTAAGAGGGAGCGTACATCCGGTACTGCATCCTGGTATGCTCCGGGCTGGAATGGACGTAAATCATCGTGGTCTCCACAAAGGCGTGGCCGAGCTGCTCCTTGATTGCCAAGAGATGCGCTCCACGATGAAGCAGGCAGGTCGCCAAACTGTGTCGAAGCAAATGCGGGTATACCCGCTTCTTCAGGTTTGCGCGCTTTGCGGCGGTGCGAATCAGCTTGCGAAGGTTCTGCTGCGCATAGGGTTTTCCGCTGCGCAGGCAGACGAATAGCCAGTCGTCGGGCCGTCCGGTGCGCTCACGCATATACTCGGCCAGAACCGTCACGCACGACGCGGCGATGTGCGTGTAGCGGTCCTTCTGGGTTTTGGTGGCCTGAATGTGCAAGGTCTGGCCGCTCAGGTCCACGTCCTGAATGCGCAACCGGCAGAGTTCGCGGTTGCGCAGACCGGCATAGGCAAGCGTGGCGATCATCGCCCGTTCGCGCAAGGTGCGCGCTGCCGCGATCAACAGCGTAATCTCCGCCTCTGACAGCGTCCCGCGAACCAGGTGGTGGGGCTTCTTCGGACGGCCCAGCTTGATGGGCCGTCCGAGAAAGGCGCAATAGACTTCGAGCGCGAGCGACGTATTGACGATGTGGGAGTAGGACGCTCCCGCCTTATGCATCCGCTCGATTTGCTGCTCGACCGCCTTCGGAGTGGGTTCGAGACCGATCACAGGCGCGAGGCGCCGGATCGTGGCAACGTAGTTTTGGACGGTTACCTCGCTCAGTCCGCGACGGGCGAACAAGTGCCGCGCGAACCGGGCGAGAGTGGGTTCGATAGTATTGTGGGTAGCCATGGAGCCTCCTCTGTAGGCTGCTTGGTTAGGGGTGTCGCAGGTGTTACCAGCACCGCGGCACCCCGTTGTTTTTGGTTGAGACCTGGGCAAGGGTTAACCGTGCCCAGATCGAGAAAACGAAAATGTCCGCTCAGCGCGCCAGCGGAACGTACCCCTCGGGAAGCCGATCTTCTGGATCAGGTTCGATCCCGGTCGGCTTGTTGAGAATCGCCAACGCTCGGGCGATGCGCTCGGGCGTAACCTTCCGCCGGCTGGCAATCCACTCTTCATGCTGCAAGTGGGCAAGTCTTTCAGCCACCGCCACGTTGATGAATTGATTCAAAGACACGCCCTCTTTCAGAGAAAAATTCTCCGCCAAGTGGCGCACCGAGGGCATCAGCCGGAGCGGGAATTTACTGACGACGATCTTCTTCGGCTTTGCAGGCATGGTCTATTTCCTCCTCGGTAATCTCTTGAGAAATTCAGCCGGACGGTGGGCTTCGATTCCAAAAGCTCGCAACGGCTCCGCTGAGTGTTTCGTGTTGAAGCTCACCACAGCGTCGGCCAGTCCATTGATTGCCAACTCCAGAAGCATGTCATCGTCCGAGTCCGGCGACAGCGGACGATAGCGATAACTGACAAGGACGCCCTCCGCAAGATCATAGAGCGTATCCAGAAGTACGACCGTCTCGGTTCTGGACCTGCCGGTGGCGTGCAGATGTTGTGGCCGTAGCGCAACCGCTTCATATTCGCTGGCCAGCTTGGAGTCCATGAGAAGAGTGATCCTGCCCGCGAGAACGTGGCGGAGGATCTCCGCGGCTGCGCCCTTGGGCGACCGCAGTGCGGCGATCATCACCGAGGTATCAAGGACGACTCTCACAAAGTAAAGGTATCACAGGTGATGCCACGATAATAGAAGCAGCCTTCATTTGTATTTACTTCTCTATCCGGCCACCGGCCCGCCCTTTATGCGAGATTGTGCTTCGCATTTTTGGGCCCGTCAGGAGAAATCAATGAACAAGTCACCCGGTTTGACGGAAAGCGCCTTCGCCAGCTTGACGATGTTCTCCAGGGCCACGTTCCGCTCGCCGCGCTCGACTCCGCCGACATAGTTGCGATGCAGTCCGGCGCGCTCGGCCAGTTCCTCCTGGGAATAGCCCCGCTCGTCGCGGAGTTGCCGCAACCTTGCGCCAAATCGAGACTTAACGGAGTGTGGGGCCACTTCTCCATGCTCGGAGGCTGACCACTATGCGTCTACACACGATGAGTGTGATAATGTCCTGGTTGGTATTTCCTTCGATGCGCCGCTCTCGTCCTGCGCGCTGCCGGAAACTGCCCCAGTTGACGAAAAATTCATCGGATTGGGCCAGCATTGAGGTGGGAAGGATACGATTCAA
>Ga0255352_1000788_pt1 | contig 17013 bp, 7 predicted proteins | sample HBST0metaG_FD_189939 | JGI IMG/M metagenome (GOLD analysis project Ga0255352, IMG submission 189939) | Peat soil microbial communities from Stordalen Mire, Sweden - H.B.S.T0 | ecosystem: Environmental > Terrestrial > Soil > Wetlands > Peat | place: Sweden: Norrbotten County, Stordalen Mire...
TGGATTGATACGCTTGTCCTCCGGCTTCTGAATGAACCGATGCCGGACCAAAAGCCGGTCTGGTTCGTAATTGACGAACTCGCTAGCCTGCAACGGCTGCCGCAACTCCATACCGCCATCACTGAAAACCGCAAGTCGCAGAACCCTGTCATTCTTGGCTTCCAAGGACGCAGCCAGATGGAAGCGCGTTACGGCGAGGATGCCGAGGCCATGCTTTCGCAGCCGGCGACCAAAATCTTCCTGCGCACGACAGAGCCACGCGCCGCGAAATGGGTCAGCGAAGCCATTGGTGAAGTCGAGATCGAGCGGCTCCGCGAGACTCATTATGACGGAAACCGCACCGGACACAACTTTATGCTTGATCGCCAGACTGAGCCACTCGTTCTGCCATCGGAGGTCTCCGGCCTCGACGATTTGCGCGGCTTCCTCAAATACGGAAATCACGTCGCCCGCTTCTCGTTCCCATTCATCGAAATCGAGGAAAAGAATCCCGGCTTTGACGAACGTGAAATGGACGACCTGATCGTTCCACGAGCGCAACCTCCAGCGGATCCTCAAGCGGTTCAGGGGAATCTTCAGTTTCCGAAATCTGTGGTCCACTCGTCTGGACTCGAAATGGAGTAAACAGCCATGCTGACAATTTCAAAACCGCTTTCCGCAAGTCAGGCGCAGAGCTACCACGCGAAAGAGTTCACTGCCAAGGAACAGAATTATTGGTCGCAACGTGGCGAGATTCAGGGTGAATGGCAAGGCCGACTTGCTTCGCAGTTTGGCCTTGCCGGGGCGGTCTCCGCCGAAGATTTTGCGCGTCTCAGCCAGGGACAGCATCCGCAGGCAGGCGAACAACTCGTCCGCCAGCGTGCCTCCTATCAATATATGGATGCGGACGGCAAAACGGTCAAAACGATGGAGCACCGTGCCGGATGGGATGCGACCTTCTCTGCACCCAAGTCCGTCTCACTCACCGCGCTTGTCGGCGGGGATGAAAATGTCCGAGTGGTGCACCGCGAAAGCGTCAAAGTTGCCCTCGAACAGCTTGAGATGTACACGCAGGCACGCATTGGCGGCAACCACGCGCCCGAAACCACAGCCAAGTTCATTGCGGCCAAGTTCGAACACGATACGGCCCGCCCGGTCGATGGCTATGTTGCTCCGCAGCTTCACACGCACGCCGTCATCTTCAACGTGACCGAGCGCGATAACGACCAGCCGCGTGCCGTCCAGCCACAGAGCCTTTTTGCCTCGCAGCAGTTCGCGACCGCTGTCTATCAATCGGAGCTGACCTACCGGCTACGCCAACTTGGATACGAAATCACCACCGGGCGCAGTGGCGCGCCCGAAATCAAAGGCTACACGCAGGAGTATCTTGACGCATCCAGCCCGCGCAGCCAGCAGATTCGTCAGTATCTGGAGCGCACCGGGCGCACGGGTTCCGAGGCTGCGGAAATTGCCGCGCACTCAACGCGCGACAAGAAGGATGTACACTCGCTCGGCGAAATCATGGCGGCACATCGCAAGCTCGCCGCCGACTTCGGGCACCAGGCCGAAGCTGTTGTTCGTGCCGCGCACGAACGGCTTCAGCATCAGCAGAAGCCCGCCAATACCATCGACCGTGTTCAAGAATCGCTCACGTTTTCTCGCGACAAGAACTTCGAGCGCGAGGCTGTTGTGGACGAGCGAGCCCTGATCCGCGACGGACTCCGTCGTGGCATGGGGGAGGTTACCTATGCCCAGGTGCGAGGCAACCTTGATGCCCGTCTTGCCTCTGGGGAATTCCAGATCGTTCAGCGTTCCGAGAGCCAACCAGCACGGCAGTTTACGACCGCCAGGACCATCGAAGCCGAGCACGAAATTGTCCATCGAGTAACAGAAGAACGGAATCAGATCGAGCCGGTGCTGTCTCGGTCGGACGCGATTGCAGTTGCCGACCAACACCAGTATCTCAATCGGGCGCAGAAATCTGTGGTCGAAGATGTATTAAGTGCGCCCGACTGTGTTCAGGGCATTCAGGGCTACGCCGGTGCGGGCAAGACGACCACGCTTTCCGTGATCCGTGAGGCTGCGGAAGCCAGAGGGTACACGGTCGAGGGCTTCGCCCCGACCTCCCGCGCCGCCCGCCAGTTGAATGAAGCTGGCGTCGAGGCCGGAACCCTGCAAGGCTTTCTTGCCCGCTCGCCTGACCCGGCAGTTCAGGAACAAAAGCACTTTTACCTCGTCGATGAATCGAGCTTGGCCAGCACCAATCAGATGCACGAGTTCCTTGCTCGGCTAGGTTCCAATGACCGTGTTCTATTGATCGGCGATACGCGCCAACATCAGGGCGTGGAGGCGGGCCGCCCGTTCGAGCAGTTGCAGGAGGCCGGGATGCGGACGGCCAAACTCGACGAAATTGTGCGCCAGAAAGACCCGGCGCTGAAGTCAGCCGTCGAATTGTTGGCCAAAGGGCAGGTTTCTGCGGCCCTTGAATCGCTCCAGCAGCAGGGTCGTGTCCAGGAAATTCCGAATAATGAAGAGCGTATCCGCACCATTGCCAAAGCCTATGTCGAGTCGCCGGAAAAGACGCTGATTGTGTCACCAGATAATGCTTCCCGTCGTGAGTTGAATGTTGCCGTGCGGCAGGAATTGAAAGCCAACGGAACCCTAGCGCCGGAGGATCGCACCTTCCGGGTGCTCGTTCAGCGCCAGGACATGACTGGTGCTGAACGCACTTGGGCCAGCCACTACGAAATCAACGATGTAGTGCGTTATTCACGTGGCAGCCAGGCCATCGGCATGGAGGCCGGGAGCTACGGAACCGTAGCTGCGATCAACCCCGCCGCCAACCTGCTGACCGTCGCGAAATCCTCCGGCGAACAGGCGACCTATGATCCACGCCGGCTGACCGGCGTCAGCGTCTACCGCGAGATCGACCGCGAATTCTCCGTTGGCGACCGCATCCAGTTCACCGCGCCCGACAAGTCGCTCGGCGTCGCCAACCGCGATCTTGCCGCTGTCGAATCCATCTCGCCGGACGGCCGCATTTCCGCCCGCCTCGACAACAGCCGCGAAATCGAATTCGACGCCACTGAACACCGCCATTTCGATCACGGCTACGCCGTCACCAGCCACAGCTCCCAGGGCCTCACCGCCGAGCGCGTCCTCGTGAACGCCGATACCGGCGTTCACCCGGACCTGCTCAACTCCCGCTTCGGCTACGTCTCCATCTCCCGCGCCAGCCATGAAGCCACTGTATTTACCGACAGCTTCGCCAAACTCAGCCCGCAACTCAGCGCCGATGTCTCCAAGACCTCTGCTCTTGAGATCAACCAAGCCCCGTCCGCCACTCAAGGAATTGGCATGGGAATATGACGGATGCAAACAGTAGAATGGAGGCTGTGTTAGCCTCCACAACGTCCGCGTTTATTGGAGGAATCGCAATGATCGGCCTGACAATCATGCCTGAGAATTACGACAACATTCGCACTGGAATCGTCGAACTGCTCAAAGCTGCGCGCTCCGCTGCCGCTCGAAATGTCAATTCGATCATGACCGCCACCTATTGGGAGATTGGCCGCCGTATTGTCATTTTCGAGCAAGGTGGGGAACACCGTGCAGAATACGGCGAACAGCTTGTCGAGCAATTAGCCCGTGATCTAACTCAGCAATTCGGCAGAGGATTTGGACGAGCAAACCTGGGACAAATGCGCGCTTTTTATCTAGCATGGCCCGAACAAAAGATTTCCCAGACACTGTCTGGGAAATCTATAAACGACATTAAACTCAGCGCCATAGGCGGTATTTCTTCAACCGTTTCGGCCCTTGCATCTCGCTTTGTGTTGCCCTGGTCTGCCTACGTCCGGCTGCTTTCCGTCAAGCGCCCAGAAGCGCGGTCTTTTTACGAGGCTGAGGCGTTGCGGTCGGGGTGGTCCGTTCGCCAACTTGACCGCCAGATCAACAGCCAATTCTATGAGCGCATCGCGCTCTCAAAGAACAAGGCTGCCATGCTGGAAAAGGCTGAGACCGCCGAACCAGGAGATGCAATCACGCCCGAAGCAGCCATCAAAGATCCGTTCGTCCTTGAATTCCTCGACCTCAAGGACGAATACTCCGAGTCGGAATTGGAGGAGGCGCTCATCCAGCACCTCACCGATTTCCTGCTAGAGTTGGGCGACGAATTTGCGTTCGTAGGCCGTCAGCGCCGGCTGCGCCTTGACGACAATTGGTTCCGCGTCGATCTCGTGTTTTTCCATCGCCGTCTACGTTGCCTTGTCATTGCAGACTTGAAGGCTGGGCGATTCAGCTATGCAGATGCCGCACAGATGCACATGTACCTGAACTACGCTCGCGAGAACTGGATGAAGCCCGGCGAGAACCCACCGGTTGGTTTGATTCTGTGCACCGAGAAAGGAGCCGCCGAGGCACACTACGCACTCGACAATCTCCCCAACAAGATTCTCGCGGCCGAGTACCAAACCGTTCTGCCGGACGAGAAGGTCATCGCTGAGGAACTGGACCGCTCCCGCCGGGAACTGGAACAACGGCGTCTGTCGGCCGGCTGATTCAGACAATATCCGCTAATGTCCATTATGTGCACATATTCATGTGCCAGTACAGTAAAGAACTGTGCAGTACGTCCGTATCGAACTCATAATCCTGTTCTGCGCAGACCAACCATTTCTGGCGCAACCGGTGCTTAAGGGAACTAAATTCTTTCTTGGCGCACTGACGGAGCGAGGATGACGGGAATCTCTCTCTTAGTGTTACTAGCATATCAAGACTGAGAATAGTCACTCGCCTCGTTATGCTCGAATGGCACCATGGCGGACAAACGCTTTGGAGTGATTCAAATCCGGTTCCAATTCGCAGGTGGCGTCTTCCATTTGGCGTTGTTGGAAGGACTGCTTGGATTGGGCCTATTGATCAGTTCTTCCGGTGATATTTCCGCGAATGCGATAGTGGCCTGTGGCTGCCCGTGAAGATGAAAGACTTGCCGGTGAAATGGATCACGGAATGGCATATAGAAGCAACTTCCTCCGAACTGTCCATTGTTCACAACTACCACAGCCTGATACATATGGTAATGAAGGTCCTCAGACATGCGGTCAAACGTGCCTACATCTTTGTTTAGCGCACACACGATATAAACATCATTTCGAGATTTTAGATCAGAAGCCAAGGCCAAATCAGTAGCGTCAAAACAGATCGATGCACTTAGCCGCAAAGGACGAGAGTTTGGTGCGCTTGTCCACGGGTACTCAATAATCCACTGCGCAGGACGGAATGAACTCGGTTGCGGATTGAACTTCATTTCTTCTTGTGTCAGGAATGCCTTCCCTTGCTCCACAAGCTTCACTTGAAATCCGGCCTCAGGGGTCCATTCTGGGATCATCCAAAGGCAACTATTGATCAATGGCGCATCGGATGTACAACTCGCTCGGTGATAAACCTGCCCGAAAAGTGCCATGCACTTATGTGTCCGAACAAATGGTAAAATAATTGTCTCAATATCGAGCGGATGCACCGCCAGTTCTGGGAAAATCAATAGATCAATCACCCGTCCGTCCGACCTATGCATGGATTGGTGCGTCTCGCGCAACCTTAGCATCTGGATAACAGATTCCATCACGGAAGCCAAATGACGCCGTTGAGATACTCGAAACGCCCGGTCGAGCAACTCGGGATCCTGCAAATGCTGCTCGTAATCGCTCTTGCATGGAATAACTGACTGGACAATACCAATGCGTAATGGTCGCTGCCATTCCTTCGGTGGCCTGTCGGGCCACGGAGCGGTTTGTTCCAAAAAAAGCATCTTCGTGGCCGATCCGCGTAAACGCGATAGCTGTTGAATCCTCTCTTCTAGTAGTCCGATCCACTCGCTCAAATTGCAAATGAATGAAGAACTCCCTGAACCAGGCCACCGCAGCAAATCAAAGAGAAAATTCTCTACCCAAGAAGAAATTGGGATCCATGGCTGTCCGAATGCTGTGCGTCCCTGGAACATGGCATAGCGCTGCTTCTCCCAATGTGAGACAGGAAGACGGTAGCAGCCGATAATTGGCGTACGCCGCGTAAAATTGCTACTATAGAAATCCACCGAACCGCGAAGTGCAAAACGAAGCAGCATCCCCAACTGAAATCGGTGCTTTTCATCTTGCGACTCACACCATGAGGGTAAAGAGAACAAACGACTGGCACGTGGCGCAATGTTGCTGATCACGATCGAACTAGCTTTCAGCGTTCCCAAAGTCGACTCGTGGGACTCTACAACTTCACATTGCACCTGCCAGGGAGTAAGTAGGTCTGGCCACTGTCCTGGCCCAATTTTGAGCAAACCTAGGGCAAGTTCCAGAAGATTATCTTCTTGCGACAAGGGGTTGTGATCACGCACGACCAGTTCTGCCAAGGAGTGAGACGTAGTATTAGTACCACCTTGCTCGAGACCTAACGAACGAGCCATTTTCTGTTGCCCAGCGATCGAAGAATCCTTCACCAACAGCCAAAGAGCTTGAGCGGTCTTCGGAGAAATCTCACAAACTGCTCGCAGAAATTCAGCTGATACTCGACTGGAAGCGATTCTCTGGAGAACGTCCATGTGGCCAAAGGCTGAGTATGCCAAGATTAAGTAAATGGCCCGCTCTTGAAGCTGTGTAGGAATCCGCCCAGCTAAAAACTGAACAAACCGTTGATATCGAGCAAGCTCGCGCTGTTTCAGCTTGAACGACGATATAACTTCTTTCGGGATGTAGTTCTGTGCAGCAAGATAGAGCATGATTTGCTGGAGGAGATACCACGGAAAACGCTTTTTCGCTAAAGGCGAAGCAGCACTTGCGAGGAGTACATCTACTGCCTCTTTCCGTAACCTCTCATGATATTTATTCACGTCTAGACCACCAGGAAGACACTCTTGGTCGCTAACCATGCCGGTTTCAGTTGCACCCGCGCGAAAAATCTCAGCCAAACAGTAAAGGCGGACTTCGCGATTTGCGCCTCGTGATCCTCCATCTTTCCATCCTGGCTCTAGCAACTTAAGAATCTTGTCGAGAAATTTGAAGTCCGGACAAAGGTCCAATGCAATGCGAAGCAGGCGTACGTTGCTCGGATCGCGCACCCACTCTTCTATCAACATCCCAGAGAAAAGGTGCCCTCGTTCGTCCAGTTGCTGTTTGGAGAGCACCAACTGTCTCGAAACAATATCATCGGCTTCATCGATGGAGGATTCAGTATTACCGACCGGTGTGGAATTATCATTCTCCAACAGCGGGCGCAGAGAACGGAACGTACGCCGATACTTTCCGGCCGCAAAGCGCGCTGCGGTATCATCTCTCATATCGGAGGTACCAACGATCAAACTGCTGGACAGAGTACCGTCATCGCCAGTTTCCGCGGGATACCGCTTCTGAGTATGAAAGAAACCATCGATTGCACCGATTAACTCAGAGCCGTGTAGCATATCAAAGCCAGCAGAGACTTGGCGCTGAATGTGTTCAGCAGCTTTCGATTGCTGTACCAAGAAGCGCTTGTCGCGATTACCCACGGTAGCCTTGGTCTTGGAACGCTCAACCTTAAGGCCTGTGGCATGTTGGTCCAAAAGCCCCTGCAACCAATCAGCCACAGCAGCTTCGATATCAGACTCGTCCGTCTCTGGCTTTGTCAGGAACACGAGGCGCAAGTCATCTACGTAGTAGCAGGCGTCCTTGAGAATGAAATCTCCTGCCGCATCAATGGGGCGATCAAAGTAATCACGGATGGCTGACCCGAAGAGATAGATAGCGACGTTTGCAAAAAATCCAGAAGCAACGAGACCTTGAGGCAATGCGACGATATCGAATCCTGGGATTTCGTTTCGCTGGCCATAATCTGCTGCGCGTTTCTGGTCCCTCCATTTCCAGGCAAACACTTTCTGAAAGAGTGCGAAGAATCTGGGATCCTCAGCCTCGGCAATCGACTGCACCTGCTGATGAAGCAGAGATGGACGAACCCGATCGTAGAACCTAGATAAGTCACTTTGAACAATTGTTATCTCGAAATCGTGATGTTCGGACTTAAGCTGACTCTTCACCAACTCGGGACGTTGAAGAAATCTCTGATAATCAGAGAAAAACAGACGATAAAGCTTGCTGCTTCCCCAGCGATGATGCATATCGCCTTTCTGGGAACCACAGAAGAGGCGATGGCCATATGCAAGTACCTTTTTTCGATTTTCGCTTGGTTCGAGAGATTGAAACGGGTCACCCATGAGCGGCTCCACTTGATCGGCCAGGCAGAGAAGCATAGCGGTGGCCACTACTTGATCGAACAGCCCGACATGGGCAAGCGGGCGAATCTTATCGTGCGCGCTGCCTTTTGGCTTCCAGACCTCGCCGTTGTATTGCCACGTTTGACGCTTAGGTGCAGGCACAATTTCAAGTGGCGTTGCTTCCCAAGATTCGGGCGTTTCCAGGCGCTCTTGGATCTCACTGATGAAGTAAGGGAGGCGGAGTGACTGATAATCCAGTTCTAAAGTATCAGCATACCAACTATGCTGACGAAGATATGAAGCCGTCTTCTTCCACGCTTGTGCTATCACATATTCGCTGCAAAGATCGTCGAGCGTCGGAACAAGAACCTGTTTCATTTTGATGAGCCTCCAACGGTACCACGACTTCACGGATTTACAAACCAATCCGAGAAGCGAATGCCACGCGCTCAAAATTGCAGATTAAGCAATAACCGAATTATATGCTTCGGCTTCTATAAAGCCTGCGACTGTAAACACGATTTGGCCAGTACCTAGGGAGAGAGGAGGTCGTTCGTCCTTGCGGGGTAAATTACATGAAATGGCAGATTTCTGAGTTGAGCTGATTTGCCATGTAGACTCAACAAAACTTATTGCCACTAATTTGGATTTCCTTTTCTGGATTGAGGAGATGATCTGTAACGAAGATTCGGCCAGAGTTATGAAATCTTACCGGCAACTATTCTCAGCGGATGTAAACAGTCCTCTCTGTAATAAAGAGTCCAGACATATCGGGCAGACATTATTTCTGTAACTGTCATTACTATCAACGATATAGACCAATATTCTATTGTGCAACCTGCCATTTCCGTCCCTGGCGGGGCCGCTGAATTCGTATGCAGGTTGTTCCTTTCATCCCACTACGCGCTCTCAGGTGGACGGCCCAGCGCGCAGAGAACGTGCGCTGAACGGGCCTTCTCCGTCCGTTCGGAGCGCGGCTGCGCGCCAAACAAAGTGCGTGTTTGGCACTGACCGCGCTTTTCCCTCCGGACTCCCACCGTCGTGCGCTGCGTTTGTCCCTTTTCCGCCAACCGTCTTCGCGCTTCCCAACCGTGGGTGAGAAAGACGCTCAGCCGGTTTCGGCGGAAAAGGAGAACAAAAACATGAATTTCAATAGCAACCACAACAGCAACGACAACAGCGGCAGCAGCCACACCGCGCCGCACAGCAAAAATGCGGCGCTTCGCACTCGCAGCGACTCGCCCTATCAGCAGCGCACCAGCCAGAAGGACAACCCCACGCAGCAACTTATTAAGCAAGCCGTGGATTACCTCATCCAACAGCTTGAGGCGGGCAAGAGCGAGACATTGACCGCGTATCTCGGAGCAATGGCGCGGTTCCATTCGTACTCGTTTGGCAACATTTTACAGATCGCCAGACAACGCCCGACGGCGACTAGAGTCGCGGGCCTTCGCGCATGGAACGAGCTTGGCCGTTTCGTGAAGAAGGGCGAGAAGGGTATTCAGATTCTTGCGCCAATGATTGGTTACCGGCGCAGGAGAGACGCGGCAGAGCAGGAGCCAGACTCGAATCAGGACGCAAAGCCAGCGCCCATGCTGATTGGTTTCCGCGCCGTTTATGTTTTTGACATTTCACAAACAACCGGAGAAGACCTTCCAGAATTCGAGCAAAACATTACCGGCGAGGTGGGCGCGCACCGCGACCGCATGATTGCCTTTCTTGCCGCGCAGAATATCAAGCTGGAATTCAACGAGAACATCGCGCCCGCTCTTGGCGTCAGTTACGGCGGAAAGATTGTCTTACTGCCCGGACAATCCGATGCGGAGGCGCTGGTTAGTTTGGTCCACGAAACGGCTCACGAACTTTTGCACAAGGCCGAGCGGCGCACCATGACCACCCAAACCGTGCGCGAGACAGAAGCCGAAGCAGTGGCCTTCATCGTAGGCCAGGCCGTGGGTTTGGAGATGGGAACCGCTTCAAGCGATTACATCCAAATGTACGCAGGAAACGCGGCATTGCTTGCCGAAAGTCTTGAAGTTATCCAGCACACTTCCGCTGTAATTCTTGACGCCATTCTCACGGACGAAACAGTCCCGGAGAATGAGGCCGTTGCGGAGGTGGCGTAATGCGGACCATTCTTCGCATCCTTGAGCGGGCCGGAGGCTACCGGCCCACGCTCTATCTCAAAATCGAAAATCTGCCTTATATGGCGCTTGTCATTGAAGCCACGCCGGACCCCGGCCCGCTCAATGCTCCGGCAATTTCCGTCGCGCACTACGGCGAACAGAACGGCGACCTGATGCGCGACCCGGAAATGTGTTTTGAGTTGACCAATCCGCTTGGCATGGGATGGATGATGACTCCGTTTTACTTCCGCAACGACTACATGGGCGTGGAGCAGTATTCCCGTACCCGAGACGCCAAAAACTACATTTTCTTTTCTGACCTCTTCCACGAACACGAGCAGTTCGCCCGCCTGTGGGATAGAAATCTTCGCGCACAAGGTTTCATTGAAGCCTTCGAGCACAGCCGCTAATCCGCCACTCTTTGGGCGGGCACATGCGGCCCGCCCACGCCTTCACGCTGGACAACCTCAAAGGAGATTTTGCAATGACGACTTCAGTTCAATCAGAATATCGAAACCTGCCGCTCGACTCGCTCACCGAGTCGCCCAACAATCCACGCAGGAGTTTTGACGAAACCGCTCTCAATGAGTTGGCCGCGTCCATCAAAACGCAAGGCATTCTTGCGCCGCTTGTTGTGCGGCCCGTCGATCATCATTTCGAGATCGTGGCCGGAGCGCGGCGCTATCGCGCGGCGCAACTGGCCGGACTCGAAACCGCGCCTGTCCGCATCGTCGAACTGACCGACGCCCAGGCACTCGAAACCAGCATCGTCGAGAACCTGCAAAGGCGTGATGTGCATCCGATGGAAGAAGCCAGCGGTTACGCTCGGCTTTTGGCGCTTGACGAGCCGAAGTACAGCGTCGAACAGATTGCCGCCAAAGTTGGCAAGGCCCCTGCGTTTATACTTGCTCGATTGAAATTGGTCGAGCTTGTGCCCGCCGTGGTGGAAGCATTCACGCTAGACGAAATTGGCTTGGGCCATGCGCTCTTGCTGGCAAAGTTGCAACCCGCGCAGCAGGAAGAAGCCCTCAACGCTTGCTATCAGGAACAGTACACCGGCGGCAGCAAGTCAAAGCGCATCTTGCTTCCCGTGCGCAACCTGCAACAGTGGATTGAGCACAACATTCTGTTGGAGCTTGTCGCCGCGCCGTTCTCGAAAAAAGACGCCGCGCTTGTGCCCGAGGCCGGCGCGTGTGTCGATTGCCCGAAACGCACCGGCCACAATGTTCTTTTGTTCGAGGGCCTAGCGGCGCAGCACGATTCGTGCTCCGATCCGAAATGCTACACGGCAAAGGTCGATGCGCACGTTCGCCAGACCATCGCTGCGAAACCGAAGTTGGTTCAGATCAGCACGGCCTACGGTCCGCAGAAGGACGGCAGCGCCGCTGTACCGCGCAACAAGTATGTCGAGATTCGCAGCGAGAAGCCAACCAACCCGAAGCAGCGCGACTGGCCTGAGTACAAGACCTGCAAGTTCACCACCGAGGCCATCGTCACCGAAGGCAGCGAGAAGGGCGAATTGAGGCGCATTTGCTCGAATCCAGATTGCCCCATTCATCACGCCCGCAAGCAGCGAACGACCGCCGATGCAGTTATCAAGGCCGAACAGGAGAAGCGCCGCCGCGAGGAGGCGATGGCGCAGACTACGGGATTGCGCGTATTGAAGGCCATCGGCGAAGCCGTTCCTGTTCGCCTGATGAAGCGCGACCTGTTGTTTGTAGTTGAACGCTTCGCCGTCGTCTTGGACGAGCGTCGTCTGGCCATCATTTTGCGCCAGCACGGCATTGGCAAACCTACCAGCGCCGCCGATGCCATGGCCAAATTGCTTGCGTCCTTTCTTCGCAAGTCCGACGAAGGCACACTCGGACGCCTTTTGGTTGAAGTGGCCATTCTGCAAACCGCGCATTCGCCGAACGACTCCGGCAAGGCGCTCCGCGAGGCCGCCGACTACTACAAGGTGGACGTGGCCGCGATCACGACCAAGGTCAAGCAGGAGTTCGCCGCGAAAGACAAGGCCAAGGCCACGAAGAAAATCGCGCCCAAGCCGCCAGCCAAGATTGCCAAGAAGGCCATTGCCGCGTAACCGTCAATAACCAGAAAGACTGTGCGGAGTCTGAAATTATGGCTCCGCATTTTTTCTGTCCGCTGCCCGTCTTCCCGCCCTTATTTGCGCTCCCGCATCAGCGGGAGGGCATCATTTGCCCGCCCGACGTGCATGAGCGCGCCATTTGGGCGCGCCTCAAATCTAGAACTATATGTCTGTGACTTCGATGACACGTCGGTTTGATACTCAACGATTCGGCGTCAACGGAGAATCGTTCTGGACAACATTAGCATTTTTCAGGACCGCTTACCCAACTTCTGGCTTTCTTGCATCTTTTGCAAAGGAGTACATGGGAGTCGGTGTGTCCCGAAGTTGCCTAAGTATCCCGAGATGAGAAATTCTCTTCTCGTCAGATAAACCATGGCGTCTTTTCCAACACGGGATGCAGCTTAAATGCCGGCTCCTTTTGTCGCAGAAACGCGGCGGTGAGGTAGGCTATGTCGCCGGCGTATTTTGTAGTTATCGGCTCACCGCAGAGTGAGTCAGTGGACGCCCAGTTTAACTTTGTCAGGCTCAGAACTTGGAATGCCAAATCGCGAAGATCGTGCTTCGCCCGAGGTCTCCCGCTAGGTTCTTCCGCGTAGATGTTCACTTCGAGGGTGAGCGGTGTCCCCAGCGATTTTCGATAGGGGTTATAGCCTGTTGTCGAAATATAGGCCTGGGAGGGTGAGGTTGGGATGTAACTCCCACGCTTCATGCTCCCATCACCTTCATTTGATCGGTCATAAAACCGGACGTTGTGTTGCGTATTTATCCAAACAAAGGAGTAGGTTCCCTTGGGTCTCACGGCTCGCGCGGCCTCTAGAATTGCCTTGCGGTCCTCACGGGAGAATTTTGCGGAATAGTGAAAGTAGATTGATGGTGTCTCCGAGAGCGGTGACAAACGCTCTAGCGTGGATTTCACAAGCCGGTAGAAATACTCCGCCTTCTTGTCGTAAGGAAACGCTTCGCTATTCGCGGAGTAAAAGCCCCAGCGACCATAAGCATTAAACACGTTCGCATAACCCATGATCCTGCTTGCATTTCTTCTCTGGCTTTGCGTGTATGAGAGGCCAACAAAAAAATCTGCGTCTGGAATGGCGTCAGGCAAAACCCAAGGCACAATGCCGCATTTGGCGATGATGTTTAGGCCCAAATTGAGGTCCTTCCAATCAGGGTTGACTAGAGTAGGAGTATCCACCATCTGGGAGGGTATTCCTGCCTCAAACAAAAGCCTCTTGAGCTGATAATATGGCGAGGATTCGTCATCAAGCGAGTAGCCACGCTCGGGTGTATGGATCAGGAAAAGACGCCCCAATTCAGCGTCACCTTTCCATTCTGGATGCTCTAGCAAAAGCCGGGTGCACTCCCCATAAAGCGAGGTCACGTTCGGAGCCGTAATTATTGAGCTGTAACCAAAACGCGCACCAAAAGTTCGTTCTGATCCTTTGTACTTGAACTTCCCGGATTTCAGTCTTTCAATCAGTGCTCCCATCTGCTCGCGGTATTCAGCAATGCACATTGGGACAAGCTCAATATTATGAGGGTTGGTATTGTAGGATCCAAAGCGGGTTATACCGTCTCTTATGTCTGCCGATTCATGACGATGCTGGAACTCAACATTTGGTTCAGGAATACTGGAGGCAAACAAGGTATTTATGGATTCAGGCTTTCTCGAAATGGCCGCGCCGGAAGGTTGAATGTTTGTAGTTATGTCGCCCGAGATTGCGATGGGAAAGACTGACCTTGCCAACTCTTCTGCTATTGCTTGGCATTTTGCGGCCCTCGTCCGGGCCGCATTGGGCTCCGAAGCTAGACTTTCGCGCTTTATTGCAGAAATCAAATCATATTTAATCCGAGCAGTATGTAGAATTGATTCCAACATCGCCACAGGTAGATTGGGAATGACCTTATCACTGCGGATTTTTTGAAGCGACTCGAACTCAAAGAACTGGACCACCACCCACTCAGCGTCGACTTCCTGAATCTTGCCCGGCCTCCATCCATTCCAATACGCAACCGCCGTCTTCCCAATCAGGCTAGCCGCTGGAACATCCACTAACAACTCACTAGCATTCTGAATGTTCTTGACTTCTAATGAATAGTCAATCGCCAGATAAAGAACGCTCCAGTACTCTCGCACTTGGAAGGAATACGCAGGGTAAAAACGAAGGTACTTTGCAACCTCGGGTGGCAACGGAAGCTCCGTGTGTCGCTTATGAGCCTGTAAACGGTGGCCGCTCCTGTCAATGAACCAGCCGACCGACTGAAGCGCGTCAGCGAGCGAGAATGAAATCTCTTTCTTGATCCTCGCGAAGTCTTCCGTTCGCAGCTTTTGTGCGTTCACTAGTTTCACCGGGAACAAATTCGTGAACTCTGTGCTGGTCTCGCTCTCGCTTGATGTAGCCCGTAGTGCCGCCTCTCGCTCTGCTGCGTTGTTAAACAGAGTCACTTTCGTTTGTGCGGGTGTCACGTGAAAACGCGGAGCTGGAAGGCCGAGAACCTGCATTTCCTCCCGCATTCGTCGGGTCCCTTCGCTCAAGGCCCGCACGAATTCGGCTCCACGCTCATCTTTCATCAACCTTAGCCAGCCCAACAATTTAGGATTGCGCGGGGAATGATCCAATTCAATGTCGGCCAAGGAAAAATCCTTGGGAACCTCCCTTTCCCTCTGTAGAACCCTTCCAGAGTTGTTCACGACGAAAGCATCTAAAAACTTCTTGCATTCGATCGGATACTTTGCTGCGTATTCTCGATGTACAACGGCATTCACGACAGCTTCATCAATGGCTGCAAGCGGGAGTTCTGGCTCTTCCGTGAAACCACCAGCCTTATTTCGCATCTGGTATTTTTTGAAGAATCCAGACTCCTGCAGGTATACCCGCAGATTCCGAATCTGCTGGGCGAGGGATCCAGTGAATTCCTTTTCAAGTGTAATGACAGAGGCGTCTGCGGATGTTTCAGAGAGGGTTTCATACCTAATCAACCGCACGGAGGCCCAAGGGAGCAGGCGCTGTGGATTGGCAGCGAAGAAAAGAAGACCGGCATTATTGAAGAGGTATGCGTCCCCGTCACGAATTAGAGCTCCCGCCTGATATAGAAGTTCCACATCGCTGTATGTGTACCGTGCGTCGGAGTGAAAGACCTTCCTGAATTCGGCAAGTAGTGGCTGGTCAACATCGAGAAGATCGAAAGGGCAGCACGGCTCCTCCTCGAAAGTAGTGATCCTTTTGTCCCGGCGCAGTTGGTCCTTTTGATCGGACGAAAGAAGCATGTTCTGAGCGCCTTGTCTCCTCCATGCGCTTGGAGAAGTACCGATCGTTTCACAGACCGCATTCGCAGTGTATGGGGCATAAATCAGGCAAATCTTGGTTAGCTTGCCGACCGAGTCGCTGCACTCATACAGCTTCACCCGCGAGTTATGGTTAATTAGCCAATTAGAAGGTTGCGTTATAGAGTTGCGCTGTTCGTCGCTAAGATGTGTAAGCCCCTTGACTTCGCCCGTCTTCGAAATGCCAAGTACCAGGAGTCCACCTTCGCGGTTTTCATTGGCAAATGCAGAGATGGTGGCCTTGAGGTGATCGATAAGATTGCTAATTTGGTTCTTCGGCACACTGCCACTCGCCTCTACCGTGCCTGCCTCCTTACGATCAAAAAACTGATCTTCAAGGTCAACATCTCGTGAGGACGTCAATAGGGTCCAATACCTGTCTGGTTCCTCGAACACCTCAAACGGTTTCGGCATATCGGCCTCAGAAACTGCGCTATTGCAAGAATTTGCATCCAGTGGCTTAAGTATAACGCTATGAATTTGTTGAAAATGGGCGGTGCCGGGTCGTGGCTCAGGAGTGCTAACTGCGTCTTGTGCGAGGGTGCCTCCTAGGAATTATGATCATCTTCACGTATTGATTGAGAAATCGGCCAGTATCCGCTGAATTACCCATGAGCAAGCCTCGATTGCCGGTATTGTGTAGAGAGCAGCGCACATCTTTCGTCCTTCACTTGTGTGTTCTGCATTCGCTCGAAACGGTCTCTATCATTGCTGGCGGCATAAACGCGGAGTGCATCGTGCCGTAGTTGGACACTCCGGCAACGACAGGCTGCAAAATAATTATTTCCCGACAGAATGCTCTGCTATATCGGAAACAGCATCGGCTGTTCTTCGGCAATATCTTTGTACTTGCGATGGTACGCTCGGACGAAAGCGTTCACGAGTTTGGAGTCGTCACCTCGACGAATGGTCGTGTGCGTGTCCAGCAGCAGTGGGGCGTGAGTCAGTGGGCGGCAAGTGATACCGGGCGCGTACATGTACTGAGTCAATCCCTGAGTCGAGAACGAGATGCCGAGGCCAGTTGTGACCATGTAGACCACTTCTTGCGGAGACAAAATGTGATGCAGCTCCCGGATATTGATGCCAAAAGACTTTGCCTGATCCATGAGGGTTTTGTATAGGGCAGGATGCACACCTTCCTGGAGTACGATCCAGCAATCTTCCGCGAAATCTGTGAGTGATACTGTGCTTTTACTCGCGGCGGGATGATGCTCAGGCATTACGGCGTGGAGCGGAGCTTTTGACAGGAATGTGTATA
>Ga0255352_1000789_pt1 | contig 16996 bp, 17 predicted proteins | sample HBST0metaG_FD_189939 | JGI IMG/M metagenome (GOLD analysis project Ga0255352, IMG submission 189939) | Peat soil microbial communities from Stordalen Mire, Sweden - H.B.S.T0 | ecosystem: Environmental > Terrestrial > Soil > Wetlands > Peat | place: Sweden: Norrbotten County, Stordalen Mire...
GCGCATCATGGACTTCCTTCGCAACCTCTGAACCCAAAACTTATGTGGCGCTCGTGCGCAACCAACCACGCGTCTCTACGTCCGCCCCGCCATGAACGCCACATAAATCTCCGCGCCACATAAGTGTCCTTATGTTGTCGACCACATAAGCGCATGAGATGTTGCACCGGGCCGACCGGCGCACAGCGACAACAAAAGTTGTGCGGGAGACCGAGGCCGAGGCCATCGCCTTCATTGTCGGCAAGGCCATTGGACTCCAGACCGGAACCGCCAGCGCAGATTACATTCAGCTTTACCACGGAAACGCCGCTTTACTGGCGGAAAGCCTTGAAGTCATCCAGCGCGCCTCTGCCGTGATTCTCGCTGCCTTGGAGGAGCCTTCCCCGGAAGACTCCCAAGTGCAGACCGCCGAAACTTCCACGCCAACCACAACCGAAGGCACGGCTCCCGAACCCCGGCGCAGCCGCCGCGCCCGGAGTGAAGCCGCAACCACGGGGGCAGCGGCTTAGGCCGCTTGGATCCCCTTTGCCACCTTTGCGGACAGGGTGAACAGCCCTGTCCGCCGTCCCTCACCGTTCGACTAGCCCAAACACGCTCCCAAGGAGAGAGCATTCTATGACGATTGCAAACGCCACGACCGAATACCGTGACCTTCCACTTTCCAGCCTTACCGAGTCGAAGACCAACCCGCGCCGTTTCTTCGAGGATTCAGCCCTCAAAGAATTGGCCGCAAGCATCCGCAGCCAAGGCGTTCTTTCGCCCTTGCTTGTGCGGCCATTGACCGAGCGCAGCTTCGAGATTGTCGCCGGAGCCAGGCGCTACCGCGCCGCCCAGCTTGCCGAGGCGGAGACTGTCCCCGTGCGCATCGTCAACCTTACCGACGCAGAGGCATTGGAGGCACAACTCATCGAAAACCTGCAACGCCGCGACGTTCACCCGCTGGAGGAGGCGCAGGGATTCCGAGCCCTGCTCAATCTTGAGGAGCCAAAATACTCAATTGAACAAATCAGCGCCAAGACTGGAAAATCTGCTGTCTATTGCGCCCAGCGGGTCAAGTTGACTGAACTCACCGCCGCTGTCACCGAGGCATTCGCCAAGGATGAAATTGGCGTGGGCCACGCGCTGCTACTGGCAAAGCTACAGCCCGCCGAGCAGGAAGAAGCCCTTGCCGCTTGCTTCCGCGAGGATTGGAACGGCGGCCAGGGCAAGGCCAAGCGTATTTTGCTCCCTGTCCGGCATCTTCACCAATGGATTGAGCAGAACATTTTGCTTATTCTGAAAGACGCACCATTCTCGAAAACCGACCCCACCATCAATTCTGCCGCCGGAGCCTGTGTCGATTGCCCCAAGCGCACCGGCGGCAACGCGCTACTCTTCGCCGACATTGCCGAGGACGCTTGCACCGATCCAGCTTGCTACCAATCCAAGCTGGACGGGTTTGTCGCGCAGACTATCGCGGCCAAACCCAAGCTGGTACAAATCTCATCGGCCTATGGACCGGCACCTGTCACCAACAGCGGCAGCGCGGCCCTGCCCCGCAACAAGTACATCGAGATCAAGACACAAGACCCCGACGCGAAGAAGCACAGGGATTGGCCGGAATACCAGACCTGCAAATCCATGACCGAGGCCATTGTCACCGAGGGTACGGAAAAAGGCGAGCTTCGGAAAATCTGCGCTGACCCCGAATGCTCTGTACACCATCCGAAGAAGCAGCGGCCCGCCGGAGAGGAGCGCATCAAGGCCGAGCAGTTGAAGCAGCGCCGCGAGGAGGCGATTGCCAACGCCGTAAGCTTGCGCGTCCTTTCCGCCATCGTTGACGCTGTGCCGGTGCGCCTCACCAAGCGCGACCTCGTTTTCATTGTCGAGCGTTTGCTTGTCCAGTTGCTTGAAAATCCGCAACAGGCCCGGCGCATCGAGGTTCTCGCCCGGAATCGCGGTATTACGAAGGCCCAGGCATCCGATTCCATCGGGAAGCTGATGAACGCCTATGTCCGCAAGGCCGAGGAAGCCGAGCTTGGACAGCTTTTGGTCGAGACGGTCATCCTCCACGCAACCCGGACGCAAACGGAGACTGGCAAGGCGCTCAAGGATGCCGCCCAGCACTACAAAGTGGACACCGACGCTATCGCCCAGAAGGTCAAAGCGGAGTTTGCCGCGAAAGAAAAGGCGCAAGCAGCCAAGAAGACGGCCGCAAAGGCCCCGCCAAAACCAGCAACGCGGCCCACGGCAGTCAAAAAGGCCAAAGCCGCGTAACGCTCATTATCCAAGCATTTCAAACGGGGTCTGCTGCCGCAGGCTCCGTTTTTTTCGCCCGTCTTCCCGCCCAGTGATGTGCTGCCGCTTCGCGCCAGACTTGGTTTGGCCCACCCGACGGGCTTGAACGCTGTGCCGAAAGCAATGCGTTGGCCGACATTATATGATTACTTCGTGAATACGACACCGCCCGATTACAACGCGATCTACTTCGATTCGAATGAATTGCTGGCGAGCGGATGGCCCGACCCGTCGGTAAGACTCTCCAATCTACTCCACATTGGGCGTTGGTGGGACTTGCAGCCATTTATCCCACAGCCAGTTCTCGATGAGACAGAGGCGCATTGGCGGCGAAGCGTTGAAACGAAGAGTTCAAAGCTGGATACTGCGAAGAAGGAGTTTGAGCGGGTTGCTCGACCTGTAGCGTGCAACATCAACGTTGAATACGCGAGCCTCCAAGAGATGAGGATTCGATATGAAGCGATTCGTAAAGAGGTCCTGAGCACTTATGGAATTGGCGTCATCCCATACACGAATCGTACAGCCGATTTCTTTTTCCAGCGTGCAACAAATTATGTCATGCCATTTGAAAAGGATGGTGAAGGAAAAGGATTCCAAGACGCGGTCATCCTACAGTCCGTACTTGAGCATCTACATTCCAATGGCAACCTGAAAGGCATTTTGATCACGATGGATGGAGGAATGAAACAGGCACGAATCCGCGAGTTTCTTCCTGAGTTCGATGCCTCCAAACTGCGTTTTACCACTCTGGATGAGGCATGGAATAGTTTGTTTGAATACCATTTTGATCAGACGGTGGTTCAGCCCTGGGCTGAGGAGCGGAAGAATGCTCTTACAGCGGTGGAGGCGTTGGCACCTGTTTGGAAGGAGTTCCTTGCAACGCATCTGACCGAGTCCATGTTGAGAGCAGGAGGATTCGGACAGCCGACGACGGTGGTGAAGCTTATCTCCATCGACTCAGTTGATGTAACCTATGTCGACACCCCAATACCTGATCTAAACGCCGACCCTGACCGACCTGTCAAAATATTGATCAAATTATCGGGGGAATGTACGGCTATCGTGAGGAAAGAACATTTCTCATTCTTCTCCGAGATAATCGGTGATGGTCAGCCTACTTCTCAACCAGAGATCGTACAGGAAAAAGCAAGCTGGTCTGGTGGAATTCGGGCGACGGCTAATGTCGTCAGCCGCCAATTTCAGGACATTTTGCCAGAATCTATTGTGTTGGAAGAGGAACTCCGTTCACAGAAATAATCATAGGGTACGTCTGCACTCGTTGCATCCAGCGAACCAACTTGTGGATTGCCAACAGGTGAAAACGGTCCTGGACGTTTTTCGCCCTTCTTCCCAGCGTGTGATGTGCTGGCGCTTCGCGCCAGACTTGGTCTGTTCCACCCGACAGGCTTGATATGTTTACACGAGGAATTGCTCAGTCTGATTCCGGCTTCTACAAGCATACGCATCAGTCTGTTCAAACCTATTTCAAGCGAGTAACGGTAACGGCAGACCCAGTATCATCAACTTTTGCCTTATACACACCGCCTGATTTATATATCAAGACCTTTGGCATGAACGCGTAATGGTATTCGTAGTGGTAGCTCGACTGCTGCCAGATTTGTCCATTCGTGAGCCGAATGATAGTTTCTCCCTCCCAGCCATTGAAGTCCCCGTCGATCTGGGCTTGAATCACGGACGCCGAGGCGGGTGAAGTACCTGATCCACTGTCGCCTGCGCCAGAAAAGTCCATCGGGGTAAACCCACCTGAACCTGGCTGGGTCAAAACAACAGCAACGACATCATCCTTACTCCAGTGGTTGCCGATGCTCATGCCGTCAACTGGCTCGAATCCGCCGATGCCGGGCTTAACCAGAAGAACGGGCTTTACTGCATCTTTTGACCAAGTATTCCCAATAGAAGATCTTTCAGTTGGCACAAATCCACCAATGCCGGGTTTTACCAGTACAACTGGAACGACCTCAGACTTGGACCAAATCAGACCGAGGACTGTGCCTGCGGCCAGACAGGAAGCAGCCGACCCGAGAATGAAAATCCAAAGTAGCCATGGATTCATGTGGACCATGCGGTTTGCGCTATCTCGCAAATACCCCATTCGCCTTTGTCTCTCATTTAGCATCTGCTATCCTTTCTGACAAATTGGGAGCGGCAAATCTGGATTCAACGATTATCAATTTCTCGTTTACGGATCTAAAACTGGTTGATTCCCAATCAAATTCCAGTGCATATTTTGTCCCGAAGGCGGTTGAATATGACAACGTGAGCCCTGGCGATCCTGCTCTGCTACCGTCGATTGAGGCCGACAGACTATCCCGAACTACGAGCGTAGAGCTTGAAAGCGGAACATCACTGTTTGCTTTTGAATCTCGATAAATCAACTTAACTTCGCTGGCAGTTCCGAATCCATTGTTCAAGATCGCAATCTTATCTTTGATCAGAATTCCGTCGCGACTAACTGCGGCTGTGATAGAGATATTCGGGGACGCTTGTCTGTCAGCGATAAACAGGCTTGTGGAGATCTGGACTTCTGCGGCTCTTGCCTGAGTTTCGGCTGCTTCCGCCTGCGCATCTGCGGCACGTGCCTGCCTCTTTGCCACACAAGCAAGAACTATAGCAACTGCAAATGCAGCGGCACTTCCAAGAGCCTGTGTCAGACCGCCAAATGTCTGTAGTTGAATCGAGTTGTCATGTAACCAATTCCAGAATTCTTGCATGAAAGGCTCCCTGAAAACAATGACTAACTCGGCATAAACCCGCGGTGGGCACGAATCTCCAGCCGCAGTTCTTCGCGGAGCGCCTTGCTTTTCTTCAGGCGCTTGAAGAACTCGTCGAGGACGCTGACGACGATGGCATTGACGCTAACGCCTTCGGCTTCTGCCCACTCCTTTAGCTTATTGCGGGCTTCTGCGCCGATGTGGAGGAGTTGAGGATTGGAAAGTTCCATGCCGGCTTTGCGGGTCTGCATGATGTCCACTTTCTCGCGCTCAACGTGGCTCAAAGCAAAAAGGACGATCCTGGCCAGATCGCCCTTGATGCGAGACTCTTCAGTGATTGCTTCACGCAGATCAATAGGAAGGCGCAGCGTCATACCCGGACGGTCGTCTGTCCACCGCTGCCCTTCGCGGTTCACTTTCCGCACTGCTTTCTTTGACGCCTTCTTGACTGCCACGGGATGCCCTTCCAAAACCGTTCCCAAGTCTCTGTCGAGACTCACTTTCAGCTCTCATCGGCGAGTAAGGACCGCTAAACAAGAGATCCTTCTCCACCCTTACAAAGAATCTGTATCCCGGCCGAACGACAATCGTTGGCTGAATGTTCAGGTTCCTGCGAGTCACTTCGACTCCCAGTTGGCCGACTTGCTGGCCAACCGCCTGCCCCATTTGCTGCCCGACGCTCGGCGATTGCAGCACCGAGGATTTCGTTCCCTGACTCAGCTCGATCCCGGCGGAGAAAAGCGACGTGAGCAGTGCGCCGGAAAGGATTCGGCCCCAGTGGTTATCCACCTGGTCTCGAAACCCTGCCGCGCCGGTGCTATTGTCCCCTTCAAAAACACCGAGCCACAGGCTACTTCCATCAGGAAATATAACCCGTCGCCAGACAGCTTGCAACGCATTCTGTCCGTAGCCTATGTGGGAGTTGTAGATCCCTATCAGTGTACTCCCGGATGGTATTAGAATGTACCTCCCAGTAGCCGAATCATACACATTTTCACGAACAAGTGCTCGGATCAATCCAGGCAGATCGGAGTTGAGCTGCTGTTCGAGTACCGCCGGGATAAGCCAACCCGCCTTTATTTCGTACTTTCCCAGGGCTGGTTTCCGCGTGCTGGCCAGATACTCAGAATCCTGCTTGCCGTGCTGCTGGCCGAAACCTACCTTTTGCTGCTGATCGTTCTGGCGCTCATAGTCCGTGCGTTGCTCGGCCTGTTCCAGGGTGCCACTCTGCAAGCCGGCGGCTTGGGAGAGGCCTCCTTGCGCAGCGCGGCCACCTAACTGGGTATTGATGAGGGCGGCTTGGATCGCTTGCAGGGGATCGACCCCGATTGAAGTATTCCCCTTATTTTCGCCAGGGAGGTTCCCCTTGACAGAGGTTCCGGCTTCCATCGCCTCGCGTTCCCGCTTGTATTCCTCCAGGCGCCGCTGCTCGGCAAACGACAGTGAGCCGTTCACAGCGGTCGAGTCCGAGGTCTGCCGGTACTCAAGCGGTGGAATCGAGCTGGATTGCGTTCCCGCCAACGAGTTTGTCCGGCCAGTCGGAGACTCGCCAGACAAGATGGACGAGCGCGGGGTAAGAGAATCCGGGACGTGGGATTGGCCTATGTTCAGCCCGTTCCGCGCCTGGTCGGATAGCATTCCCCTCTCAACCGTTGTCGCTGGGCCGACGCCAGTCTGAGCCGTCTCCGTCACCTTTTTGGCTTTCTTGTTACGGCTTGCCAACCCATGCCGCATATAGGCCGCAGCCAGCACGACCAAGGCGATGAGGATGATGCCGGCCAGCGGACGCAGCTTGCGGGCCTTCGGGGTGAGGCTGCCGTTTACGCCGCGCACGACCTTATCGGTCTGTGCAGCGTCCCGAATATCATCCTGGCTTTGCTGGGCAGCCGCGCTCTCAAGATCGAGCGGTTTGGAATTCTCTCCTGTTATAGCCATGCTCAGCTCCTTTTCCTGTTACTGCCGGAGTAAGGTGTTGCGCGCGTGATGGTCACGCGGGTCTGTTTCTTGCCGACGCCGACTACCAGAATGGCCTTGTCGAAGAGCCGATCCACGATGTAGCGCGCCCCATCGACGCGGAAGTTGACCAGCTCCAACTTGCCGTTCACCTGAATCAAGAGCGTCGGCAGCTCACGGAACCGGCCATCGTTCGGGTAAATCAGGTAGGTGTGCTGGCCATCGTCAAAGACTTGCTGGGGGCGATAGGCCGCGTCGCCGTTGAGTTTGTAGTCGAAATAGAGGTTGTCGAGGGCGTTCTCTACCATCGGCACCACGCCTGCCCGCTTATCTTGCTCATGCGCCTGCTCAGCGAGTTCCTCGGCATCGCGCTTTGCCGCGTCCTGCCTGACCTGGAATGCTGCCCACTTTGTAGCGTCCTCACCCGGATACTGAAAGGCCAGTCGGGAGACGAAGCGTCTGGAATCGGAGATGAGCCGGAAAACGTAGGTCCGCCTGTCTGTGGAAACAATCAAGTCGGTTTCAAGGCCCGCCTCAATCGGCTTCACAATCAGCAGCGGCGTTTCATCGAGGCCGGAGCCGGAGAGGACGGGCGTAATCTCCCAACGTCGGGAGTCGCCAATCTGGGGCTGACTTTGCAAGCGCTCCCCGGCCTGCAATTCAATGGCACAGACCCGCAGCGGAGCACAGACCATGACCGGCATTCCTTGGCCGAAGATATAGATCACCCGGCCATCGGCACCGGGCGTCGGCATGGCGACCCCGGTCTCCCATTGATGAGAGACGTCCGCCGCGCTGACCGCGGCGGCGCTCAGTTCCGCGCGAGGCGGTCTCCAGTTGTGTGGAACCTCTGATCTTTTGTCCGCCGAAGCGTTAGCAGGTAAAGTCTGAGCCACAGGGGATCGGTTCGTGACCGGCGGAACCTTCAGCGGAGAAATCGGAGTCAGCGGGCTTAGCTTCGGCACCGGCTGATTCTCCTGTGCTTCCAAAGCCGCTGCCGCGCCCTTGAAATTGTAGCTGGACAGTTCCTGCTTTTGCTGGGGCGTCAGCGCCGGGGCAGACTGACCGATAGCCACGGCACTTGCGAATTGGGCCGCCATCATCATGGCCGCGAGCATTTTCATTTGTTCAGTCCTCCATTCATCATCTGGGTATTTCCGGCTTGAGCGTCTGCCGCCGTCGAGACCACTTCGCCCCAGGTCAGATTCGTGACGTAGAGACCGAGCGGGTTGATCAATGCCTGTTTTGCGTCCGTGACCTCTTGCGTCACCACAGAGACGAAGGCCCGATAGCGATGCGTGGCGACCAGTACGCCGCCCAGATCGCGGGTTACTTCCGTCCAAGCCACTTCGTAGGTTTTGGGCGATTGCTGGACGATGGATTCGACCGAAGCATCAATGGTCTGTTTCGTCAGCAGGTCGAAGGGCGAGCTTTTCGAGTAGAACTCGGTAATGGTCGCTGACGCCGGGGAGCTTTTCCCGGTCTGCGCATAAACCTCATCCACAAGGTGCCGCTGGGCCACCGCGTCCGTGACAACCGTTCGCAAGTCTGTGATCCACCGGGCCACCACCGCTTCTTGCAAGCGCACATCCTTGACAGCAACCTGTTTGGCCGGGATGACCGGAACCGCCCGCCCTACGTCATCGAGCGCAACGACGTAAGGGACCGTATTGGAGCGGTAGCCGATGGCGACCATGCCAGAAACGCAGATGAATGTTGTCCCCATCGCAATGAATGCGGCGAGACGCCAGTTATTCTTGCTTTTGATCTGGTCGCCAAACCGCTCATCCCACTCTTGGCGGGCGCGAACATAAGGTGTTTGGGGTATAGCTGTTTCTGCCAATGGTTATTCCTCCCTCTCAATTCGCAGTTGTGCCGATGGCGCGTGACCGCTGCCATCGTGCGGGATGTTGACATTGGTAGCGTACCGTGCCAAGGACTGAAGGTTATTGACCGAAGATGGCGACGCAGGCGGGGCAGCGGGAGTCTCAGATGTCCCGTTCGCCGGAGACGGTGGAGGAGGCGCGGGAGGTGAACTGGGAGATCCAGCAGCTTCCGCCGCAGGAACGGGCGGCGCTGCCGCGCTGGCGGTTTCCGCTGCCGCCTCACCCACTCCACCGGCGGCGGAGGCAGCGCCCGAAGCGGCTTCCGCGCCTCCCATCGCACCGGCTGTTTCCGTTGCCGCCAACGCGCCGCCGGCAACGGCCCCGGCTCCTCCGGTTGCCGCGACCACGGCAACCGTTGCCGCGCCGAGCGCAGCCGCTTTGCCAATCTCCGCACCCATGCCAACCAAGTCAGCCGCGCCGGAGCCAAGAGTTCCCGAGGCAATCGACGCCGCCATCTTCGGGATCAACCAAGATGCGAAGGCAAACAGCAGCATTGACATCAATGTCGGGAATATCTGTGAGATGGGCTGGTCAGCGGTATAGCCGTTCATCGTCGCGACCCAGTTGTTCGAGATTGACTTGAACACGCCCAGCATGAGGTAAATCAGCATCAGACGGACGCCAGTGCTGACCGCCAGAGAAATGTACCTTTCAAAGTAAGGCGAAGTCCACCGGCTCCCACCGAACCCAAGGAAGATGTAGCCCGCCGACATCACGATGATCGCTTCGAGCTTCGTGACAACGTAATGAAGCGTAATGATGAGATAAGAGCCAAGAACGATGCAGGCGGCCAGTATGGTAGCCATCGCACTACCCGGCTGGGTCAGGAGCGCCGTTCCGGAAACCTTGGTGAACAGGTCCGAGGCTACTTGAAGCCCTTGGGCCATGATGTCGGATGGATTCTGAGCTTGCGGAACTCCCGCCGCGTTTGCGCCGAGTTGGGCGAAGCTGTTGACAATGGCCGGTATCCAGGTCTGGCCATTGATGAGAACGGCATAAAAGAAAGAGATGACGAGCAATTTCTTAATCAGGCTCAGGAACAAGCCATTGAAGTCGTGCTCCCGAAGCAATTGCGGCGCTCCCCAGGCGAAGTCTAGAGTGGCCAGGACGTAGAATAGGAAGGAGGCTTCCTGCATAATCGTGGGAATCCATGCGTTCGCCGCCTGCTCAATCTGTTGAAATGTTCCGCCCACATCGACTGGGGCCTGAGCATGAGCTGTGGCGGCCGTAGCAAAAGCCACAACCGCCACACCGAGAATGGTTCGCCTACGCGCCATGCATCACCTCAAAAAGCCACGCCATCCGATTTGAAGGTCACTTTGCCTGCAAAATTGGCACTTGTGTTTCCTGCGCAAACTTTCCCTTCATCTGTCGTGGCCCAATCAGCAGAAGCATTCGCGCTTTTCTGTTTGCAGAGCGGAGTGAGTTGTTTGCGGAGATCCTCATGTTTGGCGAGGAACGCCGTAATGCTGTCGGGAGTTGCATGGTCAACATCGCCGCCCCCGGCATTGTGGAAAGCCGTCACAATCGGACTCGGCTCAATGTGCCTGCAGCCGGAAAGGGCTCCAACCAGGATCATCAGGCACGCACCAACTACACAAACGCAGGTTTTCTTCATCACATTCTCCTAAAATGACACACCGTCGCTCGTCATCTGAGTTTGGCCGAAGAACTTATCAGAGTTCGCTTGCTTGGTTGCTTCGGCCTGAACGAGCGCTCCTTGATAAGATGCTTTGCTTTGCATATCCGCCATCATCAATTGCCGAAGTTTTATCAATTGCTCGGCTTGATTCTCCGCAATTTGGTTCCCGACTTCGATGGCCTGCATTCTGCCAGCCGCCGATTGACTCTGACCTTGCAGCGTCTTCAGAAGGGCTTTGTCGCTGTCGAACTGCGAGTTCTGTAATCCAGCTGCGTTCAAGGCACCGCGGGTGCTATCGAGACTTGTCTGGCTCCAGGTCTGATATGACTGCCCGTAATTGGTGGACGAAGCGTAACCGGGAAAGCGAAGTTTAAAACTTCCGTCAAGATTGCTCATCGTGTATGAGAGCGCTTGGCCAGTCTTTACGATCTGATTCAGATTCGTAATATCAGAGGCCACGGTCCCAAAGAGCTGGTTGGTAATGGTGACACCATGCTTCGCCATGTCCGCAATTTGGGTAAGCTGGTTTTCCACCATCAGCACCTGCTTTTCGAGCGAGCCGATCAATTGCAGGTAGTTGAGAATTTGCGTGTATTCGGTTGCGAAGGCTCCCGGCACTCCCGCATGGGCCGGGACCGGGTTAACGGTTTCTGTCACCATCAGGGCGACCAGGACGATTGCGGTTGCGCTTTTAGCGAGCCATCTGGACTGCATGATTCATTCCTCCTTCGTAGTAGTCGATCCACCCTTGCTCAACTTTCCGTTCTTTCATCCATTTCGAAATCCACCCCTCGCCGAATTCCGCGTCCAGAGCATCAATTCGCGCCCTGTCCGCCTGGCCGGAGACACCTAGGAAGGCGAGCGCCACCGGTCCGAGGCGGAAAGAGATCATGCGCCGTCCAAGCCGCTGTACGATGTAGTAATCGCGCTTTGGTATTGCGGTCTGAAGTAGCTCAATCTCCCGGTTGTTGAGGCCGGCGTACTCGTAGAACTGACGCATTCCTTCATTGCCTGCCTCGGAATTCGGCAGGTAAATCTTTGTTGCCGTGCTTTGCAGAATCGCCGATGCAATCGGCGACTCCTTCACGTCCGCCATGCTCTGCGTTGCGAGCAGAACCACGGCGTTCTTCTTCCGCAGCGTCTTGAGCCAGTCCTGAATCTTGTCTCGCCAGGCTGGATGCTTCAGGAAGAGCCAGGCTTCGTCGATGGGAACCAGCGTCGGGCCGCCATCGAGCGCCCGCTCCATGCGCCGGAAAAGGTACAGCAGGACGGCCATGACCGTTGCTTCTCCATAGGAACCGCTTAACAGCGTCTCCATCTCGCAGACAACGAACCGGGCTGTCGTCAGCCCGTCGTTGCGCGAGTCGAGCAGTCCGCCGAGCGCGCCGTCGATGACATAGGGCTGCAAACCAGCCTTGAGCTTCTCATCCTGAAGGTTGGCTTCAAGTTCCGTAAGTGTTCGCCGTTCGCGCGGGGCACTTGCGAGCTGCTGCAGGGCGCGGTGGATAGTGTTCCGTTCTCCCGGCCCGATCTCGACCTGCTGCATTCGCAGTACGGTTTCGATCCATTCCTGTCCCCAGCCGAACTCCGCTTCGTCGTCAATGTCCCGAAGCGGCTGGAAAGACAGCCCGCCTTCGCCGATGTTGTAGAAACGCCCGCCAGCGGCCTTGCACAAGCCATAGAGAGAATGCCCCTTATCAAAGGCAAAGACCTGTGAATTGGGATAGCGGAACCACTGCGCCACAAAGAGAGCCAGGCTTACGGACTTGCCCGCGCCCGTAGGACCGATCAGCAGCGTGTGCCCGACGTCATAGTCGTGCAGGTTCAGACGATACGGGACGCCGCCCTGTGTTGCCGCGTAGAGCAGTGGCGGCGAATTCGGCGGCATCAGCGAGGAGGGATTCTTCTTCTCGCCAGCCCACACAGCCGAGATCGGCATTAGATCAACATAGTTGCGCGTATGCGCGATAACACGGCGCACTTGCGCCACGCCGTTCCCCGGCAGAGTGCCGAAGAACGCATCGACGGCGTTGATGTCTTCGATCCGTACTCCGAATCCGCAATTGATGAGTCCCTTGCGGAATTCGCCGATGATGTTCTCCAGGAACTTCCGGTCCTTGTGTTGCAGAACGATAGAAGAGGACAGGTAGCAGAAATGCACGTCGCCCGAAGTAGCCTCCGCCAACGCCCCGTCCGAATCCGAGACCATCGTCATGGCGAATTGATTCAGTTGCCCGCCGCCGCTCGACTTGAAGACCTGATCTTTCAAACCGCGCTGTTGAAACTTCCACTTCTTTCCAATCTTGGCAATGATTCCCTGTGCCTCCGAGGGGTCCATCAGAATCGCACGCGTGTTCCAGCGATACTCGCAGGGCACCGTGTCCAGTACGGACAGTGCGCCGGGATAGGTGGAACGCGGGAAGGCATCGACCGACAGTGTGCGCAGATGACGGTCCCCCATCATGGGCTCAGTCCCGCCGCGAAGGTCCTCCATTGCCAGGAGATCGTTGAGAAAGACCGGAATCTCCGGCTGCATGACAGGGCCTTTCATGCCCGTCAGGCATCGCCGGAGGTAGGCAAGCAAGTCATCGTCCACGCGCTCATATCCATCGCCCAGATTCGTGATAACCGCCCTCAGGCGCGACACGGGAAATTGTGCAGCGAAGACATCTTCAAACTGGCGAATCTTCGTTTTGAAGAATCGCAGCGCCTCCGCGCCGGCGTTCGCCCCTTCGCTATGGCCAGAGTCCGACCCCGACATCATGAAGCCCATCAGCTTTTCGGACGCCATTAGCGGCGGCATATAGGTCAGGGCCAGGAAATATTCGTTCTCAAAATGACTGCCCTCAAGGGCGAACTGCTCCCGGCGCTCCCGGTCAATCAATGCGGTGATGGCATCAGGGAAAGCGCCTTCCGGGGAATAGCCGCTTGAGAACGAGCGGAAGGAATCAACTTGAATCATCCAGCCACTTCCAAGCCGCAGAATACGGTTCAGTCGCCGCGCAATCGCCGCCATCTCCGCATGAGTGGCGGACTGAAGATCAGGTCCACGGTACTGCCATGCCGCGAGAAGCGACCCATCCCGCTGCAACACAATTCCGTCATCGACCAGCCCGAACCATAGGAGCAGATCTGCCAAACCAGTCGGCTGCTTCCGCGTCTCTCCAAACACAGCTACCTCCAGCCCCGCTTTGGCGTTTTGCCAAAGGCAGTGACCCCGCTTTTAGCGGGGTAAAAGTCCTTGTATTGCAGGTGACGGCTGTAGACCTTCCGCATCATGGGGTCAGACTTGCCCAGCTTCGCCAGGACCGCAATAATTGCCCAGAAACCCACAATCGCCAGCAGAAACGAAAGGAATGTCATGACGCTCACAGCCATCATGGCCGCACCCAGCCCGGCCATGATGACCATCTCCCGGTCTCCGCCCAGGAGCTGCTGTGGCCTGCTCAATGAAGTCCGCATGATGGTTTGCTCTGGTTCGTTCATCGCTATCTCCAGGAACTGGGGCTCGAATAAACGGGGATGGCCGAGCTCGCTTCCATCCCCGTTTCAGGGATTCTGTGTTGTCACCCTCTCGCAACGAGCGCGAGAGCGGGCTGTGTGATTGCGTAAACCGGCTGCGAGAAAGAAATCTCCGCAGCCTGCCCAATGAACGAGGACATCACTTGCGCGGCAAAGACGACGCAGCAAACGGCAATGCCGACGTGCAGCAGCCGCTTCATCGTCTCGCCCATCTCGCCGCCAGCAAAGGCCAGCGTCGCACCAAGCGCCACGATTGCGACGACCGAAATGGCATAAGCGACTGGCCCGGTCAACGATGTAACCAGCGTCGTCAGCGGGCCTTCCCAGGGCAGGTTTGTTCCGGTCTCGGCTGCGAATGCACAGCACGAACCCGCTGCCAGCGCGAAGCCGAGCATAAGGGACATCTGAGCCGTCCGCTGCCGCGCCAAAAGAAAACTACGCATTTGATTCATCGATTCCTCCGAGTGCCCTCCGGCACGGTTAAGCGAAAGGCAACATATCTTGAGCCTTCCACGGTTGAACATCAGCTCAGCCAGCATCGCGCGGAGCCCGGACAATCAAACCTGTGTCATGAGGTAGCGCCCACCCTCATACCCGGTGACAACGGCCACCTCTTGGACCTTCCGGCCCGCAACGGGATCGTTCACGATCGAAATCACCACATCGACGGCGCTCCCAATCATCCGCTGCTGCGGCGCATCCGTTGCCTCCCGGACCAGCGCCTCCAGCCGATCAAGCGCTTCCGTTGCGCTGTTTGCGTGGAGGGTAGAGACGCCGCCCGGATGCCCCGTATTCCAACTCTTGAGCAACGGCAGCGCCGCTGCGCCGTCGCGGACTTCGCCGACGACAATCCTGTCCGGCTTCAACCGCAATGCCACCTTCAGACACTTCAACTGGTCGAACTCCGTAGTCGCCAACATGCTCAAGCTGTTTGCCGAATCGAGGAGAAGTTCCTGCGTGTCTTCGATTACCAGCACGCGGTCACCAGGCGTCAGCGTGCCAATCTCTTCGAGAATGGCGTTGGCAATTGTCGTCTTGCCCGCGCCCGTGCCGCCGACTATCAAGATGTTCTTGTGGGCGATGATCGCCTGTTGAATGACCTCAAGGTGATCGAGATTCTTGACCGAGTCGATGAAGTCTTCCTGCTGAGAGCGCCGATTGCGCGGGTCATCCTTCGTCGTAAGGATGCCCTGACGCTGAAGGTCTTTGAGGCTCCGCTTCTTGTCCGACTTGACGCGGATAGCAAACGACGGCGATGGGACAACCGGCTCAATCAACCCGGCAAAGCGGTACTTCCAGATGGGGAGCTGCGTCTCCAAAACTGGCCGTATCTCCGTCACCGTCGTCTTTTGCATGGACGCAATCGTCATCATCGCGCCTCGCGCCTGTCGGCTGGACAACTCCCCAACCTGCTCGAAGGCCGATCCGGTCCGCTTCACCCAGATGCGAGAATCTTCGTTGACAAGGATGTCCTCAAGGCCGCTGGACTGATCAAGCAGGCCGACAATTACCGAGCCCAGCTCATCGCGCAGCTTCTCTTTGAGCCGTTCCTGCTTTTCGTCCGTGTGCGAGTCCTGGTTCATCGGCTCCTCAAATCAAACCTCATTCCAGTCTTGCCTTTTCCCTGTACAGCGATGTACATTTCACAAAAGGATAGTAACACCATTCCGGGAGATTCTGGCAAATCATATTTCCGGTTGGAGGAATTGCGGCATGGATAGAACTCTGGTTGCGGTCCAAAGGATGCTTGGCGCGCTTGACGCGCCGGCCTACGACCTCGGCATCTTGAGCGACCGGGGAATGCTCCCCGGTCTATCTAATCTGCCTGCGGAGGGCGTCCTCTCCCGGCTACCGCTCCTCAGGGCCCACAATGCGCGCGGGGCGCATATTTATATCAGGCCAGCGGGAGAGCACCGCTTCACCGTCCTCGACGACCTGAATTCGGAGTCTGTGTCCCGGCTCGCCGGCGATGGCTTTGAGCCGTGCGCCGTGGTTGAAACCAGCCTCGGCAACTTCCAAGCCTGGCTGAAACACGATGACGTGTATCCGACCCCGCTATCCACCTTCATTGCCCAGGCACTCGCGAAGCGATATGGCGCTGACCCCAGCGCCGCCGACTGGCGGCGCTTTGGCCGTCTCTCCGGTTTTACCAACTGCAAGCCCAAGTACCGCAAGGACAACGGCCTTTATCCATACGTCCTGCTACGAAGTGCGACGGGAGTGCAGTACCGACAGGCCGCCTACCTGCGCCTTGAAATGACGAAACTCTACCAACTCCAAGAGCAGGAGCGCGAAGCCCGCGCCGCGCAACACCGTGCCAATTCCTTTGCAACCGCAGGAAGGTCGTCTCACTCATGGCTCTCCCTTGAGCGTTTCCGTAACGCGCCCAAGTTCCACGACCGCCCTGCTGCCGCCGACCTCGCCTATTGTGTCGCCGCATTGTCGCTACGGATGCCGGAGGATGCGATTGCCACAACCCTCGACAGCCAGTACCTCTCCCGCGACCCCAACCCCTCCCGGAAAGCTGCCTACATCAAGCGCACGATGGCGAAGGCTAGATCATGGGCACAACGCTAGACACATTCCAGTTGCCGATACCCGCCCTTGTCCTCCAGCTCAACCCGCCGCCAGGGTCTCCACTGGGCCGGCTACTTCCTGCCGCGGCGAGACCTCTGCAATCCCGACGGCTGAATCTGAGGAGTTTGAACACGTCGCTCCAATTCAGTTTGCCTTTCTGTTTGCGTTCAGCGTGCCGCGCTCAAAGCACCCACGCCCTGCGGACGCACGCTCTCCCTCCAGAGATTCAAGCCTTGCAGGTGTGGACTCCTTCCCCCAGGCAAGCTGTGGTCCCCTTCCGCAAATCTCTTCCACTCGCCTTGGGAGTGGGCCGCGACGGCACACCCTCCGGGCAAGCATGTACCGCATCCAGCGGACAAACTTCAAAAAAGGAGCTACAAACCATGTTCAACAAAGTCATCCTCATC
>Ga0255352_1000818_pt1 | contig 16663 bp, 16 predicted proteins | sample HBST0metaG_FD_189939 | JGI IMG/M metagenome (GOLD analysis project Ga0255352, IMG submission 189939) | Peat soil microbial communities from Stordalen Mire, Sweden - H.B.S.T0 | ecosystem: Environmental > Terrestrial > Soil > Wetlands > Peat | place: Sweden: Norrbotten County, Stordalen Mire...
GGCATGGACATCCAGGCCCAGAAATCGTACCTTGTTCCTCATGACCGGTTTTCCTCCGCTTGTGGCTCTGATCTGTGTTCCTTAAACACCACAGACTAACCCACGCATCGCGCAGGGCGCCGGTCACCCCATAATGACTTGTTCAAGGTGGGTTTGGCGAGTCCGGCTAGTGCGAGAAGGTACAGAGTCAAACTAACGTATGCCGTGTTCCGCCAGTCACGGGAAGTATTTCTGGCCTTCCTTTTCCATATGTCTAGAGCGAAACCAGAGTCACTGTGTCCTGTCGAGAGTTGTGTAAGGTCGCCACTGCCTGATGGTCGCGTCGACTTGAATACCTTGCTTTCGGGATACATCAACTCTGGTTTCGCTATAGTGATCCATTCGCGCAGGAGGTATATCGCCTTCGTGATTATCGATGGACACTTGAGATGAGCCGAGATCGGGCTGAGGTATGGCGAAGTTCTAGGGAAGAAGTTCATGGATGCGCGTGATGGGCAGGTCTGCGATTTCCTCAAGCACGCTCTGAAGATAGCTTTCAGGATCAATGTCGTTGAGATTTGCGGTTCCAATCAGCGATCAGCGAATAGATCGCGGACGCAGCTTGGCCACACTCACAGTGACTTTGTTCGCTCAGTTATCGTTGACTATTTCTCGTAGATAATATTTTTTACACTTTCTCCACACAAAAGTAATACCGCCCTGATTTTTCAGGGCGGTATGAGAATATTTTACAAAAGTTGTCGCAGGTGCATTTTAAAATGGGATATCGTCGTCGGAGATTTCGGTCGAGTGGGCCAGTTCGCTGCTGCTGCCGGTGCTTGCCTGTGGGCTTGCTGGCGGGCGCTGATCGAAGCTGTTCGAGGAGCCGCGACTGTAGCCGCCACCGCTGCCGGAGTTTTCGTCGCGGCCAGAGAGCAGGGACATGTCGTTGACGAGAATCTCGGTGCGGTAGCGCTTGGCACCCGTCTCCTTGTCGTCCCAGCTGCGGGTCTGGATCTTGCCCTCGATGTAAAGTTTGGAACCCTTCTTGACGTAATCGCGGATGATCTCGGCGGTGCGTTTGAATGCAACCAGATTATGCCACTCGGTGCGATCCTGCCAAGCACCCTGCTGGTCCTGGAAACGATCGCTGGTGGCCAGGGTAAGGTTGGCGACCATGGTTCCGCTGGGGGTGGAGCGGATTTCCGGGTCCTTGCCTACGTTGCCGAGAAGAATGACTTTATTGACGCTTTTGGCCATGTTTGTACTCTCCAATCAAGAAAAAAGGATAACAGACGGGCGATGACCCGTTGGGCCGTGGGAGGGAGGGGGCGTCATGGCCGGGCCATCTTCGGCTGAAAATCCTCTGCTTTTGGGAATATACAGTACGGAAGAAAGGCCGCGCGGCTCAAGTCGATTCTGCGGTCGCCGATAACCGGATCGTCAGCAATAATTTCGGGGCAGTTTCCTTTGCCAAGGAGTATTTGCTTGGTATGCCCCCAGCCCGGTCGCTCCTGCCGCCCTCTCCGGGTTTTCATCGAAACGTTTGTAGCGAGTCATTCCGCGCGAGGAGTGAAAAATATGCTGCCGCCTAAATCCGATCCCAGATGGGCGAAATTTGTGGATAACCTGGCTAGTATTCAGGTGACGGACCTTTCCGCAAGAATGTTTCTGAGCCGGCTGAAGATGAGGGCCGGCGCGGGAAACTCCGAGGCCATCAAACGGGAATTAATTGCCGCGGCTTACGATTTTTTCTCGAAACATGAGACCACGATGGCCGACGATATTCGGCACATCTTCGCGGAACATGCAGGAGGGGCAAGCCGATGAAGACTGTACAGGAAACGAAAAAATTGATTCGGGCTGGAAAAAAGCTTGTCATCGCCGGAGATGAACGCCTGCTTGCTGCTCTGCCGCGTGGGGAATGGGTCGGTGGAACCACGCCATATTTTATGGGGGAAGATGGCGGTGTTTGCACGCACGATCTTTTGCATGTTTCGGAGCTTCCCGACAGCGTGCTCTCGATCCAGACCAGGTTTTACGAGGCCAGCCTGTTGCACCGGATTCCGCACGACTATCAGGTGAGTGGATTCACGTTTATCGTGATTCCGGCCTTCTGCGAGGCGCATCATGTTTTCGCCAAAGACTGCTCAAGCTGGCCGGATGTCTTCGACCGTCCGCTGGTAGGGTGGATTGCGGGCGTCGATCTGGAGGATGTGGGCAAGGTGACGCCAAAGGTCTTCGACGGTGTGACGGGGGAATCGTCGGACACCAAGGCTTTGGCGCTTCATGCCGAATTGCCGGAGGGCGTTTTTGCACGCGCCTGCATCGTGAATCTTTTCAAGACCGGGCAGGGCGATGTGCTGAGTTTCCCCGATCGCGGCTTCGAGGTGACCGACTGCTATGTGAACGACTTCAAATGTAATTTTGCTCAGTATCTGGTCGAAAAAAAAATCGATACACGTCAACCATTGGTGGCCAATTACATGGGCGCGATGGTAAACGTGAGCATCCAGAGTGTGGACGAGGCAGAGGGCAAGGTGATTTTGTATGCACCGGTTTTTCCCAGTGTCGAATACCGGGTCGCGGCTCCGCTGGACGATTATGAGGCGGAGTTCAATAAATTGGTCGAGGCGGGGCACATTCAGAAACCGGTCTTTGCCTGCAACTGCCTTTTGAACTACCTGTATGCGCATCTGGAAGGGAAGAAGACCGGGCACGTGGTTGGGCCGATCACCTTTGGCGAGATCGCGTACATGCTATTGAATCAGACGCTGGTCTACCTGATTTTAGAAGAGACGTAAGGGCGCATTGGGGCGGCGGGCTCGATGCGTTTTCGCGCCTCTGTTTTTGCGCTTCTTGAGACTGCCGCCAGCAGATGCAGAAAAACTCCGGCTTCCATTTCCTGCCAAGAAAGCTTCCCACACAAGCTGAAGATGGTTTGCGGCCAGCGCTACAATAGGCTTCCTGTAGTTCTTTCATTCTCTAAACCGCTTCCTGTCGGTGCTTACAGGCAGGGAGCCGGAGGCGCAGTTGGCGAAGCCCCGTCTGCTCATCCTGTCGTATGCCTTTGCGCCCAGCATTGGTGGCATTGAAACGGTCAGCGATCTGGTGGCGCGCGGGCTGGCGCGGCGCGGCGTCGAGGTCACGATCGTCACCGTAACGCCGCAGGCCGGGCCGGAGGCCGAGGCGCCGTTTCGCGTGGTGCGCGGGCCTGGGCACTGGCGGTTGCTGCGCGAGATGGCGCGGGCCGACCGGGTGCTCGCAAGCAATCTCTCTCTCCGCCTGGGCTGGCCGCTGTGGTGTGTTTTTTTGCGGAAGCCTTTTGTCCTGGTGCATCACACTACCGTTGCCCGCACCGATGGACGGCTGGCCTGGCAGGATCGTCTGAAGCTGTTCTTGCTGGGCAGGCCGCGACGTCTGGCGGTGAGCCATTTCCTTGCTGAAAAGCTCCATGCCGGGCTCATTCGCAATCCCTATGACAAGGATGTTTTTCACGCGTGGCCGGAGATAGCGCGCGACCGGGAACTCCTGTTCGTGGGGCGTCTGGTCTATGCGAAGGGCGTCGACATTCTGTTGCGGGCGATGCGCGCGCTTGTCGACCAGCGTCCACAGACGAGGTTGACGATCATCGGCTCCGGGCCGGAGCAGGAGAAGTTGCAGGCGCTGGCCGTTTCGCTGGGGCTGGCTGAGGTGGTGGAGTTTCTGGGCGCGAAGTGGGGAGAAGAACTGGCCCGGTGGATGAATCGCGCCAAGATTCTGGTGGTGCCCTCGCGCTCGCATCCGCCGGAGATTTGTCCGGTGGTGCCGGTCGAGGCAATAGCCTGTGGCTGCGTGCCGGTGGCCAGCCGCATGGGCGGCCTGCCAGAGTCGGTCGGCGCGGCGGGAGTTTTGTTCGAGGAAGGCAACGCGATGGAGTTGGCCTCGGTGCTTCTGCAACTGCTGGAGGCCCCGGAGCGGCTCGAAACATATCGCACACGGGCCGCAGAGCATCTGCGCCTCTTCGATCCGGAGACCGTGGTGGATGCTTACGAGGCGCAGTTTGTCGCCTGCGGCCGATAGATTGCGTCCCCAAAGGCCACACGTATTCTTTGCTCGATCATCGATATTTCTGGAGCGTTCATGCCTGCCTCCGTGTCACAAAGCCACAATTCATCCGCTCCACGCTTTTATCCGCAGCTCGACGGACTGCGCGCACTTGCCGTCGTCCTGGTGGTGCTGTGCCACTCAGAGGATTTGCGCCTTCCCTGGTTGTTGGGCAAAGTGTGCGAGTTTGGCTGGATTGGCGTGGATGCCTTCTTCGTGCTTTCCGGATTTTTGATTACGAAGATTCTGCTCGGCACTAAGCTTGGCGTGAGAGGCTGGGGATTTTTTGTGTTGCGGCGCACGATGCGCACCTGGCCCCTGTATCTTCTGGTTCTGTTCGTGGCCTTTCTGGCGGTTCGGCACGGCACAACCGGTCAGCAGGTTCACTGGTGGGCGTATCTGCTATTTGTGCAGAACTACATGCCCACCTTTTCGACGCAATCGCTGGGGCCAACCTAGTCGCTGTGCATCGAAGAGCACTTTTATTTCCTTTGGCCGCTGGCGGTCTTTCTTCTGCCGCGGCGCTTTTTGGCGTGGGGACTGGGCTTGCTGTTCTGCTGCTTGCCCTGTCTGCGCTTTTGGGGATTGCATCAGGCCTTTACGTACAAACAGCTTTACACGGAAACGCAATTCCATCTGGATGGATTGATTGCCGGTAGCCTTGTGGCGTTATGGGTGGTGTACTACCGCTTGTGCCCGCAGACATTGCGGCGGTTGGCGTATTTGGGGTTGTCGCTGGGGCTTGTCGCCTCGATCTTCGGCTTTCGGCAGGGCGGGGAGGTGCTGCGCGGCAGCAATGTCGTTTTCGGGTTTACGACGTTGGCAGTGGGGTTTGCCGGACTGCTGCTGTATTTGCTGCAAAGTGGGGCGTCGCTGCCGGTACGAATCTTTAGCTGGAAGCCGGTTTGTTTTGTCGGGCGGATCAGCTATGGAATTTATTTGTTGCACGACGGGGTGATCGCTCTTCTCCGGGGCTTGCCCTTTCACGTCTTCACGAACGGATCGACCGCGCCGTGGTGGTTGGCGATTCCGCTGCGCATGGCGTTGTCGATTGGCGCGGCGGCGCTTTCCTATCGTTTTTTCGAGTCGCCGATCTTGCGGCTGAAGGAGCGGTTACGGTGAGGCCTGCTCATAGGCCGGTGGCGCGCACGATGGCCTCGACGACCTCGCGTGGGGTGAGCGCGTCGACGATGATCGAGAGATGCGCGGTGCGATAGAGCGGCATGCGGCTCCGGTAGCGGCGTTCGAGGTTGGCGCGGTCGGCGAGAATGGGCCGGAAGTCTTCGGTGCCCTTGCAGCGGCGCAGCGTGGTGGCCAGTTCGACCTCGAGATGAATCAGTCGGGTGGCCGCGTCGCCGAGCAGCAGCGTGCGCGTGGCCTCGAATTCGATGGCGCCGCCGCCGAGCGAGAGCACGAGACTGTCTTCGGTGGCCAGCCGGGCGATGGTGGCGTGTTCAAGCTGGCGGAAGTAGGCCTCGCCGCGCTGGCGGAAGAGCTCCGCAATGGCGCTGCCTGCCGTTTCCTCAATCGCATGGTCGGCATCGACAAAACGCCAGCCGAGTCGCTGGGCCAGTTGCGGGCCGATGGTGCTTTTGCCCGAGCCCATGAAGCCGGTCAATACGATGCGCCGCGGCGCGCCGGGCTTTTGCGGGTTGTCTTCGGAACTCACGTTTTCAGTATAGGGAACCGGCGCGCCGCATACTACGACGAGAGGTGGATGTGGCCGGCCTCAACCAGACGTTGCTCGACGGTGTCGCGCGTGAAGATACCGCGGATGAGTTTTTGGGGCTCTGGAGCCTCGTCGCCGAATTGAATGGAGTTTTCGAGCAGGTGGATGGCTTCCTCGCCCATGGCCTCGTTGGTGGAGTAGACGGTGGCCAGGGGCTGGCCCTTTTCGCGCCAGTCGCCGCGACGGGCATGAAAGAGAATGCCCGCGTGGGGATCGACGGGCTCGCCCGCCCTTTCTCGGCCTGCCCCGGTGCGTTGCACGGCCCAGCCGAGGCCAGTGGTGTCCATTGCGGTGATAAAACCGCTCTGGCCTGCCGTGACGAGGCGGGTGGCGCCGGGGCGGTGGAAGGCCTGGGGGGCATCGAAGACCGAGACATCGCCTCCCTGTAGCCGGACCATTTCGAAGAAAAGCCGCAGCGCGGAACCGTCGTCGAGCGCCCGCTCGGCCCGGGCACGCCCCTCTTCGGGCGTGTCCGCCTGGCGGCCTAGATGGATCATCCAACCGGCCAGGGTGAGCGAGAGTTGGCGCAGATCTTCGCTTTCGGCCGGACGGTGGCCGCCGAGCAGCGTTACGGCCTCGACCAGTTCGATCCAGTTGCCGGCGGCGGCCCCAAGCGGCTGGTCCATATCGGTGAGCAGGGCGACGGTGCGGGTTCCGGCGGCCTCGGCCGTGGCCACCAGCAGCGCGGCGAGGTATTCGGCGTCCTCGCGGCGGCGCAGAAAGGCCCCCGAGCCGGTTTTTACGTCAAGCACCAGGGCGTTGAGTCCGGCGGCCAGCTTTTTGCTCAGAATCGAAGCGCAGATCAATCCGGCGCACTCGACGGTGGCGGTTCGGTCGCGCAGGGCATAGAGCACGCGGTCGGCAGGAACCAGCGTCGGGGTCTGGCTGACGATCGAAGCGCCGCATTTTTCGAGCACGGATTCAAATTCCGCGAGCGAGAGCGCGGTGCGGAAGCCGGGGATTGACTCCAATTTATCGAGCGTGCCGCCGGTGTGGCCCAGGGCGCGGCCGCTGATCATGGGTACGGCGACGCCGCAGGTCGCGGCCAGCGGAGCTACCAGAAAGCTGGTCTTGTCGCCGACCCCGCCGGTTGAATGCTTGTCGACGGCTATTTTTCCCAGTCGGGAGGGGGAAAACCTTTCGCCCGAGTCGCGCATGGCCAGGGTCAGCGCACCGGTTTCGTCGAGCGAGAGTCCGCGCAGATAACTGGCCATCAGCCAGGCGGAAAGCTGCTCGGCGGGAATCGTGCCGTCGGCCGCACCCCGGACCAGAAAGGCCAGTTCGCGCGGCGTCAGTGGCGCCCCGTCGCGCTTTTTGCGGATCAGATCGACGGTGTGCAACGGAGATAAAACCGGTATGGACATGTGGAGACCTCGGAACGACCTACGATTCTAGAGCATTTCTCCCGTACACGTGCGGACCATGCGCGTGGTCGCACGCATGCAGCTTATGTCAGTTTCATCTCAAAACCATACGGAAGCAGTGCGCGGAAGGGCAGGGTCTGGTAGCCGTCGGCAGCCGGAAACACCACCGGGGCCTCGGGCAGAAGGAACTCGGACAGCACCTGACGGCAGGCTCCGCAGGGTGGACTGGGTGCCTTGTTCAAATTGTCGATGGCGACGGCGGCAATGCGGACCTCGGGGCCGAATCGGGAAACGGCCTGGACCAGCGCCGCGCGTTCCGCGCAGAGGGTCAACCCGTAACTGACATTTTCTACATTGGTTCCGGTTACGGTTGCGCCATTAGTCAGCTTCAAGGCCGCACCGACATGGAAGTGGGAGTACGGCGCGTAAGAGTTGCCGGCCGCCTGGCGTGCAGCTTCAAGCAGTTCAGCAAGATCCGGGCCCGTTTCTGGAGCGTGGTAATCCATTGTTGTCCAATCTGCGTACAGTCGAGGCTAAACGATTTGACCTGTGCCGTACACCGAAACGAGCAAGAAATTCCCGCCCCACGGGCAAATTTGGACCGAATTGCTTATTCCAGAGGAGAGCGGTCTCAAGTTGGTCATGATCCTTCCGATAAACGCATTGAGTGCAGCCGTGCCGGAAGCCAATTCTGGCCGGCAGAGTGAGTAAAAAAATGGATGAACTGACGAGGGAGTTCCTGATCGAGAGCCAGGAAGGGCTGGATCGCATGGAGCGCTGCCTGACTGAGCTTGAAGAGCGTCCGCAGGATGCGGGCCTACTCGGCGATATTTTCCGTTCGGTGCATACCATCAAGGGCACCACTGGATTTTTGGGCTTCAAGCGTCTGGAAAAGCTGGCCCACTCCGGCGAGAACCTTCTGGGGTTATTGCGCGATGGCAAGCTTGTGGCGAATGCTCCAATCATTACAGCCCTGTTGCAGTTGCTCGATGGTTTGCGCGCGATTCTGAAGACGATTGAAGCGGATGGCAACGAGGGAGAGGGCCACGATACCGCCCTGGTCGACCAGATCAAGGCGTGTATGCAGGGCGGCGCGGCCGCTCCGGCTGCGGCCGAGGTCCCGGCCGTTGCGGCTGCGGCGACTGTTGCCACGGAAGCTGCGCCTCCTCCTCTTGTCGCTGTCCCTGCCGCGGCTCCTGTCGCTGCCAAGCCTGTGGTTCCTGCCGCTCCTGCGCCTCCGGCCACTCCGGCTGCCGGTGCCAAGCCAGCGGCTCCGGCGGGCAATACGCCGCCGCGGGCTGCGGTGGTCAGCGCGGCGGAGAGTTCTCTGCGTGTCGATGTGACCTTGCTCAACCGGATGATGAATCTGGTGGGCGAATTGGTCTTGACCCGCAATCAGGTATTGCAGGCCACGGCCAACGATCCGAACATGACCATGCTCTCCCGTCGTCTGGACATGGTGACGGCCGATCTGCGCGAGAACGTGATGAAAGCGCGCATGCAGCCGGTCTCGAATATCTTTTCGAAGATGCCGCGCATTGTGCGCGATCTTTGCCAGACGCTCGGACGCCACGTGCGGATTCAGGTCGAGGGCCAGGATACGGAACTGGACAAGAGCCTGCTTGAGGCCATCAAGGATCCGCTGACGCATGCGGTGCGCAACTCGCTCGATCATGGCATTGAGCCGCCCGACGTCCGCGAGGCCGCCGGCAAGGATCCCGAGGGCACGCTGAAGTTGCGCGCCAGTCATGAGGGCAGCCACGTCGTGATCGAAATCTCCGACGACGGCGCTGGCATCGACACCGAGAGGGTGCGGAAGAAGGCCATCGACAAGGGGCTGATCACCGCCGATCGCGCCGCGCAATTGAGCGAGCGCGAGCTGCACATGCTGATCTTCCTGCCGGGCTTTTCGACGGCGGCGGCCATCACCAACGTGAGTGGCCGTGGTGTCGGCATGGATGTGGTGAAGACCAACGTCGAGCAGATCGGCGGCAAGGTCGAGGTGGATTCGCGTCAGGGCAAGGGCATGACCTTGCGGTTGCGGATTCCGCTCACGCTGGCGATTATTCCGGCCCTGATCGTGCGCACGCTCGAGCAGAGCTTCGCGCTGCCGCAGGGCGCGCTGAGCGAGCTGGTGCACATTCCGCCCGAGCAGGCCGCGACGGCCATCGAGTGGATCGAAGGCGCGCCGCTCTACCGGCTGCGCGGACAACTGCTGCCGCTGGTTTATCTGGACCGGTTGCTGACTCCGGAGGGTCATCACAAGGCGGCGACCGAGCGGGACAACTTCATTGCCGTGCTTGACGCCGACGGACGGCGCTTCGGGCTGGTGGTTGACGGGCTGGCCGATCCGGAAGAGATCGTCGTCAAGCCGCTCTCGTCGGCCCTCAAGGGGATTGGCCTCTACTCCGGCGCCACGGTTCTGGGCAACGCCGATCTGGCGCTGATTCTCGATCCGGGGGCGATTGCCCTGAAGGCGGGTGTGAATATGACCAATCGCGAGGAAGAGAACTCGCGCGCCGCCGAGCAGCAGGATGCCATCGGACTCAACACCGGCATGGAGTATCTGCTGGTGGAGGCCGCCGGACGCCGCGCGGCCGTGCCGCTGGCCGACGTGCTGCGCATCGAACAGTTGCCGCTCAAGCGCGTCGAGTATATCGGCTATCGAGCGGTGATCAACTTCGAGGGGCAGTTGCTTCCGGTCGAGGATTCCGGTGGAATTCTTGCGGCGGGCGGCGACGGCGAATCGCAGGTCATCGTGGTGGTTTGCCGCGAAGGCGAGCGTCATGTCGGCATTGCGGTTTCGCAGGTGCTGGACGTGGCCAACGGTTCTGATCTGTTCGAGGCGGGAACCGAGCAGCGTACCGATGGCGTGACCCTGCTGAAGGATCATGTGACCGGTGTCGTCGATCTGGGAAGCGTTCCTCCGCTTCCGGCCGATGCCCAACCTTCTTCAGGGGAATGGAACAACGTTGCGGAGACGATGGCATGAGCACAGCGACTGTTTTGCACGAAAAAGAAAAAGCGACAAACACTTTGTTGGAGATCTGCTCGGTGCGCCTGGAAGAGAACTGGTTCGGCATCCCGATCAGCCACATCCTGGAAATTGTGGGCGGGGCACGTCCGCAGCCTGTTCCCCTTGCGCCGGCCTTTGTGGGCGGCCTGATCCACTACCGGGGCGATGTGTTGACGACGGTAAGTCTTCGTCAACTGCTTGGTCAGCCGCCGAAGGAAGGGAACCAGGATGTGTTGGTCCTGGAGTCCTCCGGAGGGTATTTCGGTTTATTGGTGGATGCGGTTGGTGAGGTTCTTACCTTGTCGTCCGCTGATTTCGAGCAGAATCCTTCCACGCTCGAGTCGAAACGCAGAGCTCTGTTTGCCGGTGCGTACAAACTCAAAGACCGTCTCCTGGTCATGCTTGACCCGGAGCGCCTCGATCCGATGCGGCTTACGTCCGCACAGACGAGCTAAACCCCTTGGCCGGAGACCGGTCAAGGTTTTGGAGGTGCCGATGCGAGCTCTGATCGTAGATGACTCCCGTTTTGTGCGCGGTTTTTTGCGCGGACTACTTCAAGAAAAAGGCATTGAATGCGAAGAGGCCGGAGACGGACAGGTCGCGCTCGATTTGATCCATTCCAGCGCAGCCTTCGACCTTGCGCTCGTTGACTGGAACATGCCTGTGATGAACGGACTGGACATGCTCAAACAAGTTCGTGCGGAAGGTTACGACGACCTCAAGGTGATGATGGTGACCACCGAGGCCGAGAATGACTTTATCGTGCGCGCACTCGACGCGGGCGCAGACGAGTATTTGATGAAACCATTTGATGGTGAGGCGTTGAACGAGAAGCTGGCCATGCTTGGTTTGGTGGAGGCATAAGCATGGCGGCAACTCGTCGAACGCGCATCTTGATCGTAGATGACTCCGCCGTCATCCGGACATTGCTGCGCACGGTGGTCGCCACGGACCCGGACCTGGAGGTGGCGGGAACCGCCGCCGATGGTGCTTCAGCTCTGAGCTCGCTGCCGGTCGTCCGCCCCGACCTCATTTTGCTGGATGTCGAAATGCCGGTGATGAATGGGCTGGTCACTCTTCGCGAGTTGCGGAAGAGGGGCTTCAAGATGCCGGTCATCATGTGCAGCTCGCTAACGCAACGTGGCGCCAAGGTGACGATCGAGGCATTGGCGGGTGGGGCGTCGGATTATGTGACCAAACCCGCGGGGCAGGCCAGCCGCGACAGCGCTATCAAGACGCTGAGCCTGGAACTGATTCCGAAGATCAAGGCGCTCACGCAGAGCGCGGTATGGCCGGTTGCACCCAGAACCGCGATTCCCGGCACGGGTGCGCCTTCGGCAGGAACGGGTGCGCCTCGTTTCGGCTCGCTGTATCCGATGGCGCCGCCGCCGCGGGTCCAACCCCTGTCGATTGTTCCGACGGTGCTGGCCATTGGTGTTTCCACGGGTGGTCCTGCCGCACTGGACGTGCTTCTTCCGGCGCTGCCGGCGAACTTCCCCTTGCCGGTATTGATCGTGCAGCACATGCCGGAACTGTTTACCAAGCTCTTCGCCGAGCGCTTGAACAGCCGTTGCCGTATTCCAGTCTACGAAGCTGCGCAAGGGCAGACCATCGTGCCCGGATCGGTGTATATTGCGCGAGGCAACTGGCACATGGAGGTTGTTGGCGGAGTTTTGCCGAGCGCGCCGCCGACGCTGCACCTGACGCAGGGGCCGCCGGAGAATCATTGCCGTCCGGCCGTCGATGTGTTGTTCCGTTCGATTGCGCGCTATTACGGTGGCGGTACGCTGGCCGTGATTCTTACCGGCATGGGCTCGGATGGCACGCTCGGCTGTCGCGTGATCCGGGAACAGGGCGGAGGAGTGTTGGCGCAGGATGAAGCAACCAGTACCGTGTGGGGGATGCCGGGATCGGTGACCAATGCTGGTCTCGTGCACCGGGTTCTTCCTCTTGATGCGATTGCGCCTGAGATTCTGCGGATCGTCAGCAAGTCAACCAGCGAAGCTCGCGAGCCTCGCAGATTGGTGGTCTAGCGATGGAACAAGCAACGAGCGCTGATTACGCCTATCTCCGCGAACTCGTCTACGGCCTGTCGCAGAATGTGCTTGATCCTTCGCGCGATTACCTGTTCGACACGCGTCTGTCGCGTGTGCTCCGTAATCAAGGAATGACAAGACTCGATGAACTGGTTCGTTATCTGCGTACCCACAGCAGCCCGACCTTGGAAAAGACGGTTGCCGAGGCGATGACGATCAACGAAACCAGCTTCTTCCGCGACACGCGGCCTTTCGACCTGTTACGCACCGACCTGCTGCCGAAGATTGTCGAAGCTCGAAAGACGGTTCGTACGCTACGGTTCTGGAGTGCGGCCTGCTCGACGGGACAGGAAGCCTACAGCATAGCAATGATGCTGCTCGAAAGTTTTCCGATGTTGGGAGGGTGGAACCTGCGCATCGAGGGAACCGACATCTCTTCGGAGGTGGTCGAACGGGCGCAGTCGGGCTCCTATCACCGCATTGAGATCAACCGCGGCCTGCCCGCGCGCGCGGTCGTTCGCTACTTCGATCACGTCGGCGAAGATTGGACCGTGAAGGCCGAGGTGAAGAAGCTGTGCAACTTCCGCCAGGCGAATCTCTGTGCGCCGCAACTGCCCTTCAACCGCATCAGTGATCGCTTCGATGTGATCTTCCTGCGCAACGTGATGTTGTACTTTTCGCAGGAAACGCGCAAGACGCTGATGGCCAACATTCATCGTATTCTGGCGCCGGATGGCGTGCTCTTCCTGGGTTCGAGCGAGCAGCCCGCCGATCCTTCCATCTGGACCTCAACTTTGGCCGGCGGCACCTGTTACTTCCGGCCGCGTCAGCCAAGCTAGGGCATTTCGCCCATGGCTGTAGAGCGAAAGCAGAGGGCCTATTCCAAGTTCCCGGCGACAGATCTTCTGTCGCCGGGAGCTTGTTTTTTTAGAGGAAAATCTTTGCACGCAACTCAATGCCGCACGCATATTGGAAAACTGTTCTAGAACCACCGGCCGAGGGTGAAGAAGACCTTGCGGCGGCCGGCGTCGCCGGCCGAGACGCCGACGGTGATCACGCCCAGGGGTGTGTTTCCGACCAGCCCGAGGATGCCGTCCTGGCGCAAGAATGCCTTCTGCTCGGGCGACCAGACCTCGCCTGCTTCGTAGCCAAAGGTGCCATAGAGGCCGTGGCCGATGCCGGTGGGCAGGGCCGCGATGCGACGCATGTAGGCGGTGCGCACCAGGCCGATGTCGGTGCCGCGGTACTCGTCGAAGGAGGCCGAGGTCAGGCGCAATGGCCCGCCGAGCGTGAAACGGTAGGGTTGAGCGACGTTGGCGCGCAGATAGGAGTCGGCCTCGCCGCTGACCCCGAAGATGTTTTTCGAGTGAAGAGAAATGTTGCGACTGAACGCGAGATGCAGCAGCGGCGCGTTGCTGCTTTGCGCGGCGTGGTAAAGCGCGCCGGCCGATGCCGTGAGTCGCCAGCCGTCGGGCGAGACCGTGCTGGCCCGGGCGTGATCGATGTCCAGGCGCAGTTGGCCGCTTTGCGCGCTGCCGGAGAGATAAGGGCCGCCGCCCGAGCCGGTGACCATATTCCAGTGCGTGTTCTGGAAGCGCCACTCGGCGGCGATCTGCAGCGTGTTCGAGAAGGTGCGACCGGCGGAGAGGCCGGCCGTCAGGTTGACCAGCGAGCGCTCGGCAATGCGGGCCTGATTCTGCCAGATATACACCGGCTCGGTGCTGACGTGGGTCATCGGCTCGACGAAGTAGCCCGAGGGCGAAAGAAGCCGGTAGTACTCGACCGAGAGGCCGTTCATGTAGCCGAGTCGGGCGGTGGCGCGCAGTTCTGAGCCGAAGCCGCCCAGATTTTGATCGACGAGGCGCAGGTTCAGCGCCATGCGCATCAGGTTGTTCGTGATGCCGGCCACCTCGGGGCCGATGAGCAGGTAAGGCGGGCCGATGGGGTCTTTGCCAAGGTGGATGAGGAGGCCGTTGTCGGGTGCGGCGTTGTCGGCGGCGAAGGTCTCGTAGGTAGCCCTGTAGCCGCCGCCGGATTGAATTCCCTTGAGCGCGTTGAGGGTCGAGTCCGGACGGAGGGGCTGGCCCTCAAGCGGCTGGATGTCGCTCGCGACGCTGGCTCGCGCACCGGCGTCGCTGCCGACGATGCGCACGCGGCGCAGAGTTCCGGGCTCGGGGCGTATGCGGGCGCGACGCGCTGCAAGATACGCCGACCAGGCGGTGTCGTCGAGCGCGTATTTCATCAGCGCGGCGCGGTTTTGTTCTGCGGCTCGGTAACCGGCTTCAATCAGTTGGTCGCCCTTTTCGTAGTCCATGCTCGTGAAGGCATCGAGGGGCACGGAGATGAGCAGATCGGCCGCCTTCATGCCGACGTCCTCGTTGCGGGCGACGCCGGCCGAGAAGGCGCGATTGAGCACGCTGAAGACCGAGCCGGTATCGACGCCGTTGACCGGGTTGGAGGCCAGATGCACGGCGATGACGACGTCGGCGTGCATCTCGCGGCGGACGATGTCGGTGGGAAGATTGTCGACGATGCCGCCATCGATCAGCGAGTGGCCGTCGACTCCCTGTACGGGAGGAAAGACGCCGGGAATCGAGATTGAGGCGCGGACGGCATCGGGCAAAGGGCCGCGCGAGAAAACGACGGGTCCGAGGGTATTCAGGTCGGTGGCCACGCAGCGGAAGGGGATCGGCATCTGGTCGTAATCGAGCACGGCGGTATTGTAGGCGACCATGCTTGTGGCCAGAAAGGCATTGACGCCGCGGTCGCTGAGCAGGGCGTTGCGCAACTGCGGGCCGTGGCGCAGGCCGACGGTGAAGGATTCGGGCATCTCGCGGCGATCCTGGCGACGGCGAAAGTTGATGTCGGAGTAGGGTGATTGCAAGGTGAAGATCTTGGGAAGCAAATCGCTGGTGGCCAGGGTGCGCAGCTCGGCCGGCGTGCGACCGGAGGCATAGAGCGCACCAACCAGCGATCCCATGCTGGTGCCGGCCAGGCGGTCGACCGGGATGTGGTGCTCCTCCATCCATGTGAGAACGCCGACATGCGCCAGACCGAGCGCGCCACCGCCTTCCAGCGCGAGGCCCACGACGGGCCTGCCTTCGGGCACGACGGGGGGCAGTGTCTGGGCCGCGCAAATACTGGCGGTGACTAAAAGCGCCTCGATCAGACGATGGAGCTTGATCCGGTATTTTCCCGTGCGGAAGTTTCCCATAAGATAGCCCATAGGATAGATTGACGCGAAACCCTGCTTCCCGCGTCTCTATTTTTGCGCATTGTGCACAAATCGGAAATAAAACGAGCTTCACCGGGTTGATGTTACGTACTTGACCTGTAGCCCAGAGCATTTCTCCAATTGCTGTAGAGCGAAAACTGGACGCCGATTGGCTTTTTCCTCAAGAAAAGGACACCTTGCACGTAACACTGCACGTGTATTGGAGAAATGCTCTAATCGATCCAGAAAGGCCATGCAGCATATTCTGAAAGGGCCATGGGCTTGATCCATCTACACTCGATGAGCGTTTTTACGGTGGTGGAGTTTTCCGGCGTGATTGCCGGAGCGCTGGCCGGAGCCCTCGAGGCACGGCGCAGTCGCACCTATCAGTACGACCTGATCGGTGTGCTGGGCCTAGCCCTCATTACCGCGCTCGGCGGCGGCATCACGCGCGACGTGCTGTTGCAGAAGGGCCCGCCGCTGGCCTTTCTGGACGTGCGCTACCTGTTGGTGGCCCTCGGCGCGGGAGGTTTTGCGCTGCTGTTTGGTGGCTGGGCACAGGGCTTTGTCTCGAAGGGCATCTGGCTGGCGGACGCGGCCTCGTTGGGGCTGTTCAGCGTGGCCGGCGTGAGCCGCGCGCTGAATGCGGGTCTGCCCCTGCTGGCCTCGGTGCTGCTGGGGCTGATTACGGCCGCCGGCGGAGGGCTGTTGCGCGATGCGCTGATGGGGCGCACACCACGCGTCTTCGAACGGGGCGAGCCGTATACCCTGGCCGCGCTGCTGGCGGCGCTGGTTTTTCTCGGCTGCGAACAGATGGGGCTGGATCGATCGATTTCGACTGCGGCCGGTTCGCTCTCCGGCCTGCTGCTCAAGCTACTGTCCGCGCGCTTTCAGTGGCAGACGCCGGCGGTCAATGACGCGCCGGTGGCGAACTCCAAAGCCGAATAGGCCGCTGTTGCCGAGCGCCAGTAAAGAACAAAAGGCTCTCTCCGCATGGAGAGAGCCTTTTTGGTAGAAGCGGCTCGGGAGCGAGCGTCGTCTTACTTCGTCGGAGCGGGAGTGAAGGCTTCGCGTCTGCGCCCGGGTTCGGCTTTGGGTTTTGGCTTCGGTTGCTTTTTGACTTCTTTTTTGCCTTTGTCCTTGTTTCCCATGGTGCAAGAATGCCACAAAACCCCGCCGGAGCAAAAGAGAGAATTGCGCGCATCCCGTGCCGGAGTGCCTTTCGAGGAACGGTGTTCG
>Ga0255352_1000827_pt1 | contig 16585 bp, 10 predicted proteins | sample HBST0metaG_FD_189939 | JGI IMG/M metagenome (GOLD analysis project Ga0255352, IMG submission 189939) | Peat soil microbial communities from Stordalen Mire, Sweden - H.B.S.T0 | ecosystem: Environmental > Terrestrial > Soil > Wetlands > Peat | place: Sweden: Norrbotten County, Stordalen Mire...
CTTCTCGGCAAACAGGTAGCGGCCCTGCAACTCGAAGAAGGCACGCGTCTTCTGCCGCTCTCCATCACCCAGGATCCTGGCCACGGCAAGCCTGGTGTTGTCATAGAGAATCCGCGTCGGCACGCCGCCAAAATACTTGAAGGCGCGGACGTGGGCTTCGAGGAAAGTCTCTGTCGTCTCAGCCGGAACAGCCCACACAAAACAGTCACGCTCCAGCGGGCGCAATAGAGATGGAAGGAAGGAACTCCGAAGGGTCTTGAGGTAATTCGGCGAAATTCGGCGAATTCTGAAGAGAAGATTCTTGTAAGCTATTGATTTAATTGGTGGACGCGGAAGGAATTGAACCTTCAACCTGTCGGTTAAGAGCTAGGATTTTGCTCTTTTCAGCATTGCTCATGACTGCTCTATATTGCTTGGATTCAATGGCTTGCGAGAACTCTCCGCTCCGAGGAAATTGTGGGTACTACCCACAATTACTCGCTTTTTTGAAGCAGTCTACCCACAAAAGTCCCCACAGTCTTTTTTCATTCTTCTTCTGCTCCGCCATGGGGACCAAAATGCGATGAATCGTAAATTGGTCTGGACTATTTTACGATTCATGAGAGAATGGTTTTATGGATCGAGCGCGCGTTTATACGGCAATCCTGAGGGAGCACTTCGAGCGGAACCGCCAGATGGCTTTTGTGACCGGCCCGCGCCAGGTGGGCAAGACATGGGTTAGCCGTTCACTGGGAGATGCCTACTTCAACTGGGACAACCTCGACGACCGGCGCATCTTGCTGCGCGGGCCGAGTGCGCTGGCTGAAGCGCTCGGGTTGGACCAGTTGCGGGAGCAGCCGCCTTTCGCCGTGCTGGATGAGCTGCACAAGTTCGCCAAGTGGAAGACGCTGCTCAAGGGCTTCTTCGACACCTATGGCGAGCGGGCGCATCTTCTGGTGACGGGCAGTTCGCGCATGGACATCTACCGCCGCGGCGGCGACAGCCTGATGGGCCGGTACATGCTGTACAGAATGCACCCGTGGAGTGTGGGCGAGTGTCTGCGCACGGAAGTGCCGAAAGGCGCGATCCATGCCCCCGCGGAGGTGGCGGCCGAAGATTGGGATGCGCTGTGGGAGCATGGCGGATTCCCTGAGCCGTTTCTGCGCCGCGAGCTCCGTTTTACGCGCCGCTGGCGGACGCTTCGCCAGGAGCAGCTTTCCCGCGAAGACTTGCGCGAGGTTGCATCGATCAGGGACTTGGGCAGCATCGAGATGCTAATGCAATTGCTGGCTGAGCACTCGGGACAGCAACTTATCTACTCGAACTTGGCGACGGAGATCCAGGTCACGGTGGATACGGTGCGGCGCTGGATCGATCTGCTGACGCGGATGCACTATGGATTCGTGGTCCGGCCGTGGTTTGCCAATGTGACCAAGGCGCTGCGCAAGGAGCCGAAGTGGTTTCTGCGCGATTGGAGCGGCGTGGCGGACGATGGCGCACACGCCGAGACCTTTGTCGCCTGCCACCTGTTGAAGGCCGTGGAGACCTGGACCGATCTGGGCTTTGGCAGCTTCGAGTTGCGCTATCTGCGCGACAAGCAGAAACGCGAGGTGGATTTCCTGGTGGTGCGGGACCGCAAGCCGTGGTTTCTTGTCGAGGTGAAGCTGAGCGATACCACGCTGTCGCCGTCACTCGGGCACTTCCAGGCGCAGATTGGAGCGCCTCACGCCTTCCAGACAGTGATGAACCTGCCGTATGTGGCTGCGGACTGCTTCAAAAAGCAACGTCCTACGGTTGTGCCGGCGCGGACGCTACTGAGCCAACTGCCATAAATGGTGCGGGTAAGTTGCTCCTGAATGTTTCGAGCATTCCATTGAGGTGAAACGGTGTTGGTTCCCTCCGATTTCAGTCTCCGGAGAAGCCCTGTAAGGCTTAAACTCCGATGGCTCGACCCTACGGCGTTTGCCAGGAGTAATTCTGATTCGCACGCCTTACGGCGATCCATAATCGTTCAAATAATCGACTGGAGGATTCCGCATCTCATGCGAGACGATGCTCACCTTTTTTGAATAGTGATGCTTTTAACCATTGCGTCTAACGAAGAAACAAAGGTTGCGGACTGGCGGTTGAAGCTGAGGTAGAATGTGCGAATAGAATGGACGTATATGTAAGTGTTTGATTATCCTACTGGCAGATGTTAATATGCATACGACACCCTGTTTCAATTGCAGATTGCAGCATCTTCGTCGCCTGGAAAACTGTACTCCGGAGCGCTTGCAATGAAGCCATTCCTTTCATTTAGCAATTCCTTGTCACTTTTTGTCTTCATTACACTCATACTCAGCGGTTGCAGTGGAGTCATTTCTTCCAGGCAGCAATCAGAGCAAACAATTACATTTAGTGCCGTTCCCAGCCAAGCCATTGGAGTTACTGTTACACTCGCGGTCACGGCCAGTTCCGGACTTCCGGTCAGCTTTGCCTCGGAGACGCCGCTCGTCTGCACTGTCAGTGGTGCGGTGGCGACCTTCCCTGCAACGGGCACCTGCACCATTCAGGCAACGCAAGCGGGTAACTTCCTCTATGCTGCGGCCACGCCGGTCTCGCAGAATATAGCCGTGACTGCCGTTGCGTTGACCGCGCAAGCGATTACCTTCACCGACAACCTTCCCGCAACTGCCGTCTACAACTCGGGACTCACCTATCCGATCAGCGCAACTGGCGGCGGCTCGGGCAGCCCGGTGACCTTCACTGTGAGCGGACCGGCCACGCTGAGCGGCGGAACGCTCACCATCACGGGCACTGGCACGGTAACCGTCACCGCCAATCAGGTTGCTGGCAACGGCTACGCTGCGGCCGCGCCCGCCGCTCAGAGCATTGTCATCAGTGCGGCGCTTGCGCAAACGATTACCTTCACCGACAACCTTCCCGCAACTGCCGTCTACAACTCGGGACTCACCTATCCGATCAGCGCAACTGGCGGCGGCTCGGGCAACCCGGTGACCTTCACTGTGAGCGGACCGGCCACGCTGAGCGGCGGAACGCTCACCATCACGGGCACTGGCACGGTAACCGTCACCGCCAACCAGGCTGCTGGCAAAGGATACGCTGCGGCCGCGCCCGCCACTCAGAGCATCACTATAACCGCTACGCAGCCGGCTACGGCCACTATCACAAGTTTCACCTCATCCAGCAATACTGTCGCGCTGGGCTCGCAGGTGACACTTAGTTGGATAGTTACTGGCGCGACTTCGTTGAGTATTGATCAGCAAGTTGGCCCGGTGACGGGAACCTCCGTGAACGCAACGCCGGCAACTGTTGGACAGATCACTTACACGCTGACTGCCAACAGTGCCAATGGCCCTGTAACGAAGTCATTGACCATTAATGTAACAAGCTCCAGCGCGCCAACCATTACCAGCTTTACGGCATCGGCTCCGACTGTTCTTGTGGGAACACCGGTTACGCTTGCCTGGACGGTTACTGGAGCTACTTCTCTGAGTATCAGTTCGGGAGTTGGCACTGTTGCTGGAACCTCCACAAGCGTGACGCCGGCGGTTGCCGGAACAGTCACGTATACTCTGACGGCGACCAACTCGTCGGGGTCGTCCACTTCATCGGTTGTTGTTGTGGTTACATCCACATTGCAACCGCCTGTCGTCAGCCTGTCTGCAGTGAGCGGCACGATCACGCTTCAGGGCGCGGTCACGTTGAACTGGACCGAATCCGGCGCTACCAGCCTCAGCATCGATCAGGGCGTGGGCACTGAGCCGATAACCAGCAACCATGTCGATACAATACCCACTGCCTCCGGACCGATTACCTACACGATCACGGCCACCAACGCCGCTGGCAGCACGACCTCATCCGTTACCGTCAACGTGATTGCGGTGCAGGCTGCACCCACGGCGACCGCGCCTTATCCCCGTATCGCCGCTGTCGGAACTGGCTATATCGTCGGATCACCGATCACGCTGAACTTTACTGCGCCCGGCGCAACTTCGCTCATCATCGATCCCGGTGTTGGCACTGTTACGGGAACATCGACCACCGTGACGCCGACGACCGCTGGTCTGAACACCTACACGCTGACAGCTACCAATATTGCGGGTTCCGCATCTGCCTTCGTCACGGTTTATGTCGCTCCTGCCACTCCAGCCCCGGCCGCACCAGTCATCAATAGCTTTAAAGCGGCCAATACAGCAATCGAACAGGGAAACCAGGTCACGCTGACCTGGTCTGTAACTGGCGCAACCTCGCTCAGCATCGATTCTGGGGTCGGTACAGTAACTGGGCAATCGGTCAACGTAACTCCCGCCAATCTGGGATCGAACACCTACACACTGACGGCAACCAATGCGACTGGAAACACGACTGCCCAAGTCACAGTGGTCACTTCCACCACAGCTCCCACGCCACAGCCAACGGAAATCGCCGACTGCATGCCAGCAGGCATGAGCCCTATCTGTGTGCCGTTCCTCGGCGAGGCGTACGCTGGTCAGAGTATCCCGGGCACAGTCTTCTATCAGGCATGGGGCGCGGGTGGCGGGGCGTGGCCAGATCAACTCTTCTGGCAGGATGTGCCATTCAACAGCCAGCACCTGAATGACATGATTCTTGCGGCAGATAATATTGCCAGCAGCGGTGCGCTGCCGCTGGGCGGCAATGTAGCCTGGGGCTTCGACCTTCTGAATGCCAACGGGGGAGAGCCCAATTTTGCTGATTATAGCCAGCAGGGTGGTTATATGCAGTACGCCGCCTGGATGGATCCACGCGAAGGCACCTACTTTGCCCTCGGTCCTGATGGCACGATTTCGTATCCGGGACAGGGCTATGTCTCCTTTAGTATGCCGATGCTGGCGGATGACTTGCCCTCCGGTTCCGCACCAGAGACCTTTGGGAAATGGGCTGGAGAAAGCCTCGGCAACATGGCGGTGGCCATGCATCTGCGCGGATACTACGATGCCGACTTCTTCATCGGAGTCTACCTTCCGGACGACTGGCATCCGCGTCTGATCGATAGTTTTGAATCCTGGAGCGGAGCCACCGTTTCAGGTGCGACCGTTCCGGCCCGGGCTAACTACGTAGAGCAGAATCTGAACCCTGAGTGGATTGATTTTGTGAATGCCGGCCAAGTTAGCTTCCTGGTGGAGGTTGGTAACACGCTTCTAGCGAAAGGCGTCACGCCCGTCTCCGGCGGCCAGCTTAGTTTCGAGCCGGCTTATGCTCGCGCTACCGGAAGCGACCCACGTGCCTGGGAGACGCAACTCCCCGGAAACGACTGGATTTTTCTCGTCGAGAATGAGTCGCAAGGCGATCGGTCTACTCCCTCAGACTGGACGGCATCGTACTCCATCGGTGCTTCGGCCAGTCGTGTGCCCGATGTTCCGATGGGAGTCGATATGGATGGATTCTGCGGAGACAGCGTACTCGAGGCGGCGCTCTATAACAAGCATCTGTGGCTCAGCGCAGGATGGACGTATATCACGAATCGTGACGGCAGTGTGCGCCGCGCATCACAGGTCTTTCAGCGCAACAATTGGGATGGGGAGTCTGCTTGCGCGGATCAAGTGGCGGTGATGCGGGAACACATTCCGACCCATCCATTCGGGCCGGCATTCTACTATTCAGACAATGTTGAGCGGTATTTCGAGTCGCCGAACTCCGAAGCTAGTTACTACAATTTCTATTCGTACCTGCAGCGCAGCATCGCGACACGGACTGCAAGCTTACCGCAGCCGCAGTATTATCAAGTAGCGCAGGGAATCAACCTCGGTTACTGGATTAGCGATGCGACTGATCCATCGACACTGAAACCGATTGACTATCCCTCGGCATGGTTGCTCTACGATTCCAATCGTTTGCCCGCTGACGAGCTAGTCAAGTTGAAGGCAGTGGCTCCGGTCTATGACCTGATGAATGCTGGGAGCAGCGGAACACTACCAGGCGCGACTGCTGCGCTGGCCGCAGGACCGGTCCACGCTACAGGGACAGGCCTGAATTTGCTTGCCTTCATTGATCAGAACGGCAGTGTGATTCTCATGGTGACCAATCAGGATGCAACCGACCAGAACGCTGGCGCTCTGGTCTTTAACAATGTAAGCAATGGCAACTTCAATCTGATCGGTCTCCTGGGCACACCGAATACCACGATGACGGTCGCCAACAACGCGGCCACCGTGCCGATCTCTGTAGCCGCCTATGATACGGTGGTATTCGAGATACCTGCGCTGAGGTGGATTGGACACTAATGGTTGATGGACTCGCTGATCTGGCCAGGGGCCTCTCGAACTGATGCCGCCAGATCTCAGACGTGGTCTCTGAGCCTGGCTCAGTGTTTCTTTCAGCGTATAGCGAACTGATAGCTTCATAGCGGCGGCATGTCTTGCGAAGCAGGGCGGTGCCTCACTATAGCTTTGTTTCGCCACGATCTGGCAGGTGGTTCCGTCCTCTCCGGTTGGAGCTGGCCTGGCTCTTGCGGTAGCATTCTTCGCAAACCGCTGGCTATCTGGAAGAGGATTCTTATCGGAGAGATTGAAGTTGATGGCAAAGTCTCTGCGTTTCAACGTATCTGCGGCGAGGTTGATTCTCACTGGAATCTGTCGATCAGCATAAAGGACGTTTCTAGCATCGAAAACACTACGCCATATTCTGCGTGCTACGGTTTTTCTCGAGGATTACTCCCCAGATGTCGTTTTGTGATAAGTTTTCCCTGAGGCATTGCACTGTTTCGGGCAGTGACGGCCTATACGGAAATTGCTGATGCGTGCGGCGACTGTTCTCTCGCGATAGCCTTTGCCTGCATGACCGCCCGTACTTCATCGAAGTGCCACGGGCGAAAGTCGTGCGTATCAACGCCGACATCCAGAGACAGCGCCAGTGGTTCATCCGGCAAGTTGCCGTGCGAGTGGCCATAGAGCTGCCATGCACCGCGCCCATGATGCGGCCAGACGCGCATTGCGTAATGGCAAAGAACGATTCCTTGCTTACCTACATGAATTTCGGACAATGAACTCCAGGAAGCAAATATGCTTTGGGATTTGCGCGTCACCTTGTCATGGTTTCCCTCGACAAAATGGATCGTCTTGCAGTTCAGGCGCTTGCGATAGGCCGCGACCTTTTCGACGCTGCCCATGCAGAAATCACCGAGGAAATACAGCGTGTCGTTTGCCTTGATGCACTGGTTCATTCGATCCGCGATGCACGCATCCATCTCTTCCGTTGTCGTGAACGGTCGATTGCAGTAGCGAATGATATTGAAATGACCGAAGTGAAAGTCGGACGTGAACCAAGTGTCAGCCATACCCTCATTATGAAACTGACGATCCACAAACGGCCACTCTGCACCTCGGCTTGCGATGAAGGGCAAGCAGGGCGTCCACGAAGCTCCGCTCTTGCCGTCTTTTCCCAGGAGCCTATGGGACGTACCAGCCGGAAACATAACCATTGCTGGCAGGACGCACAATGCACAGCTTATGTTTTCCATCCTGGCTCCGTTGCACGGTCCAACCGTCACGGTCACATCGAATCAAAGATCTCAAATCTCCGTCCTGATCCAGCTTGTAAGCAGCCTGCCCTTCACTTGACGCAGCCCAGGCAGACACCGCCTTTACATCGAGCGAACGGGCATATCCACTGACATTCCCAATTCTGTTTGCCCAGTAGAAGGTTCCGCCCATCAAAAGCATCCCTACAACCGCTGCGCCGCCGAGCCACTGGAGCCAGGATTTACGGGCCGTGCTTTGTGCAACAGTCTGAGCGGCCCGTGCAATCTCCCTTTGCGCCGACATTACTACGGCTTGGCCCACAGTCTCTTCTATCCGCGCCTTTGTTGCAGCGAGGTCCGTTTCGGCTTGCCTGCGAGCACGGTCTAGCGAAGATGTGTACTTTGCTAGCGATTGCGAAATCAGTTTGTCGATTTGCTCCGGCATCTGTTTCGCCAAATCAAGATGATGGCCAAGTAAAAAGGCAATGGCTCATATCGCATCATTGTCACGGATGCCGAGTTCTTTACCGATGCGATTGAAACAGTTCGTTTCTTCAGGACTCGGAGCACGGCCATAGATTGAGAGAAAGGCTGTATCGAGATTCATGCAACAACCCCATCGAAGACCGATGCACACTCCTTTACCCAGCGGTTTACCTCTGCGCGATTTCCGATGGGTGCGGTCTCGATTACTTTTTCAATCGTTAGTCGCTCGCTGTGCAACAGATCGGAGATGCGGTCCGCCACCTCCGGGAAATTGAAAGTCTTACCCTGAGCCTCTACCGTTGCCCTGATCTTTGAATTGTTGTACAGCTCAAATTTGCGTTCCGGCCCGTGGTACAGATTGCGAAGAACATGGGTCGTGTGACCGCCGACTGTGTCCAGATATTCCTTCAAGAGTTGGAGGCTGTCGCGCTGCGAATTGATTACCCACAGCGTTACCAACTCGCGCGCCAGTTCTTGCATGGACTCCGTGAGCAGCGTTCCGTAGAGTTTTACGCCCACTCCACTGCGAGCCGGTGTATTGACGACCACGGTCTCATCGGGTTGCACGGCCAGACGATTTACAAGGTCCATCCATCCGTCCTTTTCGTCCAGGTTGATGTAGACGGTTTCAACTGTCTTTCCATACGCCTTGCCGACATCTGGATTTGCAGTATCAGCGTCAATCAGCAACAGTTTCTCGTCGCGTTTCGAGAGGTAATGAATCAGAGACATCGAGACGATGCTCTTGCCGACGCCACCTTTTGAACCGCTTACCATGTACACAGGCTTTCCCATACTTCCTCCTCATATTTCCTTGTCGTCTTCGATTACCGTGAATGTTCCCTTTTTCGTTGCAACTGTGTTTACCGGGGCAGCACTTGATTTTGGCGGCGCAGCCGGAGCAGTCTGCGCAAGCGGTTTCTCTTGGGCTTCCAGACGAATACCACCGCGAGCCTTGCTTGTTCTTCTTCCGGGTTTCAGATATTGACGCGCGGTCGAGATTGTCATGCCGAGGCCAACACCCTTGAGATCATCCAGCACCGTTTCGAGAGTGTGTCCGGCAGCGAGTGCTTCCTTGGCCTTTCCACGCAGCCTTGCAAATGCTTCCCTGCGCGAATATCTTTTCTCCGCAGGCAGAGGAGGCATTGCAATTCGTTTATCCAATGCCGCGATGGCAGCTTGGAGCATTGCCTCAGTGATTACTTCTCTTTGTGTCATCAAGTTCCTCCGGAGACTCTCCTGCAGCGAGGACTATATGCAAAATAGCACGAGAGAAGATCGGAAGAAAAATATCAGAAGCCTTTGTTTATAGGGTTATGAGCAGTTATTCCAACGAGTGAGTAATGGATCATAATGGTGCGTAACAAAAATATTTCTGCAAAGATTACCGCGTGCGATGTGGCCTTGCGTAAAAGAAGTATCTCGGATAAGTTGTGAGTGTACCGCGCTATGTGTTGACAGAGCGGTACAGGATGCGGGTTATCCGTACACATGGCTTCGCCATGTGTCGTCTAACCCGTCGCCTGCGATGCTCCGCGCTACGCTTGTCTCATCGAGGCTCATCCTGAAACTAACCGCGCACGCTACGCGTAGAGAAAACAGTATGCCGTTCACTTCACGAACCAATGATCGCGCCTCTGAACGATTTGAAATGCGGTTGACGGCGGCTGAGCGTCAGCAACTTCGCGATGAGGCCGACCTTGCCGGGATGAGCATAAGCGAGCTGGTTCGCAAGCGCACTTTTGGCAAAACAATTCACGCCGCAACCGACCTGATGATGATTCGCGAGCTTCGCCGGATGGGAGGATTGCAGAAGCACACGATAAACAAGTTCGCCCCGCACTTTGAAGTGGTGGACGAGTGCAACGCGACTATCCGCGCATTGCGAGCAGCCATCGAACGAGTCGCCAACCATGATCGTTAAGTACATCGCCAATCCGAAGGCGCAATCGAGCAAGGCATCGCGTATTGGCAGCCTGCTCGACTACATCGAGGCCGATGGACGCGCCGACGCGCAAAAGGCGGAGTACATTGGCGCAAACGGAAACTTCTACTCGGACTCGCAGCAAGGGCAGCGCGCCGAGATGGTTGCTCTGGCAATCGAAGCGACTCGCAGCAAAGACCCCGTCGATCATTGGCTGTTGAGTTGGAAGGAAGGTGAGCAGCCGACGCAGGCGCAATGCAATGAAGCCGTAGAAATTCTGAAACGGCATCTCGGTATGAGCAGCGATCATCTGGCCGTTTTTGCATTGCACCGCAACACTGAGAACTATCATCTTCATGTCGTTCTCAATCGCGTTCATCCCGATACGTTGCGCGTAGAAGACAAGGGATGGTGCATCGACAAAGCTCACAAGGCCATCGCAGAGATTATCCATGCACAGGGTTGGGAGGCAGAGAGAAACGCTCGCTACGTTGCCGATCGCAGCGGTCAGGTCACAAGAGCCAGCAGCGTGCGCGAGCCTCAGCCCCACTCGAAAACGCGGGACCATGAAAACGCCACCGGCGAGAAATCCTTCGAACGAATCGCGCAGGAAAAAGCCGCACCAATTTTGCGTAATGCAAAATCATGGGCGCAGGTGCATGAAGGGCTGGCCCAGGTCGATATGCGCTATGAGCGGAAGGGCAGCGGTGCCATGCTTTGGGTGGGAGACCAGCCGCTCAAAGCCTCTTGCATCGGTCGCGAATTCAGCAGGTCAGGGATGGAGGAGCGGCTGGGCAAATTCCAGCCTGATAGCTGCGCCAATCCCATACCGCTACAGCCGCGCACAGCGGAGCCTCTTCGTCCGGATATGCCAGCAAACTGGGCTGAGTATCGCAAGACACTCGGAGCGAACCGCAAACAGAAGGACGCTGCCCAGGTCCAGCAGCGCATGGATCATCGCGCCGCGCGTGAGATGCAGTCTGCGGAGTTCCGCAAAGAGCGGTCCACGCTATACCAGGGCGGCAAGTGGTCCGGCAATGCTTTGAATGTCGCCAGGAGCCTCTTGGCCGCCGACCACGCCAAGCGCAGAGCCGAGCTGATGGAGCGGCAAAGGCGCGAGCGTGACAATCTCCGATTGAGGTTCGGCCGGCAGAAGACTTTCGAGCAGTTTCTTGTCGAGCAGGGAGAGCCACAGCTCGCGGAGCAATGGAGGTATCGGGATACAGAAACGCAGGGGGCGGCAATTCTTGGAGACGGAGACGAGATACCACGCAAGCGCGACATCCGCGACTTCACCGCGCAGGTGCGTCAGTCCGTGCAATCGCGGTTGACGGAGATTCACTATTCATCACGCTCCGATCCAAACCACGTCAGCTTTTCAGATCGCGGCAAGCGCATTGATGTATGGCAAGCGCAGGACGAGGCCGCTGTACTGGCCGCGTTCCAGTTGGGCGCACAGAAGTGGGGAACGGTGACCATCACTGGCCCTGACGAGTTCAAGCAACTGTGCGCACAGCTTGCGGAACAGCATGGATTCAAAATCAACAATCCAGAGTTGCGCCGGGAGATCATTCGCTGTCCCAGCGAGAGCGAGCCAATGCCGGTAATTCCGGCTGGAATGCCGTCGCCGAGTAGGACGTATCAGTCGCACAAGGCTGACATTCTTAATCGTATCGAGGTGCGGAACGCCTCGCAGCTTGATTGGATGATTGCGGTAAGAATGCGCGTAACGGGCCACGATCAACAGACCATCACGCAAGCCCTGAAGGAAAGCGCCAGCCAGGGACGCGAGGCAGAGAACCGTAACTGGACCAACTACGCGGAGCGCACTGCCGAGGCCGTCTTCGGCCCTCGCGGCGACCGGGAAGTTGCGCGTTGCCAACCACGCGCCGGAGCGTGGGCGCGTATAGATGGCCGTACACAGGACCACGAAAAGTCAGTGCGGTTCAGCTACCAGCAACAGACCTACCAGCAGGGCCGGAGAGAAATCGAGCGGGACTAGACGTGCCGGGCTTGTCCGGAGAGGCAAACGCCAACCACACCACAGCGGTTTCTTCTGGCCTCGATTCGAGATGGCACAACTACTGCGCCTCAAGAGTTCGCACGCGCTTCAGCAAACGATCAATTTCGGAGTTTCTGCTTTTGAACCAGTCAGTTGACCAAATGCGGTGTATTTTCCATCCTTGGTTCTCCAGAGTCATTTGACGAAGTCTGTCACGGTCTCGGACCGACCTTCCAGAATGGTAGCTCTTGCCGTCGAATTCGACCCCAAGTAGGAAAGTTCCCGGTTTCGTTGGATGGCGTACTGCAAGATCAATAAAATATCCACTGACTCCGACCTGTGGCACCACATCGTAGCCATTTGCTTTCAACACCGCCCCTACCGCTGCCTCGTGTTCATTCGACGACTCCGCGCCTGGAGAAATGACGGGACTAGCAGAGATGCCATTCTTCGCATACTGCATGTAACCCTTGAGGGCGCGAACACCCCAAGGGGTCGATGCTGTTGTTTGGATCATATCGGGGTCAAGCGAACTAAACACAACACAGCGCTTTTTCGCGCGCGTGATGAGCACATTCAGGCGTCGATGGCCGCTCTGAGTATTCACGCCTGCATAGCGCTGGTAGTAGTTCCCCTTGGAATCAGGTCCGTAGGTAACTGAAATGAAAATCACATCTCTTTCGTCGCCTTGAACATTCTCTAGATTTCGAATAAAGAATGGCTCAGGTGTTTCTTCTTTGGTTTCGATCCAGGCATTCGATAATGAATCGCCCTTCAGTCTTGCGTAAAGCAACTCCTCAATTAGCTCTCGTTGCTCGAAGTTCATCGTGACCACACCGAGCGATTCTCCGGGGCAGGAGGCAATGTGTTTGATTACTGCGTTTACAACACTCTCAGCTTCTAGCGCATTTCTGCGATTCTCGTAAACCCCTTGAACCTCCATGTACTTGACGCCAAGATCATCGTGTTCGTGATATGCAGAAGGGAACACAATCAGATGTTCGTCATAGAACTCTGAGTTCGAGAATGCGATCAGACTATGGTGTTGCGAACGATAATGCCAGCGCAGTCGGCGCACTGGCTGGTAGCAGGTAAGAGCCGTATCCAAAATGCTCTCTCCCTCTGCGACGGTCGATTTTTCGTCATCCTCTGCCTCGTCATCCAGTGTGCGTTGAAAAAATGAAGTCGGCGGAAGCTGTTTCGGGTCTCCAACAACAACAATCTGAGCACCACGACCTATTGCGCCCAGCGCTTCTTCTGGACGAAGCTGCGACGCCTCGTCCATGACAACGAGGTCGAATGTTACCCTTCCTGGAGCGAGAAACTGTGCAACAGACATTGGGCTCATCATGAAGCATGGCTTCAACGCCTGGGTCGCACGTCCAGCCCTCTCCATCAACTGCCGAATGGGAATATGCGCACGCTGCTTAGATATTTCGTGCTGAATAAGGGCAAGGTCAGTCATCTCTTTTACGACAGAGCCCCTGATGCCGCCAGGAACGTGGCGTCTACTCGAACGGTATGCCATGTCGAGCTGATTTAGTTCCATGACAGAACGATCCAGTGAGGAAAACTGCTGGCGAACTTCGTCCTGCGTGATGCCGCTCATTCCCCACAGGTCACCATGTTCATTGAATAAACGCCGAACGATTGTGTCGCAGAAAAGATACTCGAAACAGTCTGGCAGGCTTTCAGGAGATACGGCTCCATTAAGAACCAGGCTGACCACGTATTCCAGTCCGAACACTCTAAGTTGCTGGGCGGAACGCTGCGCATCAATCCACATTGGCAACAGCGCTTGTTCTTGAACGCAGCGTCCTAATCTCGATACCGCCCTTCCAAGCGCTTCCAGGCTATTGCGTTCCCCGAAAAGTTTTTCGGTTTTAAGCGCGGTGACGACGTTTCTTTCCTCTTCTTGGATAGATGTTTCATTAGCCCGGAGATCTTTCATCCATTTCATCAAAAAGGATATTCTTGATTCATAATCATCAACAAGTAGCCACTCCTTAATTGAGGCGTGGAGAAGTGAATTCTCTACAGTATCGATAAGCGCGATCACTTCGGCAATAGGCGCAGGACTCGTTTCAGTCCTGCGATAATGCGTGCCTAAAACATTGCTGATCCCCGCGTTCGAGGTTAACGCATCACGCAGTCTTCGCGCTGTCTCCACCCGACCTAGAAGGTCCGCAATCTCAACCTGCTTGCAGGAGTCTTTCAACTGCAATGGCTCAAGACTTGCGAGCAGACGGCGGGAAACAGCAACAATGCTGCGCACCTTCACGAGAAAATCGTCAATCTCAGCATCGATACAGTCGAACGCGATGTCAGGCACAAGCGCGTGTAGTTCAGTGAGGGCTTGAAGGGAAGACTCCAATTCCTCAGGTTGAGGTACGATACCCTGAGAAAGTGACAGCATACTTCTCAGTCGTGCCCCCGGAAGAGTGAGAAGCGCATTACGCACAACGGAAGCAAAAGGCTGATGTTCGGGCAGGCGAGTAAATAGTTCCTCATGCCACCGGGCAACAACAATCAAGTCTTCCCAGTTTGTCTCCATGCCCTGAAACGTCTCGCCTAAATGCTCACGATATTGCTCCCTACAAATAAATGCCGTGAGTTTGACGCGATGATGCGCCAGAAGACGAAGACCGGCCGCCTTCTGGCGGGGATTTCTCTTCTGGGCCACTTTACTGTGCGAACGATAGACCAAAGATGCGGCGCGAAACGATCTTCCAAATCGGCGATACCAAGGCGTCTGGTCGAGAACTGAGGCTGCATCAAGGAGCATCTGGTCTGGTGTATCGGATTCGACAAGGAACTGCTCTGAGAGGGAATCCCGTTCGGCGGCAAGGGCAGCGCATACCTGCTTGCCTTGCTCAAGCAGATGAACTAGGCCGTCCTTCGCAAATTGTGGTCCACGCAAATGAGCAAGATGAAGTGGTGCCTCGGACATCAAATGACGAGCGGTTACCAGGTCTGTGACGGAACGTAGCGTAAAGCCAGTATCGGCTCCTAACCTGCATCATTCGTGAACCCACCGGAGCGCAGGCGTGTTCATGAGCGAAGCCTTGAAAATGCGGCATTCTCGTGCCCGGAGTTGATTTTTGTGTTCATGAAGGCATGCGCTCCCTCTCATCCGCCATCTTCAGGTGCTGATTGGCGTATTTCGGACACGGCTATGCCCGACAGGCTTGCGACTGTTCCTGATCTATTGAGTTGCCGGGCTTGCTGGTAAGTTATCCGGCAGTGGCGCCCAGAGCTGCGGCGATCTTCTGGAAATCGTTCCGCCAAGGGAAAGATTCCGGCAGATGCACAACGATGCGCCGCGCCGAGGCCACTACGCGTGCTCCGAGTTTGAGCAGCCGTTCGCGCAACGTCCAGACCTGTGCCTTGGCCAGCGTGGTCAGCGCGGCGTTTAAGCGAATCTCCTGCAGCAGCACATAAGCCGCAGCCGCCATCAGCACGCGCAGCTGGTTGGCCCAGAAGCTCGTGCAACTGGTGCGGTCCACATCAAGCGCCTTGAGTTCCTTGATCCTGTTTTCCACATCGCCGCGCTGGCAGTAGACCTCTTCATAGATCCACTGTGCGCCCTGCTTCATGTTGGTGACGACGAAGCGGGGATTATCGCGCGGTTGCTTGCCCTCGGTCCTGACCACCTCGGCCTTGAATATCACCCGCCGCTCACGCTTCCAACTCTTGGCCGCATAGCGCGTGTCGCCATAGACATGCTCGGTCTCCTCGGTCAGTCCGGCGCACAGGCGAGCCACGTCAAGCGCATCTGCGGCATGGCGGTCGAGCACGGCGTTGGAGGCCATGGCCACGACATACTCCACCCTTGGCTCAGCATCGAGGAAGTCGAAGACCGCAGGCGATGCAAAGCCGCCATCGAGACGCACGCGAATACGCACCCTGGAAAACGAGTTCCGCACCAACTTGATCAGACGCCGCAGCACGCCCACGGCACCGGTCGCCGCACCGACATTGCCGGGCCGCAATACGGCTGCACACAGATATTGATCCGGCTCATCGTCGAAGCTGACAAAGCCCAGCATCGGCAGATAGCAGTGGTTGTCATAGTGCGTGTTGAAGAAGGACAACTGCTGCGCCCCATAGGTCGCTGCGTCGGTCGGGTCCATGTCGATGGTCACCAGGCGGGCATGGCCGTTGCGGCGCTTGCCATGGCGCGCGATCACGCGCTCGGCCAGTGTCATGCCCATCGCGTAATGGGAGCGCGGCGTGACGCTGTTCTCGAAGCGCGACAGCGTTGGCTGAGAGGCCAGATCGAGTCCCTTGAGAGGATCACGTCCGGCAAGCAGCTTGTGCATCGGATCAGCGCCGATGCGGGCCGCGTCGTTAGCGTCCGCGTAGCCGCAAGCCAGACCGTGAATGCGCTGCCGCATCATCTCGGCCAGTTGGTGATCGACCTTGCCTTGTTGGCGGGCATCCTGAAGACAACCGCTCAACGACTCGATCAGACCATCGTCAAAGCGCCGGTTCGCAGCAGAGAGCAAGATCGCACCACCATCACTGCTGCCATGCGCCTGATCAAATGCCAATACAACTGGCCGCTTTTCAAGTTCGGAAAACAATACACTCTGTGTCGCGGTAAAATCAGTCAAGCGAAAGTCCTTTTGTGCTGTAAATGATGTCTAGTCAACATGTTTGTAGCACATCAGGCTTTCGCTATATACCGCTTCATGCATTATTCAGGCTA
>Ga0255352_1000832_pt1 | contig 16538 bp, 17 predicted proteins | sample HBST0metaG_FD_189939 | JGI IMG/M metagenome (GOLD analysis project Ga0255352, IMG submission 189939) | Peat soil microbial communities from Stordalen Mire, Sweden - H.B.S.T0 | ecosystem: Environmental > Terrestrial > Soil > Wetlands > Peat | place: Sweden: Norrbotten County, Stordalen Mire...
TACGCGATTCGGAATTTACAAGATCGTCAAGCGGCACACTTCCGCCTTGTCTCCCACTACTCCGGATAAAAGGCGCCGCAGTATCTCGCCGCATGTTTTCCGTCACTCGACGGCGGTGGGCCTTCTGGAAAAAGGCGTAGACGTCAATGTCATCCGAGCCTGGCTGGGACATGTCAGCTTGGAAACCACCAACCGTTATGTCGAAATCACCTTGAGGACCAAGCAGGCTGCTGTGGAGGCTTGTCTCCCTCCAACCGGAACTTCGGAATCACCTCACCCAACGAAAGGATGGCGTGACGATCAACAGCTGTTGAAATGGCTTGGCTCGCTGTAATGGTTATGTGCCTATTACGTAGGGGAGCCGCCTGTTTCCATGCGGCTCCCCTCTTCCTCGGCAACAAAACGGTCTGCGGAACAAAAGGCCGCTTTTGTGCCCGGACACAAAATCGGCCAATTCCTTGAGGGCCGAATCTTCAAAGATATGGCGCGGGTTCGTGGCGGACTCGGTGAGGACGGCGAGGGGAAGGTTGCGGTATTCAGTCGCGGTGTTCGTGTTCATGGGTTGCTCTCCTTTGAGCGGTTGAGCGTGCGGGGAGTTGAGCGGACGGCGCGGGGCCGTCCGCATCCTCTAAGTCGCGGCTAGCTGGCTTGCGCCAGTTCCGCAGCGGTTTCGTTTTCTTGGGTGGATTCTTCCGCTTGAATGGCGGCGAGAATCACGGCGGAGGTTTGTTGGATGACTTCAAGGCTTTCGGCCAAAAGTGCCGCATTGCCCGCGTACATCTGGATGTAATCGCTCGACGCGGTTCCCATTTCCAACCCAAGGCTCTGGCCAACGATGAAAGCGACTGCCTCGGCTTCGGTTTCGCGCACAGTCGCGGTGGTCATGGTGCGGCGTTCGGCCTTGTGCAGAAGCTCATGCGCTTATGTTGAGCACTACATAAGCGCATTTATGTTGTGTGCGCAGTTATGTTGCGTAGCGGGCTCGTCGCCGCTGGACATGCGGCTCTGAGCCCTGCGTACACAACATAACTATTTAGAGTGAGCGGAGGAAAGCGAGCAGGGACGGGTCGTCTTTCCATCGCTGGCGGGTGGTTGGCGTTGTGCTGAAGTCGTTGGAGTGGGCGATGACTTCGGCTTTACGTTGCAGATCGACTTCGGCGTAGATGTTGGTCGTGTCGATGGACACGTGTCCGAGCCAAGCGCGGATGGTGTTGATATCGACGCCGGAGCGGAGCAGATGCGTCGCGGTCGTGTGCCGGATGGTATGCGGGCTGATCGGCCTGCGGAGCAGCGACGGATGTGAAGCCGATGCCGTGCGGACGTGGTTGCGAAGCATCCAGTGAATGCCGTGACGTGTGATCGCATCGCCAAGCCGGTTCAAAAAGACTGGTTGTTCGGGCGACCGGTTGCGAACAAGGGTGAGCAGTGCGTCGACGGTCGCCGGCCAGAGCGGGCATCGTCGAATCTTGCGTCCCTTACCTCGCAGTTGCACGTCGCCGAGTTGGTTGGGACGCAGGTTCAGGTCGCCGATCAGCAGAGATGCGGCTTCGGAGACGCGAGCACCGGAGTTGTAAAGGAACAGCAGGAGTGCATGATCGCGGCACCCTTGCTCGGTGCGGCGGTTAGGAGCCGCGAGGACAGCATCCATCTCTGGCTTGTCCATATAGGAGAGTTCGTTCCGTGTGAATCGCTTGAATGGGACGGCGCGTATCTGGCTGCACCAGGCGATATGTTCGGGGCTGCGTTCGGCGATGAAGCGCGCCATCGCGTGAACAGCCGCGAGACGCTGGTTGCGGGTGCGGATGGAGCATCTTCGGTTCTGTTCGAGATGATCGAGGAAGCCGCGCAGCACGTCGCTCGATAGGTCGAAGATATCGAGACGATCTACCGGCTTGTTCCGCTCAACGGCGGCATAAGGCATCAGCAGCGCGAGCGTGTCGCGATAGCTTCGTTGTGTGTTCCTGCTCAGGTTGCGTTCCTCGATCAGATGATCGAGGAGGAATCGCTTGACCCATGAGCCCAACAAGCCGGACTTAGACATGAGGCACCTCTGGTCTGGCGTAGCGCTCGAAGCAGAGGCTGGCCTGCTGCAGCAGCTCGGTGGTCATGTAGAGGTAGCGTTGGGTGTCGCGAAGCACGCCATGTCCAAGATAGATCGACAGGTGGGGCAGGAGTCGCTGTACGTTCTTGCCCTCGCGATACCAGGTGACGAGGCGAACGACCGCGAAGGTGTGGCGGAAGTCATGCAAGCGCGGCTGGAAAGTAGCACCGTCAGAGCGCGAAACGCCTGCCTGTTCACGAAGCCGCTTGAAGACAAGTTCCGCAGTCTGACGCATGATGGGAGTTCCCTTGACGGTTCCGAGAAGTGGAGTCGTCTCAGAGCGGGATCGCTGCGGCCACTGGCGTTCTATGTAGCGGCACAGTACGCCGCGCAGATCGTTGCCAACTGGGACAAAGCGAGTCTTGAAGAACTTGGTCTCACGGATAGTGAGCACTCCTGTCTCCGTATCGAAGTCCACCAGCGTAAGATGAAGCGCTTCACCGATCCGGAGGCCTGTTCCATAGAGAAGCAGCAGGAGCGTGCGCACCGTGTGGGGTTCAAGCAGCCAACGATAGCGATGCCGCGAATCGGCGGCATCGATCAGCCGTTCGATGTCCTGGTTGGTGTAGATATAAGGCTGAAAGGCCTCCGGCATCTGCGGAACACTGAGTGGGAGAGGGCAACTCGCGCAGTAATCGCGGGCCATAGCGTAGCGATAAAACGCCTTCAGCGTGTGGTACTTCGAGAACCAGAAGGTGGTGAGCGGGCCGCCGCCTTCGAGGAAGCGCAGCACCGGTGCCGGCTCTATGAGATGCATCTCGCAATCGCCTATGGCCTGGATGAAGGCGCGGAGGCGGACGGCTTCGCTGCGGAATCCTATGCCAAGCGACCGCTTGTGCAGGATGTACTGTTCGACCGCTTGAGAGAGGATCATAGAAGACCTCCGAGGCTGATCGCGGCAACGCCGCGCAGGGCTTCGATGCTGCCTCGCATCTGGATCGGCGTAGCAGCCCGTTCGCTGTTCGCCGCGAACTCCACAAGTCCCGTGAGCGGGAGAGCGCCCACCTCATGCAGCGCGTGCAGATCGACCTTGGCGTACATCTGTGTAGCGGTCAGAGAAACATGCCCGAGATGATCGGCAATCTCCTTGAGCGAAACGCCTTCGGCCAGCAGATGCGTCGCGCAAGAGTGCCGGAGCGCGTGTGGGCCATAGCATGGCAGAACCAGCCCGAGCCGATGGAGACGCTTGCGCACCATCGTGCCGAATCCCGGAGCGGTGATGGTTCGATACGGTTGGACGCACGTCAGAAATATCTCTCGCAGCTTGCACTTCGGTCGCACCTCGCGGAGGTATCGAAGGATCGCTGCCCCGACTTCACGGACGAGCGGGTAGTGCTGAGTCTTGCGCTGCTTGGGACGTCGAATGCAGAGGATCTCACGCTCCCAGTCGATATCCTCAAGGCGAAGGTGGCGCACCTCGCCGCTGCGCACGCCGTACACGGCTATGACCAACAGCATCGCGTGATCCCTGATCTCGCTCGGCGTGTTGCCTGCACAAGATGCAAGTAGCCGTTGAACATCGCTCCACGCCGGACCTCGCGGGAGACTCTCCAGCCGATAAATGCGAGGCGCATCGAGTGCCGCGAGACCGGCCCGGCACCAACGCTTCGACTCGGCGTAGCGGAAGAAGTTGCGCAGCTTCGCTACGTGAAGGGCGATACTGGTCCGCTTCAACTTGCGTTGCGCAAGCGCCTGGAAGTACTCGGAGATATCTTCGAGGCTAACCTCTTCCAGCGGCTTGCCCTGCCGGGCGATCCAGTTCAGGAACTCCCCGACGCACATCTCGTAGTGATGCAGAGTGCTTGGCGAAAGGCACCGTTCATGCCACTGAAAATGAAGAAAGTCCGCGAGCCGTGCGGCATAGGCGACTTCCGGTCGTGACTCGTGGAACCTCCCAAGCAGCCGAAGCAAACCTGTTGCGTGATAGACGAACTGCCGTTCGCCAACGTGGAGACATCTTCGAGAGCGGTGCGCGGTCCCAGCCCACTCGACTGCAGCGGCTTCGATCTCAGCAAGGGTGATCTCGGGTCGGTCGAGCCGAAGATGCCGGACGACGACAACGAGGAGCTGCGCGATGTTACGCACAGTCTTCCGCGAGCGCCCCTCTTCCACGAGGTGCTTCAGGTAAAACTGACGTTCGGCTGCAAAGGGTGAGAACTGGTGGTGGGCAATCGCGGCTTGCCGCGTGAATAGATGATCGAACATGGTGGTCTCCCTGGGTGAAATCAATCCGCCCAGTATCGCCACCTTCATCTCGTTATGTTGCGTCCAGAATCGGCAGGCCCAATGAAGACGGCCCCTCGCAGCCGCTACACAACATAACTGCGAACACAACATAAATGTGCCGTTTCGTGAACCAATGTGGTGAACTCCTCGGCCTTCGACTGGCCGGGTAGCAACGCGATCTTGCCACCGTAGGACACGCCCAAGGCCGGGGCGATCTTCTCGCTGAACTCCAGCGCGATGTTTTGCTGTACAAGGAAAGCAATCAGTTGGTCATGGTGAGCGCCCACTTCGCCGGTAATGTTGTGCTCGAACTCGGGCAGGTCCTCACCCTCGGTCTGCGCCACATCGAACACGTAAACTGCACGGAACCCGATAAGCATGGGCTGAGGCTTGGCGCTGGCGTTGCTATCCTGCTCGGCGTCATCCTTCTTCCGGCGGTATCCGATCATGGGCGCAAGAATCTGGATGCCCTTCTCGCCACGCTTCACGAACCGGCCCATTTCTTTCCATGTGCCGAATCCCGCTACGCGCGTAGCCGTGGGGCGCTGCAAAGCACTCACACACTACCCATGTTTTGTTAACAGTTCACTATCCTCATCACCCGTTCTATGGCCAGACTGTAACTGTAGTGCGCAGGTCCGTTTCATTTGGGCCGCATCAGGTTCAGGTGGCTCTTTCTAGCGGCTATCAACTCGTGATTCCCGATTGGATGCTGGATGAAGAACGATGCGGTGGGATGGATGTTGTCGCGCATCCAATCGTGGCGTTGCCAGCGCTTTTAACGCTCCGCTCGCTCCTCGATGCACAATCGCCTGCCTCTTCTGCTCCCGGTCCGGTAGCTTCAGAAGCATCTTCATCTGGAGGTGCTCATGAGTCCACCACGCCAGGGAGTCTTTCTGTGGGAGATTCCCAACACGCCAGAGCTTCCGGAGCCAGTGCAAGAGCGCTGCCGGGAGCTACTCAGCCAACTACTACTTGCAGCCGTGAGCGGAACAACCGAGGAGAAGAGCGATGAGCGAGAAGATACAGCCGATCCACACCGAGCGTGAGGCCTATGTCTATGTCCGCCAGTCGTCGATGCAGCAAGTGCGCACACGGCTGGAGAGTCAACGACGCCAGTATGATCTACGCGAACGCGCTCATACGCTCGGCTTCCAGCGCGTAACCGTGATCGACGAGGATCTGGGCCGTTCCGGCACTGGATCGGTTGAACGTCCTGGCTTCGGTCGGCTTCTGGCTGCGGTCTGTACCGGTCGAGTCGGAGCCGTGCTGGCGTTGGAAGCATCGCGCTTGGCGAGGAACAACCGCGACTGGCATCATCTAATCGATCTCTGCGCCATGGCGGGCACGTTGGTCATCGATCACGATGGCGTCTATGATCCCGGTCTATTGAACGACCGGCTTTTGCTTGGGCTGAAGGGCACCATGAGCGAGTTCGAAATGAGCTTGCTCCGGCAACGAGCGATGGAGGCCCACAGAGACAAGGTGCGGCGGGGTCTTGTGTTGACGCAAGTGCCCGCGGGCTACATCCGGACAGATGACGAAGGCATCGAGAAGACGCCTGATCGCCAGATACAGGAGGCCATCACTGGTATCTTCCGCAAGTTCCGCGAACTGGGAAGCATACGTCAGGTCATGCTCTGGTATCGGGAAGAGAAGCTGTTGATCCCGGTGTTATCGCGCGAATCCGGCAATCGAAAGGTGATCTGGTCCGAGCCGATATACCCAACCATCACCGGCTTCCTCAAGAACCCCACCTATGCCGGCGTCTTCGTCTGGGGCAGGAAGCAGACTCGCACGACTATCGTCGAAGGGCGCGCACACAAGACTCGCGGCCACGCTCGTCCACAGGAAAAATGGGAAGTGGTGATTCCTGACCACCATGAAGGTTATATTACGTGGGAAGAGTTTATGCGCAATCAGGAACAGATCCGGTCGAATGCGGGATGGAACGCGCGCATGGGACAGACCCCGGGCGCGGCACGCAACGGCCCCGCGCTGTTGGCGGGCCTGTTGCGTTGCGGGCGCTGTGGTCGCTCTCTGCAGGTGAGCTATACCAACAGCAAACTGCACGGGCCACTGCCGCGCTACTGGTGTAGCGGTGATCGTGGCCGACAGATGGTGCGTACTTGCATTACCTTCGCGGGAACGCGCGTGGATCAGGAGGTTGTTGCTGAAGTTCTCGATGCACTGCGTCCTGCTGGCATACAGGCTGCGTTCGAAGCTCTGGAAAAGAGTCTGGTGCAGATGGATGAGAAACGGCGCGCACTCGAACTCGCTGTACAAAAGGCGCGCTATGAGGCCAGCCGCATAGAACGGCAATATCAGGCCACTGAACCAGAAAACCGGCTTGTGGCGGCCGAGTTGGAGAAGCGCTGGAACCACTCTCTGGCACAGGTTGCCGAGATGGAGCGCCGCCTGGAGGAAGCAACTATCGCTGCACCGCAGTTAACCTCCGAACAACGGGAGCAACTGTTCGCGCTTGGCGAGGATCTGGAGAAGCTATGGGATCATCCAAGTTCTCCAGCCTCTCTAAAGAAGCGCATCCTCCGCACCGTATTGGAAGAAATCGTGGCGGACACCACGCACGATCCTCCCACGGTGCATCTGAAGCTGCACTGGTCTGGCGGCGTCCATACGGAGATGACCGTACGCAAGAATCGGACCGGCCATCACGATCACGTCAACTCGGATGAAGTAACGGAGTTGATTCGTGAGCTCGCTCTGGTCTGTGAAGATAGTGCAATCGTCTCTATCCTGAATAGACTTGGTTATCGCACTGGCATCGGCAACACATGGACAGAAAAGCGCGTACAACACGTCCGCCACACCAAGGGCTTCCCGGCATGCCCGCCGCCGGAGCAGCGCCGCTGGATCACCATGCAGCAGGCAGCGGCCATGTTGAAGATCAGCGATGCCGTTGTGCGGAGACTGGTTGCGCAAAAGACGCTGCCGGCAAAGCAGATCGTCAAGTTCGCTCCATGGATGATCGAACGCGAGCATCTCGACCTTCCGGCAGTCCACAGGGCGGTTCGCCTGGTTCACACCGGCCGCCGCGCTCCATCGTGCGTATCCAGCGACGCGCAAACCCGCATGTTTACTGACTCCAGCGAGGTGTAGCACTATGTCACTGCTCTCTGCCGCGCAATGGCAACAATGTTGCCAAAGCTGTATTTGTGGAAACGCGCCATCGCGGTCAGATATGCGGCAAGTGTTTCGCTCTTGCCTGCCTCGACCTGCCGGATGAGAAAATCTACGGCCTGCTTGATGATGAGTTGTGTCGGATTGTCTTTCTGCGCTGTCCGCCCCTGATAGGGCGAATCGCTGCGGTTACGCTGCGCCGCATTTTTCCTGTGCGGCGCAGCTTGGCTGCTGGCTGTGCCATTGCTGGCGGTGGTGGCTGCGATGCTGGTAGTGTGGCTGCTGAATTCCATGACGATGCTCCTGCGAAGCCCCGTGGGGCCGATTGGCGTCCAGAAGCAAGAGCACCCAAACCAATTTTTTCCGTTGAGTGCCCCCGCTTCATGGCTCTTGCAACGGGCAGAGGCGGAAGGTTCTGTCAAGGGCGGGCGTTTGTTGCCCGTTCATCGCAGCGCAGCGGAGACCCTTGACAGGTTCTTCCGCCTCTGCCAAGCCCGTTGCCTGAAGCGGGGGCACTCGAACGAGAAAGAAATCTGGTGACACTTCCTTATTGCTGCACGCTTGTACGCGCGTCGGGGAGGGGCGTTTCAGAGAAGGAACGAGACTGTTACGAAACTCTATGCTCGGGCACAATTCATCACTGGTCCACCTTCTGGGGTCCCAACGATCAGACCCTAGTCTGCGATTCGATCCTTAATAGAGCTCGACGAGTGCCTTGGCTGAACGCAACAGTTGAGTTTTTGGGTCATGTCAAGTGAGCTGAAGGCTGGCCAACTCTCGAGGATCTATATTTTCGTCGATAGCCAAATTGCCGATTCTCAACTTCTGGGACACGACGCTGAACCGCGGATATAGAATCACGGCGCAGAAAGCGTGCTCGGGGCTAGTCTAGTTTGTCAGGCTTTCTGGTCCTTGAAATGACTTGTTCAATTGTGAAAGTTCCTGTAGGCGCCGTTGCAGAAAGCGCAGCGCAGGTTCCTGACGAGCAAGAGCCAACGCCCTTCCGTACGAAGCGATTGCCTCGTTTGTGCTGCCGAGACGCCGACACAGATCAGCACGAGCTGCGTGAGTGAGGTAGTAGTCCCCGAGGTCGCCACGGTTGAGAATGGCATCGATCAGGGCGAGGCCAGCAGCTGAACCATCGCGCATGGCAATAGCCACGGCGCGGTTGAGTTCGACGACCGGCGAAGGGTTGACACGTAGAAGCACCTCGTAGAGGCCGGCAATCTGCGGCCAATCCGTTGCGGTCGGCGTAGGCGCATCAGCGTGCAGAGCAGCGATGGCTGCCTGAAGGGTATATACCGCACTGCGTGAAGCGGTTCTAGCACACCCCACCATACCGGAAGGCTTGATCTCGTTGTTCTCCGCCGCACCATCCTAATCGGTCAATCCTGTTGGTATCCACAACGCTCCGCGCCAACAACCTCGCCGCCGCAAACTTCTGCCTGCGGAGCGCTGTCGATTCGGTACTAGAGATTTAGCAACCAACAAAAATTACATTGCATCACTCTGAATTCAAGCAAAGATTGACCGCCTGAACTTTTATGCCGCCGCCAATGCTCGAAGATGGAGCAAGCATCGCATCTGTCGGTTAGAACTTCATCTCCATTAGGCACGCCGAAATGTCGGCGCGCCCGGCGTAGACTTGTTGTTATGCCGTGCTGTGCGCCGCGGTCTTGTGCGAGGAATCTCTTCGGAGATCACGGCAGAGCATCTCGTCCTTCAGACATCCAACTGGTTGGAGGCGGCAACCCGGCTGTACCAGTAGCCTGAATCTTTGATTGTCCGTTTCTGGCTTCGGAAATCTACATAGATCAAACCGTAGCGCTCCGTGAAACCTTCCGTCCATTGGAAATTGTCGAGCAGGCTCCACGCATGGTATGCGCGAACACGGGCACCATCCTTTATTGCGCGGGCAAGTTCCGCTAGCACCTGGCGATACCACTGAATGCGTCGTGTGTCTGGTATGCGGCCGTTGTCTTTATCGTAGGGCGCGTCGAGATAACCGCCGCCGCTCTCCGTTATCTCGATAATGGGATGGTTGTACTCCTCCGAAATCCGGGTGACCAGATCGTAGATACCGCGGGGCCATATCTCCATGCCGGAGTCCGTCAATGGGCCCTCGGTGGGCATGGCGGCTCGAATTCCAGTGTAGGGATCGCGTGCGCCACCGGAGTCAGACTCAATCTCAGTACCGCCGAAGGCGCCCCCAGAGGCGTGGGAATGACTTGCATCGGAGACGATACGGCGGGTGTAGAAATGGAGCCCCACCCAGTCCAACGGGGCCAACAGGATCTTTTCGTCTCCTGGCTTGAAACCCATGATTTCGTAGGGAGGTTCACCAACAAACGCATTAGGATAGCGGCCCTTCATAGCTGCTTCCAGAAAGAACACGTTGTTCATGGCATGGTACCGGGCGGCGGCGGCACGATCTGCCTCAGAATCGGTCTTCGGGTAGGCAGGCGCCATCTCATAGGCACTGCCCACCGTTGCTTTCGAAGACCCCGCCCGAAGGGCACGCACGGCTTCTCCCTGCGCCAATCCGAGCGTGTGTGCTGCCTTCAAAAAGTCAGGAAAACTAGTACGGCCCGGCGGAAAAGCGCCCGCAGCATAACCCATAAAAGCGATGGCCCAAGGCATGTTGAATGGTGCCCACATTGTGATTCGATCGCCGAGGTGCTTCGCAAGAATACTGGCATAGTCTGCGTAATATCCAGCCAAGTCGCGGTTCGGCCATCCTCCACGATCCTCCAGCGCTTGTGGAAGATCCCAGTGATACATTGTGCACCAGGGCCGGATTCCTGCTTCCAGAAGCGTGTCGGCTAAGCGTTTGTAGTGGTCGATCCCTTTCATATTTGGTGCGCCGATGCCAGTCGGCTGAATGCGAGGCCAGGAAATCGAGAAGCGATAGCTCCTCAGATTCAGACACTTCGCCAGTGCGATGTCTTCGGGAAAGCGATGGTACTGATCACAGGCAACATCGCCGGTGACGCCGCCGCGCACTTTGCCCGGCGTATGAGTAAACCTGTCCCAAATAGATTCGCCTTTGCCGTCTTCATTCCACGCGCCTTCCACCTGATATGAGGCAGTTGCGGCACCCCAGAAAAATCCTTCCGGAAAGCGCGCTTCCTTGATCACCGATTCCGATATTTGACCGGGAATGGAGCCAGCGATCTGGTCGGTAGCCGATGAGATGGCAGCGTAAGCATTTTCACGAACGAGTGCAGCGCCCGCTGCGGCTGCAACGGAACTGGCTACAAAATGACGACGATTCATTGTTGATCCTTTGATCTGAACTGGTACCTGAGCAACGTAGACTCCTTGGCTGGTTTCATACAATATTCCGCGGTCTCTTGCCCCTGGATCATCCATAAGCCGCGGCCCATGTGTCCAATGAATTGATCGACATGTTTTGATAACCTCAGGTTATGGCCTTGGAACTCGATGATTTGCAGTCGTTCTTGGTTCTATCTGAGCAACTCCACTTCCGGCGCGCTGCAGAGATCCTCCACGTCTCTCAGCCAGCCCTCAGCAAACAGATACGCCGCTTAGAAGAGCGGCTGGGCGGCCAACTACTGATTCGACGTTCGCGGGGGGTGCATCTGACTTCAGCTGGGCAGGTGCTATTGCAACATGCGCGACAGATCATCGAGAACTCCGAATCGGCAGAGAGGATCACCCGTCTCGCCTTAAAGGGTGAGGCAGGAACGCTGCGAGTCGGATTCGGGATCGCGGTTCTTGCCCGCGGTTTGCCGAATCTCATGCTGCGCTTTCGAAAGCGGTTTCCGAACGTGGACCTGTCCGTACGTAACATGTCGACCTCCGATCAGACTCAAGCACTTCGCGACAGAACGATTGATGTTGGGTTTGTGCGTCTGCCAATTCTGAGCGAAGATGTCGAGGCCGTCCCGATCGTGAGCGAGCGGCTCATGATCGTGTTGAGCGAGCAAGCAAATCACGACGCGAGGAAAGGGTTGGCAGCCCTAAGGAATGCACCGTTCATCCTGCCTTGCCGCGCTGACTCGGTCAGCTTCTATGATCATGTCTTTCGTACCTGCCGGGCGGCTGGATTTGTGCCTAGAGTGGTTCAAGAGGCCGATGTATTCTTCACCGCACTCAATCTGGTACGTGCCGGCCTAGGAGTGAGCATTGCGCCAAGTGCGGTACGACTAATGCGCGTGCCACAGATACGATTTGCGGAGACCAGGGTTCCTGAAGCGGAGTGGAACATCGGCATCGCATGGCTCCGCCAGGGCCAACAGACCATGTTGGTGGAAAACTTTATACACATGGCCCGGAGGGCTCTTTCATCCACGATCAAATGATTTTGAATCTGGCATTGTCTACTTCGCGACATAAATGAATGCGATCCTTTATTGTCAGTGTCGGTGCGTAGCGTAAATCGACGTGCGTGGATGCGAAGAGGGAGTCAAAATGATCGTTTACCGGCTCCATCGCCAGCGCTGTAGAATCTCGGCTGACGACTTTAGCCCTTACCGTAATTCCACGGATGTGCGAGAGAACAGACAACCGAAGCGATCGTTCACGGGCTCCTCCAGGTTCTGTTTGCAACCCAGTTTTCGGTCGGTGGTCAAGACGGATACATGCCCAAGCAGGAACTGAATCTGCTCCAACTCGCCGCCATTCACATGGCAGAGCTTGGCGCACGTTCTGCGAAGATCGTGTGGTTCGAGATGGTCCAGCTGAACCCGCCCAGCGACCCTTCGCGCCATGTACCAAATGACGTTCTCTGAGATTCCCTTACCCCAAGGTGTCCCATGTCGGCTACCCGGCCTGCACGCGAGGCCATTGGGCGATGGGGCGTCCGCCCGGCCATGCTGGTTGCCAAGTCGGCGAGCCGCTGCTAGTCCGCGTATAGGTGCACTGCTGCGGCCAGCCAGGCGGCGAGTCCTCCCACTGCTCCTGACGTCCGTAGACCGTTAGGTCGAGCAAGTGGTAGTTGTTATCCATCACCTCGACGCCGCGGCTTGTCGTCCAGTACGTCTCAAAAACCTTGGAGCTTTGGCGCAGGTAGCAGACGATGTGCATCCTGCCAATCCTGCGTCCAATCAAGAGGGTCTCGAGAGAGCAGCGGGGTGCTGAGTACTATGGCATCTCCCAGCCCATGAAGTCTCGGTACCGGGCGCTCTCTTCGTAGGGGCCCTGGCAAAAAGTGGCGTAGGTGACGTCGCGAGAATGAATATAGGACAGCTCGCGGACCTGCGACGTAACCCAGGTGCAGCCCTCGCACTGCTCCGGCGCAGGGTGGCCTGTGTGCCACATGAAGTAGTAGGCGATGAGCTGCCTGCGTCCCTCAAATGCGTCCAGCAGTGTCACCGGACCATGCGGGCCAATCAGAGTTGTCGTCTCATCCACCTCGACCATCGGGAGGCGCCGGCGGGCGGCGGCAATGGCGTCGCTTTCGTGCGTGTGAGCTTTCTCTCGAACTCGCAATGCGTCCAGTTCCGTATGGAAGGCGCTGCGATCGACGATTCTGGGCGCTCCCGATCCATCACTGACGATGTTTGGCATGGCCGTCTCCTTTGCTGCACAGACTTCGAGTGAAGATGTCACGCGGACTCGCAGTTGCAGGATTTCGCATCTGCTTCGCGCCTTCGGGCTGCGGCTCCCTCCGGATCGGTGAGGATATCGAGCCACAGCGGGTGGACCGAGGTCTCGGCGTCGTAGTTGTCGTGCCAGTTCCACCACTTGTACGGCGGGGTCTGCGGGTAGCCCTCCGGTGAATCCTCCCAGGCCTCTTGACGGCCGAGTGCGGTCATATCGAGATAGCTCCAGGTCGTTCCCATCGCTTCGTCGCCGCGGCCGTTGATGAGGTAGGTGCGGAACACCTTGTCGCCGTCGCGGATGAATGCATTGTGACCGTGCCATTGATCCACGCCGAAGTCCAAGTCGAAGCTGTCGGTGATGGTGTACCAAGGCATCTCCCAACCCATTCGCGCCTTCAGGCGCGCGATGTGTGGCTGCGGCGCGCGCGAGGCGTAGGCGAGCGTGGTGTCGCGGGCGTTGAGATGGGCCAGGTGGGCGACCTGATCGGCGCCCAGGGAGCAGCCGCGGCACGCATGATCGGGCCAGCCGAACACGCCGGGCTCGAAAAAGGCGCGATAGATGACCAACTGCCGCCGGCCTTCGAACAAATCGAGCAGGCTTACCTTGCCGTTCGGTCCGTCGAACTCGTACTTCTTCTCGACGGCCATCCACGGCATCCGCCGGCGTGCGGCGGCCAGAGCATCACGGGAGCGGGTCAAGGCTTTCTCCTTCGCGAGCAGTTGCTGTCGCGCAACCTCCCACTCCTGTTGAGAAACGATCTGGGGTGTTTTCATAGCTAGATGCTCCTTCCCTTTTTCCACGTCCTTCTCCATGTTCGTTGCCATCTTATCTCTCCTCCGTTTTTTGAAACAGACCGGAACGATTCGCTGTGAAGAATCTCTTGAGCTTGCCGATGCACACCGCGAGAACTCCTCCCGCGGATCCGGCTCCGGCGACCATTGCTGCTGCGTTTGCGATGCATACAGGGCACATTTGTCCCTCCCCATTTCGAGCTGTCACTTTCAATGTTTGATTCTCTATAACAGGCACTACCAACAGGGAATGCCGGCTGTCTTTCTACTCTCTTACGCGAACACGTCCGGCTGGCTCTTCCCGGTTTCGACCAATTTGCGCAGGTTGCCTTCCACCAGCGCGCCCCAGGCGCCAGAGCAGCCGCCATAGCACTCGAATGCGGGAACCAGGCCCACATGCGTAAAACGGAGCTCGGTCTTGCCGCCCTTTCTGGCGATCTCAAAGATAATGTCAGTCCCGATCCATTCGGTCTTATCTTTGACAAAGGTCAGTTCCGCGTCCGTAACATGCCACGCAACTTTCTTACCGGGAACGAATTCCGTCACTCTCTGTGTGGTCTTGTGCATGTTCTGGTAGCGATATTCGAATTCGGCGCCAAGCTCGTTCGTACCGCCGACGACCTCTCCCGACCACCACCCGCGAACGTTGTTGATGGCTGTGAAAACCTCTTCAGGGGTCTGCTCGACCGTAAACGAAGTGGTGAAACCATCCTTCTTCATGATTCTTACCTCCATCCTCTTTTGCAATTTTCTGTGAGTATTGCGTGGCGCGCGGCGCTTCTTAGAGCGCCACGCTCTCGGGCACGAATCCGGCGTATTGCTTCTCGAACGTCTTAGCCAAGCCATTGCGCCATCCGTCGGCGATTGAACGGGACATGTGGTCGGGGAAGATGTCCTCTTCGCCGTTCTCCAGTCCGTCGAAGATGCCCTGTGCGGCGGACTCAGGCGAAGCCTTCGGAATATCGAAACTGCGGTTCATGTCGGTATCGACAGGGCCGAGGAAAACGCCATGGACGCTCACCCCATCACCTGCCACGAGCGCCCTCAGAGACTGCGTCATGCTCAACGCGGCAGCCTTCGAGATCGAGTAGGAGGGTATAACCGGCAGGGGAGCGAGAGCCACCAGGGACAGGTTGTTGACGATGGCCCCCTTGGAGCGCTTCAGCATCGGCAGGAACGCCCGCGAAACCTTGTACACGCCAAAGAAGTTGACGGCGAGAGCCTGCTCAATGACGGCAGGATCGCTCAGATCGTCATAGGGAGCGATTCCGGAGTTGTTGATGAGGACGTCGAGGCTGCCGGCCTGCCGGACTGCCTGCTCGATTTGCGCATCGATGGTTACGTCCAGCGTCAGAGGGGTTACGCGTTCGTCGGCGATGTGAAGCGGGCCGCGGGTTCCGCCATAGATCCTTTTGGCTCCGCGCTGCAGGGCTTCCTGGACGAGCGCACGGCCGATGCCGCGATTGGCGCCGGTGATCAGGACTGTCTTATTCTCAATGTTCATGATGTTCTCCTTGTGGGACTGGCCTCGGCCTGCCCGATTTTTCCTCGCTACTGTGTAAAACCGGCGTTGCGGTCAAAACTCATTGGTGCCTGACGGAATTGCTATCTTTGTTCTTGATCGCTTGTTGGGTTCTGAATATGACCCCGTGTTTGTTGGCCACGACATAAACTTAGCGCAGGATATTGAAGCGGTGAGAGTGACAATTGTGGCGGGATTCCGATGGATTCGCTGATCACAGCTGCGGCACAAGCCCTTGCGGCAGGTGACCCTCTTGGCGCATTGAAGCGAGTCGCGCTGCGCGACGATGCGCCTGCGCTGGCTCTGCGCGGGATCGCCATGGCGCAGCTCGGTGAGTTCGCACGCGCAAAGGAGCTGCTGCGAAGAGCGGCGTGTGCCTTCAGCCCAAAAGAGTCTGTCGCACGCGCAAGGTGCGTCGTCGCCGAAGCCGAAATCGCGCTTGCTTCGCGCGATCTCGGTTGGCCCGCCAAGGCGCTCAGCGCGGCGCGGGCCACTCTTGAAGCGCACGGCGACCGCGTCAACGCCGCGCATGCGCGGTATCTTGAGGTCCGGCGTCTTGTCCTGATCGGGCGTTTGGATGAGGCAGAGCGTACGCTCGTTGATTTTGACTATACGCCCTTGCCGCCCGCACTGAGAACTTCCTATGAACTTATGGTTGCGGGAATCGCCATAAGACGCCTTCAAACGAAAGCGGCGCGAACTGCGCTCGCTCGGGCCGAACGGGCCGCCCGGCAAGCCAATATCCCTGCTTTGACGGCAGAAGTTGAAAATGCGTCCAATGTTCTGAACACGCCGGCGGCGCGCCTGATTGCACGCGGTGATGAGCGACCACTCCTGCTGGCGGAGGTCGAAGCATTGTTAGCGTCCAATGCGCTCGTTGTGGACGCCTGCCGGAATGTCCTGCGTGATAAACACATGGTGGTTTCGCTCGTGACGCGTCCGGTGTTATTCGCGCTCGCCCGCGCGCTGGGCGAGGCCTGGCCGGGTGACGTTCCAAGAGATCAGCTTCTTACCCGCGCATTCGGAGCCAGATTCGTGGATGAATCGCATCGCATGCGGCTGCGAGTTGAAGTCGGGCGACTCCGCAAGATGCTTCGGCCGCTTGCAGATGTCAGTGCGACGAAGCGAGGGTTCATATTAGTGCCTCAGCACGAGAGAGAGGTGGTCGTGCTGAGGCACTAATATGAAC
>Ga0255352_1000835_pt1 | contig 16524 bp, 11 predicted proteins | sample HBST0metaG_FD_189939 | JGI IMG/M metagenome (GOLD analysis project Ga0255352, IMG submission 189939) | Peat soil microbial communities from Stordalen Mire, Sweden - H.B.S.T0 | ecosystem: Environmental > Terrestrial > Soil > Wetlands > Peat | place: Sweden: Norrbotten County, Stordalen Mire...
CGGATGCAGTCTCTAACACCGAGATGGGCACGGTCTTCGAGGAGCTGATCCGCAAGTTTTCTGAAATATTGAGGAAAAGCTCATTTTTAGGATTTTTCCTCTCAGCGACTTTTTCCTCCGCCCGTTCTGCCCTCAATTTGAGTGATCGAGTCGGAGGTGTTCCTCATTTTCGCAGTGTTTTTTCTTTGCAAACAAATTGCATCTTTCTACAAGTTAGTTGCGATGCAAAGCAATCACGGTCACACTCGCATGTGGAAATGCATGAGTCCACCCCTCAGGTTGAACGGCTTCAACACTGTCCACTGGTTTTACGCGGGTTGGAAACACCTCGTCGTTACCATCGGCGATGCTGGATGCGCTAAGCTCATGCACCGTGGCTGTCTTCACAGCGGAAAATTCATGTAGATGTATGCTCGCAGGAATGTCGGCAGTGAGGCTGCGATTCACACAAAATAGCGTCAACGTCTTGCCATCCAAGCTCATTGCCGCAGCTACATCCAGATACGGAGCAGAAGCGATCTCTGCCAACCGGTTCACACCTTTGGCCACGGAATAGCTTCCTGCATTGGCCGTTACTGCAACCGGATTTGTAATATCGGCATTTGCATACATCTTGAACACATAATATGCGGGAGTTGCAAAGACCTGGCTGCGCTTCTTCCAGATACCGGCGAACTCCATGATTCCTGTCATGTCGGAGACGGGAGCTATATCAGAGCTTCTCAACAGCATATTCAGAACCCCGCCGGTTACAATCGCTCCGCCAATGTTGGTAAAACTTGGTGCATTGCGATGCTCCCCAGCAAACAGCCATTCTGTAAAAGCAATGCGCACCTTTCCGTTATATCCCGGAGTACCATCGATTTGCCCCTGGACCTGGCGTAGCAATTTTTCCAACTCGACCGGCAAGGCAAATGCGGCTTCAGCTACAAACTCCGGGCTTGGATTCTTGAGTTGCACCTCATCTGTACGCACTACAAAATGAGCCGATAGATAATCAAAGGTCCCCGGCGGATTGGTAAGTTGGATAGCATTCCAACTGTTGAAACCATCCGGATCGGCACCAGTGGCAATCAACCGCGCGGCTGGATCGACCGCATGAACGGCTTTGCTGAACTCCGCCGTGCGTGCGGCAAGTTGGTCGCGCGTAGGATACGCTAGGTTCCAGTTACCCCAAAGCTCGTTGCCAAGTTCCCAAAGCAGTCCGGAATGCGTGGACCAGTGCTCATCGACATAACGCACCCAGGCGGCAGCCTCTTCCGGCGTTCCGCTGCCCAAATTCAGAGCGATTTGAGACTGGGCTCCTATCTGGCGGCAGAACTCCAAAAATTCATCCGTGCCAAAGCTGTTGTACTCTGGAATGCCCCAAGAATTATTGAGTGTATTTTTGCGCTTGTCGCGCGGACCTACGCCATCTGTCCAGTGGTACGACGAAGTAAAGTTTCCTCCGAACCTAACCAGCGGCGTATTCATCTCCCTGGCCATCGTCACAGCATCCGGATCCAGACCTGCCTGGGCATCAGCGGGCATCAGAGACAGTTGATCCAGGTCAACGCGCTCATTTTCCATTACTTCGACAATAAAGTCCGCCGGATCGAGCCGTTGCAGCTTTCCGGTTGGAACCTGAAGAGTGAAGGTATACTTAGTCCACGACTTATCCACAACCTGAATTTTCTGAGATGCAAGCTCGTCATTCTTACCACGGACATGGAGGGCAATAGTAATGCCTGTAGCTCCGCCTAGATGCCGGGCATAGAAGCTGCCCGCATAGTCGCGTGTGCGATGGATGGGAAGATATACCTTCTGTTTGATTCCGGTCGGCTTTCCTGGAACGCCGAAGACTCGCAGTGATTGCCATGAATTGGCGGCATCGCCGTAATGAACTTCATAGCGATTTCCTTCGCTGGCGTCAAGCGCCTCCCACGGCATGGGCAGTGCAAGGTCGCCCGCCCGGCGAAGTTCAGGCGTCTCGTGCAGCATCGTAACTATCTGTTGCGGGCCCCACAAGCCAGCTTCCAGGCTTGGATTCTGCAGCAACTCCGCCCACAATCCGTTGTAGATCGAATTCCCTATCGGTTCCAGAAACGTGCCGAAGATAGATCGCGGAATCTGCCGCTTGCTAACCTGCGCAGCATCAACCTCGATGGTGGCTGTCTGCGGAATCGGCTCCTTGACGGTGACCTGGCCATACAATGCAGCCGCAAATGACAAGCCCCAAGCACACTGAAATACTCTCTTCACTGTAGCTCTCCATGGATTGCAGTTCGACGCCCGCTGGCCCTGCGATTCAATCCGTTTCAAACAGCCTTATACCTGAAGATCTATTATGTAAATGTTACTGCACCGTGAGCGTGAACGTCTCCTGCGCAGTGGTGCTTCCCGAGGTGCCGGTCAACGTTACGATGTAATTACCTGCGGTGGTGCCGCCTGTACTACTCACCGCCCCTCCGCCGCATCCAACTATGCCGAGGGTGATAATCCCGATCGATAAGAATAATACAGACATTTTCCGCCACTTGCGACGGCGCACCGGGATACCGAAGAACAGAATGCAGGCCAAAGTCATACCACCCGCAGCGGGCCAGCGTCTTGCTGGAACCTTTGGATATGCCAGCGCGCTGCTGGTAGAAGCTGTCGTAGAAACGGTGAGCGTTGCGGACCCGGACGAGGTGCCGGTAATGCTTACCGGGCTGGTTGCACCAAAGCTCAAGGTTGGGAAATATTGAGTTTCTCCCGGACCCGAGGTGATCTGAGCTGTGAGAACTACATTGCCTGTAAAACCTCCTGCCGGTGTCACAGTAATGGTTGTCGTGTTACCTGTAGTAGCTCCTGCTTTGATGGTTAGCGCACTGCCACTGATCGCAAAGCTCGGAGTCACTGCCGCCGTAACAGTGATAGGCGCACTGCCGCTGGCGAGGGCGTAGTTTGCGTCCCCACTGTAGCTGGCCGCGAGCGTATCCGTTCCAGTGGCCATGGCATTTGTAGGTATGGTGACACTGGCAGATCCGTTGCTCAGCGCAACCGCACCCGATGTGTAATAAGTGCCGCTGGTCAGCGTCACTGTGCCGGTCGCAACCGGGTCGCTGGCCGATCCCGCCACAGTGATGTTCACTTTTGTTGCCTGTGCTGTGGTGATGCTGCTTGATGTTGGCGTCACGGTCACAGTGGGGGTCTGCGTACCGGCAATGATAGCTCCACTCCCGTAATACATCGTGCAAACTGATCCCACATAGTCGGACGCAAACTCGAGGACGTTCATCCCATCCGTTGAGGGCAGTAACGGTGAAGAATAGTTGGGGCAATAGTTGTCATATGCCGTCGGAACCTGTACGGGAGCAGTCATTGTGCTCCACGTACCAGAACCATCGGTAGAATGATTGGTGAAGATTGTTATTCCATTTCCACTTGATACGGATCCGGAACTCTCATACATCATTTGTCCAGTCAGCAATATAGTGCCATTGCTGGAAGTCACCGATGACGCCCAAGTATTGGTCGGAGCATGTTCGAACCATTGTCCTGTTGTAGATACGACCTTGGTTCCCATGTTAGTAGAATCTCCCCAATTCCAGCCGTCTGCAGAAGTTCTTGAAAAAACGGTGCATGCGGCAGGACCGCAGAGCTCATAGCTCATGAAATAGGTGCCGCTCGGCAACTTGGTCACGACCGGCATTCCAGGACGATCGGCTTTAACGGTACTTGCGATGGTAAATGTAGCATCCTGCCAATTGATCCCATCGTAGGATCTGACCTGATGAATCAACTGGCTGTGACTAGTCTGTGTCTCATCGGAGTAGAAACAGACCAGAGCACCATCATTGGCCACGGTAAATTGCGGTTCCCATAGTCCTCCGCCAACACTTGATGGAGTCGTCGCTGTTGCGCAGTTCGACAGATAGGACCAGGTCTTTCCTTGATCTGCGCTCTGATAAATCTTCAACTGCATGGGCTGTGTTGTGGAGGACTGCCCGACGGAGCCAGACCACAACAACGTACCTGCCGAAAGAGTTCCCACCTGACTCGGCAATTCATAGAGCGTTCCGCAGCAGAGTCCGCCTGAGAAATCGGTATCCGTCACAGCGCCGATCTTGCTGAAGCTTGTTCCGTCGCTGCTGGCATAGACATCTTCCTCCCCAGTGCCGTTAGGAAATGCCGTAACGCTCGCGACGATCTTGCCATTTTTCGATGCGTCCGTGTTATGCGAAAGCCGGAACACCCGCGCATACAATGCAGTGCTGCTGCTCAATGCGGTGCGCGACTGACCAAACGAAAACGTACAATGCCCAATAAGAGCAATGAAGATTGCCAACCCACCCAGCAGCGACAATATGGAAAAATCGGATTTAAATACCACGCTCTGACCGGCATGGCGGGGGTACGGCAGGGATAGTTTTTGTACTTGCATTCCTGACTCCACGATGTTCAATTATGTGAGCGATCCGCGCGAAGCTATAGCAAGATATTGCTATAGGAACAAAGTGCAGGGCCTGAGGTCATCAGGCCCTGCATTCTGTTTTAGAACGCAACCCGAATTTGAACATTCAGATTGCGCGGCGGTGAGTCCAAGCTCGAAGTCTGACCCGGGATAAGGGAGCCGAAATCAGCATCCCAGGCATTCGAGTTAAAACGTGCGGTGAGCAAGTTAAAGTGATTCAGCACATTTGAAGCCGAGACGCGCAAAATGACATTCACGCCATCGCGCACTTCGAGACTCTTCTGCAGAGACGCGTCGCTCAGCAACATGGGCTTCATGCGGATCACGTCGGAGTTTGAGTTTTCCTTGGCTTCGTTTGTAAGCGTGTCATACACGATCCAGTCGTACTGACTGGTATCGGATGGGCAAGTGCCGTAGGCGGTGTTGGTCGCCAACGGAACCGTGCCTCCTCCGGCCAGGTGATGGAGCACACAGTGGCCCCAGCCCATAACCACAGGCGAACTCCAATTAGGATGCTTGTTGAATTTGTTATGCGCCGTAGGAACCGCGCCGGTCGGAAGCGAGATCGGTTCGCCGCTCTGCAGGGTGAACTGCGCGGACAGATCCCATCCGCCGACAACGGCATCTGCGATGCGATTATTGCTCAGATTAAAGTGGCGGTTGCGGCCGACAGGCAACTGGAAAACGCCGTCGATCTTGAATGACTTGGGAATCTCAAGATAATAGACGCTTCTCTGCCGAAGGTTTAGATCCTGGCTCAGCCAGCCCCACTGCTCAATCTGCTTGGACCACACATAGCTGGTATTGAAGCTGACGCCGTGGGACATATGCTGACGATAGTCAATCTGTAACCCGTTGTACCAGATATGGCCGCCGTTCATGCCGGCAACCGTTACAGACGTGAACTCAGGGTGCGGACGGTTCATGTCATATGCTTCGTTGGTTGTGTTGGTGTAGTATGAAGTGCCTTTGAACGCCGCAACGCCGTTGAATGGATTGCCTGTCGCCGCCCAGCAGTTAGCCCATTGAGCAGTCGACGATCCATAAGCCAGCGAGCAGGTTTGCAGGAAGCTGTGAGAAGGATAGTTGGCGTCGTAGTTCATGTCGTAGCCATTTACGCGGTTGCCCACGTAGGCCACATCGAGAACTCCGCTCGGCAGAAGACGATACTGAACGCCAAGGGAGAACTCGTTGGCGTCCGGGATACGGTAGTTGTGGTTGTAAACAGACAGGGAGGAACCAACACCAGTCATGGTGCCTAGCGCAGCACCCGTCTGCTGAATCAACCCACTCGGGTAGGGATCACTGAGGAGATCGCTGATAGGAGTAATGCCATTGTCGTTGGTGGTAGTCATGGACGTAGAGGATGAAAAGCCGAGCTGGTTCATCATCCCGTTGGTCTGAAAGTTGGTGTAGAACAAGCCATAGCCACCGCGCACAACCAGTTTGTCAATGGGCTGCCATGCAAAACCAATACGGGGTTGAATGTTGTTCCAAACCGTCGCAACCGCATTCCTTGTAGACCCATTGATATTGGCATACAAAAGACCACCCGTCAGGTTTGAAGCTGCAGGCAGAATCGAAGCGGCATTGGCGGGCATTTCCTGTTGAACAGCGTTGGGGATGTTGGGATCGAAGCCCGTGACCAGCTTGTCGTGCCGGTCAATCGGTCCGGTCAGCACGTCGTAGCGCAGGCCAAGATTGATAGTCAGGTGTGGAGCAATTCTCCAGTCATCCTGCGCCCAGGGAGCGATGTACCTGCTCGAAATGAGTTCGTCGGCGTTAATGCCCACATTGCCGCTGGTTGGCGTCCCCAGCAGGAAGGTGGCAAAGCCATCGCCGCTGCGTGTTCCGGTCGTAGTGTCCTGTACGTTGTAGGCATCCTCCGTCCAGTCAAGTCCGTTGTTTATCGTAGACTCGCCGGGATTATAGTAGTCGAAGCGGGTCAAGCGAAGATCGGACCCGAAGCGGACAGTGTGCTTGCCGATAGTCTTTGAAATGGACTCTTCTGTCGAGTAAGTTCCGGTAACTTCAGTACTGGCATTCCAGCCCATTCCGTTGTAGCCCGTAAAGTTCCAGTAACCGAACAAGGCAGGCTTTTGCAGTGCATCGACAAAGCTCGATGGCAGGCCCAGCGACGTAAGGTCAAAACCCTGATTCACCGGGCTGGTCCACACCACGCTGAAGCGCGTGTAGCCGGCTCGGACATTCAGTACCGTGCTGGAATTGAGGACATCGACAAAGTCGAAGAGGAAGCCCTTGCTTGCACGCTGGAATTGACCGCCGGTTTCGCCCGGTCCAGTGATACCTCCCGCGTTACTCACTTCTGTAAAGTCAGCCGCGAACGGACGCAGGAAAAACTTGTACTTGTCGCCGACATTGAAGTCGAAGCGGCCCAGCAGGTTGTGGAAGTGCCAATTGTAGTAGTTGTTCGGAAGGCTCAGGTTGTTGGTGCCGGCGCGCTCTCCGCTCGGCGTAGTGCCAACCGTGGGAAGGTACTTGGCAACCGCCGCCGCTACAGGGTTGATCCGCGACTGCGGAATGATGTTGCCGGGGAACTGATCGCGAACCCACGTACCTGCGCTGTTCTGATGCACAGTCGCCGGATCGTTGATCGTGATGGCCGGGTATCCCGACTGATTGAGCAACTCGGAGAAATCTCCGGTAATCATTTTTGCTGTCGGGTAAGAGAGCAGCAGACTTCGAGGCAGTAACTCTGTGTAGTGATCGAAGGCGAAGAAGTAATACGGCTTGTACCTCTCCGACTGGCGCAGCAGATGCGGGATCTCCGCAGGCCCGCCCACCTGGAAGCCTAGCTGCGTCTGCTTGTTGAATGGCGTTGTGTTGGATGTGGTGTTGTTGATCGCGTTCTCATACTTATTCTGATAAGAGTTCGCGTTCCAGCTGGTACGGCGGAACGAACTCCAGAACATTCCGTGCAGCTTATCGGTACCAGAAAGAGTGCTCATATTGATCACGCCTCCGCTGGTATGCCCGTATTCTGCGTCATAGTTGTTAGCGCTGACAGAGAACTCCTTGGTGGAAAACTGGGGCGGAGTGTAGGCGTAGGTATTGCCGCCGAATTCAGCGTCGTTGGGGCTGCCGTCAATCTGAAATTCATTCAGATACATCAGGCCACCGTTGATCATGAACTGCGAGGTCACTGTCCATGGATCGGTGTAAACGCCCAGCGGGCGCATCCGAACGCCGGGAAGATCGTTGCCCAGCATCATCGGGTTTGAGTTGATAACAGGTAGTTCCTTGATATCCACATTGTCGATGTTAAAAGCTCGGCTGGCGCTCTGTGTTTCCAACAATGCGGCCTGAGCAGTAACAATAACTTGTTCGTTGGCCACAGCCGGCTTGAGTTCAACCTTTACACTGCTGGCAGCATAAGACTGCAACCTGATTCCGGTCAGTTCCGCGGGACTCATGGAAGTTGCCGAAACTTTGAGTACATATGTGTCCGGTTCAAGGAACTGGAAGATAAAGGAGCCGACCTCATTGGTCTTGGCTGGCGTGACGATCTTTGTGCTTCCACTCTCGAGCTGTAGTGTGGCGTTTGGAACAACCGCTCCTGTGCTGTCGGTAACGGTGACCGTCAGCTTAGCACGGTAATCCTGCGCTTGAGCTTGAGGAGAGATGAAGACGAGCAGGGCAAGGACGCAGAAGAGCACTGCGGCAATGCGATGCACAGGATACGGTCTCTCCATGCAAGATGTCTTTCGCATGTATTGCCTCCTGGTAAGTGGTGACAAACTTCCATAGTCGAAGTTCGCAGTTAACGTTTACATTCCAGTCGGGTTCCTATAATCCCGGCCATTGGTGACCATATGTTCCGCGCAATACGATGCGCAAGATGACGGAACCACCAATCTCTGATGGTACATATGACCTATCGTTTCGGAGACGCATCTAGAAGTGACTATCAGTGGCCCTTGGCCCTATATTTTTCGCTGCGCACCGCATAGAATAGCAGCGTTATTGAAGTTTTTAAATCCGGACCAATAACGCGGACTGTGCGCACCTTGACAATTGAGTTCATCAAGATAACGATGCTAGATGAATAGCTTATGAGGATTTGTAGTTGGAAAAGGCAGCTAAATCGATCAAAGTAATGATTGTCGATGATCATCCGGTCGTGCGCATTGGGCTGCAGACCATGCTCGACAGCGAAAACGATATCGTAGTAGTCGGTATGGCAGGCTCCGCAAGAGAAGCCATAATTGAAGCCGAAAAGGTCAATCCGGATGTTGTGCTGATGGACCTGCGCATGCCAGAGATGGATGGCAATGACGCGATCATCGAGATGCGGCGCATTCAGCCTGGAATGAGGATTCTTGTGCTCACGAACTACCAGGAAGACGAGTACATCTCAAAAGCCTTTCATGCCGGCGCAATGGGCTACCTTTTGAAATGCACGCCGCAGGAAGAGATCGTCAAGGCGGTACATACGCTCTACCAGAATCGGCGTTACGTTCCGGCCGACATTGCGCAGCGTCTGATGGAGTCGATTGGCCGCGAGAAATTGAGTGAGCGCGAACTGGAAGTACTCAAGCTAGTAGCCGAAGGACTTTCGAACAAGGAAATTGCGCAAAAGCTGTCCATTAGTGACAAAACCGCCCGCAATCACGTGACTAATTGCCTTATCAAATTGGGCGCAAACGACCGGACGGAAGCGGCAACGACTGCGATCAAGCGTGGTCTGATCCGCATCGCTTCGTGATGCAGCCCAGAATGCGCGCGTAGATTCTTACCCTTTTGCGGCGGCTACAGCGGAACCAGAGTTGATGTATCCCGGAACCGCAGCGCTCAAGTCGACGCGACCCCCAGGGAGTGGCGACCTTGCACAATACTTAACAGGATATAGTTACTCTGGTTTCGCTCTAGATTTTGGACTATGGCAACGCTGGTCAGCAAAAGCCAAAAAGCTTAGCGAGGCCGCTGGATTTCTTGAACGTTTGGACCAGCCTTCGGGTGAAGCTGCCCGTCGGCTGCAATTCTGCTCGCACGCGAACCTGCGTACCCTTCCCCACAGTACTGACGATGTTGAGGACGCTGCCGATGTCGCGGGCTCTCTTCTGCATACCCAATATGCCAAAACCAGTAGACTCAGGCTTATATTCGAATCCCGTTCCATTGTCTTCCACTATCAATTCGACGCTGTCACCTTCGTAGTGAAGAGTAATTGTCAACGCGGTTGGGTTCGCGTGGCCTACCGCATTCGCAATTGCTTCCTGGCCAATGTGCAGAAGAGTATTGGCTAGGCGCAGATGCAACTGAACAGGATTGCCCTCCAGCTTGGTCGTCGTACGGGTGTCATTGCCAGCGATCTTGTGAGCAGTATTGGCCAATGCGCCCAGAAGGTCGTTCTGAATTTCTGGAGATGGCACGCTCAGCATGGCGATGGTACGGCTGGCTTCTGCGTGACACCTGCGAACCAGTTGATATGCCACGTTCAACTGCTCCGCGATGTGCCGAAAATCCTGATGATCCCCGCGCAGGACACCGCTTCGAATGCCCTGAATCTGGTACCCGACTCCGGCAAAGCTCTGAGCCATGGTGTCGTGGATTTCATGCGCAAGCCTGTCTCGCTCCTGGGTAATGGCGTTTGCCTGCCACTCTCGGATACGAAAGTGGATCAACTGGATCAGCATCGCGATGCCGATGACCACCACAAAGAGCATCCCCACGTGCCATGGAGTCCACCATGGAGGTGCAGCGAGCGTCTGAATATCGTCATTCGATCGCATCAAAATCACAAATGGCGTGAGTTCCCGCGTCGCCTTCCGATCGAGAACGCATACGCCGCGAATACGCAGCAGACTGTTCGTCTCCAGTTTGGGAAGGGATGCTGCGGATTGATTGGCATAAACAGCCTGGAAGGATTGGTCTCCCTGGGTTAGCTCAAGAATCTGTTCACCATGAGGCGCTTGTTTCATGCCCGTCAAGCGGCCTTCAATCTCCACGAATCTGGAATCATATGCGCCGGATGCGGCTTGCAAGGATGTGATAGCGATGGGCGGAATCGGTGTTCCGCTCCAAAGCAGACGCACGTTTCCCCCTCGGACAACCGCGCTGTACAAACCCGGCATGGCATGCCCCGTAACCTCGACCGCATCCCCAACATTGAGCGGAGGAATCTGCGCATCTGTAACCAGGATGCCACCTTCAGAATCTTGTATGTAGAGGCCGTGGGTCGCCAGAGTCACCACTCCGCGAAGAGTAATGAAACTTCCTTCGTCACGTGAAAGGTTCTGCAGATCGTCGATGTGAAGCGATTGTCCGTTGGGTAATTTCACACTGCCCGAAGGCTGTGTAACATCGTTGTAGGTGAGACTGAATCGGAAGATGCGGTTATAGTCTGCTTCTCTCTTTGGAAACTCCGGATAACCGACAAAACTGGCCTGTCGGCGGAGTTCCATGTAATCGCTGAAGGCCGCGCGCTTGACGCTGATATTACGCCACATGCCGCCTGTAGCCAGCGAACGCAGTCCCATGCGCCCCGCTGTCGCGCATGGATGTTCCTCTATCGCAACCCAGGCTGTCTGCATCGTCGTAAGGTTCTGCGATGAAGCTGCAATATTGCAACCGACAGCCGTGACTTTCAGCCGGTACCATGTATCGGCGTGAATGCCACCCGGTATCGGCACGGGACGCGCTTCCATCCACCCATGATCCGAACGGCCCATCACCAGCGTTCCGTCCGTGGTACGAAGGCCCGCGTAGTATCCGCTGTATGCGTCTACGCCCTCTTCTTCCTGAGTTGAGCGGACAATCACGCCCATATCGCCGTGTTCACCATCAAACTTCAGATCCGCCGTCAGGGTATAGTCTTTCCAGTCTGCCGACCCAGCCAGCAACTTTGCACCGCGCTCGTCCGAATTGTTCCGCACTACACCATCGGTAATGGTCCAGCCTCCGCCATAGGCCTTCCAGTCTTCCATCTTTCCGGCCACCAACTGATACTCATGAAACGGAGACCGCTCGCTGTGGTTCCAGTAAAACCAACTGCCTACGCTGCACAGAAGTCCCAGCGCAACGATAACAAAAATGAGGATTCGCCTCAGCGCCACAGAGAGTCTTCTCACTATTGCACTCTCCAATTCATATCCAATACCTGCTGCACAGAATCCGAATCAACGTTCTCTTTTGTGACCAGCACGGGCGGCACAACGATTTTTGCTGCCGTGTATTCACCATGTAGTCGCTTGTGAATCGTCTGTACGGCGTCATACCCCATCACATAAGTATTCTGCGCAATCAGGGAATCGATGCCGCCAGAGCGCAGATGATGCAGAAGGTCAAGATCCTGGTCGCAGGCAATCAGCGCGATTTTTCCACTTGCCCTCATACTCTGCAAGGCACCATATGCCGCGCGTGATTGGTTGATGCTTAATGTAAAGATCACACGCAGGTGAGAGTCGGCGCGGATCACATCCTCCGCAGTTTCTTCAGCCTCCGCATAACTGGCGGAGGTGCTTCGCCTTTCCTCGATTCGGACTTTGCCAATTCGCTTGTGGAGCACGGCTTCAAAGGCATCCGTACGCTCGATGGATCCAATGATATTGGGATTGATTCCCAGAATGGCCACCGTGTCGCCCAGCTTCAACAACCTGGCAGCGCGTTCTGCCGCCACGCGGCCTGTTGCGGCATCATCATTCACAACAAAGGTCAGGTTGCCGCCAGGCGAAATGCCCAGTGGAGAGCCTACAATGACCGTTGGAATTTTCCGTGCCAAAGCCGCATATACGGAACTGATAAGAACCACATCATGATCCGGCGACAGAATCAGGCCGTCAACCTTTCGCGCTATTGCTTGATTGACGATTTGAACCTGCCGAGGAAAATCATCCTCACGGCTGGGGCCATTCCAGTACACTTTCCATCCAAAATCATGCGCTGCCTGCGCCGCACCGGCATGTTCTGACTCCCAAATCTCCTGCGCCGTCGTCTCTGGGACAACCGCAATGACCTGCTGATGCGGCATGCGTCCAGTCAGACCTGCCACCAGCGCTAGACCAGCCAGCACAGAAATAGCTACCAACGCAGTTGCGGATCGTATCCTCATGATCGGCTCCGCGCCCATTATTACATCCTCGTCTTTTCTGTGCTTTTTGGAGCAAGCAGTATATCTGCACTACTGTTTTACGGGCAAAATGGACTATTGATCAATCCTGTCCTAACCTTCTATCTTTTTGAAGCGCATAAAGAATTCGCATATCGCTTCGCTTCGACCGATTCTCTCTTTGCGCACAGTCCATGCTCGAACTCCGCTGAAGAAAGTTGATTATCGCGTGATGCTATCATCCTGCTGCCATATATCTTCGCAAATGGTTCTCGGTCCGCTGTCTATTAACCTAAGTCCTTCTGCTCGGCAAAATCGTTCGCATGTTGCGATCCTGCGCGTTCTGCCAATTCTGCTCGTTTGCCTGTTGGCCACAATGTGCACGACCGCATCTTATGCTAAGGCACCCTCCCGTACTGAGCGCTGGAGCCAACAGAAAGCTCAGGATTGGTATAGCCATCAGCCTTGGCTCGTGGGCAGTAACTATATCCCTGCAAATGCGATCAACCAATTGGAGATGTGGCAGCCTGCCAGTTTCGACCCCAAGGAAATCGATCTTGAGATGGGATGGGCTGAATCCATTGGGATGAATACCATGCGCGTCTTTCTCCACGACCTGCTCTGGCAGCAGGATCCTTCCGGGTTCAGACAGCGCATTGACGAGTTTCTCACCATCGCCGCGCGGCATCATATCCGCCCTGTCTTTGTTTTGTTTGATTCCTGCTGGGATCCTTTTCCTGCACTCGGCCCCCAACATCCGCCCGTGCCGGGAGTGCACAATTCCGGTTGGGTGCAGAGTCCCGGCGCAGTTGCTCTTGGTGACCCGACGCAGCAGCCTCGTCTGAAGAATTACGTTCAGGGCGTTATTGGCGCCTTTGCCAACGATCAACGCGTCCTTGCATGGGACCTATGGAACGAACCGGACAATACAAACGACGGCTCTTATGGCAAGGTAGAGCTAAAAAACAAGGTTGCAGTTGTTGTTGAGCTTTTGCCTAAGGTGTTTGCATGGGCACGCGAAAAAAATCCTTCGCAACCTCTTACCAGCGGAGTCTGGCAGGGTAACTGGTCGGCCAGTGAAACGCTCTCACCAATGGCCCGTATTCAGCTCGACGAATCTGACATTATTACCTTTCATAACTATGGCTGGCCAGAGGACTTCGCACTCAGGATCAAGGAATTGGAGCGCTACCAGCGTCCGGTGATTTGCACGGAGTATATGGCCCGCGGGGCTGGAAACCTGTTCGATGACGTGCTACCCATTGCGCAACGCGACAAGGTTGGCGCAATCAACTGGGGATTTGTTAAAGGCAAAACGCAGACCAACCTGCCTTGGGATTCATGGCAGCGGCCGTATGTCGGTTTGGAACCGCCAGTTTGGTTCCATGATATTTTTTATCCTGATGGATCGCCTTATCGTCTGCACGAGACAGAACAGATCCGCCATCTCACCTCCAACAACGCGCAGTTTCACTAACCTAGTGGGACTGACACAAACCAATGCGACATAACAAGGTTGTCATCATAAGTGAAGCATGAAGCGCTCTTTGCGCAGAACGTCGTCGAATGGCCCTCGGCGGCGTTTTGCCTTTCTTCTATCTCAACGCCATAGGGCCGCATCCCTTGCGTCACAGGTTCGCCAGGGGGAAATACCTGAAGGTGGAGGGTCCATGTCCGTTTTGTCGCATTTTAGTAGGTCGTTCCAATCGCAACGTTATGGAGTAATACTTCAGTGCATCGCAGCCCTTCTGCTGCTGGTTACAAGCTGCCTTCCGGTGTTAGGGCAGGCTGCTCCCAGTAAAAATGAGGCATACTTGTTCGCCCACATGATGAAGGGAGACTACGGAAGCCTCTACTATTCGGTTAGTCTCGATGGCCTTCATTGGACTCTTCTGAATAACGGGAAGCCTGTATTTCCGGCGTATCACGGGCATGCTTCCATTGCGAAAGGCCATGATGGCCGCTACTACCTGGTAGGCAACAAGAGCGATGAAGCTCCAGATATCAACTTCTGGGTTTCCGATGACTTGATCACGTGGAAAAAGTACAGCGACTTCAGCCCGGATGTGACCAAAACACCTGGCTACGCACACCCACTTCGGCGCATTGGAGCACCGAAGCTCTACTACGACATTCCCTCTTCGCAATATCTGTTGACTTGGCACACTCCGAGCGTTCCCGAAGATCCAAAAGACCCTGAGGCTTATTGGGCGAGTCAGAGAGCGCTCTATGTTACTTCCAAAGACCTCATCCATTTCTCTGATCCGCCTCGGAAACTCTTCCCTTGGGATATGGCAACCATCGATGTGGTCGTGCGGCAGGATGGAGAGGGAGGCTATTGCGCGATCCTGAAGGATGAGCGCTATCCCTCCTACAATTGGACCACCGGCAAGACAGTCCGGCTAAGTTTTTCTCCTGGTCTGCTGGGGCCATATTCCGAACCCGGCTCGCCGGTCAGTCCCAACTTCCGGGAAGCACCTACGCTAATTCCTTCCGCTGATGGAAGAGATTGGTACCTGTACTACGAGCAGTACGCAGGCACCAGTTATGGCCTCTCCATGGCGCCACGGTTGCGTGGGCCGTGGTATCAAATTTCAGGAAACTCCGGCGTTCCTGAGTGGAACAAATATGAGATGACGCCCAACGCACGTCATGGCTCGATGATCGTGATCACTGCTCAGCAATACAACGCAATTCGCACGGCATTTGGCCCCGCCGTACATCCTTGATCGAGCACGCCGTAGAGTCATCCAGTACACCATGCAACAGCAATTCGGAAAAATGTCTTCTAAAAGGCTATCCAAAGCTTTTGGGGGGCGGTACTATATGCCATTGTCAGATCTGTGGCCCCCCTGACAGGAGGCACGCCATGCTCGAGCAAACAGTAACCTGCGACAACTGCGGAGTGGTGCGGCAACATCCCAGCAACTGGTTTGTGATCTACGACCAGGAAGGCGAGTTTCGCATCAAAGCATGGAACCCGGCCGAAACTCTCGGCACCGGAGCCAGGCATGTGTGCGGACAGAACTGTCTGTTCAAGCTGATCGAAGAATTCCTGGTCACACAGACAAAGGCTGCTCGTGCAGCCAAGACAGCATCGAAGAAGCAAATGCCGCGGGTTGAAGCCACAACCACGAATGCCAGCCTGGACTTAACCGCTCCCCATATCGCGTCTGTCGTCGATATTCAGGATTACGAGGCTTCCACGAGCCATGTCACGCCACCGGATACGCCTGGTGCGGCTCCATCATCGATTCACAAGTCCCGGCACGCTGCGACGCGCTGAGAACCGCAACCGAGCAGCGAGTCTGCTTTGGCGGTAATGCCCTACCGACAAAATCGTTTATCAGAGAGCGCCCAAAGTAATGGGGATTTTTTGTCTGCTTATTGCGGACAAAGACCAGTCCCTTCATCCCAAAGAATATAAAGCGTATCCCCCTACAGCGGAACCAGAGTTGATGTATCCCGAAGCCGCAGCGTTCAAGTCGACGCGACCCCAGGTTCAGGGTCCCCGCGAACGGGTTCTTGTTCGTGGGGTGGAGGCAGCGGCGACCCTGCACAATACTCAACAGGATATAGTTACTCTGGTTTCGCTCTAGTCCATAGGCCGCCCGGACGAGTAGAATCCACCGGGCGGCCCAGCTTGTGCTGGGTGCGGCATGAGGCTGAGGTCAGCGACCGGGACGGCGCTCTGGCGGCCATCGATCGCTCGAAACCGAATCTGGCGCGAGTCGAAAGCCTGCTGGTCGATGGCGGTTACACGGGGCAGCCCTTTGCCGATGGCGTCATGGAACGGCTCAAGGCCACCGTTCAAGTCGTCAAGCGCAATCAACTGCATACGTTTGTCGTGTTGCCGAAACGTTGGGTCGTAGAACGCTCCTTCGGCTGGCTGGAAAAGTGCCGCCGACTATGGAAAAACTGCGAACGAAAGCTGAACACAAGTCTGCAAATGGTCCACTTGGCCTTTCTCAGGCTACTGCTCAGAAGATCGTAAACAGACCCTTAGCGTATTGGTGATTAT
>Ga0255352_1000838_pt1 | contig 16490 bp, 10 predicted proteins | sample HBST0metaG_FD_189939 | JGI IMG/M metagenome (GOLD analysis project Ga0255352, IMG submission 189939) | Peat soil microbial communities from Stordalen Mire, Sweden - H.B.S.T0 | ecosystem: Environmental > Terrestrial > Soil > Wetlands > Peat | place: Sweden: Norrbotten County, Stordalen Mire...
AACCCGGCCGTCAACGTGCAACTGGCCACCGACACCGGGAGCCGGGCGATTCTGGGCGTGGAGGTCAGCAACGAAGGTAGCGACAACGCGGGACTGAGCGAACCGATGCGTAAGCAGGTCGAACAGCGAACCGGCGGCAAAGTCCAGCAGCATCTGCTCGACGGCGGTTACCTGCGCAAGGGCGATTTAGAACGGGCACAAACCGCTGGAGTGGAGTTGTTCATCCCGCCTAAAATGGCGCAAGATAGCACTCGTCGAGGACGAGAACTGGAAGCCCGACCCGGCGATACTGCTGCCGTGCTGGCATGGAAACAGCGCAAGGCAGCCGAGACGGGCAAGCAGATTTACCGTCAACGAGCGGCGACCAGCGAAACCGTCAACGCCGACCTCAGAACCTATCGAGGACTCACGCAGATCACCGTGCGCGGACTGAAGAAGGCACGCTGCATCGCCCTGTGGTGTGCTCTGGCCTACAACCTCATGCACTTCGTCCATCAGTTGCTCGCCTAAAAATAGCCCCTACCATGCTTGCCTAGCGAAATACCTTATGCGTCAGGCTCTACAGCCGACAAGAAAACACCGTACCCTCCAGAAATCACCGTAGATCCTCGTCTGCTAGCAATCCAAAAAGTTAATTCAGTCACAACCTAGGAGGGAGTAGCCTCACGCCGATTTCCAGACCTATTGCCGGTCGAATTGCTCTACCGCGATTCTCTATCGCGCCGGTGTGGCAAAGCCACCACGCTTGCAATTTCGCTTTGAATGGACATCGGCCGGAGGAGGCAGTCGGCCTCCCAGAGCTTTCATGCGCAACGCGCTCGCTCTACATCCAAGCTGCCTTCATGGCAAAACATAACCAGGAAGGATGAGAACTCATTGCGGTCCACGATAGTGCCGACAGGCACGTACTTGCAGCCGCAAACATGTCTTCGTTCCCGAAGCGCCTTCTTCTTGCGTTGGCCGCAAAGACACCGGGAAGAAACGCAGGTTTTGTAGGTGGAAACAAATTCTACTGATCCGCCAGAGACTTTTACCAGCGAGGCGATCCTCGCCTCAAAGAGGTCGGGGGCCCTATGACTGATGCTTTTCCGGCAGTGCTTTACCCAGTCCTTCTTATTCACCGTCTCGGTGAAAACATGATTGCCCAAGCGAAGAACCTGATGCGGTTTTCCCCCTGCAACGATTTCCGGGAGCAACGTCCGATGGCGTTTGATTAGCTGGCTGAATGAATCCTCGCAGCTGCTGTTGAAGAAGTGGCCAACTTTTTTCCGTTCCTCGTCGCGAAGTTTTTCTCAACAATATAGTCGAGAAAAGGGCGGTGCGACAAGTATCGGAAGGAGTGTGTCGCGGCTCACTGTCGGTGTAGCATCATTAGAGTATCCTCCGCACCATGCAGAAATGCGGTATGTTTCGTCATGCGGACGTATCCGGAGAGAATGTGGCGAGGCACAATGCCGAGTTGACAGGCAGGTACCTCGAAGCTGTCGCAGTGGCGAAACAGCAACGTGTGCTCGTAACGCAGGAAGTGATCTCGAAGCCCGGATGTGAACGCCTTCCACTGGCCGAGCAGGAGTACTACGAACTTTGCATTGAGGAGTCCGTCGATGTGTGGCGACCCGGCTTTGTCGTGAAGCAGACTCGCGCCCTATGGAGCGAAATCTACCAACAGACCATATGGGAGGAACCGGAATGGGAGTGTTGGCCGACGCTCAAAAAGGCCAAGGAACGATGTGAGGAGTGGAGGAAGGTCCTCGCTGCAAGGGGATTTACTAAGTCTGACTTGGAGTTTTAAGGAGCCTCTGATTGTGCGCCGTGAAAGCCGGTGCTTTTCAGCGGGGTACAGACCCGCCCGGGAACTGGTTCGTTCAACCCGGTAACAATCGAAGCGGCGGCCGAGGCAACGAAGCCGTCGGAGCCTTCGATGCAAAGAGCCGTTCAGGCGGCTCCGTGGTAGTGTCCCTGATTTTGTGTAAACGCCGTTCTTGATTCTTGATCGTTGTTATCCCGAGCAGAATTTTCGGCTCTGCGCAGGAATCTGTAGACGGCTGAGATTTGATGGGTATTTTGGGTTCCGTCGATTTTGTCTACACTGGTTGGCATGAGGGAGAACGACTGGACCCGTGAATTGGGCTGGCCTGGGTATAAGGTTTACCGCCACGAGCTCGACGAACAAGCCAAGAGGCTGAAGCTGTGGGTACGGCGGAAGCGAGGACACCGGCAATTGGTGTGCTCTGGATGTGGACGATTGGTGAGCGTCGTAGCCCAGACGTATGAGCGGGAGGTGCGCGATCTGCCCTGCTTCGAGTACGTAACCACAGTGGTGATCGAGCTCTATCGGGTTCATTGCCCGGACTGTGGCGTGAAGGTAGAGAAGGCCCCGCTTCTACCCGGCAAAGCGCCCTTCAGCAAGCGATTCGAGGATGCCGTGGGCCAAGCATGCGAAAGCTCTGCAGCCAGTCGCGTAGCACGGCAGTTTGGGCTGGCAGCGAGCACGGTGCGTGCCATCGATCTGCGGTATCTTTCACGTTGGGCCGAGACGCGGCGTAAGCCGGCATTGCGGCAGATGGGCGTGGACGAGATCTTTGTTGGCAAGAAGCAGAAGTTCATCACCGTGGTGAGCAACCTGGAAACAGCCGAGCCGCTATGGTTTGGGCCAGAGCGGAAGAAGGAGACTCTCGACGAGTTCTTTGCCAAGCAGTTGAGCCCTTTTCAGCGCGGTGCGGTACGGGCTGCCTGCGTGGATATGTGGACGCCATTCCGCCAGAGCATCAACCAGTGGTTGCCGAAGTGCAAAGTCATCTACGACAAATTTCACATCATGAAGCACGCCGGAGCAGCTGTGGATGAAGTGCGCCGCGCCGAGTTCTTTCGCAAGGGCGGACCGGCACGGGAGTTGGTGAAGGGCAAGCGCTGGCTCCTGCTGACGCGCTGGGTGCATCTGACCACGCACAAGAAGCGGCAACTCAACGCCCTGTTTGCGCTGAACCGGAAGGTGATGAAGGCCTACCTGTTGAAAGAGAGTCTGGACCGGCTGTGGAGCTATCGCTACGAAGGTGCGATGTTGCGCTACCTGAAGAGTTGGATCGATCAACTGCGCTGGCAGCGGCTCAAACCCATGGAGAAGCTGGCCGACATGCTGCTGAATCACTTGGAGGGCATCCTGAACTACTGTCGGACCAAGGTCCCCTTGGGAGTCGTCGAGGCAGTGAACGGCAACATCAAAGCCCTGCTGCGTCGAGGACGCGGCTACCGCAATCTCACTTACCTGCTGTTGAAAGCACAACGGCTGGCCGCCACAAGAACCCAACTCGTCGCTTTCCAGAAAGCCGCGTAAAACACTCGCTTTTACAGATTCTCGTCAAGAGCCGGTATGATAAGGACTACGTCGCATCTGTTCGACGCGCTATGGACGACCTATTAATTATAACTCTCTCCCCGGCAATAGCCATGAGTTGGCGTTGCGCAACTTGGGGTAGACCCAACATTGACACAGGTGGCGAATTCATCCGGCCTGAAATTGCAGAGCTGCGAAATGGGAACGTCGGGTCTGAGCCAGGGGTGTTCCGCTTGCCCAGGACGCGATTCGCAAGAGGTTGATTGAGACGGCAGTGATGACATGTTGCAGGTGGGTTTTGGCAAGACCTCGGTTTGCCAGCTTAGATCTTGCGCAACGGGGCCGATGATCTCTACGCCATAATCGCGCTTACTTACAACCAGCACCTTGGCGTCGGTGTATCCCTTGTCGACCAAGTGATCGGAAGGAAGCAGATTGCGTCTCTCCAGTGACTGATGCACTACCTCGATCATGTTGTCATCCGGCGTCGTCGCCGGAGTGGTTTCAATATTGGTGATCAAACGCGGAGCATCGTTGTCGCAGCTCTCCGTAAAATGCACTTTGTAGCCAACCCATGATTCCCGCGTTTGGTGCTGTACCGCGCTTCAGAATCATAGGGAGAGGTGATCAGGGTTGCCGGCGATGGCATCTCCTTCACCTCGCGAAATCGCAGCTTGCCATCGGCCTCTACGAATTGCTCTTCCCACACACGCCGCAACAGAATAACCGACTCTAGCTTGATCAACTCAGCTCGTGCATCGGAGCCTTCTATTGCCTGCAGAAGCTTCTTGCCATCTGCACCGATCTCGGCCGCGAGTTGTGTCCGTGCGGTCTCGGTCTTCGGTAGATTGAAGTTCTCTATACGACGCCCATATCGTTTGAACCATTCAGGATCAGCGATACGCGTCAGCCACTCCGGTGCCTCTACGGCAAGAATATTCAACGCGGCGCGCAACGTCTCGCCAATCCTCTCCAGCCGGTTCATGGTACGGACCGCCGCGAGAACATGGGTCGAGTCGGTACGCTGCTTGCCGCGTGGCTTGAGTAGGCCGAGGTCTTGGACACGATCCAGCAGAACATTCAAAAGCACCAATTCCAGCTTGCCCTCAACCAAACGAGTGCGGAATTCGCTCAATACCGTATGGTCAAAGCCAGCGTCGGTCAGTTGCAGACCAAGTGCGTATTTCCAGTCAATACGCCCCCGCACCGCATCCGCGGCTTGGCGGTCAGAGAACCCTTCCGTGAACTGAAGCACCGTCGCAAGAGCCAGCCGACCGGGCGCTTCTGCGGGTTGACCACGCTTGGAAAACAAGCCCTCAAACTGCTTGTCCTGGTACACACAGCCCAACACATCTCCGATGCGAAGGCATGCACAACCCTTCGGAAACGCCGCCAAAGCTACTTGCCGCGTCTCGTCCGGAACGCTGAAAGCCTCTTGTGGTCTGAGCGACATACCTCAATCTTGCGGACATCCCAAGCCGGCTGCACCAATAGAATCTCCCGGGAGTGCCAAGGTTACCACCGGCATTTTGATTTCGCCACCAGTGTCAATGTTGGGTCTACCCCGAATACCGAGCGACCTCATAAGCAGGGCTTTGGACTTGGTTTCTTGCCCGGACAGGAAGTTATCTGGTTGTCAGAAGCACTGCGAATCGTACGTGAGAAGGCGTCTGATGTCGACGTCACGATCATGAGGGGTTTTTCAGCTACCGCTTTATTGATAATATAGGTGGAGTGGGTCTTTCCTCGCTCGAGGAGTTCGAATGATCGATCGCCTAAGCATTGAAGGTTCCTATATTTATGTTCATGCGGCTGACGGTACTCTGAAAACTACGAAATCGTTCACACACGCTGCATTGAGCTTCGATGTAACCGCTCGAACTGTCACATTCGGTCAGCTGCCGCCAGTTTCGGTCCCTAATGAACTCGAACTCGCGGACGGGATAGAATTGAAGCTTCGGTTAGTGGCCCCGGACGGCACCCCGCGCAAGCTGACTCGCGCCGGCGTCCTCCGGTCCAATAACAAGGCGCCTGGGATCCTGCGGATTCCCGGAATGGCTAAGAATCCGGCGAGATTCTCGCCTGCTGACGGCTGGACAATCGAAGTCTACAAGTACCGCTGCTACTTCTCGCATCCTGGGCTGAAGACAGATACCGAGATCCCTAGGTGGTTGAAGGCATCCATTGCCCGGCAGCGAAATTTCTGGAATCGACTCTCCTACCTCTGTCGAGAGGCCCGCCGCCAATGCTCGCCGGTTCCCGTCCAGGAAATCGTTTCTTTTGTTCAAGCTACCGTTATCCCTGCGATCGACGAATTCAATAATTCGCTCGCCCGGGAACGGAGCAAGGAGAAGATCAAGCACCCGGTCAAGCTTAAGGTGGAAGAGCCGGGTTTAGACGCGCTTTGGCGCTTCGCGGGAATGTTGCGCGGCCTAATCGAAAAGAACCGTGTTGTGCCTGCCGATCTATTGGAGCAGGTCATGGCATTCGCCGAGCAGTTCAAAGCCGACTATTCCCCTCTCAATGAGTTCATGTCATCGCTGAGGGCGATCGCAAGCGCAGAGGCAGAGGCGCTTGGGATGCGTCACTTCGAGTTTCGGCCGACCTTCACTGCTTTCGAATCCGCGCTCAATCGCAGAAGGACTGTAAAGGCAAATTGGTCCGATGGCTGGCCAGCCATCAAGTTCCCCGACAGCCCCAAGGCTGATGACTGGGGATTGCACTACTACTTCCACAAAGCTGGCGTGGGTTCGGAACTGCTCGAAAGCGGGCGCGGCGTGCCAGGACTCACCTTTGGTTCTCCGGTGAAGCCCGCGGACTCCGGGCACAAGGACCTGAGGTGCTCACGGCGATCCGCGCGTTCTCTCAGGGAAGCGGAGATCTCCATCCCCAGTGACAACAACGAAGACTGCACATTCCGGTTCGGTGTTCTTCAACACAGGCCGCTACCTCCCGGCAGCCACCTCAAACAATGGTCGCTCGTATACTCGGACGGTGCGCTCTGGCTCTGTTTCACCGTTGAACGTCAACGTCCGCTGCCAACCTTGGGCCCCCTCGCTGCGGGGCTTGATATCGGATGGAGGCGCACAGAAGAAGGAATTCGTTTCGGCACGCTCTACGAGCCCGCGTCAAAGACCTTCTGCGAACTGACCATCGATCTTCAGCGTTCACCCAAAGACAACAAGAATCGGGAGCCCTTCCGTATCGATCTTGGTCCGAATCGCTGGGACAAGCGCAACATTACCAAGCTACTACCTGATTGGAAGCCGGGGGACGCCATTCCCAACACCATCGAAACCCGTATCTCCATTTCCGCGCGCCGGAGCTGCTACAAGAACGCCGCCAAGCTCTTGCTTCAGAAGCATCTTGGCGACAAACTGCCGACATGGTTCGACAACGCTGGAAGCCGCGGCCTGGCCAAACTGCAAGAGGACTTCAAGGACGATGCTGTTGTACAGAATATCCTGGGCGAGTGGCAAAAAGAGGATGGCGCGCTGGGTTCGTTGGCATCCACATACCTTGCTCGTTATACCCGGCAACTCGAGGAGGGCCAAACCCTGATCGCCCATGACGTCTGCCTCTACCTACAGCAGAAGGCCATTACTCGCCTGGTCGTGGAGACGAGTTTCATCGCCAAGGTCTCTCAGAAGCATGACAACGAAGCCCCGTATTCGTTGAAGAAATCTCATAAATACCGGCAATTCGCGGCCGTTAGTAGGTTTCTGCTCATCCTCAAGAGAATTGCTGTCAAATACGGCGTCGTTGTCGATGAGCATGAAGCAGCCAACACGACACGCATTTGCGCTCACTGCAACCATCTGAATCCCTCTATCGAAAAGGAGCAATTCACTTGCGAGGAGTGTGGCCGCGAGGTCATGCAAGACCACAATGCGTCCGTTAATCTCTCGCGCTTCGAAACTGACCCGGACTTTGCAGAGATGGCATTGCACGCTGGCAAGGCCTGATCCTCCAATCAGCGCGAACCTCAAGCGAACAGAAAGTCGCGAGGGGTTCGCGCTGATAACGAGCGATTGAGCCGAAAGGAGATATGCTATCGCTTGCAAGTGGACGATGCGGGATGAACTTTTGGGAAATTCGCGCAAAGCCTGCTTCCGTCCATTGCTGCCAAGAGAGTTACAATTGCTGGGTAAGATTAGGTTTCTAGCGCGTCGAACAGATGCGACCATGGGACTAGTGCAAGGTCCCTGAGGGATACTTCGTAACATTAGGTTTTTAGCGCGTCGAACAGATGCGACGGTGTACACTTTATCGCGTATTGGTCCAATCCCGAGTGGTACCATCGCGTTCTCATGTATTCGGGAAGGTATGTCAACCAGCAGTGGCCCGATAGCCCGGACTCCCGTCACGGCGCCTGGGAGTTTTATGAGTGGTTGATTCCCAATGCTCCTGTCAAGCCAACCCGCATCTGGATGAAGGTGGGCGACCGGGAACTTCTCAACCCCAATCGCATGGACGACCACATGCACGACTGGGTCGTGGCCAACGAGAACATGGCTAGGGTGTGGGTCGGAAGCACCGGTGTTGGACTACCCTGAATTGGCCCTATTTTGATGCTGTCATCTTCGGGACGTGATGCCAGTGCGGGCCGTTGTGCTTGTTCAGCTAGGAAGGGACAACCGTTCAGTGATCTGCCCTCGGGATCGGATCGTCACCCTATCCGTGCGACGACGCCTCGATGCGCAGGGTTACAAATTCCCAGGCAGGCACATCCACTTGCGTACCGAGTGGCTCCAGTGTTTGCTCTTCAAGGTTGCTGCGCCAAACCTTGATTGGCGTTTTGTCGGTCCACGTCAAGCTGGCTCTGCGGTCTTTTCCAGAGGCGCCGAATAGCCGGACAATCCATGCACTTCCGTCTACACTTCGCTTGCACTCCTGCACGAGCACATCTTCCTGATCGATGTGAAACTTGAGTGCCACTGGAAATCGCTGCCCCGTGGCCGAAGGTACAAGAGGCTGTGACACGCCTGTTGCAAACCGACTGGCGGCTGCAGGGTCGTAGCCGGCGTGAGGACGAAGCGCATACCGAAACTCGATGAGTCCATCCTGATACGCGCGGTAATTTGTTCCCCAATGATTGTTGATGACCCAGGAATAAAAAGTCTGCGTGGGCTCAATATGCTTGCGCCAGACCTCGGGGTGCGTTTGCGAGCCGAGCATCGTGGCGGAGAGAGAGCCCACTTCAACCAGAGGAGCGTCAAGCGTTGCGCAAGTCACGCCATACTCCACATTGGCAACGTCGATCCATCGACCCACAGGCAGCCAGTTCTTGCACGATCCTGGAAGCTGGTCGCCTTCGGGGCGCATGACCGCCAAGGGAGCATCGATGTGAATCTGACCGTTCTCAACCGCAAATGGAAACACGAATTGTGCACTTTCTTTCGATTCATGTTGAGCAAAATCTCCACCGGGCCCACCACTTCCAGGGTGCGCATTGAGGGATGCACGATTCTTGTCTATGGTGTTCGATAATTCAATCAAATCCATGGCGGCACTCAAGCGAACACGGCGCACAAGGCTCACACAACCCGGTGCGGACGACTCGATACGAATGGTGGCAACCAGCGGACCAGGTTCTTCGATTGCAATGTTGACGGGCCCGCTCGTGCCCACTTTCGATGTGTCCTTGCCTTCAAGGAACAGGAATTTGTTGGCAGCCTCGTCCCGGCTTGTGTCTACAAGATTGCGAGCGCTCCCGCTGGACATTAATTCGACAATATTGCCGGTCTTGCTGTCGATCTTCGCGCGCACAATACCGTTGTCCAGGACTCCGTCCAGAACTGTGACACGCTTTGCTGGAACATGGGGCGGTTGGAGGTAGTAAAACACACAGAGGCCAAGCGTGGATTCGTGCTGCTGCCGCGCCGCTGGGTAGTGGAAAGAAGCTTCGCATGGGCGGCTCGCTTCCGAAGACTAGCCCGAGATTACGAACGCCTCTCCACCTCTCTGGCCGGCTACCACTACTTCGCGTTTGCTTGGCTCATGCTTACCCAACTTTTCAAAATACTCAACCGAAGTTCATAATAGGCTCTAGGGTGTCGACAGATAATGCTCGATCAACTGGCACATGCTGAGCGTACTGGCCAGCAGTTATCGGCCACCAGAATTGATACGAGAATAATCGTTTTGCCACCTTCCTTCGGCTGTGAAGGTTTCACGCTTGCCTGCGCTTGCAGTAGAGCCACATCTCCCCTAACGTGCTCCTCAGAGATTCCTTGTCGTTGGCCTGACGCATTTGGATGTTGATCTCAACGAGGGTAACTCGGTCATCCATGCCGCTGCCTTTGGTGGCAGTAGAATCGCACCTTAGCAAGGCCTATCTGCAGTTGCGTGCCGCGATCATCTTTCGTTCTTTATCTTCGCCTGCTGTATCCGATAGTCCATACTTAGAATAGTGTCGCCGTCAGCCTCAGACAGCCTATGATCCGCCATCGTCCATACACACAAAGAATCCTTCTCTCCCTGCTGCTTCTCGCGCTTCTGGGCGTCCAGCTGGCTGCGCAAACGAACACCAGCGACTCATTGCGCCAGCAGACCCTGACAACATGGACGACTGACCAGGGCCTGCCTCAGAACTTCATTCGAGCGATCACCCAGACCTCCGACGGCTTCCTGTGGATCGGCACGATGAATGGGCTTGTCCGCTTTGACGGGCTCCATTTTCGCACGCCTGGAGCGGGGATCGAGGGCAAACTGCCGGCTGCCCTGCATGGCAATATCGGCGGCCTGGAGCCCGATGCTAGCGATGGCCTGTGGATCGCGACCACGGCGAGCCTTTTTCATTACACACATCGCCAGTTCCTGCCTATTCCGCTGGCGGCTGGCCCTGGGAAGTATTACCGAGTGGAGGCGATTACCCGTAGCCACAGTGGCGAGATGTGGGTCTATGGCGACAACCGACTTTACTTGACGAGTCGCGACAGGCTGGAATCGCATGCGCTGCCCGTCGGGGCCGCTGCGATCAGAGACCTGTCGGAGACAAGCGACGGCACGCTGTGGCTTGCTGACGGCAACGCCGTGTACGCCCTCAAAGGTAATGACGCTCCGGCTCGCTATCCGCTCGCGGGAGTGGGCAGCCTCTATGCAGATCGGTTCGGATCGCTGTATGCGGGCGACGGACACAAACTCTATCGCTTCGATGTTCAAAGGAAAGGCTCCGCCGGGTTCGTTCTGTTGCGCAACCCGGGGATGGGCAACTTCGTCTCCATCCTGGTCGACCATCGGCGCAACTTGTGGATGGCGTCAGGAGGATTGCATGGCCTCAGTCGCAATCGGTCGCGGAGCTCCACTTCGGGCGCACATAATTCCGACAGTATTGAAACTCTCACCGTCGCCGATGGGCTTACGAGCGACGATGTTCGCCTCCTTTTTGAAGATCGCGACGGCGATGTCTGGATCGGTACAATTTCCGGCCTGCAGCGCCTTCATCATGGCATCTTTACCACCTACAGAGGCGCGGGCCCGATGCGGTCAAGTACGCCTCGCGCAGAGCATTCTTCTGATGCTTCTCCGACTGGTGTTTCACCGGAGGCGTCGGAGTTTGAATCAATCTTTGAACAGCCCGATGGCACATTGTGGGCTGGCACTCTGGAGGCCGGGGTGGTTCACATCCCGTTGAACACCCGAGGAGCCGACAGTCCGTTTTCTCGTATCCGTCGCTACAACAAGGCGGACGGACTGCCCAACGGACAGTCACGCGGATTCGCGACCTACAACGGTGCGCCGGTGGTTGCGCTTGCCGACTATGGCATCTTTGCTCTGCATGGCGATCGGTTTGCGCACATTCCTGGAATTCCGCATGGCTACGTCAACACACCCGTCACGACGCCGGACGGAGCACTGTGGTTCGGGATTCAACGAGGTGGGATCTTCCGCAAGATTGGATCGCACATGACGCACTTCGGTCCAGCCGATGGTCTGCCGGAACGAATCATCGGTGCTCTCACGCTGGTGCGCGATCCCAAGGGCGAGCTCTGGCTGGGGGCGGGCTATCAACTCTTTCACTGGAAGGAGACCCGCTTCGAACTCGTCAAGACCGCACCTGCCCCGATCTACTGCATGGCCTTCGCTGCGACGGCGCTGTTCGGCGACCCGATCCAGAGCGAGCCGATTTTGGGCACCATGAACGGCCTCGTTCTCTCGAGCAGAGGCCATGAGCGGTTGCTCACCGAAGAGACAGGTCTGCCCGGCGAAGCCGTTATCGACGTGGTCGAGGACTCCGGCGCCAATCTCTGGATCGCCACTCCGCGCGCCATCGCACGCATCGGGCGCGACCAGTGGACAGCGTTCACCGAGGGACGTAGCGAGCGCGTACAGGCCGAGATCTACACACAGGCCGATGGCCTGCGCAGCAACACCGTTTTGCCGCTGAACCAGCTCACCGCGATCCGCACACTTGGCGACCGCGGCGGCTCGGGACGAATCTGGTTCGCGACTCCCCGCGGGCTGTCCGTTCTCAATGCCGATCAGGACCCCGACCACGCCCCGCAGCCGGCCGTCCCCGCTGTCATCGACTCTGTCCTCGTCGACGACCAGGAAAAGGCGCTCGCCGATGGGCCTCTGGTGATAGCGCCCGGCCAGCACCGCATCACCTTCGCTTACACCACTCCGCCCGCCCCGGCGCCCGAGCAGATCCACTTTCGCTATCGCCTCGCCGACTGGGACAAGAACTGGATCGACGCCGGCAACGCGCGCGAAGTCTCCTACACGGCATTGCCTCCGGGAACTTACCGATTTGAAGTGATCGCCATCAACCGGTCCGGAAATTCAGTCTCCTATCCGACCCGGCTGAGCCTGCGGTTGAAGCCGTTTTTCTGGCAAACCGGTTGGTTCAGGGTGCTGGTCGTTGTCATTGCGGTCGCCCTCATTGTGGAGATTACTCGCCGCCGCACCCACGTCAACGCCGAACGCCTCAGTCTGCAATTTCAGGAGCGCGCCGCCGAGCGCGAACGAATCGCCTACCAGATCCACGACACCGTCATCCAAGACATGATCGGGACTGCGCTGCAGCTTGAGTTACTGGGCTTTCAGATCTCGGATCAGCCTCAGCGAGCCGCCTCCAAGCTCGAGTTACTCGCAGGAGGGCTGCGGGAAACCATTGCCCGCAGCCGCAACATGGTCTGGAGTCTCCACTCGACCGCTGTGGTAGAGTACAGCCTCGTTGAGGTTTTGCGTCATGCCGAGGCTGAGTTTCGCCTCGGCGAGCTGCCCCGATTTGAGTTGTCCAGTGCTGGAGAGCCCCGCGATATCCATCCTCTCGTCCGGGACGAGGTCTATCGCATCTGCCGCGAAGCCCTGGCCAACGCCTTTCGCCACGCCAATGCGCAAAACGTCCACGTGATCGTTCGCTTCCTCCCCGACGTACTGGAAGTGGAGATTGGCGACGATGGTCTAGGGATCGATGAACATACCCTTCTGCACGGACGTCCCGGCCACTTCGGGCTTCCTGGCATGCAGGCACACGCGCAGCGCGTCGGTGCCCGGATCGCAATCTCCGGCCGACCGGGTGAGGGAACCAGGGTTCTGCTGTCGGTTAAAACCAAGCAGCCAACCTGGCGATGGTGGAAACGCCGTCGCCAGCACAAAATCGAGAAGGAAACTAACAATGCTCCCACCGTCAGAGGAACTGAAGACGCAGGAAGCTGAGCCCGCCCTGGAAACAGCCTCGGAGCCGGCAACAGTGCTCGCTGCAGACTCAGTGCGCGTGCTGATCGTCGACGACCACCCAATGGTTCGAGAAGGCCTCGCCGGCATTCTAGAGCGCCATCGCATGCAGATTACCGGCCTCGCTGCCAACGGCCGCCAGGGCATCGAAATGTATTTTTCTCAGCGCCCTGACGTGATGCTGCTTGACTTGCGGCTGCCCGACCAGAGCGGCTTTGACGTGATCCGCGCCGTGCTTAAGTCTGACCCTGCCGCGCGCATCGTCGTCCTGAGCTCGGCTCAGGGAGATGCCTCAATCCATACCGCCATTGCGCTAGGCGTCTGCGGCTACCTGCTGAAAGGCATCGACGGCGCCACCCTCGCGCAACAAGTGCGCCACGTTGCCCAAGGCGGCAAGTCCCTGTCCCCTGAAACCGCCGAACAGCTGGCTCGCTTCGTGTCCTCGCGCAAGCTCAGCGACCGCGAACTCGAAGTCCTCGGCCTCATTTCCAAGGGCAAGAGCAATAAGGAGATCGGCAAAATCCTGTTTGTCACCGACAACACCGTCAAGATGCACGTGAAAAACATACTCTCCAAGCTCGAGGCCAGCGACCGCACCCAGGCTGTCGTCATCGGCATCCAGCGTGGGCTGCTCGACGCGTAAATCATCGCGGCCCGTCTACGGCCACGTATCAGGCGCCTCGCCTGCCAGTCCCTCCAGCCGCTCGAGACCTTAAACGACACCTACCCTTTTGGGTACTTTGAAAAGTATCCTTAAGATGCGCAGTCGTTCGAGCCCATTGTTGCTAGTCTTTGGCCAGAGTTTCTTCCTGTATTCATCAACACAGTTCCACTCCGTGTTAGGTCTCCCCAGGCCTCGGGCAGGGGAGCCCGCAACCTCATCTTTAGAAAGCTCTGCAAGCGCGGCCCTGGATGCACAATACAAAATCTTCCCGTTGGGAGCCTTTCCACAACCAGTACTCGAAAAGCTCTGCGTTGCAACAAAAAATCCTGGAGGCAACACCATGAGGATCGGAACCTGGATTAGCATGCGGCTTTGTCCGGCGGCAGCAACGCTTTCGATTATCGCGGGCGTCACTGCCAGCCTGGCACAGACTTTGCCGCCAACTCAGACTCAGACGCAGCCCAAGCCGCAGATCACGGCGGCCGTCAATCCCGCGCAATGGACGATTCTGCGTAACTCTGTCCATCCCCTGGCCAACTCTGCCAACGACCGCGGCCGGGCCGACTCGAGCACGCCGATGAAGGACATGATCCTGCTGCTGCACCCAGCCGACAGCCAGGTCAGTGCCCTCAAGCAGCTCGTCAGCGACCTCCACAATCCCCACTCCCCGAGCTTTCACAAGTGGCTGACGCCGGCTCAATATGCCGCGCAGTATGGAGTGGGCGACGCTGATATCAAGACCGTGAGCGGCTGGCTCTCGGCCAGCGGATTTGCCGTGGAACAGGTGGCCAACGGTAAGAACTGGATCCGCTTTTCAGGGACCGCGGCGCAGGTCGAGGAGGCGTTCCAGACTAGCATCCATCAGTATTCCATTCAAGGCGAAAAGCACATCGCCAACGCCACTAGTCTCTCCATTCCCGCCGCTCTTTCCGCAGCTGTAACGGGCGTGGTGCGAGTCAACAACTTCCTCTCCCAGGCAGAACACGTCGCCCCCGGCAAGATCACACGCGACAAATCGGGTAAGCTCGTGAGAACCAATGCAACCGGGACTGCCCAGGACACGACAGGCAACAATCACCCGCAACCCGCCACCACCATCAACGGGAGTCAGACCGAGGCGTACCTGACGCCCGGCGACTTCGCCAGGATTTATGATTCGCAGTCTTCGATCGCAGCCGGTGTTGACGGCACTGGAACCTCCATCGCCATCGTCGGCCGCTCTGACATCGAACTCTCCGACGTCGAAGCCTTCCGCACCCTGTTCGCGCTGCCCTTCAACGATCCGACGATCATTTATCCCAGCACCGATCCCGGCGATGTAGCCGGTGACGATGAAGAGGGCACGCTCGACGTGGAATGGTCGGGCGCCGTCGCTCCCAGGGCGAAGATCAACTTCGTCGTTGGCGCCTCCACCGGAGCCACCGATGGCGTCGACGTGGCCGCGACGTATATCGTCGACAACGCTCTCTCGCCCATCATGTCGGTCAGCTTTGGCCTCTGCGAAGCATTCATGTCAGACACGCAGATTGCCTTCTACAACCAACTGTGGGAGCAGGCCGCCTCAGAAGGCATCTCGGTCTTTGTCTCTACCGGAGACTCCGGCGCAGCCGGTTGCAACACTCCCACATCCGCATCCACCGTCTACGGGTTTGGCGTGAGCGGGCTTGCTTCCACGCCCTACAACACCGCGGTGGGCGGCACCGAATTTAACGACACCGACCTGGCCACCTATTGGAACCTCACCAACAGCACCGCCGACCAGAGCTCCGCAAAGGGCTACATCCCCGAGGCTGTGTGGAACGAGTCCTGCACCAACGGCGTTCCTTTTGGATTGACCAACTGCAACTTCGCGCCCTACCAGGTAGACAGCTACGCGGGGAGTGGTGGAGCGAGTTCGTGCGTGACTCGCACCACCGATGAAGACGGCTACGAGTATTGCGCTACCGGCTATCCGAAACCCTCGTGGCAGAACGCTACCGGCGTCCCTGCAGATGGCCTCCGCGATATCCCCGACGTGAGTCTCGCTGCAGCCTCGGCGCACGATGGCTACACCTTCTGCTTTGAGGGCGGGTGCCAGTGGACAACCAACAGCGACGGTACCCTGTCTATCCAGAACGCCAACGTCATCGGCGGTACGTCGGCCGCATCACCCTCCATGGCCGGCATCATGGCGCTGGTCGAACAAAAACACGGTCTGTTCCAGGGGCTCGCGAACTATCAGTTGTATAACCTCGCGGCGCAGGCAAAGAACAGCTGCGACTCCAGCAAACGGGCTGACCCGACCCAGGCCAGCACCTGCGTCTTCAACGACATCACCGTCGGCTCCAATGCCGTAGGCTGCTTCTCCGGCAACCAGGATTGTCAGGGTACCGACCAGCCCGTGCAGGTTGGGTTGCAACTACCGGCGGCCGTCTTCCCGCCGGATAGCCAGATGGATGGCCACGCTGCAACCGCTGGCTATGACCTCGGCAGCGGCCTCGGCTCGGTCGATGTCGCAAATCTCATCTCCGCATGGGGAGCACTGTCAACCACCGGCTCCACCACCACTCTCCAGCTGTCTCAGACCACCTTCATTCATGGCACGCCCATCACCGTCTCCGGCACAGTCGCTCCCGCCTCGGGAACGGCAAAGCCCAGCGGCGACGTGTTGCTGACCACCAATTCCAACACCTCGGTGCTGAGTGCTCCCCTTACTGCGGGCGCCTACAACACCAGCAGCATCAACTTGCCCGGCGGGACCTATACACTGACTGCGAAGTACTCCGGCGACACGACCTATGGCACCAGCAGCTCTCAGCCGGTTGCAGTCAC
>Ga0255352_1000846_pt1 | contig 16414 bp, 14 predicted proteins | sample HBST0metaG_FD_189939 | JGI IMG/M metagenome (GOLD analysis project Ga0255352, IMG submission 189939) | Peat soil microbial communities from Stordalen Mire, Sweden - H.B.S.T0 | ecosystem: Environmental > Terrestrial > Soil > Wetlands > Peat | place: Sweden: Norrbotten County, Stordalen Mire...
GTTCGCCGCCTCGGCCGAGATCAGCAGCAGCATCGCTACCATCTCCGACGCCGCCGGACAGTCCTCCGCTGCCTCCTCGCAAACCGCCGATGCCAGCAACGAACTCTCGCGTCTGGCGCACGGCCTGGACGGCATTGTCGGCCAGTTCCGCCTCGCGCAGGGCTCCACCCACTCCGCGCGCTTCACGTCAAAAGGCTCGAGCGCACACGCCCTGCTCCCTGCTGCTGCCCACGGAGATTAAAGCGGTTTCGGCTTTGTCCCACAGGCCGGCGGAATGGGTTCCAACCAGGACCCACCTGCCGGCCTTTTCGTCCCCCTTCGGACGCGCTGGAAACGCCACCGTCTCTCCGCCCCACCAGCCACGCACGTTACCCCGGCGAACGCGTACACTATTTTTATGGCAGAGATTCAACGTAGAAAGACCCCCACTGTCCAGATCGGTTCCGTTCGCGTCGGTTCGAGCGCCCCGGTCGTCGTGCAGTCGATGACCAACACCGACACGGCCAATGCCGCCTCCACCATCGAGCAGGTTGCCGCTCTGGCTCAGGCCGGCTCGGAGATCGTCCGCGTCACCGTCAACAACGAAGAGGCCGCCGCCGCCGTGCCGTCCATCGTCGAAGAGCTCGACAAGCGCGGCATCCACGTACCCATCGTCGGCGACTTCCACTACAACGGCCATCTGCTGCTCAAAAAGTTCCCCGCCACCGCGCAGGCGCTTGCGAAGTATCGCATCAATCCCGGCAATGTCTCGATTGGCCGCAAGGATGACGACAACTTCCGCACCATGATCGAGTGTGCCGTCGAGCACCAGAAACCGGTACGCATCGGCGTCAACTGGGGCTCGCTCGACCAAGCTCTTCTGGCGCGCAGGATGGATGAGAATCAGAAGCTCGCCCACCCCGCGCCGGTCCACGATGTGATGATCGAGGCCATGCTTTCGAGTGCGATCGACTCGGCGAAAACGGCGGAAAAGTATGGACTCGGCCACGACAGGATCATTCTTTCCGCCAAGGTTTCGGGCGTGCCCGATCTGATCGATCTCTACACGAAGCTGGCTGCGCGTTGCGACTATACGCTGCACCTGGGACTGACCGAGGCGGGCATGGGCGCCAAGGGCCTGATCGCCTCGGCGGCGGCGCTGTCTCCACTGCTGCTGGCCGGCGTCGGCGACACGATTCGCGTTTCGCTCACGCCCAAGCCGGGCGGCGACCGCACCGAAGAGGTTCATGCCGCGCAGCAGATTCTGCAGTCGCTCACCATTCGCAGCTTTTTGCCGCAGGTAACCAGTTGCCCCGGCTGCGGCCGCACCACCAGCACCTACTTTCAGAAGCTCGCCGAGCAGATTCAGAACTATCTGCGCGACTCCATGCCCGAGTGGAGCAAGAAGTATCCGGGCGTGGAAGAGCTGAAGCTGGCGGTAATGGGTTGCATCGTGAACGGCCCCGGCGAATCGAAGCACGCCAACCTCGGCATCAGCCTGCCAGGCACCTTCGAAGACCCCATGGCTCCGGTCTACATCGACGGCAAGCTGGCAAAGACCCTGCGCGGCGACAGCATCGTCGAGGAGTTCAAGCAGATCCTCGACACCTACGTCGAAACGCACTACGCGGCGAAGTAGGCGCGCAAACGCCTCGCGTTTGCGCAAGGGAACAGGGAACAGGGAACAGAAAAGGTGGTGAGCTTCGGCTCACCACCTTTTTTTGCGCTCCCAAGTTGCTGCTGGCCTACAAGAAAAACCGCAGCGCCCCTCCTGCGCACGAATCGCCTGTTCCCTGTTCCCTGTTCCCTGAAAGCATTATCCGGGCTATACTTCGGTCCAATGAAATCCGCGCTTGTTCTTTCGCTGGCAATTCTGCTTTGGCCCGCGCTGGTGCAGGCCAAGGAAAAGCCCTGCCTTCCCGCCGATCAGGCATCGAAGCAAGTCAACAAGGATGTCTGCGTCGCGGCGCATGTGTATGACGTGGTCGAGTTGCCCACCGGCACGCGGTTTCTCGATCTCTGCACGCCGCTGACCCCCGACGACCTCTGCCTGTTCACCATCATCAGCTATCAGCAGGACCAGCTTGACGTGGGCGATCTCGGGCAGTATCGCGACATGGACATTCGCATCCGCGGCGTAGTCGAGCCGATGAACGGCCGCGCGGAAATCGTGCTCAGCCACATGCGTCAGTTCCACGGCGGCCCGCCCAAGTTCCGGCCCAACCCAAAGCTGGTGCGCGGCTTTGCGGCCGACGAGGAACGCGCGCCGATCCTCGATCCGAATCTGCGCCGCCAGGGCCAGGGGCGCGGCTTCATGCGCAACAGCCAACAGACGACCCGCTCGACCATTCCGGCAAAGTAGTTCATGCTGAAAGCAGCCATGGAGTTGCACGTCGCCACCATTACTCTTCTGCTTTTGATCGCCGCTATTGTCGCGATGCTGACGCGGCGGCTGCGCCTGCCCTATAGCGTCGGTCTGGTTGCCGCCGGCATCGCGCTGGCCTTTCTGCCGCATGCGCCACATGTGGCGCTAACGCGCGATCTGCTCTTCACCGCCCTGCTGCCGCCGCTGCTCTTCGAGGCCGCGCTGGCCCTCAAATGGGGGCGCCTGCACCGCGACCTCGGCGTGATTCTTGTGCTGGCCACCCTCGGCGTGGTCATCGCCGCCGCGCTGACCGCCACGGGGCTGCACGGGCTACTCGGATGGCCCTGGGCCACGGCCGCGCTCTTCGGCGTGCTGATCGCCGCCACCGATCCGGTCTCGGTCATCGCCACCTTCAAGGAAGCCAAGGTGCAGGGCCGTCTGCTGCTGCTGATCGAGTCCGAAAGCCTGCTGAACGACGGCACGGCAGCCATTCTCTTCGCCATCGCGCTGGCCTTCGCCTCGGGCCAGTCGGTTTCTCTCTGGGGCGTGAGCGCGATGCTGCTGAAGGCCATCGGCGGCGGCATCCTTTGCGGCGCCGTGGTCGCACTCGGCTCCCTGCAACTGGCCGGACACACCGAGGACCCGCTGGTGGAGATTACTCTGACCACCATCGCCGCCTACGGCTCCTTCCTCCTGGCCGACTACTGGGGCGGTTCGGGCGTGCTGGCGACGATCACCGCCGGGCTGATCGTCGGCAACGCCGACCTGCGCGGCGCCATCTCCCCACGCGGGCGAGAGGCCGTCGAGGCCTTCTGGGAGTATGCGGCGTTCCTCGCCAACTCTTTTATTTTCCTGCTCATCGGAATGCACGAGGCCGAGCGGGACTTCCGGCCGGTCTGGTATGCGGCGGCTATCGCCATCGCCGTCGTCACACTCAGCCGCGCAGCCACGGTCTACCCCTGCTGCCTGCTCTTCGCCCGCACCCGGCGACGCGTTCCGCCCCGCCATCAACATGTGCTTTTCTGGGGTGGATTGCGCGGCGCGCTGGCCTTGGCGCTGGCCCTGAGCCTGCCTGAAAATCTGCCCTTCCGCGAACAGATCCTCACGCTCAGCTTTGCCGTCGTGGCCTTTTCTGTCTTCGCGCAGGGGCTGACCATGCGGCCGCTGCTGCGCAAAATGGGCGAGATTCCGGGGTAAAGAAAGATGAAGGAAACGCTGTTTTCAGCCCACAGCGTCAAAAGCTACGCCGGCGGCTCTTCGAGCGGCGGGGCGGCGCACGCGCCCAGGCGCAGAATCATGGCCGAGACCACCATGGCCAGCAGCGTCGACCCCATCGCCAGCCGCAGGCTGCCGGTACGGTCGGAGATCACACCGATGATCTGCGGCGAAAAGGTATCGCCGAGGCCATGGATGATAAAGAAATTCAGCCCAACCGCCGTGGCGCGGATTGGAGCCGTCACCGAGTTGATAATGGCGGTATTCAGCGGTCCGGTATTCAGAAACAGGAAGAACTCGGCGACAAACAGCGCCGGAATCGTAAGGCGCACCGGGCCGAAAAAGACGAAAATTCCGCTGAAAATCGTGAAAACAACGCTCCAGAATGAGAGCAGGTAGAGCGCGCGGTGGTCCTTGCGCAGCCAGCGCTGGGCAACCCAGCCGCCGATGGCGGTTCCGGCAATGCCGTCGACGACCGTAGCCACGCCTACCAGCAGGCTGGCCGAGCCCATCGAAATGCCGGAGAAGCGGCGCAGAAACTCGGGCATCCACCAGGACATGCCGCCCATGGCGAAGGTCAGCAGAGCCAGTCCGAAGGTGGCGGTGAGATAGGCCGGGTTGCGAAACAGGCCGGAGAAGCTGGCGCGGTCCATGGTCGAACGCAGATGGTCGCTTGAGCCGCGCCGGGGTTCGCGCCCCAGCCAGCCGTAGAGCGCGGCGATGACAAAGCCCGGCAGCGCGCAGAGGAAAAAGGGCGCGCGCCATCCCCAGAGGCCGCCCAACTGCCCGCCTGCCAGATACCCGAGAGCCGCGCCGACGGGAATCGCGACGTAAAAGATGGAAAGGATGCGAGTGCGTTCGCGCTCAGGATAAAAATCGGCCAGCACGGCCGGGGCAAAGATGCCGAAGGTGGCCTCGCCGATGCCCACCAGCCCCTGGCGCAGATAGAAGGTCCAGTAGCTGTGGACCCAGACGGTGCCGAGGGTGGCCAGACTCCAAAGCACAGCGCCGGAGATGATCAGCGGCTTGCGCGAGAAACGGTCGCCGAGCCAGCCGGTCAGGGGCGCGGCGATCATGTAGAAGACGAACAGCGCCGTGGCCAGCGCTCCCATCTGGTGATCGGTGGCGTGGAACTCGCGCTGAATCGGCTCGATTTCGCCCGAGAGGATGTAGCGATCAATGTAATTGAGCAGATTGAGGCCGATCAGCAGCAGCAGGGTCGCCTGGGCGGGACCGGGGCGGAAGGAAGCGGGCTGAGAGGGCCTGGAGGGCATGGGATCGTGGGTGGCTCGATGGTTCAGTCTGTGGCAATGCGCCTTGCCTTCCTGAAAAAGACAAGGCGCAAAAACGATTCCTCAGCGCCCTGCCGCATTGCCGTCTGTCGCCAGAAAGCCGCCGAGGCGGAGGCTACTCCTTGGGGCGGGGCCAGCGGGCTTCGACGGTGGTACCGATGCCGCCACGGGGACGGAAGACGCCGTGAACGACGGCCCAGATCGGATCGCTGGCCTTGACCACGTCCTCAAGCACCTGGTTGACGATGTTTTCCTGAAAGATGCCGAGATTGCGGTAACTGAACAGGTATTCTTTGAGCGATTTCAGCTCCAGGCAGCGCTCGCGCGGCATGTAGCGAATCGTCAACTTCCCGAAGTCCGGCAGACCGGTCTTGGGGCAGACCGAGGTGATCTCGGGATCGTCGATCTCGATTTCGTAAGCGGGGAACTGGTTCTGCCAGGTTTCGATGGCTGGAAAGGCAAAATCCAGGCCGGCCTTGGCGTGTACATCGGTATAGCGAGGTGAAGAAGCCATGGCCCTATTGTAGCTGGAGCCGAGTGACCAATAAAGGGCTTGCAGAGCAGATCATTTTTTCAGACACGCAGATAGGGGTTTCGGAGTCCTATATACTGGCTCTGGTTGAAAGCATGACAGAAGAGATAAAAAATCGGGTTCGGACTTGGATCTGGTGGAGTCTGGGACTCATCGCCGTAATCATTTTTTTTGCCACGCAGCGCATGCTGCGCGAAAAGCTCCCCGTGCGTGCGGAACAGATTGTGCACCAGGCATTGAAGAGCACAGTCAGCACGAACGGGCGGGTCGAACCGATCGAAGAAATGGCCTTTTACAGTCCATCTTCGACGCTGATCAAAACCGTATATGTGCATGCGGGTGAGCAGGTTCCGGCAGGTAAGGTACTGATTCTGCTGGACGATGTGAGCGCGCGGGCCAAGGTGGCAACGGCCGAAAGCGGCGTGAAGTCGGCGCAGGCCGGACTCGACTCCGTGCTGCATAATGGCACGCTCGAGCAGCGGCAGGCGACAGGCGCCGACTTGGCGCGGGCCAAAATCGATCGCGATCAGGCGCAACACGACCTGCGTGCGCTCGAAAAGCTGGCGGCGACCGGAGCAGCCTCGTCGGGTGAGTTGGGAACAGCGCGGCAGCGGTTGCAGTCCACCGAAGCCACGCTCCATGCCGTCGAAGAGAGCGCGCATCAGCGCTATTCCTCGGCCGAGGTGGCACGCGCCAAGGCGGCGGTGGCCGACGCCAACGCCAATCTGGCCGCGGCACGCGAGATGCTGTCGCAGACGGTGATCCGCGCCAAGACGGCCGGCACGGTCTACAGCGTGGCCGTGCACAATGGCGATTACACCGAAGAAGGCAAGGTTCTGCTGGAGATGGCGGATCTGAGCCGTGAGCAGGTCCGCGCCTACTTCGACGAGGTAGACATCGGCCATCTTTCCGTCAATCAACCGATTCTAATCAAGTGGGACGCTAAACCGGGCCACGAGTGGCACGGCCGCATCACGCGCCCGCCGGTGAGCGTAACGACTTATGGCACGCGCAATGTCGGCGAGGTGCTGATCTCGCTGGACGATGCCAACGGCACGCTGCTGCCCGACACGAACGTGAACGTAACGGCCACGACCTCGACCGATCCGAACGCGCTGACGATTCCCCGCCAGGCAGTTTATTCCGAAGACGGCAAGCCGTATGTCTTCAAGGTAGTCAACGGCAGTCTGGTGCGAACGCCGGTAACGACGGGCATCGCCACGGTCTCGCAAATCGCCATTCTGCATGGATTGAGCGATGGCGATCTGGTGGCAGTCGGCAGCACCAACGGACAACCCCTTTCGGCCGGAGTCGCGGTCAAGGTTATCCGGTGAGGATGCAAGCGATGAAGAAGCGACCATGGCGCGCGACGCTGTTGATCCCGGTCGCGGGACTGCTGCTGTCGAGCGCTCTGGGCCATGCGGAACACGATAGGTTGGAAGCGATTCACTCTGCGCTCGACGCCGGCGAGGCCGACAAGGCTCTGTCTCTGATCAGCGCGCTGCCGCAGGGCGGCGCGCATGACGCCGAGGCGCAGAACCTGGCCTGCCGCGTCCGTCTGACCATGAAGCAGTGGGATGCGGCAACGCATAGTTGTGAAACGGCCACGCGACTCGACGGCCAGGACGCGACACAGCATCTTTGGCTGGGCCGTGCGCTGGGCGAAAAGGCCGGACACGCCTCGTTCCTGAGCGCCTATTCGCTGGGCAAACGCGTTTGCGCCGAGTTCGAGGCCGCGGTGCGGCTGAATGGACGCGACGCCGAGGCGCTGTCCGATCTGGGCGAATTTTACGTCGAAGCGCCGGGCATGGTGGGCGGTGGCACGGACAAGGCCGAACACATCGCCCAACAGTTGGACCACGTGGACGGGGCGCGCGCCCACCAGTTACGGGCACGCATTGCCGAGGCCCACAAGGACTTCGGCACCGCCGAGCGCGAGTACCGCGCGGCCATCAGCTCCGGCGCGCATCCGGCGCTACACTGGACCACGCTAGCCAGCTTCTTCCGCCGCCGCCAGCAATGGCAGGAAGTGGATGCGGCGGTTCACAGCGCCTATGCCGCAGCCAACCATGACCGATATGCGGCCGTAGCCTTTTACGATGGCGCTGGCGTGCTGATCGAGTCGCATCGCGATCCGGGCTTTGCCGCTAAGCTTCTGGAAACCTACCTGGCTAGCAACAACAAGACCGAAGAAGCTCCGGCCTTCGAAGCGCATCTTCGTCTGGCGCATCTGAAGGCTCAACTTGGAGATCGCGCCGGAGCCGCACGCGAGCGCACGCAGGCACTGGCTCTGGCCCACGAATACAAACCTGCGCAGGAAGCCAAGTTTTGAATCTGACTGAACATTTGCCGCTGACCCACAATCCGTATATCCGTTGCGCTCTGCTGCTGGCCGCGCTGGCCGGCACACTGCTGCCTGCCTCGGCTCAGGTTTCGCTGTCGTCGGTCGTGCTGCTGGCGCAGCGCAACAGCGCCGCAGTACACGTGGCGCAAGCTGACGTGGACAAAGCCTCGGCCACTCTGGCCGAGACCCGTGGCACCATGATTCCATCGCTGCAGTTCGCCTCGGGCTTGCCGACCTTTCCCTCGGTCGGCTTTACGGGCTCGCCTGCGTCGATCTATTCGGCCACCGTTCAATCGCTGATCTTCGGCATTCCGCAGAAGCACTACATCGACTCGGCTCACTACGGGGTAAAAGCAGCCTCGTTCAGCTTGAAAGAAGCGCGCGAGCAGGTGGCCTTCGATGTCTCGTTGGCCTACATCGAGCTGGATACGGTGCAGGCAGAGCTGGCGACGGCACATCAGCAGGAAGAGTACGCGCAGCGCCTGGTGGCCATTGAACAACAACGCGCCGAGGCCGGCGTCGATCCGCTGAGCGCGGTCCTCGACGCCAAACTGACCGCGGCCGAGATCCGCCTGAAACGCATTCAGATGGAGTCGCGCGCCGAGACACTGGCGGCGCAGATCGCGGCGCTGACCGGCCTGTCGAAGGAAGCGATTCAGACCGACCACAAAAGCATCCCCGAGGTGCCGACGATTCGCGTCGAGGCTACGGCCAAGACGCTGCCCGGCATTCAGGCCTCCCAACTGCAGGCACAGGCCAAGCTACTACAGGCCAGGGGCGACCGTGAGACGCACTACATGCCACAGTTGACCTTTGGCGCGCAGTACAACCGCAACACTACCCTGCTCAACAGCGTGAACTACTACTACGCGCACGCGCTGCCGGCCAACAACTTCAGCTCGGGCATCAACGTGCAGGTTCCGCTGTTCGACATGGCACACCTGGGCAAGAGCCACGGCTCAGCCGCCGACGCCCTGCGCGCCAGGGCCGAGGCCGAACAGGCCGAACGGCAGAACGATCTGCAGATTGCCACGCTGAGCGGCACCATCCGCCAGCTCGACGCTTACGCCGAGGTGGCCAATTTGAAGCAACAGGTGTCCGCCGAGCAACTGAAGACCGTACTGTCGCAACTTGAGTTTGGCAACGGCGCCAGCTCGACGTCGCAGATGGCGCCGAAGTCCGAGCAACTGGCGCGGATTGACGAAAACCAGAAGGCGCTCGACGCGCTGGATGCGAGCTTCAATCTGACCAAGGCGCGTATGGGTCTGTTGCGCGCACTCGGCCATATCTCCGACTGGCTCGATGAGCTGAAGGCTGAGTAGACAAGCACCTTCTTCTGGCAAGGACGCGCCACATTGTGGCGCGTCCTTGCTTTTTCTCGGAGAGACCGGCGGTGCGCCTCCTGCTCCCGGCGCGCTGCGGATACGATAGAAACATGGATTCTGTTCGCATCGACAAGTGGCTTTGGGCAGCGCGTTTTTTCAAGACGCGCGCGCTGGCGTCAAAGGCCTGCGATCTGGGCCGCATACAACTGAAAGGCGCAAAGGCCAAGCCGGCCCGCGAGATTCACACCGGAGACCGCTTGCGCATTGAAACCGCGGGCGGCGTCTTCGAGATCGACATCCTCCTGCTTAGCGAGATTCGCGGGCCGGCCGCGGTAGCCCAAACCCTCTACCAGGAAACCGAAGAGGGCCGCGCGGCCCGGCTGCGCGACGCCGCCGAGCGCAAGGCTCAGATACAGATGGTGCCTGTTCCTGCCAAGCGCCCCAACAAGCACGACCGGCGACGCATCATCCAGTTTCGCGGTCGCGACTGAGATCGCTTTTCGAGCAGCAAAAAGGCCTCGCACGCACGCGAGGCCTTTTGTCTTTACAATTTCAGAGCTCTACGCCAAAAGATTCTTGGCCTTCTCTTCAATGGTCTCTTGCGGCACAAAGCCAACCACCTGGTCAATCACCTTGCCGCCCTTGATGAACAGCAGCGTAGGGATGCCACGCACACCGTAACGGGACGGGGTCGCGCTGTTCTGATCGACGTTCATCTTGGCCACCTTCAACTTGCCAGCATAGCTTTCGGCAATCGCGTCGACGATCGGCGAAACCGCCTTGCAGGGACCGCACCAAACAGCCCAGAAATCCACCAGCACAGGCTGCTCACTCTGGAGCACCTCTTGCTCGAACGTTGCGTCGGTTACTTCCAAAACTGCCATGTTCCTCCTTGCTGTACCAGCAACAGCTCCAGTATATCGGTCTGGTCTTTTATCGGATGCACAGCCACGGCAAAAAGTCGCAGACAAAGACGCAATGGAGCCCACGGCTTCAGAACAAGTGCCCAGTTTTTCAAGTTGTCCAAGGGGAAATCATCGTAGGAAAATGCTCTATAAAAAGAGTTTAAAAAAATTAAAGCGCCCGGACCCCATAAGGGTCACGGGCGCTAGAGCAGCCCTCCCCCAGAACTGCTCACGGAGCGACTTTAGGAGTTCCGGGCAAGAAGATCAAGAAAACTTAGGTAACAATTTTAATTGCGACCTAAGTAATGTACCTGATCGATCAACACGGCATATTGCTAAAAGAGTAAACTCTCCGCGCATTTGTTCACTAATTGAACAAGGTTACCGGTTACCTTTGTAAACCATGCCCGTAGAACGACACATCCGCGCCCATCGGCAGAAAGCGGCTCGGGATCAGCTCAGCCTCAATCCCGCCGATGGCCCGGCGAATTGCTGTCTCGGCCTCGGCCCGGTGCGCCTCATCTTCGACCACCACCAGCACCGAGGGACCGGCACCGCTCAGCGAAGCGCTCAAGATGCCATTGCTCCCGGCGAGCACCAGAAGCGGCTGCAGAAGCGGGCAGATCGCGGCCCGATAGGGCTGATGAACGCGATCCCTGGTCGCCACGCGCAGCAGGTCGCCGCGATTCTGCGCGAAGGCCAGCCCCAGCAGCGAAGCGGACTGAATGTTGATGACCACGTCGGAGGCCGCATACTGCGGCGGCAGCACGGCGCGCGCCTTGCTGGTCGGCAAGGGATCGGCCGGCATCACCACAAAGGCGCGCCAGTCCTCGGGCGGCACAACGCGCACCGAATGCACTGTCCGCCCCTCGCAGGCCGCCGTCACAAAGCCGCCCAGCCAACAGGCAGCGGCATTGTCCGGGTGGCCTTCCAGCAGATAGGCCTCCTCGAGAATCCGCTCCGAGCTCCAGTCGAGCCCGCCAAAGTGCACGGCCATCAGAATCGCGGCCACGCGACCAGCAGCCGAGGAGCCGCAACCCATCCCGAGCGGAATGCCGTTGTTCATCTTGAGCGCCAGTGGCACGGCCACGCGCCGCTCCCGCCGCAGAATTTTTTTATAACTTTCGAAAATCAGGTTGTGCCGCAACTCGCCGCACAGATCGGCATTGCGACCCGTGGCCGCGATCGAATATTCGCTGGCCGGGGTGGCCTCGATCTCCAGATAGAAATCGAGGGCCACGGCGGCGGCATCGAAGCCGGGGCCTAGATTCGCCGAAGTCGCCGGCAACAGCAGGTGCAGCGGGGTGCGCATTCCACCTTCGCTCATGCGGTACCCTTCATCGCCGCCAGCACCGCGGCTTCGTTCGCGTCGACCACGACGGCATTGTGCCGCAGCCGCGCCAGCTCCGGCTCCAGGCCCTTGCTCTCTTCGGCGCCAAGCAATGTGCCCTTGTGGAAATCGATGGTGTAGTCGGCGTCCTTGAGCGTGTGGCCGGTCAGCAGCAGCACCACGGTCTCGCCCGAGCCGATGGCGCCCTTGGCGCGCAGCTTCTTGAGCCCGGCAAGAGTCACAGCCGAGGCCGGCTCGCAGCCGAGGCCCTCGGAGCCTATCTCCGCCTTGGCGATGGCAATCTCCGCCTCATTCACGTCGAGGCAGTAGCCGCCCGTTTCCTGGATGACGCGTACCGCCTTGCGCCACGAAGCCGGGTTGCCGATGCGAATGGCCGTGGCGCGCGTATGCGCCGCCACCGGCTCCAGCGCCGTGCCGTTGTTGGCCGCAAAGCTGCGCACCAGCGGATTCGCGCCCTCGGCCTGAATCACCGAGATGCGCGGCATGCGCGCAATCAGCCCCAGTTCCTTCATCTCGCGGAAGCCCTTGCCGAGCGCCGAACTGTTGCCCAGGTTGCCGCCCGGCACAATCAGGTGATCCGGCACATTCCAGTCGAAGGCCTCGGCAATCTCGAAGGCCGGCGTCTTCTGGCCCTCCAGACGATACGGATTGACCGAGTTCAACAGATAGATCGGCGCATGCTTCACGATCTTGGTCAGCAGGCTCAGGCAGCCGTCGAAATCGGTATTGAGTTGGCAGGTCACCGCGCCGTAGTCCATGGCCTGCGCCAGCTTGCCCCAGGCGATCTTGCCCTCGGGGATCAGCACCAGACAGCGCAGTCCGGCGCGGGCCGCATAGGCCGCCATCGCCGCCGAGGTGTTGCCGGTCGAGGCGCAGGCCACCCACTCGAAGCCGCGCTCCTTGGCCACGCTCAGCGCCGCCGTCATGCCCGTGTCTTTGAAGGAACCGGTCGGATTCATGCCCTGATGCTTGGCAAAAATCTGGTCAATGCCCAGGCGCTTGGCCGCGTGCGGCAGATGATAGAGCGGCGTATTGCCCTCGCGCAGACTGACGACGTTGCCGAAGCTCGAAAGAATCGGCAGCAGCTCGCGGAAGCGCCAGACGCCGGAGTGGTCGATCTCCTCATGCGAGGCGCGGCGCTCGCGCCACAGCCACTTGAGCGCGCCGGCGTTGGGCCTGTCCGGCCCCTTGCGTTCGCCCCAGCCCGGATACTCGACTTCGAATAATTCTCCACAGTTCGCGCAGCGGAAATCAGGACCAGCTTCGACGCCGCGAATGCGCGCACCACACCCGACACAGTGCAATTGATGCAAATCTTCGTTCATTTTTGGAATCGCCTACCAATGCCAGATAGATTGTGTTGCGATTGGAAGATAAGCAGCCCGCAATGCTCCCGATGCTTCCTTTTCCGGCTATGAAGCCATTGTATGCGCAAAGCCTTCGCCACGGCCCTCGGAAGAGCACAAAACGCCGCGCCGCTATTCCTGAAAACCGACCCGCACCGGCTCCATTTCCAGTTGGATACCGAAGCGCTCGGAGACGCCGGATTGAATGCGCGAGGCCAGCGCCACCACCTCTGCGGCCCGCGCGCCGCCGCGATTGATGAGCGCCAGCGTGTGCCGCGAGGAGATGGCCGCCGCGCCCATCGCAAAGCCCTTCGCAAAACCGGCCTGCTCGATCAGCCAGGCGGCAGGCAGCTTTTCCCTGCCCCCGGCGGCGGGATAAGTGCGCAACGTGAGTCCGCGCGCTTCGGCCCAGGCGCGCACCTCCGCTGCCTTTTCCGGCACAACGCGGGGGTTTTTGAAGAAGCTGCCCGCGCTGCGGCAGTCCGGGTCGCCCTCAACCAGCAACATGCCCTTGCGCTGGCGAATCGTGCGCACCGCCTCGGCCACCTCGGCCAGCGTCGGCGTGTTTTTCCAGTCTGCGAAGTGCGTCTTCAGGTCGGCATATTTCAACTGAGCGGCACCGTCCGGCCGCAGCCGGTAGTCGACGCGCGTCACCACATAGCGACCACGATCCACCGAGTTGAAGCGGCTTTGCCGGTAGCCGAAGCCGCACTCGTCGCGCTTAAATTCGACAAAGCGGTCTGTAGCAAGGTCATAGGCCCGCACGCGCTCGATGGTCTCGCCCGCCTCGCAGCCGTAAGCACCCACATTCTGCACCGGCGTACCACCGACCGTGCCGGGAATCCCCGCCAGACACTCCAGACCCGCGAAACGACGCTCGACCGTCCAGGAGACCAGCTCATCCCACTCGACACCCGCCGTCGCGCGCACCAGCGCGCCCTGCTGCTCGATTCCGGCCAGCGCCACGTGCAACACCAGACCGTCGAAGCCCGCATCGGCCACCAGCAGATTGCTGCCGCCGCCCAGCACAAAGAGTTTCACTTTCCGTTCGCGCGCCCAGGCTACCGCCTCGACGATCTCGTCCTCACTGCGCGCCTCGACAAACCAGCGCGCCGCCCCGCCCACGCCAAAGCTCGTCCGCACGGCCAGCGGCTCGTTTTCCTTGATTTGCATCGTTTCTCGTTTCTTGCGCGCCAGCCCGCAGCGTCGACACGCATACAGATCGATGGTAAAGCCTGCGTACACCGCGCTGCCACACGCCCGCCCCGACACAAGACGGCCTCCCGCGCGGGGAGGCCGTCTGATCAAGATTGGAAGAAAAGCCCTACTGTTTGGCCTCTTCTTCGCTCAGCTTCTGTACCTTGCTGTGCTTGATCGAATAGCCGAAATAGATCACCAGGCCGAAGAGCAGCCAGATGAGCATCACCGTCCAGGTCAGCAGCGGCAGCCTGCTCATCACGAAGACCGCCGTCACGATGCCCAGAATCGGCACCAGCGGCACGAAGGGCGTTTTGAAGGGCCGCACGATATTCGGCTGCCGCACACGCAGCACCCAGACGCCGGCGCAGACAATGGTGAAGGCCAGCAACGTGCCGATGTTCACCAGTTCCGAGAGCTTGTCGATCGGCAGGAAGGCCGGCATGAAAGCCACGAAGCAGCCGACAACAATCGTCGAGATCCACGGCGTGCGGAACTTGGGATGAATGGCCGAAGCCCACTCTGGCAGCAAACCGTCGCGCGACATCGAGAAGAAGACGCGCGACTGGCCAAGCAGCATCACCAGCATCACCGTCGCCAGCCCGAAGACCGCACCGACTTTGACCAGCAGCGAGCCCCAACTGACGCCGGTCGCGTCAATGCCGAGCGCCACCGGATCGCCCACGTTCAGCGCACGGTAGTTCACCAGTCCGGTCAGCACCGTCGAAACCAGAATGTAGAGGACCGTGCACACCACCAGCGAACCGAGAATGCCGATCGGCATGTCGCGCTGCGGATTCTTGGCCTCCTGCGCGGCCGTCGAAACGGCGTCGAAGCCGATATAGGCAAAGAAGATCGACGAAGCGCCGGTGGCGATGCCCATCCAGCCGAAGTTGCCGTGTCCGTCCGACGGCGGCAGATACGGATGCCAGTTGTGAAAGGCCAGCGAGGGGTGCAGCACCAGGAAGTACGCACCCAGCACCAGGAAGATGCCGACCACGACCAGCTTCACGACCACGATCAACGAGTTGAAGTTGGCCGACTCCTTGATGCCCACCACCAGAATCGCGGTGATGCAGAGAACCGCCAGCATCGCCACCAGATTGCAAATCGCCGTCACATGCGGCAGGCCCACCAGGCTGATTCCCGCCGGCAACGTCGCCAACGGATGCCACTTTTCCTGATAGAAATAGAGGTCGGTTCCTGGAACCGCCGTGAAGCGCGGCGGCATATAGATGTGCAGTTGCTGCAGCAGGCTGTTCAGATAGCCCGACCAGCCGGAGGCCACCGTGGCGGCGCCGAAGGCGTACTCCAGCACCAGATCCCAACCAATGATCCAGGCCACAAACTCACCCAGGGTCGCATAACCGTAGGTGTAGGCCGAACCGGCAATCGGAATGATCGAAGCGAACTCGGCATAGCAGAGTCCGGCAAAGGTGCAGGTGATACCTGCCAGAACAAAGCTCAGGGCCACGGCAGGTCCGGCATGAAGAGCCGCCGCCTGGCCAGTCAAAACAAAGATTCCCGCGCCGATGATCGCGCCGATTCCCAGGGTGATCAGATTGACCACTCCCAGCGAACGCTTCAGAGTGTTCTCCCCCTCTTCGGAGGCCTCCATGGTTAGCAAAGACATCGGCTTAACGCGCAGTAATTTGGGCATGTATGAGAAACGCTCCTAGCTAACTCGACCCTACGATAAATTTCTATGCGGATCGGCCTGCGATGCAATCGCACGCTGGCGCGACCAGAATAGATAAACCGGGATGCCTAACAGGACCAGGATCAGACCCGGCCACGTGTATTGAGGCTTATAACGCAATAATACGATACAGATCCAGATCGCCATCAGGATATAGAGCGCCGGCAGCACCGGATAGCCCAGCGCACGGTAGGGCCGCGGCGCATCCTTGCGCTTGAAACGCAGCACGAACAGCCCGACAATCGTCAGAATGTAAAAGACCAGTTCGGCAAAAATGATGTAGTCGAGCAGTTGGCCGTAGGAGCCGGAGATGCACAGCAAAATCGTCCATCCAGCCTGCACCAACAAACCCGCGACCGGCGTCTTGTACTTCGGGTGCAGCTTGCCGACCGCCTTGAAGAACAACCCGTCCCGGCTCATCGCGTAGTAGACGCGCGCCCCGGCCAGCGTCATGCCGTTGGCGCAACCGAAGGTCGAAACCAGAATCGCCCCAGCCATCAAGTACGCGCCGCCGGTGGAAAAAATCTGCGCCAGCGCCGCCGTGCCTACCCGATCCTCCGAAGCAAACTGGATGCCGCGCGCCGCAATCGTCGCCCCGTGCGGGTCACCATGCATCGGCAACACCAGCAGGTAGCCGAGCGAGACCAGAAAATAAATCGCGGTGACCAGCCCCGTGCCCAGAATCAGCGCCAGCGGTAAATTCCTCTTCGGGTTCTTGACCTCGCCCGCGGTGAAGGTGATGTTGTTCCAGGCGTCGGAAGAAAACAGCGAACCGACCTGCACCACGGCCAGAATCACCACCAGATTCACCAACACCAGCGGCCCGCCCACACCCACCTGCACCGGATGCAGCGTGCCCCAGCC
>Ga0255352_1000856_pt1 | contig 16222 bp, 14 predicted proteins | sample HBST0metaG_FD_189939 | JGI IMG/M metagenome (GOLD analysis project Ga0255352, IMG submission 189939) | Peat soil microbial communities from Stordalen Mire, Sweden - H.B.S.T0 | ecosystem: Environmental > Terrestrial > Soil > Wetlands > Peat | place: Sweden: Norrbotten County, Stordalen Mire...
CCACACGCTGGGAGCCGCCACCCATCTGCCTCCCAACACGAAGACGCTGGCCGTGCCGGTGTTTGCCACGCAAACCAATGCGTACCGCACGGAAACGGTGATGACCAATGCGGTGATTCGCGAGTTTGCCACGCGCACACGGTTCCGCGTGACTCCGAGTTCGGATGCGGACGCCGACGCCGTGCTGCACGGGACGATTCTCAAAGAGGTCATTTCGCCGCTGACGTACAACTCATCGACACAGCAGTCGTCGAGCTTCCTGATCACCATGGTTCTCTCAGTCACACTGAACGGCCGGGACGGCAGGATTCTTTACGAGAACAAGAACTACGTCTTCCGCCAACAGTACCAGTCCACGACCGATCTGCCGACCTTTTTGCAGGAAAATCCGGCGGCGGTCGAGCGGCTTTCTCGCGAGTTTGCGCGGCAGTTGGTGGCCGATGTGCTGGAAGGTTTTTGAGGCGGCGGAAACAATATTTGGCGGGCTGGCATTGCGCATTCCGGCAACCTGGGATTTCCACGGTTGGCCTGAGCGGCATGGGAAGGGTATTCTGAAGCCGCATGATACACGTACAAATTAACCGGAGAATTGCGCTTTGAGCGGCGCGCGCTGGGGCGCGGGATTTACAGCCGTGGGCCGTTTTGTGGCGGAAATCGAAGCCGCAGCGGCGGACAAAGGCGCGCTCAGGCCCGGCTACGTGCTGGCCGGCGACGAGGCTTTTCTGTTCGACCGCTGCCGCGAAGCCGTAATTAAAGGCTTTGTGCCCCCCGAGTTGAAGGACTTTTGCCTCTCCGACCTGGACCTGCAAACGAACTCGATCTTCGAAGTGCTGGACTGCGCGCAGACGCCCTCGCTGATGGCGCCGTTTCAGGTGATTTTTGTGCGCAACATACGGCAGCTCTACACGCGCGGCTCAAAGAAGAACGAGTTCGCCGCGCTGGATCACTATTTCCGCTCGCCGAATCCGCAGGCACTGCTGCTGTTTGTCGCAGACTTTTTGCGCATTACCTCCGACGTGCGGCGCATGGAGATGAACGACAAAACCCACTTCGAGCGGATCAAGGAAACGCTGGGCGAGCATTGCGGCATAGTGGAGCTGGCCCGGGTGAGTGAGGAAGACGCGATTCGATGGCTCGTGGCCACCGCGCAGGCGGCTGACGTGCGCATGGAGCCAGACGCCGCGCACGAGCTGGCGGATGCGCTGGGCGCGGACATGATGCTGATTTCCTCGGAGCTGGAGAAGCTGCTGCTCTATACGCTGGGCCGCGGCCGCATTACGCTGGGCGACGTGGAAACGATGGTGCTGGGCGCGAAACAGCGCTCACTGTACGAACTAACAGACGCCATCAGCTCTCACGACAGAGCCAAGGCGCTGGCGCTGCTGCACGGCCTGCTGAACAGCTCGGACGCGGGCGAAGACGCGGCGATTGGACATCTTTACATGCTGGCTCGCACCTTCCGCCAGATGCTGGTAATTCAGGAGAAGAACGTACGCGACTCGCGCGCCATTTGGCAGGCGTTGTGGCAGGGATTCCGGATGCCGCCGTTTGCCGCCGAAGACCTGATCCGCCAAGCTCGCCGCTACAAGGGCCGCCGCGAACTGACGCGGGCGCTGAAGCTGGTGGCTCGCGCCGACCTGGAACTGCGCTCATCGCCAGCCGACAAGCGAATGGTGCTGGAAAAGCTGGTCTACGAGCTGGCTTCAGAACCGAAACCGACACCCGCGCTTTGGGAGATGGCGCAGTTGTCGTTTTTCGCATAGCGCGCAAGAGCGATGTTGCCCTCCGGCTGCTTACTTTGTCTGCTGAAGTTGCGATTTCGCGATTTGTTCCACTTCTCCAGCACCCTTGGTATAGAGAGCCTTTTCATCAGGAGCCAGCGCGTAGAGCAGCTTCAGGAACTCTCCCGCGTGTACACGTTCCTCGTCCGCTATGTCCTTGAGCACGGCCACGGCAAGTTTGTTTCCGGTTGACTCGGCAAGCTGCATGTACATCTGAGTTGCTTCATACTCTGCGGCGACCATGAACCGAATCGCTCGGATGAGTTCCTCGTCCGTGAGCTTCTTGCTATTCGCCACCCCTGAAAAAGGTGATCCGAACTGCGGCATATTGTTTTCCTCTGCTTCCTGTGTGTTGCCCCGTTATAGCTTGGATTGCGGCTTTAAGGGCTGTCACGTTTGTAGTTCCGTGACTTTCCACGGGTCTGAGCGGAATTGACCATGGCTATTTCCGCCGTCTCCCTGTGGGGAATTTTGCGGCACAGGTATTGATCCGTCCCATGGATAGTGGAATGGCTTCCCACCCTTTCGCCAGAATTACAAAATGCAGGTTCTTCGACGCCGCTGCGCTTCGCTCAGAAAGACAGAAAGGATGGGGCACGGAGAATTTGTGGGTGGAGGAATTCCGTCGTGCGGAAAATTTTGCTTACTGGGCGCGCAGAGCGCGTATGTTGTAGTCCGCGACGGCGCGGGCTACGATCTCGGCCGGCTGGCGATGTATGGGGTCTTCCTCCAGCCAACTATAGAGAGATTCATAGACGGCACCCACAAGACAGCGAGCGGCAATGATGGAGTCCATCACCGAAAACACGTTCGGCGATGACAGCAGATCGCGATGCACCTCTTCAGCCTGATTGCGCAGAATGGAGCGGCGCACCTGCTCCAAATGCGGACTTAGCCCGGATGACTCGACAATCAGGATGCGCGCCTCCTGCTGAAACTGGGCCAGATGCACAAACAGCGCCTGCACAGCAGCGGCAATTCTGAGCAAGGGATTGGGCTGGGCAACTTCATCAATTTTCATGATTTCCGCAAGCTTGCGGCCCAGCGCTTCCAGCACCGCTGCGAAGATGTCTTCCTTGTTACGGAAATGGACGTAAAAACTGCCCACGGAACTGCCAGCTTCGGCCACAATCATGGGGACGGTGGCACCATGGTAGCCGTGGCTGGCAAACATCCTGGTTGCGGCATCAAGCAGCACCGCGCGCCGGGCTTCCTTGCGGGCTGCCGTCGCGGCTGTTTTGCGGTAGGCCATGGTGGTGAAATTCCCTCTTGTCAAAGATAGAATGACGTGTCATTCTATCTTTGTCAAGAAAGAAATCTGTCACTCTATTCTTGTCGAGGAATAAATACGCCGATGCCATCTACAACCATGTACCCGCTAGCCACACCGATTGCCTCAACATCACCTCAGCCGGTACTTCACAAAGCCATTTTCGCGGCTTGCGTGCTGGCGCTGCTTCCGCTCGCTGCATGTGGCCCGAAGACCAAGGTCGCCGCGGACCAGCCGGTACCGGTTCGCCTACGCGCGCCGAATCGCGTGCAGCAGCCCGACTCCGTGGCCGCGGGCGGAACGGTGGAAGCGAACGTAACAGCCATGTGCGCATTCCAAGTGGCCGGACGCGTGTCGAAGGTGCTTGTTGAGGAAGGCCAGGCGGTGCGCAAGGGGCAGGTGCTAGCGGAACTGGACTCGACCGACTACCGCAACGCCTACGACGCCGCGCAGGCACAGGCCGATGCAGCGCACGCGGTGGACCGCAAGGCGCAGGAAGGCCCCCGCGCCCAGGAGTTGGAACAAGCGCGGATTGACTTCGACCAGTGGCAAGACCAGTACAACCGCATGAAGTACCTCTACGATCACAACAGCCTTCCGGCCAACGACTTCAAAAAGATCGAGGCGGGATACAACGCGGCAAAGCAGCGCTATGAAATGGCCAAACAGGGCACGCGCGTGCAGGACAAGGATGCGGCCAACGCGCAGTTCCGCGCGGCCAACGCCGGGAGCCACGAGGCACGGAAACGGTTGGCGGACAGCCAACTGCGCGCGCCGATTTCCGGGTTTGTGGGGATGCGGCGGATCGATGTGGGCGATACGGTGGGGGCCGGCACGCCGGTGCTCGCCGTGCTGGACCTGAATCCTGTAAAGGTGCGCGTAGCGATTCCTGAATCCGAGATCGGCAAGGTGAAGGAAGGTGAGCGCGCCACGGTGACGATTCCCTCGCTGGACGGCAAGCAGTTTCAGGGGAAGGTGGAAACGGTGGGCGTGGCGGCGGACCCGGCCTCGCGGACTTACCCGTCAAAAATCGCTGTCCCCAATCCGGATCGGCTGTTGCGCGCGGGAATGGTGAGCTCGGCGCGCGTTTTTTCGCCCAACATGGTCAACGCAATTACAGTGCCCGGCGACGCCATTATCCGCGATCCCAAGGGCGTGCCGCATGTGTACGTGTACTCGCAGTCGCAGCAGCGCGTTTATGCGCGCCGCGTGGATGTAGGCGCACTGCTGAACAACGAAGTGGAAATTCGCTCGGGGCTGAACGGAGACGAGCAGATCGTGGTGGCCGGCCAGCAGAATGTGCGCGAAGGCTCGCCGGTTCGGATGGCGGGAGGCGGCCAGTGAACCCTATCCGCGCCTCTCTGCACTATCCGCAAGTGTCCCTGGTGCTGGCGGGCTTGCTGTGCATCATCGGCCTGTACGCGCTGGTGAACATGCCGCGGCGCGAGGATCCCAAGATCACCATCCACACCGGGATTGTGGCCGCTGTGTATCCGGGCGCGACCAGCCGGGAGGTGGAAGACCAGGTCACCCGCAAGATCGAGGAACACCTCTTCCGATTCGAGGAAGTCCGGCGCGACAAAACCTTCTCCACTACCAGCAACGGCATGGTGATCGTCAATGTCGATCTGAACAAGTCGATCAAGGATTCCGACGAGTTCTGGTCAAAACTGCGCCTGGATATGGCGCAGCTGAAGGCCACCGAACTGCCGGCGGAAGTGCTCGGCCCGGTGGTCGATTCCGATTTCGGCGACACGGTCGCTGTCCTGATTGCGGTGCATGGCGGACACTACGGTTACCGGGAATTGAAGGACTACGCGCAGACCGTGGAATCGGCGTTGCGCACCATCCCCGCAGTCTCCAAAATCCGCCGCATCGGCGATCAGAAGGAAGAGATCGACATCAGCTCCTCGTCGGAGCGCCTGGCGCAGTACTCCGTGAACCCGCTGAAAGTGATGCAGGCGCTGCAAGGACGCAACACACCGCAGTTTGCGGGCCGCGTGCCGTCCGGGCAAAGCAAGGTGCCCATCGACTCTGGCGGGCGGCTGCAAACCGAGGATGAGATTCGCCAGATCATGGTGGACGTGTCGCCCACCGGCCAGCCGGTTTACATCGGCGATCTGGCCAATGTGGAGCGGTTGTACAAAGACCCCACCGAATACGCGCGGATTGGCGGCGAACAAACCATTCTGCTGGCCGTCGAAATGCAGGAGGGCAACAACATTGTCGACTTTGGCAATACGCTCCGTGCCACGCTGAAGAGCGTGCAATCAGCCCTTCCCCCAGACGTGAAACTCGACCTGGTGGCGGATCAGCCCAGGGTGGTTTCTGAACGCATCAACGACTTTTTCCGTGAATTCGGCATCGCCATTGTGGCCGTGATTCTGGTGACCATGTTGCTGCTGCCGTTGCGTGTGGCGCTGGTCGCCGCCATTGCGGTTCCGGTCACCATGTCCATCACCTTCGCCCTGCTGAGCGCGTTTGGCATCGAACTCCAGCAGGTGTCAATTGCGGCGCTGATTGTAGTGCTGGGCATGGTGGTGGATGACGCCATCGTGATTGCCGACAACTATGTGGAGTTGCTCGACCGCCATGTGCCGCTCGATGAGGCAGCGGTGAGGTGCGCGACGGAGATGGCGGTTCCGGTGCTCACCGCCACCCTGGCCATCATCGGCGCTTTTGCCCCGATGTTGACGCTGACCGGCGCCGTGGGCGAGTTCATCCGCTCGCTACCCATCGCCGTGTGCATCGCACTGGCCACTTCCTTTGTGGTAGCCATGCTGCTGACGCCGCTGATGACCCGCTACTTCATCCGCCAGGGCCTGGTGGACCACAGCCTGGAGGATTCCGGCGTACCGCGCAAGTTGACGCCGCTGGACCACATGCAGAAGGGCTACAACCGCGTCATTACCTGGGCCATGCTGAACAAAAAAATGGTTCTGGTATCGAGCGTACTGGCCTTTGTGGTGGGGCTGGGGATTCTGGCCATGGTGCCGCAACTGTTCTTTCCGCTGGCCGAACGGGATCAGTTTGTGATGGACGTGTGGCTGCCCGAAGGAACAAAGATCGAGGCCACGGACGCGGCCGTGCGCCATATTGAAGCGGTCTTGAGCAAGGAAAAGCAAGTCAAGATGTATGCCAGCTTCATGGGTGAGAGCGCGCCGCGATTCTACTACAACGTGAACCCCCAGGCTCCGGCGGCGAATTACGCGCAAATCTTGGTCAACACCCAAAGAGCGAAAGACACGCCCAAGCTGGTGGAGAAGCTGCGGGAACGGCTGCCCGATGTGGCGCCCGAGGCCAAGATCTTTGTGAAGGAGCTACAACAGGGCCAGATCATGGAGGCCCCGGTGGAAGTGCGGATTGTGGGCGACGACATTCCCACGCTGCAAGCCCTCGGCAATCAGGCCGAGGAGATTTTGCGGCATACGCCGGGTGCCATCTACATCCACTCAGACTGGCACGAGGACGCCTGGCAAGTAGGCATGCATGTGCGCGAGGAACAGGCCAACCGCATGGGGCTAACCAATGCCGGAATCGCCCAGCAACTGGCAGCGGGCTTTGAAGGCGCGCCTATGACCACCTTTTGGGAGGGCGACCGCGGCGTGGATGTGGTTCTGCGGCTGGACCCCGATCAGAGGCAAAGCTTTCAGAACGTGGCGGATACGTATGTGATGTCTCCGGTGACCGGGGCCAAGATTCCGCTGCAAGCCGTTGCTTCGCTGACGCCGGAATGGCAGCCGGGCAGAATTGTGCGCAGAAACGGAGTCCGCACCTTGACCGTGCGCGCCTTTCCCGGCGACGGCAAACTGGCCAGCGAGATTCTAGGCCATGCCCGCAAGCAATTGGACACCATGGCTTTGCCGGCTGGGTACCGCATCGAATATGGCGGCGAATACCAGAACCAGCAGGAAGTCTCTGGGGAGTTGCTCAATGCGCTGCTCATCAGCTTGGTGCTGATCTTCCTCATCCTGCTGTTCCAATTCCGCACCTTGATCGATCCGCTGATCGTGATGGCGGCGTTTCCTCTGGCGCTGCCGGGAGCGGCATTGGGCCTGCTGGTTACGCGCAACACGTTCGGCTTTACGGCCTTCATCGGCATCATCAGCGTGGGTGGACTGGTGGTGAGAAACTCCATCATCCTCATCGATTACATCCACGACCGAATGAAAGACGGGGTGGAGTTGGAACAGGCAGCGCTGGAAGCAGGCGAGCGCAGATTGAGACCCATCTTCCTGACTTCGGCCGCGGCTGCCGTCGGAGTGATTCCGATGATTCTTTCCGGTTCCAGCCTTTGGTCGCCGTTAGCCAGCGTGATTGCCTTCGGGCTTCTGGGGTCCATGTTCTTCACCCTGATCGCCATCCCGGTTCTGTTCGTGGTGGTACACCGCAGACACGCCGCGCACGTAAAGACCGCATCGGTGGCAGTGCTGCTGGCGCTGGCGCTGTTTGCCTCCGCGGGCATGGCGCGCGCAGAGTCGCGGCGCATCACGCTGGATGAAGCCGTGGCCCTGGCCACTAGCCAGAATTCGACGGTGAAACTGGCGCGCCTCAAGGAAAAGGAGATGAAGGCACGCGTTACGCAGGCGCAGGCCAATTACTTTCCGGTGGTCAGCAACGATAGCAATGCCGTGCACCTGTCAAAGACCGAGAGTCTACTCATTCCAGAGGGAGTGTTGGGCGTATACCCGTCAGCCGGTCCTATCCCTGGAAAATCCGTGTCCATCAAACTGGGGAACCCGAGTTTTCTGTTGAGCACCACCACGGCGGCGCAGCCTCTGACGCAGTTTTTCAAGATTCACGCCGGAGTGAACGTGGCGAAGGCGGATGAGGGAGTAGCACGGAGCGATGCGCAACGCGCGGAGAACGAGGTCGCGCTGAAGATGAAGCAGCTTTATCTGGGCTTGCTGTCAGCGGAACGGCGTAAGCAGGCGGCTGAGTTGCGCATTGCGGCCGGAGAAGAACGCTTAGACGAGGCACGGCATGGCGTCGAAGCTGGAACCGTGCTGCAATTGAAAGTGCTGGAAGGCCAGGCACAGATTGCCGATGCGCGTCATTCGCTGGGCGCCCTGGAAGACACCATCTCCGATTTGAAGGTGGAGTTCAACGACCTGACCGGCCTGCCGCTGGATACAGACGTAGAACTGGTGACGCCTGAACCGGGAACCACCGACATCACCTCCGGCGACCTGGTAGCCGATGCGGTGGCGCACAATCCAGAGATTCTGGCGGCACAGCAGACGCTGAAGAAAGCGCAGGCGGGACTGAGCGCCGCACACGCGGCATACATTCCAGAGGTTGGGGCTTTTGGACAGTACATCTACCAAAGCGGTGTGCCACTGCTCTCTGAAAACAACGGCGGGATGGGGCTGAAGATGAGCTATACCCTGCTCGACTTCGGCAAGCGCAGCGGCGAAGTGCATGAGCGCAAGACGCAGGTGGAAGAGGCTCAGGAAAACCTGCGGCACGTGGAGAATCGCGTGCGCGTGGAGATTGAAAAAGAAGTGCGCAAGGTAAGGCGCGCCGAGACAGGGCTGGAAGCGGCACGGGAAAGCGTGGCGGCGCGGGCTGAGATGCGGCGCATCACCGCCAATCAGGTTGAAGCCAACACGGCAAACGCATCGGCGCTGAAGGAAGCCGAGGGGCAGCTTGCCGAGGCTGAGGCGATACTGTTTCAGGCAGAGGCGGAGCGGAGCACGGCGCGCGCCGAACTGGAACGGACACTGGGCAAAAAGTAGAGCGAAACCAGAATAACTGTATCCGGTTGCGTTTTGTGCAGGGTCGCCGTTCCTGGGGGCGCTGCGGTTTCCTGATACATCAACTCTGGTTCCGCTGTAGCTTGGAGTATAAAAAGTACGAGGGATGCAAAATGGATTGCCGGGCCTTGACAGTGAATAGGGAGTTTGGAAGCGGCGGCGGGCGAATCGCGCAGACCATTGCGGAGTGGCTCGGCTGGAAGCTGTTGGACCGCGATATCATCGACGCCATCGCCTACGCGGCGCACGTGGATGCCAAGGTGGTTACGCACTACGACGAGCATGTGGATTCATGGCTTCGCCGCATCAACCAGCAGGCCATGCGCGGCGCGGCGCTGGCCGCCGGACTCGAACTGGGAGATAACTCCGTATTCGATGCCGATCAGATCGTGGAACTGACGCGGAAGATCGTCGAAGAGGCTTATGCAGAGGGCAATTGCGTCATTGTGGGCCGCGGCGCGCAGTGCATTCTCCAGCACAGGCCCGACGCATATCACGTCTTTGTTTATGCGCCGTATAAAGAGCGCATTCTGCGCCTGCGCAAACGCCTGGAAAAGGGCGTCGATGTCGAACAGCGCATCCGCACCGTCGACGGAGAACGCGCCAAGTATCTGCAACAGTACTACGGCAAAAGCTGGTGCAATCTGCACCTCTACGACCTGATGATCTCCTCCTGCGAGGATGAGGCAGTAACCGCGCGAGTGATTCTGCACGCCATGACCGGGTCGACAGAAGTCAAAGGACAGGGACTAGGGACGTAGGGACCAGGGACTAGAAAAGCCCGCGGGGTGAGGGACGTGCTTTCCCACATGGCATTTGCGTGTGACTGGAACGAAAGACCCGTGGCTAAACAGGCTGCGGAAAAACTCCGAATGTATAGCGAAAGGGTGAAAATTGGGGGATACAAAACCATCAACCAACCCTCGCGAATCGTTCCTAGGGCATCCTAGCGCGATCCATTTTTCGCTCGTTTTGAGAAATTGAGTTTTTCCGCAGCCTGTTTAGCCCTCTGCTCCCTCCGGAACCGCGATCTGCAACAGTAGTACGGCAAGGACAAAAACGCGCCGAGGGTGGGGCACCCAAATTTTTTGTTCATCAACAAGCGGTCAGATGCTTAGAGGAGATCAATTCATGGGACTCAAGGTTGTGGCATTCAACGGAAGCGCCCGCAAGGGCGGAAATACTGCCATCCTGCTTGGCTACGTACTCAAAGAATTGGAAACTGAAGGGATCGAAACTGAGCTTATCGAGCTGAGCGGGCTCGAAATTAACGGCTGCCGGGCGTGTCATGCGTGCTCAAAGCTGAAGAACCACCGGTGCGCTCAAACCGGCGACATTGTGAACGACTGCATTGCGAAGATCGAGGCGGCGGACGGCCTTCTGCTGGGCTCGCCCACCTATTACAGCAACATTACGCCGGAGATCGCGGCCCTGATGCACCGCGCGTTTTACGTTGCCGGAGCGAACGGAGGCCTGTTCCGCCGCAAGGTGGGCGCGGCCGTCGTGGTTGCGCGCCGGGCGGGCGCCATCCCCGCTTTCGATGCCTTGAACTATTTCTTCCTGATCAGCCAGATGATTGTGCCGGGGTCATCGTATTGGAACGTGGGCTACGGGCTGGAAAAGGGCGATGTGGAGAAGGACGAGGAAGCCATTCGCGTGATGAAGACGCTGGGGCAGAACATGGCGTGGCTGCTGAAGAAGATCAAGAGCTAGTGTTTCTGACCGCGTGATGCAGTGGTTCAGGTTTGAAGTTCCCACCCTTTCCTCGATGAAATTGCGGAAAGGATGGGGCACGGAAGATGGTTCATGAACAAGCGGTCAGAAACCGAGCCCGGCGTTTGCTCCGGAGTTGCCGTTCGTCTTCGTCAAATGGGACTATCCTAGAAGTGTGGGAGCGGCTGCGCAGCGGCGGTTCTCATCCGGGTGGCTGAGGCGGAGACGGACGATGGAGTCCGATTCTGCGTCAGAACGATGTTCGTGCCGTTGAGGGCTCATTTTCCGCTCGGAACGGCAGGAAGTTGTCTGCAACCTGATATGGAAGATTACAGATTTGCCTCCTGCCTTTACCAAGGAGGAATCTATGGCAACAACAGAATCCAGCAGTTCAGTCGCAAATGATGTTTTGCATCTTGGCAGTGAAAGCAAGCTTTCTGCTGAGGCAATCGCGAAGGCTATTGCGCACCACAATAAACACCACCACGGCGGGCAGGAACAAAATGCCCAGGCCAAACCCGCACAGGGCAAGAAGCACAAATAGAGCTAATCCGCACACGCGTCCGCAGGTCATTGCGGAAGAAACATCAGCGACGATCTGCGACTCAGCCGGCGGCGGGCAGGAACACGGCCCGCCGCGAGGCGCTTTCCCTACGGAAGCCTAGTTCAGACGCCGCTGAATTGAGCCATTTGCTTTCATAAGCGGCTCCTCGCAATGCCGCAGGAATGACGACGCCATAAATGATTGAATGAATTATAGATACTGCCATAGTCTCCGCTGCTGCGCCAATCCGCCGTACAGATGACAGATAAATAATCCACTCAGGGGCGACAGGCGCGGCAAGACAGGGCCGCTGGAAGAGGGGTCGCGGCGTTCCATATACAGACGGGACTTGCCCGACGCGGCGGTTTCAGCGATACTTAGATGTTGTGTCTTGCGCGGCTGGGCACTCTTGTCCGGCCCTTTTACAGGCGGGCGGGCTTGAGCAGCGGGCCGCTGGCCGGGAATTCCCCTAAAAACCGGGGTCCTGCGGACAGAGCTTCGTCCGCGGGGTGTAAAGACCGCAACAGAACACTGGATTTTGAAAGGAACCGTATCGCCGTGGTAATGATTCGTTTGGCGCGCGTTGGCGCCCGCAAGCAGCCCTACTATCGTATCGTGGCCATCGAAAAGGATCGCGCCCGCAATGGCCGTTCAATCGAGGTCGTCGGCACCTACAACCCCCGCACCGAACCGGCTTCGGTCGAGTTGAAGTACGAACGCATTACGTATTGGGTCAGCCAGGGCGCCAAGCTTTCCCCGACAGTGGAGAAGCTGGTGAAGAAGAACCCCGCCCCGGTCCCGGTTGCGGACCCGGCCGCGGTCTAATTTTTTCCGCTCATCCCCCAAGAGATGTGCGCGGGCAAGTGGGTTCGCGCATACAATTGCTGACGGCAGCGGGTGTGTGCTGATAGTATTCGCGCACAGATTCAGATTGCCAATTTTTAAGTGCAACTGGTCAGGGGCAAGAGCATGACCCAACAAGATATGGTCGCAGTCGATGAACTGGTCCGCGAAATTGCGCGGGCCTTGGTGGATGAGCCGGAAGCCGTGAATGTAGAAGCCCAGGCCCGGGATGAGAGCACTGTTCTCAAGCTCCGGGTGGCTCCGCAGGATGTGGGCAAGGTCATCGGCAAACAAGGGCGTACCGCCCGCTCGGTGCGCACCATTCTGGGCGCTGTAAGCATGAAGTTGCACCATCGCTTTACGCTGGACATCCTGGAAGAAGACGACGAAGCCTAGCATGGGTGATGTTCATGCCTCCGGCGAACCTCCTTTGCCGGAGATGACTCCGCAGCTACAATCGGCGCAAGCGGAAGCATGGGTGTGGCTGGCCCAGATTCGCCGTCCGCAGGGACGCAAAGGCGAGGTCTTCGCAGATATTTTCACAGATTTTCCTGAAAAGTTTGCCGAACGGCGGCGCTTGTGGCTGCTGCCCGCAGAACCTGCGGCGGAACGGCCCGCTGCGGCTGCGCGCAAAATGGAACTCACCGCGCACTGGCTGCACAAGGGTGGGGTGGTTCTACATTTTTCCGGGGTGGACTCAATCACCGAGGCCGAGACACTGGCCGGGCTGATTGTGGCGATTCCGCGCGCGGAACGGGCTGCCCTGGACGAGGACGAAGTCTATGTCGACGACCTGATCGGCTGTGCGCTGGTGGATGTGGCCGGAGCGGAACCCGTGCTGGTGGGCAATATCGAAGACGTGGACCGGACGGCCGGACCCGCTGCGCTGCTGGTGGTGAAGGGCGCGGCCGGCGAGGTCCTGATTCCCTTTGCCAAGAGCTATCTGCGGAAAGTCGACACCGAGGCCAAGCGCGTGGAAATGGCCTTGCCCGAAGGGCTCGTGGATTTGAACGCTGCGGAAAAAGCCTAGGTCGTATCGACATTTAACTCATGGTTGAATTGTTGAAAATACCAGCCCAGACGAAGGGAAGATTATTAGCGCAGTGAGAAAAACGCAGATCCTTCGACCGCGCCTCTTGCGATAAAGCCGCGAGAGGATTCGCTCAGGACGACAAATCTTATATTTATTTATCACTTACATCAAACTACCTGCCGATACAGCCTAGGAGCCTGTCGGAGATAGATTTCCGACTCCTTAATATCAACGACTTACGGAATCTACTAAATAAGGTATATTGTTGATATTAAATGCGTTACGAGATAGAGATTTCTTATCTCCGACACACTCCTAGGGGCCAGGGACCAGAAAGACCCGCGGGGTGAGGCACGGAAGATGGTGCATCAACAAGCACTATAGATCCGGCAATTAAATACTGTTTCGTTGCTCTCGTTTTTCCCACATTTTTGCTGGAAAAATCGGGTAATCAATGACACTGTTTAATTGCCGGATCAATAGTGCATATTGCCGAAGCTTTCAGTAGAGAAACATTCCGAGACTAATCGGTTCCTCGATAAGCGCGTTGCGATTTGCACTCAGAAGCGGTTGAAGGTGCGGTATTCATGCCAATGACTTTGGACTTCAGTAATTATAAAGTAAAGCTTCACAGTTAAACTGTCTATATGCTAGAATTAATCTGTGAGTAAACAGAAGAGCAATTCGAGCAGTGCACGGGCGTTGGCTCTTGCCGGAGAACTTCGTCTTCTCATCAGTCAACTGAGACATCTGCTGCGTGAGCAGGTTCATCCGGGTGACTTCACTTGGTCTCAAACGTCTGCGCTCATCCGCCTGGAACGCGATGGCCCCGCGACAGTGGGCGCACTCGCACGTGCTGAGGGGGTGCGGCAGCAGTCCATGGGCGCCACGATCTCGTCTCTCGAAGAGGCTGGCCTTGTGAGTGGCTCATCCGACCCGGCCGATGGACGGCGAACTATCCTGTCTCTCACCGATACCTGCCGGGAAATGATCAAGGCCAATCGGGCGATGAAGGAAGACTGGCTATGCCGTGCCATCCAAACAAAACTCTTGCCTGCGGAGCAGGAGAAACTCGCGGGCGCCCTTGAACTGCTCAAGCGCCTCGCTGATTCATAGGCAGACCCGCCGGCAAACTCGCAACTGATCTATCTTGCCCGACAAGGAGAACTTCATGGCAATCACTGCTCTTGACCCCAAAACCGCTCTTATCCTGATTGATCTGCAAAAAGGCATCATAGCTAATCCAACCGCTCATCCGGCTGGCGAGGTTGTGCGGCACGCTGCTGCACTTGCTGACGCATTCCGTCGCCATGACCTACCGGTGGTGCTCGTCAACGTAGTGGGTGGAGCACCGGGGCGAACTGAGCAGACTCGTTCCCGCAGAGAGTTTCCCGCCGACTGGACTGATCTTGTCCCTGAACTGAACCAGCAACCGGAAGACCATACGGTTACGAAGCGAACGTGGGGAGCGTTCACCAACACGAGTCTCAATGAGCATCTGAAGAAGCTCGGTGTTACGCAGGTCGTGGTCGCCGGAATTGCCACCAGCATTGGCGTCGAATCGACTGCGCGCCAGGCGCACGAACTGGGGTTCAGCGTCACGCTTGCTATTGACGCCATGACCGATATGAGTCCTGAAGCCCACAACAACAGCATCACGCGCATCTTCCCGCGCCTGGGCGAAACCGGCACGACCTGGGAGATTGTTGCTCTGCTCGACAGCACCCGCGCGTGAATGTGCGATAGAGGACTCGGGTTCGTTGAACAATTTCGACAAACGATGAAGAGGAGCACATGACGATGAGTTGGATTCATTCTGTGTCTTATTTCTTTGGCGGGGCCTTCCTTGCAAACGCTGTTCCGCATTTTGTGAGCGGTGTGATGGGGCGCCCCTTTCAAAGCCCCTTTGCGAAACCACCCGGCGAGGGGCTTTCTTCCTCGACCGTAAATGTGCTTTGGGGATTCTTCAATCTGGTTGTCGGGTATCTGCTTGTCTGCCATGTCGGAAACTTTGATTTGCGCTCCGCAACTCATATCGTCGCCTCGGGCCTGGGCGTTATTTTTATCGGCCTGATAAGTGCGCGGGGTTTCGGACGGTTCCACGGTGGTAACTCTCCCGGAGATGCGCGAGGGGAACGGTGACAAGCATTTCGTCTAAGCCGTCCAGCGAGAGCGATCGGCTTGATCCGGCCATTTGGAAGATCTCATCCGTTGTCGTGCTCGGCTCGTTTCTCGCTCAACTCGATGCAACGGTCGTCAATGTGTCTCTCTCGACCCTCGCCATGGAGTTGCACAGCAGCCTTGCGGCAATTCAGTGGGTGACGAGCGGTTATCTGCTGGCGCTGACGCTGATGCTTCCGCTCAACGGTTGGCTGGTGGATCGGATCGGGGCCAAAGCACTGTATTTGTGGTGCTTCTCAGCTTTCACGCTTTCATCGGCCCTGTGCGCATTTTCCTGGTCGGCTAACTCGCTTGTCGGATTCCGCGTGCTGCAAGGGATGAGCGGAGGACTGCTGGCTCCGATGGCGCAGATGATGATGGCGCGCCATGCGGGAAAGCAGATGGTGCGCGTGATGGGCTATGCCGCTGTGCCGATTCTGTTCGCGCCGATCCTCGGCCCGGTGATTGCCGGAGCGATTCTGCAATACGCTTCCTGGCGCTGGCTTTTTCTAATCAATCTTCCGGTCGGCGTACTGGCTGTCGTGCTGGCTGTTCTCATCCTGCCCAAAGATCGTGAAGAGCTGAGGCCACGAGACCTCGATCTTACTGGGCTGGCGCTGTTGTCGCCCGGACTGGTGCTTTTCCTCTATGGCTCGGATCACTTGAGCGATCGTACTGGTCTTGGGGCCATCCTTGTCTCCATTGCTCTGCTTGCGACGTTCTTCTCGACCGCCGCAAAAAAGGGAGACAGATCCCTGATCGACCTTCGCCTGTTCAAGAGCAAAGTCTTCTCAGCCTCGGTCGTCACACAGTTCATGTCGAATGGTATTGCATTTTCCGGCCAGATGCTGATTCCGATCTATCTGATCCGCGCCTGTGGTCTGTCACCCAGCGCGACGGGCTGGCTGCTGGCTCCTCTTGGCTTGGGGATGATGTGCTGCTACCCGTTGTTGGGTACCTTGACGAAGCGCTTCGGCATTCGCAGAGTGTCGGCTGGTGGCGCGCTTCTGGCGTTTGCCGGGACGCTGCCTTTTCTCTACCTGACAAGCCACGAACTGGTTCTTGGTGTACTTGCGTCCGCACTCTTTATCCGAGGCATGGGCTTGAGCGCGGTCGGTATGC
>Ga0255352_1000858_pt1 | contig 16213 bp, 12 predicted proteins | sample HBST0metaG_FD_189939 | JGI IMG/M metagenome (GOLD analysis project Ga0255352, IMG submission 189939) | Peat soil microbial communities from Stordalen Mire, Sweden - H.B.S.T0 | ecosystem: Environmental > Terrestrial > Soil > Wetlands > Peat | place: Sweden: Norrbotten County, Stordalen Mire...
AATCTTCGTCAGTCACGTCGACGAAACCATCCGCATCCGCAACGACGAGCGCGGCGAATCCGCCCTCTAAGAAGCGTTTCTCTACCCCGCCCCGGTTCGCGCCTATGCCGCGCCAGCCGGGGCATTGCTGTCTGCATACAGCTTTCAGTCACGGAGTGTATTCCATGCGCGTATCTGCTCTTTTCAGCGCGTTTCTTCTTTCCACAGCCTGTGCCTTAGCCCAGGACGCCCGCATCGTAACCGAGCCCGTGCTGCCGCCCGCCTGCGCCACGCTGGAGGCGCAGCTCGCCACAACCAACCAGGCACTGGCCCCCGGCGACGAGCAGAAACTCGACACAGGGCGCATCCAAAAAGCCATCGACGGCTGCGGCAAAGGCCGTGGCGTCTACCTGCGGTCGAACCGGGAAAAAAATGCGTTTCTGAGTGGACCGCTTACGCTCAAGTCCGGCGTGGCGCTGGTCGTCGACAAGGGCGCGACGCTCTTTGCCTCACGCGATGCGGCGCAGTACGCCACCGCGCCGGGAAGCTGCGGCGTGGTGACCGCTGAAAATCTGCACGGCTGCCGACCGCTGATCTCCGTCGAGCACGCTTACGGCGCCGCGGTGATGGGTTTGGGCACCATCGACGGCCGTGGCGGAGCTTTGCTACTTGGCTCGAAGATTTCCTGGTGGAATCTGGCCGAGCAGGCCCGCGCGGGAGGTCGCCAGCAGGCCTTCCGGCTCGTCGTCGTCGACCATGCCGACAACTTCACCCTCTACGGCATCACACTCAAAAATTCGCCGAACTTCCACGTCACTTTCTCGCACGGCGAGGGCTTCACCGCCTGGGGCGTCACCATCGACACGCCGCAGCGCGGAGCGCGCAACACCGACGGCATCGATCCGGGCAGCGACGCGCGCAATGTGACCATCACGCATTGCTCGATCCGCACCGGCGACGACAACGTGGCCATCAAGGGCGGCCCGGGCGGCGCGCAGCGGATGACCATTGCGCACAATCATTTTTACTGGGGCCACGGCATGTCGATCGGCTCGGAGACCGACGGCGGCGTGAGCCAGATCCGCGTCACCGACCTCTCGCTCGACGGACCGGACAACGGCATTCGCATCAAATCGAATGGCTCGCGCGGCGGGCTCACTGAAGACGTGGTCTACGACGATGTTTGCGTGCGCCGCTCGCCAAACCCGATCACGCTCGACACCGGCTACACGGCCGCCGGCACGCTCACGGGCACAAAGCTTCCCTCCATGCGCGCCATTACGCTGCACAACGTGCGCGTCTCCGGCGGCGGCACGATCAGCTTCAACGGCTACGACGCGACGCATCGCATTGCCGCCCGGCTCGACGGCGTCTGGATCACCGACGAAGAAAAATACCGCTACAAGTTCGCGCACAGCGATCTTTTTCTTGGCCCTGGAGCAACAAATCTGCAACTGCCGAAAGGCGAGAACGCCACCATCACCGGGACGCCAGCCGAGAACGCGGCGGCCTCCTGTCAGGAAAAATTTCTTCCCTTCCCGCAGTAACCACGCGACTTTTCCGGTATGTCGCCGTTGCACGGCCCTGTGGCGGCAAGGACGACATACCGATCACGCAGTTTTCATGGGACGAAGAGGTCTCGTTCCTACGAGTCGTCCCGCTCCGGCTGCCACTGGTCGGCCCAATCGTGGTCGAGCCGGTCAGAACTGTCGCGTTTTTTCTCCAGTTCACGAAGCTTTTCCTGCTCCTCGCGCTGTTCCTGTCCGTCGCTCATCGTCTCCGACACTCCTCTTTTTAGAATACTGCGTTGCGCTTTGAACGTCGCATTCCCGCACAGTGACGAGATTTCCGCAACTTTTCTTTGCCGCTTTCTACAACCAAAATTCACAAGCGCGGCCACTTCGCTTATTCTGATAACAATCTTTTGCTTCGGCAAGCCACAGAACAACCTTATGGATCCAATCGTTTTGGCGGTTAACGATCTTCGAGAGCAGTATCTGAAAGAGATGGCGCTGGTGCGCCAGACCTTCGAGCGGACGGGCGACGGCACGGCCGCCATCCGGCGCCGCTCCGCGGTCGTCGACCGGATTCTGATCGAGATGTGGCGAAGAGCCTTTGCCGAACAGCCGGCGCCAAATGCCGCACTGCTGGCCATCGGCGGCTACGGCCGCAAGGATCTGTTTCCCTATTCCGACATAGACGTTCTGTTCACCTTCGCCGACGCCAAGGCAGAGGAACAAGCGCGCGAAGCCGCCCGCGCCATCGTTCAGGGCATGTGGGACATCGGCCTCCGGGCCAGCCCCTGTACCCGGACCGTGAAAGAGGCTGGCCGCTTCGACCCCGACAATCTCGAATTCACGCTGGCCACCCTCGACCGCCGCTTTCTGGCCGGACAGTTTCCGCTCTACCAGCAATTGCACCAGCAGGTTTTTCCCGGCCTGGTGCTGAGCGAGTGGAGCACCATTACGCAGAAACTATGCGAGGTGGCCCGCGCGCGCCACTCGAAGTTCGGCAATACCATCTTCCATCTGGAGCCGAATCTCAAGGAATGCCCCGGCGGGCTGCGCGACTACAACATCGCCGTCTGGTTCGCCGTGCTCTTCCACTTGAAGGACACCAAGGAGTGGCCCCGCCAGCGCGGCGGCGTCTTCCAGTCGGCGCGCGGCGATGCCGAGGCGGCCTTTGACTTTCTGGCTGCCGCGCGATGTTTTCTGCACTTCCGCCACGGCCGCGACGACAACGCGCTCGACTGGCAATCCCAGGACGAGGCAGCGGCGCTGTCGATCGGCCTGGAGACGCGCGGCACGGCCGATCCTGCCTACTGGATGCGGACCTACTACCGGCACGCGCGCGTCGTCTATCGCCGCGCGGCGCTGCTGATGGAGCACCTGCCCGCGCCGGTCAGCTTCTATCGCCAGTTCCGCCGCCGCCGCGCGCCGATTGCCGGCACCGAGTTCATCCTCGACCAGGGCCGCATCGACGTGCAGCCCGGCGCGCAGTTCAACGACACCGCAGCAATCCTGCGCGTCTTTTCGCTGATGGCCACACACGGCTACACGCTCTCGCAGGCCGCCGAAGATCGCATCACCGACGCGCTGCCGGTGCTGGCCATTCACATTCCCGAGGGGCCTTATCTGTGGAACGCGCTGCGCGAGGTGCTGCTCGGCCCGCACGCGGCACACGCACTGCGCACCATGCACGCGCTCGGCGTGCTGGAGATGCTGATCCCCGAGTTCCACGGCATCGATGCGCTGGTGATCCGCGACAGCTACCATCGCTACACCGTCGACGAGCACACTTTCCTGACCATCGACAACATTCACGGTCTGCGTCAGCCGGCGCACGAGTTCGAACAACGTCTGGCACAACTACTGCCGGAGATCGAGCGGCTCGATCTGTTCCTGCTCGCCCTGCTGCTGCACGACACCGGCAAGGCCCGCCGCACCGGGCCGCATGCCTCGCAGTCGGTTGAACTGGCCGACAGCTTTCTGGCCCGGCTGGACTTCGACCCGGAAGAACGCGAGTCGGTGCTGAACCTGATCCGGCTGCATCTGGAGATGTCGGCCGCGATGCGACGCGACATCTTCGACGTTGAAAATGTGCGCGCCTTCGCCGAGAAAATCGCCAGCCCCGAGATTCTGAAGATGCTCACGCTGATGACCTTCGCCGACATCAAGGCCGTCAACCCCGAAGCGCTGTCGCCGTGGAAGGCCGAGAACCTCTGGCAGTTCTACATGGGCACAGCGAACTTCATGGACCGCTCGGTGGACGAAGTTCGCTACCGGGCCGCCATTGATCCGACGCTGCTCAACCGGCTTCGCTCAATGGTTCTGCCCACGCAGTACGACGCACTCGGCACATTTCTCGAAGGTCTTCCGCAGCGCTACCTCCAGACGCGACTCCCCGAACAGATTCGCAATCATTTCCAGATGGCCTCGCAACTCGACGAGGACGCGGCGCAGCTCGATCTGCGTCCGAGCCGTCACCTGCTCGACCTGACCGTGATTACGCGCGACCGCTCGCGGCTGTTTGCCGACGTGGCCGGAGCGCTGGCCGCCTGGGGCATGAACATCGTCCGCGCCGGCGCCTTTTCGAACGACCAGGGCGTGATCGTCGACAGCTTCCAGTTCATCGACAGCTTCCGCACCCTCGAACTGAACCCAAGCGAGCGCGAACGCTTCCTCGAAAACATGCACGATGTAGTGGCGCAGAAGGTCGAGGTGGCACAACTGCTCGAAGCGCGCAGCCACATGAACCGCGCCTCGAACATCAAGGTCGAAGTCACCACGCGCGTCAAGTTCGACTCCGAGTCCTCCTCGCACTCGACCCTGGTGCAGGTGGTGGCGCAGGATCTCCCCGGCCTGCTGCGCCAGATCGCGCTGATCTTCAACGCGCACGACTGCAACCTGAAGGTGGCGTTGATCGACACCGAGGGCGAAACCGCCATCGACGTCTTCTACCTGACCAGTCACGGTGAAAAACTCACCGCCGAGGCACAGGAAAAGCTCAATAAGAATCTCGCCGAAGCCATCGAAACCATGCGCGTCGCATCCCACTGATGCACGTTTTTCGCAAGCCAGCAAAGCGGTAAATTAGAAGTATCGGCAGCAAAGTCTGCGCGTTTTTCTTTGTGTTGAAGCGCGCCCGTGCGCCTGCCTGCTCTTCTGGAGAAATGCATGATTGCCGAAGAAACCGTGACGCCGTTGCGCGCGGAACTCAGACAAAAATCGATTGCCTTATTTCTGCTGCTGACCGGAGCCATTCTTCTTTTTCTTTTGGTGACGGGGTTGACTGGTCTGGTGCATCGGCATGAGCAAGCGCTTGCCGATGAGGCCGCGCGGCATGGCGTCGAGGCTCTACATGCCGGCCAGTACAAGCAGGCGCTCGAGGAGTTCCACACTGCGCTGCTGCACGTGCGCGATAACGAATCCTACAACCTGGGTCTGGCCGAAGCGCTGCTCGGCGCCGGACGCACAGACGAGGCCGCGACCTACCTTCTGCATCTGCGCGACCAGCAGCCGGAGAACGGCGAGGTGAACCTGGCCCTTGCGCGCATCGCCATCCATCGCAATGATTTCGAAGACGCGGAGAAGTACTACCACTGCGCCATCTACGCCGCGTGGCAGAACGACCGCGCCGACCAGCGTCGCACCGCGCGACGCGAGTTGATCGACTACCTTCTGCGCGCCGGAGCGCAGCCGCAAGCGCAGGCCGAACTGATGGCGCTGGCGGCCAACGCCGACAACACGCCAGCGACGCAACTGGCGCTCGGCGCTCTGTTCTTGCGCGTAGCCGATGCGCCGCACGCGCTGGCGGCCTATCGCGCTGCGCTGCACGCTGACCGTCGCAACGAAACGGCGCGCGCCGGCATCGCACAGGCCCAGCAGATTCTCGACGCACAGCGCGCCACGCAGCAAAACGAGGAGAACACGCATGAGTGACTCTCTTCGCGCGCGGCTGCGTACGGCGCTCGAACTCGTCTATCGCGAAGACCGCTTTGTGCTGGTGCTCTCGGTCTTCATCGGCATCTTCTCCGGGCTGGCCATCGTCTGCTTCCGCATGGTCATGGAGCTGTTCCGGCTGCTGTTTCTCGGCCCCGCCGCCACGCCGCCCGCGTGGCGCATGCTGGCCATGCCCGCCATCGTCGGACTGGTGATTGCCTTCCTCGCCATCCGCTTCTTTCCCGCTGCGCGCGGCAACGGCGTCAACCAGACCAAGGGCGCACTCTACATCTTCAACGGCTACATTCCCATGAAGACCGCCGTTGGAAAATTTCTGCTCTCCTCCATGTCGATTGGCGCTGGATTTTCGCTCGGCCCCGAAGACCCGTCGCTGCAGATCGGTGCCTGTCTGGCCTCGTTCTTCGGCCGCTGGGCGCGTCTGTCGCGCGACCGCATGAGGATGATCGCCCCGGCTGGAGCGGCTGCGGGCCTCGCCGCGGCCTTCAACGCACCCATCTCCGCCGTGCTGTTCGTCATCGAAGAGGTCATCGGCCGCTGGACGGCAGGCATCCTCGGCTCGGTCGTCCTTTCGGCCATCTCCAGCGTCGTCGTCGTCCGCTGGTTCCTCGGCTCCGAGCCGCTCTTCCGCATTCCCGTCGTCGAAATGCAACGGCCATCGGAACTGATCGCCTACGTCGCGCTCGGCCTCATCGGCGGTCTGCTTTCGGCGGGCTTCACCAGCGCGCTCACCACACTGCGCCCGCGCATGAAGGCTCTGCCGCAGTGGTCGCAATATCTGCAGCCAGCGATTGCCGGCCTGTTGGTCGGCACCATCGGCGTCTTCGGCGCGCCGCAGGTGATGGGCGCGGGCTATGAAGCGATGGACGAGGCCATGCACGGCCACTTCACCTGGCAGTTTGTCGCCCTGCTGGCCGTGCTAAAAATCGTGGCCACGGCGCTCTCATTTTTGAGCAGCACGCCGGGCGGCATGTTCGCCCCGGCGCTGTTTATCGGCGCTATGCTGGGCACCGCCGTCGGCGGCGCAGCCCATGCGCTCATGCCCCATCTGGTCTGGTCGCCGGGCACCTACGCGCTGGTCGGCATGGGCGTGCTCTTCGCCGGATTTCTGCGCGCGCCACTCACCTCGGTCTTCATGATTCTCGAGGTTAGCGGCAACTACTCGATCATTCTTCCGGTGATCGTCGCCAACACCTTTTCGTATTTCATCGCGCGCACTCTGCAACCGGTCGCGCTCTTCGATGCACTCACGCGTCAGGACGGCCTGGAGCTGCCCTCGCTCGAAGAGGAACGCGAGATCAATCTGCTGCACATCGAAGACGCGCTGCAACCGGCCACGGGCTTTGTCTACGAAGCATCCATGTCCGTCGGCGAGGCCCTGCGCCGCATGAACGCCGAACAGCGCGAGGCGATCCTTGTCCGCACCGCACCCGACGCCTGGAGTTGCCTGTCGCGCACGGTGATGGAGGCCAACGCCGCTGCAAGCGCGCAACGCACGCTCACCTCCATTGCGCCCGCAACGCCCGTGCACCCGCTGCATCCCGATCAACTGCTGGCCTGGTCCCTGCGCCCGCTCGACCGCTGGCCCGTGGTCCCCGTCGTCCATCGCGCCAACCCGGAAAAGCTTGAGGGCGTTCTCACCCTGCGCAGCGTACTCGACCGCTATCGCAGCTTCGACGCATGACCGTCATGCTCGCGGCGTCGAAATCGGCACCCGATGTTCTAAAATTTGGGCGTAGACCATGCGCAACCGCTGCTCACAAAACGGTGCCCCCTTGGTGAAGCGCTTTCGCCGCGGACGCCATGACCGTGGTCGTTTTTTCCTTCGATGAGCTTGTAGAAAATTCGGATCACCATGCCGCCGTCGCGGCAACCACAAGGCCTTCGCCCGTGTGCAAACGCCTTGCTGCCTGCTCTTGCTCCATCCGCGTACACGGCGGATAGAAAGGTTTCTGATGAACAGCTTCGCCAGCCGGTCCACGCTCCACTCCGGCAACCGCTCCTACACAATCTATCGCCTGCCTGCGCTTGAGGCACGCGGCTTTAATCTGAGCCGGCTGCCCTTCAGCCTGAAGATCCTGCTGGAAAATCTGCTACGCCGCGAAGACGGCATCAACGTCACCGCCGACGACATCGCGTTCCTGGCGAAGTGGGACCCGAAGGCCGAGCCCAGCCGCGAGATCGCCTACATGCCCGCCCGCGTGCTCATGCAGGACTTCACCGGCGTACCCGCCGTCGTCGATCTCGGCGCCATGCGCGATGCCATCGTTAAACTCGGCGGCAACCCGGCGCGCGTCAATCCGCTCATCCCCGCCGAACTGGTCATCGATCACTCGGTGCAGGTCGACGAAGCAGGCACCGCGGGTGCTCTTGTCGTCAACACCTTGCTCGAATACCAGCGCAACCGCGAACGCTACGCCTTCCTCAAGTGGGGCCAGAGTTCGTTTGAGAATTTTTCCGCCGTGCCGCCAGGCATGGGCATCTGCCATCAGGTCAACCTTGAGCATCTGGCGCGCGTGGTCTTCACCACGGAGGCGAACGGCAAGACAGCTGCCGGGGTCCCCGACGACAGGTCTTCGTCGGCGGGGTGGATGGCGTACCCCGACACCGTCGTCGGCACCGACTCGCACACCACCATGATCAACGGACTCGGCGTGCTCGGCTGGGGCGTGGGCGGCATCGAGGCCGAGGCCGCCATGCTCGGCCAGCCCATCTCCATGCTGATTCCGCAGGTGGTCGGCTACAAGCTCACCGGCAAACTCAAGGAAGGCGCGACGGCCACCGACCTTGTGCTCACCATTGTGCAGGCTCTGCGCAAGCTCGGCGTCGTCGGCAAGTTTGTCGAGTTCTACGGACCCGGCGTCGCTGAGTTATCGCTTGCCGACCGCGCCACCATCAGCAACATGGGCCCCGAGTACGGCGCCACCTGCGGCATCTTCCCGGTCGACGAAGAGACGCTGCGCTATCTGCGCCTGACCGGCCGCAGCGAGGAACAGATTGCGCTCGTCGAGGCCTACTACAAGGAGCAGGGCCTCTTTCACACCGCCGACACACCCGAGGCCAAGTACTCCGCCACGCTCGAGCTTGACCTTGCCACCGTTGAGCCGAGCGTTGCCGGACCGAAGCGCCCGCAGGATCGCGTGCTCGTAAAAGATGTCGGCGCGAGCTTCCATGAGCAGTTGCCGAATCTGCTTGCGCCGAACGCCGAACCGCTCGGTTCGCGCACGGCGGAAGCGTGGCCGCGCACAAGCTTCACCGACGCACTGGCCAATGCCGCCGAGCCGCACACGACTAGCATTGAAGCACGCTACGGCATTGAACCGGAAAAATATCTCGATCACGGATCGGTGGTCATCGCCGCCATCACCAGTTGCACCAACACCTCGAATCCCTCGGTGATGATGGCCGCTGGCCTCCTCGCAAAAAAAGCCGTCGAAAAGGGTCTCGCCGTCCCGCCGTGGGTCAAGACCTCGCTCGCTCCCGGTTCGCGCGTCGTCACGGATTACTACGCGAAGGCCGGTCTGCTTCCCTATCTCGAAAAGCTGCGTTTCAACGTGGTCGGCTACGGCTGCACCACCTGCATCGGCAACTCCGGTCCGCTTCCCGACGATGTGAAAAAATCAATCGACGAGCACGGTCTGGTTGTCGCCAGCGTGCTCTCGGGCAATCGCAACTTCGAGGGCCGCGTCAACGTGGACGTGCGCGCCAACTACCTGATGAGCCCGCCGCTGGTCGTTGCCTACGCGCTCGCCGGTCGCATCGGCCACAACTTCGAGACTGAGCCGCTCGGCAACGACACGAACGGCCAGCCGGTGTATCTCAAAGACATTTGGCCGACGCAGGCCGAGGTCGCCGCCGCCATCGACGCGGGTGTTTCAAGCGAAGGCTTCCGCAACGAGTACGCCAACATTGCCGAGGGCGACGCCAACTGGCAAGGTTTAAAATTCCCCACCGGCGACGTCTACCAGTGGGAGCCGAACTCGACCTACATTCGCCGCGCACCCTACTTCGACGGCATGACGCTCAAGCCCGCTCCAGTCGCGGAGATTGAGAACGCGCGCGTGCTCGCGGTGCTCGGCGACTCGGTGACCACCGACCACATCTCGCCCGCAGGCGCGATCAAGGCATCGAGCCCAGCCGGAAAATATTTGAGCGAAAAAGGCGTGCCAACGCCGGAGTTCAACAGCTACGGTTCGCGCCGCGGCAATCACGAAATCATGGTGCGCGGCACCTTTGCCAACGTGCGGCTGCGCAACAGGCTCGCGCCTGGAACAGAGGGCGGCGTCACACGCCTGTTGCCCGAAGGCACCACGATGTCGATCTTCGACGCCAGCGTTGAGTATGCTAAGCGCAACGTCCCGCTGATCGTGCTGGCAGGCAAGGAGTACGGCTCGGGCAGCTCGCGCGACTGGGCCGCCAAGGGACCGAAGCTGCTCGGCGTGCGCGCCGTCATCGCCGAAAGCTTCGAGCGCATCCATCGCTCGAATCTGGTGGGCATGGGCATTCTCCCCTTGCAGTTCGCTGCGGGCGAAAACGTCGCCTCGCTCGGCCTCACCGGCGAAGAGGTTTTCTCCTTCCCCGGACTGACGGAGTTACTCCAGCAAAAATTCGCGGGAGGCCCTACGCTCACCGTCACCGCCACCAGCGCCGACGGCAGCAAGAAAAATTTTGTCGCCACCGTCCGCATCGACACCCCGCAGGAGATCGAATACTACGAGCACGGCGGCATCCTGCTCTACGTGCTGCGGCAGTTGGCGGCGAAGTAGGCACCTGCGGTGCGGCCAACCGCACTGGCGCGCATGACTCGCAAAAAAGAAAATTCCAGCCGTTTCTCGCGGCTGGAGTTTTCTTTTTTTGCAATATAGATTTTTCAGGCCACCTGCTCAAGCGGCGCGCGACGCAGCGGCACCAGATCGTCAAGCTTCAGCGCAGCGGTGGCATAGGTGCAACCCTTGTTGTCGCAGAACTCGACCTCGACCGCATCGGCGGCAAGCCGTTCGACAACGGTGCCCACCTGCCCGCGCACCAGCCCGCTCTCGGGCAGATCCTTGAGCAGCGCGACCTCGGACAACAATTCCAGATTGGCCATACGCACCTCGCTACGGGATGAAGCATGTGACAAAGCGCGGAAAACATTCCTCGCGCAAAACAATCCAGATGCTGCGCACCGTGGCTTCGCGGCCCGCGCGCGTCCAGATGAAGTCTATGATGTACCGATCCCCGTAAAAATCGGAAATCCCCGGCAAACTATCGTTTTCCGTAACGGCCCGTTTCAGCGCAAGAGCAAACTCGAACGCCCAGGAGAATCGCATTTGGATTTTTCCGAGGCTGCTCCTCGACCTTCGGTTTCCACCGGGAGAGAGCAGGGACATTTATGTCCCTGAAGAAGGCAGCAAAGACTCTTGCCTTTAGGCACGGACAGTTCGTTTTTGGGGAAGTCAAAGACCCGAGGCTAAAGCCTTCTCGCTTCCAGCATGGTTTCAGGAGCATAAATGCTCCTGCTCCTTCCCAGAAACGCGCCAAAGACTTATTTTGCCAAAAAGCTTGTCGGAAAAATCTCAAATGCGATTCCCCTGCCATACACCTACGAAGTCATCCACGCATCGGGCATCGAACGTAGCACGAGATTGCTCCAACGCAAAACGCCACCCTTTACAGGGTGGCATTTTGGTTGGCTTGAAAGCCAGGTTACTTCTTGCGACGAGTGGTGGTTCCCGCCGGGCGGCCACGACGCGCCTTGGGCGCGGCCTTGACGGCCTTGGTTGCCCGGGCAGCCTTCGCGGGCTTTTCCTCGACCACGGCCTCTTCGGCAACGGCAGGCAACGGCAGCTTCTCTTCTTCCGCCGAAGCGAAGAATCGAACGCCCTCGAGGTTCTTCTCGCCCACCACCTGCAAACGCAGGAAGTTGGTCGAACCGGACTTCGAACGCGTGCCGGCGACGATGGCGATCACCTCGCTTGGGCGAACGTAGCCGTTCTGCTCCAGCAGGTTCTCGGCGCAATCGACCAGCGCTTCGGTGGTGTTCACCTTGGCGCAGCGAATCGGCGTGGTGCCCCACAGCAGGTTCAGGCGGTTGATGGTCACATCGACCGGGCTGAGCGCAAAGATCGGCGCCGAAGGATGATACTTCGAAAGCTGGCGAGCAGTCGCACCTGACTCGGTGAACAGCGCGATGCCGCGCAGGTCCAGATCGTCAGCCGCATGAGCCGTCGCTTCGCAGATCGTTTCGGCAATCGAAAGCGACGCCTTCTGGATCCGCTCCTTGGACAGGTTCTCTTCCTTGATGTGGCGCTCGGTCTCGGTCACGATGCGGGCCATCATGGAGACAGCCTCCACCGGGTACTTGCCCATCGCCGACTCGGCCGACAGCATCACGGCGTCGGTGCCGTCATACACGGCATTGGCCACGTCGGAGACTTCGGCGCGGGTCGGGCGCGGATTCTCGATCATCGACTCCAGCATCTGCGTCGCGGTGATCACCGGCTTCGAATACTCGGCCGCGCGCTGAATCATCATCTTCTGGATGGCCGGAACCTTCTCCGGAGGAATCTCGACGCCCAGATCGCCACGGGCAACCATGATGCCGTCGGCAGCCTGCAGAATCGCGTCCAGGTGCTCAATGGCCTGCGGCTTCTCCAGCTTGGCAATGATCCAGGTCTCGCTGCCATAGGCCGAAACGCGGTTGCGGACCAACTGCACATCCTCGGCGGTACGCACGAAAGAAACGGCAATCGCATCGACGCCGATCTTCAGCGCGAACTCCAGATCAATGGCGTCCTTTTCGGTGAGCGAGGGAACGCGCACCGGAATGCCGGGCAGGTTGATGCCCTTGTGCTCGCCGAGCATGCCGCCGTTGATGATCTCGCAGACAACATCGTTGCCGTCGACTTCATGCACGCGCAGCTCAATCAGGCCATCGGAGAGCAGAATGCGCGAACCCTGTTCGACATTCTCAGCCAGGGTCTTGAAGGTAGTGCCGACCAGCTCGGCGGTTCCAGGAACCTCGCGCGGGGTGATCGTCAGCCGCTCACCGGCGGTGAGCAGAACCGCCTTGCCGTCCTTCAGATTGCCCGTGCGGATCTTGGGGCCCTGCAGATCGCCCAGGATGCAGATCGGCTTGTGCTCCTCGCGGCTGACCTTGCGGATCAGACGCACTAACGCCGCCTTTTCCTCATGCACGCCGTGAGAGAAGTTCAGGCGGAAAACGTCGACACCGGCGCGGATCAGATTCCGCAAAGCCGATTCAGTGTTGGAAGCCGGGCCGAGTGTTGCGACAATCTTCGCGCGGCGTTGGGAGGGTGACGCGGATAGACTCAATTCTGCAAACGACATCGATGCATCTCCAAAAAACTTTCGAAATTGGTACACCAGGGCGCTGTCAGGCAGTAGAGAACTGTACAGGGAACAGCCCGTCTTAGTGTACACGGCGAATATTCGACAGAAACCCCTATCAATGATGGGGGTTCGGCGGAGGAAAAATCGGTGAGAGCCGTCACTGATCGCGTTTATTTTCGGCAAACCCCAAAACGGGATTTTCAGGGAAAAGACGGCTCTGCCGCACGCAGTAAAAATAACCGTTGATTTCAGCGCCCAGCAACACGCTGAAGGCCGTGATGTAAAGCCAAACCAGCGTGGCGATGCCGGCCCCGAACGAGCCATAGAACATCGTATAGTCGGCGATCCGCGTCACATACCAGCCAAAGACCAGCGTCGCCGGAAACCAGATCAGCGTGCCGGCCACCGCACCCAGCGCCACACGCCGCCAGTGCTCGGTGCGCCGCGTGCCGTAGTGATAGAGCATGGTCAGCACGCTGGTGCTGGTCGACAGCGCGATCGACCAGCGCACCATGCGCCAGAAGAAAAGCACCACGTGGCGCAGTTCGTGGCCGGCCTTGTCCACCATCCAGCCCTCGATCACATGACCGAAGATGACCACCAGTGTCGCCACCGCCAGAGGAATCAGCGAGATCGGCACCAACAGCAACGCACGCGACCGGCGACTCCAGAAGCCCCAGCCCTCGATCGGCAGCCGGTAGGCGCGACGGAAACCCTCCATGAGCGAAAGCGTGACGCCGAGGCTGGCAAACAGGCTCACGCCGATGGCCGAAAAAATCACCGAAATCGAATGGATGCGCTGGGTCAGAACATAATTCTGCAACATGTCCATGCTGTCGGCCGGCATCACCTGCTCGAAGGCCACATGGATTTCGCCGGCCAGCGTCGGCCCATCCTGCACCTGGGCAAAGAGGGTCGTCACCACCAGCAGCGCCGGAAACACCGTCAGCATCGCCGAATAGGCAACGGCCTTGGCGGTGTTCACGATGTCGTGGTCGAAGGCCTGCCAGAGGACTTTACGCGATAAATAGATCAGTCGGCTCATGCCCGTCCTAGGCAAGAGTATTGCATTCTGCATATTTTCGCGACATGCGCCCCGGAGGAAACTGTGGATGTTGCGTCCGCGTCCGGCCATCGCACAATAAAAACACATCGGGCAAGAGACTTTCCGCCGGAAGGCCTTCCACCCGATGCGCGCGCTTTTCTACCGCCGCTCGTTATACATGAACAATGCCCGCAATTCCAGATATGGCCCGTGGAAGTTGTGCGGCAGCATCGGATAGTTGGACCCGGTCAGCGCGCCCCAGGCCGCGCGGTCCAACGCCACGTCGCCCGAACGGCCTTCGAGCACGACGCTGCCCGGCATCAGACGCCCGTTCGGCAGCACCTTGAAGTGGATCATCACCTGACCCGCCTTCAGAATGGGCGGATTCACCTCGTCGGGAATCAGCGGGTCCCAGGTCTTCTCGGTCTCGAAGTACCAAGCATGAAGCCAGGCGCTGAAGTCGACGCCCTGCGTGTCGGAGAGAATCTGCACGCCGCCGGCACCGGCGCCCGGATGCTGACGCATCGCGCCATTACCACCGCCCATGCTGGTTTCGCCGCCGCCACCGCCTCGGTTGTGCGCCGCGCCCTTCATGGCCTCGCGCAACTGGTCCTGCGGATTCTGCGACCCCATGGCAAAGCTAGGCTTGGCCGGCACGGCCGAAGGGTGTGGCGCGGCGGCTTGCGATGGCGGAGCCTGTTGCTGCGGCTGGGCTAGCTTCGGCTGGGCCGTCGCCTGCTGCTGTGGCTGCGCCTGCGGCGGAGCCTGTTGCTGCGGAGCGGGCTCCCGCGCTTGCTCCTGCGACTGCTTGCGCATCGCATCCAGCGTGTTTTTGTCGATCTGCGGCGGCGCAAGCGATTTCAGTTTCGGTGCCGGCTTCGAGGGAATCGTCGGCGAATCCAGATACGTGAAGTCCTTGTCCTTGAGCGCATTCTGGTCAACCACCGCAGGCGCGTGCAACACGTATTTCGGCAGAAGAATCAACGCCAGAACCAGCGCCACATGCGCCAGAATCGCCCACAGAACCCCCTCGCGGAAGCGCGCCCAGCGTCGCTCGTCTTCGAGATCGCTGATCCGTTCCAGCAGTTCGTGCGTGTCGTAGTTCACCCAACGCGACCGGAGGCTGGCGGGGGGAAGAGGCTCCGGAGCCTCGTGGCGCGCGTTCTCCTCGGCCGCGTCTGTCTGCGGACCGGCTGTCTCCGGCTGATGCTTGCTTTCGTTCTCTGGCGTTTCGCTGGTGGGCATTGAGTCCTAAATCCGAAGCGCGGGATGGTTCGCGCACCGGCTTTGTATCCTTTCCCTTTATCTTCTCACCTGGCTCGAACCATCCGGCCCGACCGTCTTGTCCCCGACTAATTTTATCGAGGCGCCGCGCGGCCTGTCCTCACGCGCGTCGCCGATGCGCCGGTCGCACGCCGGCAGCCCCGCCCCGTACAATGGTTCTTTCTGAACAGACGGATAAAGAGCCGGAAAGGGAACCTGTTTGAAGCATTTTTTTGCTGGTCTGATGGTCAAATGCAAGCTGATACTTCTACCCGCACTTCTGAAGCTTGGATTTGGTGGAGCTTTTGCGGGTGCGCTGCTGGACTCCTCGACCATCCCCATCCCAATGGATTTTTTCCTGGCGGCCTACGTCTGGGCCGACAAAAGCCACTTCTGGATCTATTGTCTGCTGGCCTCGGCCGGATCGACCATCGGCGGCCTGCTTCCCTACGGCCTGGGACGGGCTGGCGGTGAACTGTTCCTGCTCAAGCACATCAACCGCGAGCGGTTTGAGAAGATGCGCCAGCGCTTCGAGAATCAGGAGTTTCTGGCCCTGATGATCCCCTCCATGCTGCCACCGCCCATGCCCTGGAAGGTCTTCGTCTTTGCCGCCGGGGTCTTCGAGATGCGTGTGGTGAGCTTTCTCACCGCGGTTTTTATGGGCCGCATGATCCGCTGGATGCTGTTGTCGATCCTGGTCATCAAGTTCGGCCCCGACGCCGTCGACGTGATCGCGCACCACGCCCCGCTGGCCGCCCTCGGCGCGCTCGCGCTCGCCACCCTCGGCTTCGCCCTCTGGTGGTTCAAGAAAAACCGCACCGCCCTGCAGAACTAAAGCCTTTCTCCAATTGCAGATCCAGAAAAAAACAGCCCGGAGGCGATGGATCTCCGCCCCGGGCTGAAAATACCTTTTCCACACCGCTTCTACGCCGCGCCGCCGACGCTTTCAAGCACTCTTTCCGCCGGCTCGGCCGGCTCTTCCTCGTCGCGCCAATAACGCAGCGCGATGGCCGCCGTCAGCAGTTCGATCAGCGCGATCAGCGCCACGCAGCCCGTCCACCCGAAGCGACTCCAGAAGACCCCGGGCACCGCCGCGCCGAAGGTGCCGCCCACGTAGTACGCGGTCACGTAA
>Ga0255352_1000862_pt1 | contig 16197 bp, 12 predicted proteins | sample HBST0metaG_FD_189939 | JGI IMG/M metagenome (GOLD analysis project Ga0255352, IMG submission 189939) | Peat soil microbial communities from Stordalen Mire, Sweden - H.B.S.T0 | ecosystem: Environmental > Terrestrial > Soil > Wetlands > Peat | place: Sweden: Norrbotten County, Stordalen Mire...
GATCGATGCCGACCGCGGCGTCTGCCTGAAGCAGGTGATGGATCAGGGCGGCGGCGCGTACCGTGTCTCGGTCTACTTCCACATCAAGGTCAACCAGTCGCTGCCCTCCGATGCTTTCAACTTCAAAACGGATAAGAAGACGGTGTACGTAAACCGGTAAGGCAGGGACGCAGGGAACAGGGAAGAACAGGGAACAGAAACGCGGTGAGCGAAAGCTCACCGCGTTTTTTATTGCGTCTACTTTTTTCAGTGAATCTGGAAGCAGACAGCGCCATGCTTTCGCACGAACACTGTTCCCTGTTCCCTGTTCCCTATTCCCTATTCCCTACGTCCCTGTTTCCTGCTCCCTATTCCCTTTGTCCCTGCTTTTCCCAACGCCAGTCCGCCGAGGACGAAGAGCATGGGGAAGCACTCGATGGTGTAGCGCGTCTCGGGGGCTTCGACAGTGAGCAGCAGCGCGCAGCGCAGCAGAATGTAGCCGAGCATCGGCCGCCAGAAGAGCGGCCTGCGCCAGAGTCCTGCGAGGGCCAGTCCCAGATAGAGCAGATTGAGCGCGCCCCATCCGTAGCAGAAGCGGGTTTCGACGCGGTGGCGCGCATAGTTCCACCAGTCCATGTCGATGGGCAGGTTTTCGACGCGCGGCCTCAGCCACATGTCGGCCAGCCGTCCCCAGGGTAGACCGAGCCGCGAACGCCAGGGGTGGGCGTCGGTTCTTTCCTGCGCGAGCCGGGCGAAGCGGGCGTCGAGGGCCGGCGTCAGCACGAGCTGGTCGTTGTAGTCGTCGATGAGTGCGGCGGTTTCCGTGCGCTGGGCGGGCGAATCGAAGGCGCGGGCGGGCAGCTTGTCGATCCGGATCTGGTCGCCGGGCACGTACCAGTAGATCTCGTAGGTGGACGAAAAATCGAGGCACCAGCTCTTGATCCATGCCTCCCATCCGAGGTTCTGATCCTCGCCGGGGTCGGTGGCCAGACGCGGGGCCAGCGGCTCAAAGACGTGGAAGACGCGGGCATTGCGCGCGGTCCACAGGGCGAAAGGGGCCAGCGCCAGCAACACGCAGACCAGGGCCATGCGGGCCAGCTTTGCCGGGGCGAGCAACACGCGCGGCGGGCCGAGGACGAGCGCCGGGGCAAGTGCGATGGCCACCAGCGCACCGTCGGGCCGGAGCAGCGTGGTCAGAACCACGGCGAAGGTGAAAGTGAGCGCCGTGGGCCAGTTGGGTCGCTGGTGGAAGCGGGCGACGGCCCACAGGGCGAGGGCGATCGAGAACAGCGTGGGCGTCTCGGCCATTGGGTTGGCGGTAAAGCTGGCGGTGAACGGGCACAGCGCCGCCAGCCAGAGCGTGGCCAGGGCGGCGCGGCGGGCATAGGCGGCCGGAGCGATGCGGCGGGCAAAGTCGGCCAGCAAAAGGCAGCCGATCAGCTCCAGAAAAATCTGCAGGCAGGAGGCGGCAAGGTAGTTTTCCATGCCGAAGAGCCGGAAGCTGAGGGCGAGCAGAAACGGGGTGCCGGGCAGCCGGATCAGCGTCGGGTAGAGCTCGCCGCCGGCGCCGTTGAGCGCGTAGCGGCCATGCAGCAGCAGGTTTTTGGCAATGCCGCCGTAGATCAGCGCGTCGCCGTCGGGCGCGTAGAGCCAGCGCAGCATTTTGAGGCGCAAAAGCAGCCCGGCCGCCAGGGGCAAAGCCACGGCGAGCACGGTGCGCAGCCCGTTTGAAAACGGAAGAGTGGGAGACGATGGACGCAGGGTGCCGGCATTCATAGATTCGTACTGTATTCTAGAGCCTGTTGTGGCCTTTCCTGGGGTGTGCATTTGATCAATCCCAGGCCTTCGCATATACAAGGGTGCGATCGTCGCCCGAGGTGAAAAATTCGGCTATGCCCGAGGGACAAATCTTTTTCGATCCGGAGCGGAAGCGTTGGAAGCGCTTGCGCCGGATCTTCGACATTACGGCTGTAGTTTTCACTCTGATTTTAGCGGGTTTTATCTTCAATATCTTCCGCGGACAGAAGCTGCCCGAACTGCTGCTGCCGGTTCCAAAACATAATTATCGCGCGTTGCCCGAGAAGCAGGCCGCTTTGCGTGGTGCCAAGCCGACAAAGCCGGCGCGGCGCAAGACCGACCGCAAGGCCTCCGACATTCCCTTCAACACAGGTGAGGGCGTGCGCGCGGCCTACTACGTCGACTACGACGCGGCCAGCTATGCTTCCTTCAAAGAGCATGTGCACCAGATCGACATGCTCTTTCCCGAGTGGCTGCATGTGAATGCGCGGCGGCCGCTGCTGCTCGGCATGGACAACGACAGCCATCGCGAGTACGCGGTGGTGCAGGGCAACTCGGTGCACGATCCGGATGAGATGAACCGGGTCAGGCGCGTGATTCAGTCCGCGCACGAGGACACCGAGGTCTTTCCGCATCTGAACAACTACAACTCGGTGTCGCAGGTCTGGGACCCGGCGGTGGGCGCGCTGTTGAAGGACCCCGCGAAGCGACAGGTGCTCTGCGTGCAGATCGTGCGCTTTTTGACGGCCTTCCGCAAACCCACGCTGGCCGATCCCAAAAAATATGAGTGGACCTATCCGGGCCTGTCGCTGGACTTTGAGAGCCTGTCCGACGACGCCACACCGGCCTATCTGGAGTTCATTCACGAGCTGTATGCCGACCTGCACGCGCGCAATCTGCGCCTCTACATCAATATGCCGGTGGGTGCCAGCGACAACGAGTTCAGGCAGGTCGCGGCCAACTCCGACGGCATCATTCTGATGAATTACGACGAGCATGAGGCTTCCAGCGAGCCGGGGCCGGTAGCCAGCCAGAACTGGTTCGTGGGCAACCTGCAGCGCGTGCTCAGGTCGGTGCCGCGTGAAAAGCTGATCTGCGCGGTGGGCAACTACGGCTACGACTGGACGCTGTCGATGCCGGGCGAGCCGAAGAAGGTCAAGGGCCGCAAGCGCATCGCCGCCATCAAGCCCGAAGTGCTCAACACCGAAGATCTTTCGGTGACCGAGGCCTGGCAGCGCGCCTCCGACGCCGACTCCGATCTTGACCTGAACTATGATGCGCTGAATCCGCACTTTGAGTACGTCGACGAGGACAGCCACGAGCGGCATGTGGTCTGGTTCCTCGACAGCGTGACGCTACTCAACGAGATGCGCGCCGCGCGCCAGTTGGGGCTGCAGACCTTTGCCCTGTGGCGGCTGGGCGAGGAAGACAATTCGCTTTGGAGCATCTGGGACAAGCCCAGCAGCCCGGATGCCTTGCAGGCGCTGAACTCCGTGTTGCCGGGTCACGATGTCGACACCGAGGGCGATGGCGACATCATGCGCATCACCAGCCTGCCGAAGCCGGGCCGGCGCACGGTCACCGTCGACACCGACGAAACGGATCCGCGCAAGAAGCTGATCGTCGACGAGCACATGGACGTGTATCCGCGCACCTATACGATCCAGCAGTACGGCTATCACCCCAAGCAGATTGCGCTGTCATTCGACGACGGACCGGACCCGAGGTGGACGCCGAAGATTCTCGACATCCTCAAGCAGAAGGGCGTCAAGGCCGTCTTCATGATGATCGGCGCCGAGGCTCAGGAGAACGTGAGCTTGATGCAGCGGCTGGTGCGTGAGGGCCACGAGATCGGCAACCATACCTACACGCATCCGGACATCAGCAGCATCTCGTCGCGGCAACTCGATCTGGAAGTGAAGATCACCGAGCGGCTCTATGCGAGCAAGCTCGGATTGCAGCCGCTATATTTCCGCCCGCCCTACGACATCGACGAGGAGCCGGACACCGACGATCAGGCCGCGCCGATTGTGCAGTTGCAGCGCGCCGGCTACACCATCATCGGCAACAAGATCGACACCGACGACTGGAACGAGCACCCGCGCAAGACGCCCGAAGAGATCGTCAACTCGGTGCTTGAGCAGATCGACATCATGCAGACCAAGCCGCAGTTCCGCGGTTCGATCATTCTGATGCACGACGGAGGCGGTGACCGCTCGGTGACCGTGGCCGCGCTGCCGATGCTGATCGATGCGTTGCGCGCGCGCGGCTACCAGATCGTGCCGGTGTCGGCGTTGATGGGCAAGACCACCGCCGAGGTGATGCCCCGGTTGAGCTTCTGGCAGCGTGTGCGCGCGCTGCCCGACTCGATTGCGTTTTCGAGCGTGGCGCTGGTGGCCAAGTTCATCTTCTGGGTCTTCTTCCTGGGCGATGTTCTGATGAGCGCGCGCCTGCTGCTGGTAGGCGTTCTGGCGATCATCGACCGTCTGTGCAAGCCGCATCGCGCGGCGACACCCGGCTACACTCCGCGCGTGGCTGTGCTGATTCCCGCCTACAAGGAAGAGACGGTGATTGTGCACACGATTCGCGCGGTGCTCAACTCCGACTACAAGAATCTTCATGTGATCGTGATCGACGACGGTTCGCCGGACCGCACCGCCGAGGTGGCGCGCGAGGCCTACAAGGCCGAGATTGCCTCCGGGTTGTTGCAGGTGCTTTCGAAGCCGAACGGCGGCAAGGCCGCGGCGTTGAACTTCGCGCTTGAGCGGATTGACGAAGAGATTTATGTGGGCATCGACGCCGACACGCTGATCGCCGCCGACGCCATCTCCAAGCTGATTCCGCACTTCGAGGACGAGCGCATCGGCGCCATGGCCGGCAATGCCAAGGTGGGCAATCGCGTGAATCTTTGGACGCGCTGGCAGGCGCTCGAATACATTACCAGCCAGAACTTTGAGCGGCGCGCGCTCGATCTGCTGCACGTGGTCACTGTGGTTCCCGGCGCCATCGGGGCCTGGCGGACGAAGTCGGTCCGCGCGGCCGGAGGCTATCCGGTGAACACCGTGGCCGAGGATGCCGACCTGACCATGCACCTGCTTGAGGCTGGCTTCCGCGTGGATTACGAAGACCGCGCGCTGGCCTTTACCGAGGCGCCTATCGACATGAAGGGTCTGATGCGGCAACGCTTCCGCTGGTCCTTCGGCACGCTGCAGGCGGTCTGGAAGCATCGCGCCGCCTTCGTGCGCAACAAGGCGATGGGCCTGTTCGCTCTGCCGAACATTCTTATCTTCCAGATGTTGCTGCCGCTGGTTTCGCCCTTCATCGACCTGATGTTTGTCGCCGGCGTGGTGAACTACTTCGTCGACCGGCACTATCATCCGGAAGCGGCCTCGGCGGCGAGCCTTGAAAAGCTGGTGGCCTACTTCCTGGCCTTCCTGGTGATCGACTTCGTTACCTCGTCGGTGGCCTTCTCGCTTGAGCGGCGTCACCCGGCGAACAAGGGCGATGGCTGGCTGCTCTTCCACATCTGGCTGCAGCGCTTCGCCTACCGGCAGGTCTTCTCCATCGTGCTCCTCAAGACGTTGAAGCGGGCCATCGATGGCAAGTCGTTCAGTTGGGATAAGATTCAGCGCACCGCCAAGATGAGCAAGGCGACCGAGGCGTTGACGGAGAAGCAGGGAACGAGGGAATAGGGAACAGCTTTTACATTTTCGCCTGTTCCCTGTTCCCTGTTCCCTGCGAACTATGAACTGTGAACTACGAACTGCAAGATGGGAGCGGACATTGTCCGCTCCCATCTTGCGTTTAGAGCAGCCCGAGTTCTCGCAGAAGAAACGAGTAGTCGAGCGCGATCTCTTTCAGGTAGTCGTAGCGGCCGCTGGCGCCGCCGTGGCCGGCCTGCATGTTGGTCACCAGCAGCAGCGGCTGTGCGTCGGTCTTGAGCGTGCGCAGCTTCGCCACATATTTCGCTGGCTCCCAGTACATTACCTGACTGTCGTTGAGCGAGGTCTTCACCAGCATCGACGGATACGCGCCCGCCTTCAAATTGTCATAGGGCGAGTAGCTCAGCATGTAGCTGAAGTACGGCTCCTCGTTCGGATTGCCCCACTCCTCGTACTCGGGCACGGTCAGCGGTAGCGTCGCGTCGAGCATGGTGTTCATCACATCGACGAAGGGCACGTGCGAGAGCACTGCGCGAAAGATCTCCGGCTTCAGATTGGTGACCGCGCCCATCAGCAGGCCACCGGCCGAGCCGCCCTCGATGGCCACGCGCTTGGCGTCGCCATAGCCCGCGCACGTCAGGTGTTTGGTGCAGGTGACAAAGTCGGTGAAGGTGTTGCGCTTGGTGAGCATCTTGCCCGCGTCATGCCATGTCTCGCCTAGGTCGCCGCCGCCGCGAATATGCGCGTAGGCCATCACCACGCCTCGGTCGAGCAGGCTCAGCCGGTTCGAGCCGAAGTTTACCGGCAGCGAGTAGCCATAGGATCCGTAGCCGTAGACGTAGAGCGGATTCTTTCCTTTTTCAAACTTATCCTTGCGATAGACGAGCGAGATCGGCACGCGCGTGCCGTCGGCCGCCGTCGCATGCACGCGTTCGCTCGCGTAGAGCGTCCGGTCGAATCCACCCGGAATCTCCGTCTGCTTCAACAACGTCGAAGAGCGCGAGGAAAGATCGTACTCGTAGACCGAACTCGGCGTGACCAGCGACTGATAGCCGTAGCGGAATTTGTCCGCGTCGAAGATGTGGTTGATGTGCGGAAAGGCGCTGTAGGTCGGCTCGGGGAATTTGATTTCTTCCTCTGACGTTGCTGCGGGACCCTCCGAAGAAAAGCGCCAGATGTGCAGTCGCGGCAGTCCGTCCTCGCGCTCGCTGGCGACGAAGAAATCGCGGAAGAGATCGACGTCCTCAAGCACCACATCGGCGCGGTGCGGAATCAGTTCCTGCCAGTGCGCGCGGTCGGGCGTGGCCACCGGCGCCGTGACCAGACGGAAGTTGCGCCCGCGATCGTTGGCGCGGATGAACCAGAGTCCGTTGCGATGGTCGATCGAATATTCTTCGTCGTCCTGGCGTGTGGCAATGATCTCGAATGCGCCGGTCGGGTTGCCGGCCGCGAGCACGCGCGATTCGCTGGTGATGTGGCTGGCGGCTTCAAGCACCAGATAGGCCCCGTCGCGCGTGCGGCCCACATCGATGTTGAAGCGCTCGTCGGTCTCTTCATAAACCAATACAGCTTCAGAAGTCTGCCGCACGCAGTGCCGCCGGTAGAGTTGGTATTGCCGCTTCTGCACCTCGTCCTCGACGGTGTAGAAGAGCGTCTGGTTGTCGGCGGCCCAACTGATGGAGCCGACGCGCGCGGTGAGATTCGCACGTGTCTCACCGGTGCGCAGATTCTTGACGTGCAGCGTGTACTGGCGGAAGCCGTTGGTGTCGGTGGTGTAGGCCAACATTTGTCCGTCGTCGGAAACATCCATGTCGCCGATGGCGAAGAAGGCCTCACCCACGGCGAGTTGGTTGCTGTCGAGGATGATCTCTTCGGCTGCGTCGGCGGCGGGACCGTCGGCCGTGCCCGGCTTGCGGCAGGAGATCGGATACTGTTTGCCTTCTTCGGTGCGCGCGTAATACCAGTACGCGCCCTCGCGATAGGGAACCGAAACGTCGGTCTGCTGGATGTGCGAGAGCATCTCTTCGTAGAGCTTCGCGCGCAGCGGGTCGAGCGACGTGAGGTTGGCCTTGGCGTAGGAGTTTTCGGCCTCGAGGTAGGCGGTCGTCTCGGGCTTCTGCTTCTGGCGCAGCCAGGCATAGTCGTCAACGAGTGTTACGCCGTGCAGTATGGTCTCAGTGTGTTCGCGGCGGGCGAGGGGAGGGGTGGAATTTTGGGGTGTACTCATCCTTCTCAGTGTAGAGCGTGGCGGAAACCGCGAGGGAAGGAACTATTTTTCTCCGGTTTGCGTAGAATGAAGAGCGATGACAGGTTCTCGCAAGCTCTTTGGGCTTTTTTTCGGAATTTTCCTCGTTCTGGGGAACGTGTGGGCGCGCGCGGAGAAGGTCGAAGACCTGCCGCAGCCGGCCGACTATGTGAGCGACTACGCGCATGTGCTTGCGCCAGCTACGGTTGCACGGCTCGACTCGCTGCTCGGCCAGCTTGACCACTCGCAGGCCAACGCGCAGGTGGCCATCGTGACGGTGAACTCGTTCGATGGCGACGACCCGGCCGACTACGCCAACCGGCTCGAAGAAAAGTGGAAGATGGGCCGCAAGGGCTCGGACCGCGGGCTGTTGCTGCTGCTCGCCGTCGGCGACCACAAATATCGCATCGAGCCGGGCTACGGGCTTGAGGGGATTCTGCCCGACGGGAAAGTGGGCGACATCGGGCGCCTGATGGTGCCCTATCTGCGCCAGGGCGATTATGACAGCGCCGTGCTGACGGCCACCGGCGAGATTGCGCAGGTGATTGCTACTGATGCCAAGGTGACGCTGAACGACGACGGGCAGGTTGCGCAGCAGCACGCGCGGCACCGTATGCCGCTGGGCAAGCTGATCTTCCTCGTGCTGTTTGTGATTTTCTTTGGCGGCTTCGGTGTGTTGTGGCTGCTGAGCAGCTTCTTCGGCGGCTTCGGAGGTTTTGGTGGTGGCGGCTTTGGCGGTGGAGGCTTCGGCTCGGGTGGAGGCGGTTCCGGCGGAGGTTTTGGCGGCTTTGGCGGCGGCGATTTTGGCGGCGGCGGAGCCGGAGGAGATTGGTAGGGAACAGGGATCAGAGTTTGGCGCGCCGGGGGTATGGACGCGCAATGGATGGGTACGAACTCGGTTCTGCAACAGCGAATAAAAACTGTGAACTTCGAACTGTGAACTGAGAACTGTTTTTGCGGCTTCGGCCGAAGGAGAAACACAAAATATGAGTCGTGGACTGGCGATTACGCTGGGTGTATTGGGAGCGCTGCTGCTGATTGTGGTACTGATCTTTGGCAGCTTTATCGGAGCGCGCAACTCGATGGTCGAAAAGGATCAGACGGTGAAGGAATCCTGGTCGAATGTCGATACGCAACTGCAGCGCCGCGCCGACCTGATTCCGAATCTGGTCGAGACGGTGAAGGGCTTCGCGAAGCAGGAGACCACGGTCTTCGGCGACATTGCGAATGCACGCGCCGGAATGCTGAATGCGCAGGGACCGTCGGCCAAGATCGCGGCCAACGGCAAGCTCGATTCGGCCCTGGGCCGGTTGTTGCTGCTCACCGAGAACTATCCGCAGTTGCGCTCGAACGAGCAGTTCCTGCGTTTGCAGGATGAGCTTTCGGGCACCGAGAACCGCATCACCGTGGCGCGCAAGCGTTACAACGATTCGATTCGCGACTATAACACCACGGTGCTGAAGTTCCCCAACAACATCTGGGCCTCGATCTCTGGCTTCCAGCCGAATAACGCCTACTTCCAGGCCAGCGAGTCGGCGCGGATCGTGCCGCAGGTGAAGTTCTAGAGTAGTGTCGAGTGTTGGATCGCGCACAGCAAAAGGCCATTCCGGTAAGCGGAATGGCCTTTTACGTAAAAGAGGAAGGCAGATGGATTCTCGCGCGGGGGGCTTACTTGAAAGAACCGATCGCCTTGGCTTCGTCGTCGTGAATCTCGAAGACGGTATAGAGTTTGGTGAGCTGCAGAAGGTCGTGAACCTTCTGTGTCAGCTTGAGCAGCTTGAGCGAGGCGCTCTGGTTTTTGGCCGTAGTGTAGGCGCTGACCAGTTCGCCCAGGCCCGAGCTATCGATGTAATTGACTTCAGCCAGATTGAGCAGAATGTTCTTCTGTCCCTTGCTGATGAGATCGCGGATGGCATCGCGCAACTGCACGCTGCCCTCGCCCAGGGTAATCCGCCCACTGAGGTCGAGAACGGTGACGCCGTCCACTTCACGGGAAGCAATCGAAAGTGCCACGGAAGGTCCTCCTAATTTCGTAGTACGGTTATAGCACGTTTGCGGTTCCATTGCGGAGAGCGCCCTGCGGGAAGAAGAAGGCAGGGAAAGCGCTTTTGCGCGGGGCGACAAGCGTTAAGACGTGGCTGGAACCAGATGCTTGATCATGGTCAGTTCGGTTCCCGGATCAAGCTTGCGGAACTGAACCTCGTCCATGAAGGCGCGGATCAAAAAGATGCCGCGACCGGTGCCGCGCAGCAGATTTTCCGGGGCCAGCGGATCGGGCAGCGTGCTGAGATCGAGACCCTTGCCCTGGTCGGCGATGGTAATGATCAGCGATGAACCGGTGTTTTCCAGGCCGACGGTGATTTGAAGCGCCGGGTCGTACTCGTTGCCGTGGAGCACGGCGTTGATGGCGGCTTCGCGCACGGCCATGGTGATGTGAAAGACAGCATCTTCGTCAAGGCCTGCATTGGCGGCGAGTTTCCCGGCTGCTGCTTCGACTTCGCCGACGCTCTCCATTGTGGAGCATAAGCGGAAACTTTGTCGGTCTGTGCGAGGTGCGCTCACCGTGGCCAGAAATTCCACCTTTGCAGGTTGACTGATCATTTCAAATCACTCTGCTGGAAGTTTCTTCGCTGCGGGTCTTTGTGTCAAGCGAGGTTTGAAGTAAATCGTCTTAGTCGAGGCATTTTCCGGTTTGTGGACGGGGAAATGCCCGGAGAGAGTACACTGCCCGAAGGATATTTGCCGCCGATGACACGCACAACAACCCGGGTGAGTTTGACGGCGCTGCTGGGCACGCCGGTGACCGATGCGCAAGGCCACTTGCGCGGCCGGTTGAAGGATATTGCCGTGGCCACGGGCCCGGATGCGGGCAAGGTGGCGGGGCTAGTGCTGAAGACCCGCGAAGGGCTCGCTCTGGTGCCCTCGCAAGAGGTGTTGGAGACGCCGGCCGGAACGCTTGAACTGCGTTCGACGGGCGCGCTGGTTCCTCTCGCGGACCAGAACAACTATCTCTATTTGCAGCAGGATCTGGTGGACCGGCAGATTATCGATCTGCATGGGCGCAAGGTGGTGCGCGTCAATGACGTCGATCTGGAATGGTTGGGCCGGGGCGCGGCGCATCTGTTGCGCGTGGCCGAGGTCGATGTGGGGCTCCGCGGAGCCTTTCGGCGCGTCTTCAAGGGCGTGATGCCGCGGGCGACGCTCGAAAAGATCTCGCGCAAATTCAAGGCCAGCGCCATTCCCTGGCACTTTGTCGATGTCATCGAGGTCGATCCTGCGCGGCGCGTGAAGCTGCGCATCGAGTACGAGCGGCTGGCCGAGATTCACCCCTCGGATCTGGCCGACATTCTGGAAGATCTGGCGCCAGCCGAGCGCGATGCCGTTTTCACGGCGCTCGACGAAGAGGTTGCCGCCGATGCGCTTGAAGAGGTGGAGCCGAGGCTGCAGAAGGCTCTGCTCGAAAAGCTCAACGAGGAGAAGATCGCCGATATTGTCGAGGAGATGGACCCGGGAGCGGCGGCCGATCTGCTGGCCGAGCTTTCCGAGGAGCAATCCGACGCGATTCTTGAGGAGATGGAGCCGGAGGAGCGGCAGGAGGTCTCCGATCTGCTGGAGTTCGACGAGCGGTCGGCGGCCGGTTGCATGACGACCGACTTTGTCTCTTTGGGCATGGAGGCGACGGTGGCCGAGGCGGTCGAGGCGTTGCGCGGTTTCGATGGCGATCCGGAGAGCGTGACGGAGATCTATCTGCTGGAGGACGAGGTGCTGCGGGGTGCGGTTCCGCTGGCGCGTCTGGTGGTGGCGCAGCCGGAGACGCGGCTGAGTGTGTTGACCGAGTCGCGCGTGCTTTCTTGTCCTGAAAAGATGAAACAAAACGAGTTAGCTGAAACTTTCGACAAGTACAACCTGCATGCTCTGCCGGTGGTCGACTCCGAGGGCCGGATGGTGGGCGTGGTGGGCGCCGACCGGGTGATCACTTTTCTGCGCGAGAAGTTGTAGGCGGTCCGTTCGCCGGCGGGAAAATCTACCAGGCCGACAGCACGTTTTTGGTTCTTTTGTCCTGGTGTTGGCCAAGAAAAAAGCGGGAATTTTACGCCAACTATGAAACAATCCAACCATGAGGCAACTGCCGAAGATCATTCAGGGCGGCATGGGCGTAGGCGTCTCCAACTGGCGTCTGGCGCAGGCCGTCTCCAAGTTGGGCCAATTGGGCGTGGTGTCGGGAACGGCGCTGGATTCGCTGTTCGTCCGCCGGCTGGTGGATGGCGACAAGGGCGGCCACATGCGTCGCGGGCTTGACGCTTTCCCATTCCCCGAGATGGCCAAGCGCATCTGGAACGAGTATTTTGTGCCGGGCGGTAAGCCGGCCGAGGTGCCGTATCCGCTGCTGCCCGTGCACCAGCATAAAAGTCCGCGCAAGCTCATTGAGCTGTGCATGGTCTCGAACTTCGTCGAGGTTTTTCTGGCCAAGGAAGGCCACAAGAATCCGGTCGGGATCAATTTTCTTGAGAAGGTGCAGATGCCGCATCTGGCCTCGATTTACGGGGCGATGCTGGCAGGAGTGGGTTACGTGCTGATGGGCGCCGGGATTCCGATGCACATCCCCGGCGTGCTCGATGCCTTCGTCGGAAATCATGCGGCCGAGTACAAGCTTTCTGTTGCCGGAGCGACGGAGGGACTCAACGCGCAGATGCATCTGGAGCCGGCCGAATACGCCGAAGGACCGCTGCCGGCGTTGCAGCGTCCGAAGTTTTTGGCGATCATCTCGTCGAACACGTTGGCGACGAACCTGCTGCGCAGGGCCAACGGTCGCGTCGATGGGTTTGTGATCGAAGGGCCGACGGCGGGCGGGCACAATGCGCCGCCGCGCGGCAAGCTGCAGTTGAGCGCCTCGGGCGAGCCTGTTTATGGCGAGCGAGATCGGGTGAACCTGGAAGAGATGCGCAAGACCGGTGTGCCCTTCTGGCTGGCCGGCGGCTACGGCAGCGCTCAAGGATTACAGGCGGCGCTCGATGCGGGCGCAGCGGGCGTGCAGGTGGGTACGGTCTTTGCTTTCAGCGAAGAGTCCGGGCTGCGCGAGGATTTGAAGACCGAACTGCTTGCTCAGGCGCGCGCGGGAACGGGCCAGGTGTATACCGACCGGCTGGCCTCGCCGACCGGCTTCCCGTTCAAGGTGGCTCTGCTGGCGGGATCGACCTCGCAATTGCCCATCTATCAGGAGCGCAAGCGGGTCTGCGATCTGGGCTATTTGCGGGAGGCCTATGAAACGACCGAGGGCAAGATTGGTTACCGCTGCTCGGCCGAACCGGTGGAGAACTATGTGGCCAAGGGCGGCAAGCAGGAGGAGACGGTGGGCCGCAAGTGCCTGTGCAACTCCCTGCTGGCCAACGTTGGCCATGCGCAGAGGCGCAAGGACGGAAGCGCGGAGCCTGCACTGGTGACCATTGGCGACGACCTGAACACGGTGGCGGGGTTCCTGGCGCCTGGGCACACGAGCTACACGGCCGCCGAGGTAGTTGAGAGACTGCTCGGCCGCAACGCGGTGGTCAGCCACGACGAAAAAACCTTGCTGGCGGTTACGGCCTAAGCTTCAGATGGGACAAAAGAGCGCGGCTACTGGCCGCGCTCTTTTTGTGTTCTCAAAGACTGTTTCCGGGAATTTTTTCGCAATATGCGGAGACTGCGATGGCAGCAGGCGTGTTTGTGTTTTCTATGGCCCGCAAATAGCTTAGAATCTACCTCCATGAAGTGTCCTTATTGCGGATTCGGACAGGATCGAGTGGTGGACTCGCGCGAGAGCAAAGAGGCCGATGCGATCCGTCGGCGGCGCGAATGCGAGCGCTGCAACCGGAGATTCACAACCTACGAACGAATCGACGAGATTCCCTACATGGTGGTGAAGAAAGACGGGCGGCGGGAGCGCTTTGACCGACAGAAGGTGCTGAGCGGATTGCTGCGCGCCTGCGAAAAACGCCCGGTCTCCTCCAGTCAGCTTGAGGAGATTGTTAACGCGGCCGAGAGCTTTTTGATCGACGCGCCGGAACGGGAGCGGACTGTTGCGGAGATAGGTGAGCTGATTATGCAGAACCTGAAGGGGCTCGACACAGTGGCCTACATTCGTTTTGCTTCTGTGTACCGCGACTTCAAGGATGTACGCGAGTTCAAGGAAGAATTGGAAGGATTGCTGGGTAGCCATTCCGCAGGGAAGAAGTAGCTTCAGAGACGCGGAAGAATTTTTTGCAGGACGGTTGCGTTCGGATGGACGCAGTGTTTAGAGCATTCTCCAATACGCGTGCAGTGTTCAGTGGCGTGCAAGGTGGCTTTTTCTTGAGAAAAAAGCCACTCTGCGTCCAGTCTTCGCTCTACCGCAAGTGGAAAAATGCTTTAAAGTCTTCGAGCTCGGCGGAAGGCAGATGTGCCGTGCGGGCAGAACCAAACATTACGCGGCATAGACCGCATGAGGATGAAAGATATGGGATTTCCGATCAAGACTTGTATTATTTGCGGCGAGGAGTTCGAACTGAAACCGGGTAAGCCGGGGTTTGCCAACCGTTGTCCTTCTTGCAGCGAACCGGAAGAGGTCAAGGAGAATACGACCGAGAGTTCGGATCTTGTCGAGCGTCAGACCGAGAGCGAACTGAATGCGGCGCGGCGGCGCGCGATGCGCGAGTTGCTCTATCGCAAAGAAAGCTAGATTCGGTTCTGCGAGTACGGAGCGGCCGCTCACGCGGTCGTGGAACGAGGAGCGCTTTTCCTTAGGGGAAAGCGCTCTTATTGTTTGCGCAGGATGCTGATGACGCCGGTGATGTGGCCGGTCTGTACGTCAGTGACCGGCGAGGAGAAGATTTCGACTCGCAGCGAGTGGCCACACGAATCGAGGATGGAAAGGCTGATTTTGCTGGGCGCTTCGAGCGCGGAGGTAAAGGGCGGCGGCGTTTCGCCTTCGGGATCGGTGCTGTCGAGTGGGAGCGCCTGTTCGATGAGCTGTCCGGCAATTTCGCTGGAGCGCCAGCCGAGCAGCGCCTCGGCTGCGGGGTTGAGATAAAGGATGAAGCCGACAGAATCGGTGAGGAGGATGGCCTCAGGCAGCGCAGCCAATGCGCTTTGCAGCCAGCCAAGAGAACGGCTGATTTCGGTCAGATTACGAGCTTCTTCTGTGACATCCACGAAGAGAATGCGCATGCCACTGGGATTTCCGTCCGCATCATAGCTCAGCGAGCGATATAACTCATAGGTACGGAACTGGCGGGTGTGATCGAAGATGGCGCGGCGGACCGGGCGCGGTTTTTGCCCGGTGGCCATGGCGGAGCAATAGGAGTCAAAGCTCACGTCGGTATCTGCAGAGGCCATCAGTTCCCAGATATTTTTGCCGAGCAGGTTGATCTTCGACTGTTCCCCAGGAGAGAGATCGAGTGCGGCGGAGTTGACGCGGACGATGACGCCGCTTTTGTTGAGCTCGAGGTAGGGCAAGGGAAGGTGGTCGATGAATTCATCGGAGAGGTCGGGCGCGGCAAAGGGAGATGTCATAAGGTTGCTCATAAGTCACAGGATGGCCGTCTGGTGGTCCGAGATGCAGTACAGATCCTCAGGCGAGTGCAGTCGATGGATGGGAACGAGTTCAAAGGTGATGGGAATGCGCAGCATGACCGAGCGTCCGGCGATCTTGATGGTGCTTTCGCGATTCTGCGCGACGATGCGGTCGAGCTCGGCAGCAAGAAGCATTTCGCCGGGGCGTCCCAGGATGATCGCCAGCATGGTGGAGTCGCTCCAGTGATAGACGGAATCTTCACTGTGCAGACGGGCGGTGAAGCTGGAGGCCACGGTCATCAGGCAGTCCTCCACCGCTTCCAGGCCAAAACGCATCCCGATGACGTCGAGGCAATTCAGATAGAAAAGAGCAATAAACCCATCTCTTTTGTCCTCCATGAGCTTGCGCAGGTGCTCGATGGCAGCGCCGCCACCGCGCAGTCCGGAAGGATTGTCGTTGGTCGTCGAGTTATCGGTGGCGTGCAGCTTTGCTGCGAATTCATCGGCAGGGTTGATGCGGTCGACAGGGTGAAAGAAATCGTTGACATTGCGACGCCACTCCTGAATTTCGCTGGTCGTGGTCAGAAGCTTGATGCGTTCCACCAGGAGCGACACCGCGGTTGCCTTGGGTGAGATGCCGTGTTTATTCAAAAGCTCGTCGAGCAGCATGGCCGTGACGCTGCGCCAGCAGGCGAGCTGTTCGCGGAGGGCAACTTCGCTATTTTTACGGTAAGACTCGAACTCGTCGAGAACCGAATGCGCGAGCGTCATCTTTTCTTCGTTGGGAAGTCCCGGCTGAAACTTCTGCGCCAAAGAATCTATATTCGTTTGAAACGCTTTGAAGAGGGGGCTATCAATCTCAGGGACACAACGACTGACACCTTGAGCGAGAATGCTCAGGCAGTGATCGGAATTCGACATGGAGGGGTCGGCTTTCGACGCGCTCTTGGCCGGATCTTTCGGTGCAGGCTGCTTGAGGTTCATGTG